>Ga0209687_1000058_pt1 | contig 48777 bp, 40 predicted proteins | sample GraSoiAngelo_136_FD_185893 | JGI IMG/M metagenome (GOLD analysis project Ga0209687, IMG submission 185893) | Grasslands soil microbial communities from the Angelo Coastal Reserve, California, USA - 14_0929_09_20cm (SPAdes) (version 2) | ecosystem: Environmental > Terrestrial > Soil > Grasslands ...
AAATCACGCTGACGACGCCGGCGTTCGACCTGAGATTCGAAGGTAATGACTCAGGGCTAGCGGCGGCGATCCAGACGAGGCAGCAAGACCGGAACCGAGGTCGAGTATGCTTCTTCGGGACGACGTGTCAGTTGCCGCCCAATCCGATCTGCGCGGCAGTGTTGCCGACGTTGCCGGTAGCGGTACCGCCTGGCGACGCAGCAGTGGGCAGCGCGGCAGCGGCAACGCCGAACGGAGCAGGTCAGAAGCTGGCGACTCCGACAGCCGGAATCGTCAACGGGCTGTGCAACGTTCAGTTGAATATAGTCGGATGCGGGTTCTTCCCGAACCTAGTGACGACGATCTGCCAGGGCTTCGCGGATCAGACAGGAATCCCGCTGCAGCGGCCTGGCAAGACAGTGACGACAGCGTTGACGTTGAATTGCGACACTAACGGAGACGGAGTGCCTGATCTGGCGATTCCGTTGACGGGAGTAACTCCTGTTAGCCCGAACCTGGTGCGTGGAACGTTGCAGTCATTAACACCGCAACTGCCGGGTACAGTCTTCCCGCTGACCTGCTGCGGCGGTGTCGCGACATTGACTTCAGTCACGACGTTCACCGCGGGCAACAACAACATCTTCAACGTGCTAGCGCAAGTTGGAGGGTTCACGCGTACGACGACGTGCGCACTGGATCTTGGCCTGAGAGCGCCGGTGGTAATCTCGGCGTCGCCGTCAGGGCCGGTGGATTGCGCGAATCCGCAGGACATCATCATAACGGGCGCGTGCTTCATTCTTCCGAATGGAGCAGCAAACGTAACGTCGGTGTTCGCGGTAGACGCGGCGAATCCGAACAACGTGATACAGGCGCAGAGGTTCGTAATACTGAGCCCGAACCTGATCGATGCGTTGTTCAGCTTCGGAACAGCAAACGCGGGCAAGACGTTCCTGATCTTCGTCAGCGGGCCGAACGGAACAAGCCGGAACTTCAATACAGCGCCGGCTGGATGCGCGATCGGCAATGAGCAGGGGATCCGAGTAACGTTCACCTGCAGAACCGCGACAGCGACGAATAACGATATAGCGGTTATTCGTGGATGTTCGGTCGATCGTGATGCAGCGGGTAATTTCGCGCTGATAATCACAGGAGAGAACTTCAAGGCTGGCGGACGCCTGACAGTTGGAGGCACGGAGCCGCGCAAGGTGAAGTTCAAGGGCGAAGTGAGCGCCGGCACGAGCATCTTTAATAAGCTTGTCGTTAAGGGCGCTTGCAATTCGCTTCCCGGGGATCTGATCTACACAAACCCGGGTCAGGCGGATTCGGTCGCTTATCGATGCAACGACTCCTGCAATTAGGGCGTCATCAACCATAGCTCGGTGAGGGCGCCGCCCTCACCGGATATTTAGAAGAGGACCCATCGAATGGGTCCTCTTTTTTTAATTGAGAATGCACAGGAACTGATTTTCAGGAGAGAGAATCGATGAAGAAAACTCGCCTGAGACTAGCTTCTGATCGGGTTGGAGGGTTTAGCTTCCGAGCAAAGCGCTTCGAAGACTGGGCTCCTGAGCAGAATTCACGAGCCCGACGACAACATCTCCATCGATCAATTTGGTGTCGCCCCTCGGAACGACGGTATTCGGACCGCGCAGAATCGCAATGAGATTTGCTTCGGAGGGTAGATTGATTTCGCGGACGAGTTTTCCAGTCGCCGGCGATGACGAGTCGATCGGATATTCCAGAATCTGAAATGCGCCGTCATGCAAGCTCAGGAGCGTCTTTATGCGGATCGTAGGCAGTTCGCGTTCGATGACGTGCTGAATGATCGCAGTCGAGCTGACCGTCGAATCGACGCCGAGTCTTGCCATAACCGCCTCATTCTTTGGGTTCGACGCGCGCGCGATTGTCTTCGGCACGCCAAAGACCTTCTTTGCTACCTGGCACGCAATAAGATTGTCCTGGTCGCTCCCCGTTGCGGCGACGAACACTCTCGCGCGACCTGCCCCGGCTTCTTCCAGGACATCGTGAGTAGAGCTGTCCCCGATATACACGGGACATTCAAGCTTGTTGGAGAGCGCCGCTGCCCGAGGTGCATCTTGTTCGATCACCGCAACCTCATGGCCGCTGTCGAGAAGCGCGCGCGCAAGATTAACACCAACTTTTCCGCCGCCGGCAACCAGAATATATCGAGAGTCGTCGCCCGGTTGCCTCGATCGAGGCCGAGTTACTAACGGAACAGCCGGCTCTTGAATTCCGCGAGCGGCCTTGTCCACGCGGTCGACTATTAAATCTACGGCATTCAGGGTCGGGCATACGATGGTCAGGAGCGCATCCTCCTGGGCTGCTTCCGCGTGGCTAGGTTCGTATATGCGCGCTATGGCGCGAGGCACCTTAAAATGTGTTCGGGCGACGAGGGCCGCCATCAGATTGACGTTGTCGTCGCGGGTTACAGCCAGCAGTACATCGGCGTCTCCCATTCCGGCTTCGCGCTGAACATCGACATCGATGCCGTTGCCTTGAACCAGGTTGATCGGCTCCAGTTGGGACGCCGCGCTCAGTCGGGTGCCTTCTTTGTCTATTATAGAGAGCTGATGACCGTCTTTATGAAGTGCGCTAACTGTGCGCGAACCGACCCTGCCGTAACCTATTACCACTATTCTCATCTTTGTTAACCTACCCTATCAGCGAAGCCTCCCGCGATCAAGAACCTCGCCTCGATTCCCTGGTTCATTACTCTTTATTGAAAGCCGATCTTGTGGGCCGGACCGGTCTTGAAAACCACAATGGTCTCCGAAGCCCATCAGGTCCAGGAGCGCGCCTCGTTTTTCCGAGCCATTGCCGATATATCTGATGTGAGAGATTGGTATCGACCATAACGTCGCCATAACGATCGTCGTCCTGGGTTTTCACTATTCGCACTCGTTGATGCCAGCAATGCATTCCGCTTACTGGATCGGGGTGAACCGGAAACGCAAGGTTTTGATGTACTCCGGCTTCGCGCCACCACAGCAGGTTGGAATCAGGATCGCTGCTTGAAAATGGTGCGACGCCTTCCAATTGGCGCAGCCGCCATTTTTGCTTTCCAAGCGATTCAATCTCAACGAGCGCCGAGGCCCAGCGATTAGTGCCTTCACCCTGCCTGACCCTCCATCTCCCCATATGATGCGAACACGCCACGACTCCCGGCCGTATGCCTTCGGTCAGCCACACTCTTATCACGAAATAGCCGATCTCGGTCTTAACCCTGACAAGCTGGGCATTTTCAACACCGTTTTTCTCGGCATCAACGGGATTCATCCAAAGCGGATTCGTGTGAGATATTTCGTAAAGCCATTTTGCGTTGGCCGATCGCGTGTGAATCAAGGTCGGCAGCCTGAAGGTAGGCACGAGCAAAAAATCACCCGAGCCGAGGTCGAGATCTCGCCAATAGACATGGCTTTTTACATAGCCGGGAATGGCATGCTCCGGCCATTTCCATTCGGCCATGGTCTTCGAATAGAACTCCAATTTTCTGGACGGCGTCGGAAATCCGCGAAGAGCCTCGCTCTCCATCATGAGTCCGATCGTTTTCTTTCCATCCGGAGAGTCGGCATAAACCAGGCCTTCCGTACCGACGGAGCTGCCTTCGCGCTCATGGGCGGGAATCGAATGTTCGTTCTGCTCATAGATTCCCGACTTCACCATGTAAGCCCCGTGCTTTCTCATATACTCGAGCGGGGCGAGACCGCTTTTGGCGGCGGCTTCGGGAAGCCCCGGAACACTGTTTTCAAATATCCATTTGTAGTATTCGGTGACGCTGATTTTCTCTCCCGGTCTATACGGCGACTCAAAATGGCGACGAATCCCGAGCTCTCCATCCGGGTCGATGCGCCATGACAACTCAATCCAGAACTCGTCTTCTTCCCAGACCTCACCGGGATTCGATTCGTAGGTGAATTCGATGTGCTCGCCCTTATTCTCGCGAGCTACGCGCGTGACGGGCTGGCGGAAGGATATCCATTGCGAGGCTTGAGTCTCCTGGCTCATCAAGTCGTGTCTTTCGGGTCCCAAGCCCATCGGCAAAATATAATCCGCGTACAGAGCGGTCTCGCTCCAGACCGGGGTCAACGCGGCGTGGAGCTCGATCCTGGACTCGTCTTTGAGCATCTCGATCCAACTCATGCCGTCCGGGTTTGTCCATACCGGGTTGTATACTCGAGTAAAGTAAGCCGCGACCTTGCCCCTGCCTTCCTTGAGCAGGTGCGGCAAGAGGAAACTCATCTCGTGATGGGCAAGCGGATATTCGATAGGCCACAGAACTTCGCTCCAGACATCCTGGGGTTGAGGCTTGGAGTGCGGAGCCGGCACAAATTTGTCCCAGGTATTTGGCGAAACACCGCCTTTGGTCCCGATGCTGCCGGTCAGGACATGCAGGAGCATAAGCGCTCGCGCCACCTGCCAACCGCCGAGATTTCCGGATGCGGCGCTGCGCCAGATATGCGCGGCAAAGGCGGAACCCGCGGCGCCAATCTCCCTGGCGATAGCGACTATCTTGTCGGCCTCTACTCCACATTCATCCGCCGCGAACTCCGGCGTGAACTGCGAATAGAGAATGCGCAGCTCATCAATGAACGTATCGAATGTGCAGGGCAGCGACGGCCGTTCGATCTTTAGGAACTCTTCCCAATTGACCCATCTTTTAACAAATTCAGCGTCGAACAGTTTTTCGTCCAGAATGATTCGAGCCATCGCCAGAAGCATGGCGGCTTCCGTGCCTGGCCATGGCGAAAGCCACCAATCAGCCATCGAAGCCGTGTTTGATAACCTCGGATCGACAACGGCGAGCTTCGCGCCGTTCATCTTCGCGTCGATTATTCGCTGGGCGTGCGGGTTAAAATAATGTCCGGTTTCCAGGTGTGCGCTCAAAAGCAGCATGAACTTTGCATTAGCGTAGTCCGGCGAAGGACGGTCCGCGCCTTGCCAGAGCGCGTATCCGAGCCGCGCGGATGACGAGCAAATGTTCGTATGCGAATTATGCCCGTCGACCCCCCAGGCTTGAAGCACTCGATCCATGTATCCGTCCTGCCCGGGGCGGCCCACGTGGTACATCACTTCGGTGCGGCGGTTCTCTTTGAGCGCGGTTCTGATCTTTTGCGCCAGAGTTTCGAGAACTTCATTCCAGGTTGTGCGCTCCCATTTGCCTTCGCCGCGCTCGCCCGTCCTTTTCAAAGGATAAAGAATTCGTTCGGGGTCCTTAACCTGATTGATTGTGGCGGGACCCTTTGCGCAATTGCGACCGCGAGAAGCGGGATGAAGCGGATTGCCCTCGAGCTTTTGAATCTCGCCAGTGGCTTTATCGACGTAAGCGAGGAGCCCGCAAGCCGCTTCACAGTTGAAGCAGACCGTCGGAACCAGGCTGTAGTGTCGTTCTACTTTTTCGGGCCAGCGCTTCGCATCGTATTCAACCCAGTCCTCCCACTGATCGACCGGCGGATAGTTGGAAAGCGTCTGTGAAGCAAGCTCTTCCGGATTATCATCATCTATAAGGGTCATATTTTGAGAGGCTCAACTCAGGGGAACTGCCTGTCCTGCTTGCACCCACGTATGCTCCCAGCAAAAGACGCCGAGCAGAGACAGGAACGAAGCGGTTAACACGAGATAAGATGCAAGCGGTTCGGGTAGAAACAGCGCGCCGGCGACCGCTGCAATAGGCGCCGCCAGCCCAATCAGAATTGCACCGCGTAAAAACATCTTTCGGAAGATGCCGTGCGTAATCAATCTGATTGTGCGGTGTCGCTCGATGGATTCGTCGGAAGAGAAAAGCTCGCCCGAGATGAATACTCCGTGAGCAATCAGGGAGCCGAGCAGCTCATAGGTCAAGAAATTCAAGCTCGCGGGCTCCATTGGAGCGCCGATTAGCAACGAGCGGCCCATTGCGACAATTAACAATCCAGCAGCGCCGGCGATAAGTGATTGAACGAGCAGGTGCGGTAACACCAGCGGGCTGTTCCAGAATACGCGGCCTCGCGCCTGCCGAAACAAGAATGCCGAATATCCGGCAGTCAACGCCGCGAGGATCACGCCCAACCACATCAAGGGCGGTCTTATCAGATCTATCTCGAGTACATAAGCTCCCAGCCAAATAGAAACCACGCCCCCGAATGCAAGAAGGGTATACCCGCCAAGCACGAGCCACGATTTCCACTGAGGCCTGAACAGAATGCTCAGGAAGCGCTCCGGCCGTTTCAGATCGAGAACCAGTAGAGCTGTGGTTACCGCCAAAAATGCAAGTGCAACAATTGGCGCCGCAACATCGAAGAGCCATCGATTCATCGTTTGCGATAACGTCAGAGCGAGGGCGGCTACGATGAATGCGCCGGCCGAAACAGATTTCGTAAACAGATAGGCGGAGACTTTCCAACCCCATGGCCGATCATGCGCGACGTCGTATGTAGTCCTGGCCTTAGTCTCCGCTTGGAACATCGCCTCCTGATCATCACGGATCGGATCGGGTTTCTGTTCAGCCCAAATGTACCCTCCGGAGTGGGTTTGTTCGACGGGCTTTAGCGCGGCTGAGCTTGTTTCGATGTAGTAAAGCTTTGGAAGCGTTTGAGCCTCGGGCTTTCGGACTTGAGTGTTTTCGGAGGCGATCAGCGAAGATATCTTTGATAAAGGATTGTCCAGGTCTCCGGCAATAATGGCTTGCTCGGGACACACGACAACGCAGGCGGGTTGCAGGCCGAGCTCAACGCGATGCGCGCAGAAGTTGCATTTCTCGGCTGTGTTCGTGAAAGGATTTATGTAGAGAGCGTCGTAGGGACAGGCCTGCATGCATGCTTTACATCCGATGCACCGTCGTCCGTCGAAGTCGACTATTCCATTGTCTCTTTTGAACAATGCCGTCACCGGGCAAATAGTGACGCACGGCGCATTCTCGCAGTGATTGCAGCGAAGCACGGCAAAAGATCTGCTAGTGTCCGGATACTGGCCCTGTTCGACGTATTTGACCCAGGTTCGGTAGGAGCCGAGTGGAACTTCGTTTTCGGATTTGCAGGCGACGGTGCAGGCGTGGCAGCCGATGCATCGTCGATGGTCTATTACGAATCCGTATTTCATGCGAGGCGGCTGCCCATTACCGCTCTCTCGTCAGACGGCATGGATGTGTGTCTGAAACAACAAGGCTCTTGCATTTAGATCCCGGCGCCTCCGGTAAAGTACCCCTCTCTCCATCGCCCCACACGGCCGCTGAGCGGGCTGTACGTATTGAGCTCGGAGAGGGGAGGCGCATAGCAGTGCAAGGTAACCATGTGCTTATCGTCGGGTTGCATGTTTAGCAGTTGGTGGATGTCGGGAACGTCGGCCCCGGTTATGCTGCCCGGAGAGCGCTTGAAAGTATTTTGCGGCCGTACGTGTCCTTCGGGCATTCGCTCATACATTGTTTCGGTAAGAAGTCCTTCACAGACCATCACGACGCCGACTGATCCGCCGTGGTCGTGGATCGGTGTTCGCTGTCCGCTGCGCCAGCATAGGAGCAGCAACTCGGCAAACGGGCCGCGGACGATCAGATTTCGCGCGTAGCTGCGGTCGGCAAACATCCGATATGGGTGGAAATCACGTTGACTCACGAGGAGGGAAGAGAACCAATTCTCTACATCCAAAAGAGAAGGGATTTCGGAGAGGTCCTTTATTCGATCTATGAGTTCTTGCAGGGTGTGTTCCGCCGGCTGCGACGCATCCTCTGGCTGGACGATTACGTTGGTATCCCTGACTTGCATCAGATGACTTGCATCAGACGGTTCAACCGAATTCAATGCTGCGGCCTCGGCGTGACAAGCAGGCCGGATGCATCCTAAGTCTACCTCCGACAATTGAGATGTCAAGAAAACGAATTCGTTAGAGGAGGCTTATTTCCGGCGGCGTCGAGTGGTTGCAAAAAACTCCAGGCCCAGGTCTGTCTATCGTCTTCTCTTCGATTGTCGTGAAGATTTCCGTTTGACGCGCGCGTCCCTGGCAGCGGCTTGAGTTGTCATAGGCTCGGTCGATTGGCTTCCAGTTGATACTCCGGCCTGGCGTTCATCCGGACGTCCAGCAAGACGGGCGGTCTCGACAGGTTCCAGGTTAACTCCCCAATCCGTGGCGATCAGGAACAAGAGACCGCAAAGCACGAGCGTGAGCAGATGATAGCCTATGATCAGCTTTCCACTTGCGACAAGCAAAAATACTATGCCGCCGCACACGGCGAGAAAGAATACTCTGGACAGAGTGAGCTGCCCGCTCTTAATAACTTTTTCTTCGGGCATGTGGGTCCTTCCTTGCTAAAAGACGAAGCGAGATTATCACGGATGGCTGGGACTGATTTCAACCTGAATCTAAAGATCGAAAAAGTAACGGCGGGTACAACGGCCCGCCCTTACTTTTTCGCTATCGCTTTATATGAAGAACGGCGCAAGAACCAGTGTGATTGTCGAAAGCAGCTTAATGAGCACGTGCAAACTCGGTCCGGCCGTATCCTTGAATGGGTCGCCGACCGTATCGCCCACGACCGCCGCTTTATGCGCGGCGGATCCTTTTCCGCCGTACGTACCCATTTCTATGAACTTCTTGGCGTTATCCCAGGCTCCGCCGGCGTTGTTGAGGAAGGTCGCCACGAGAATTCCAGCGATGGTTCCCACCATAAGAAATGCCGCTACGGTTTCAGCGCCCACTCCCAGCTGGCGAAAGATCAAGCCGACCGCGATCGGCATTCCGACGGCAAGAACCCCTGGGAGCACCATTTGTCGCAGAGCAGCCCGCGTGACTATATCGACGCAGGCGGCGTAATCCGGTTTGTCGGTCCCTTTCAGTATTCCAGGTTTCTCCTTGAACTGGCGGCGCACCTCGTTGATAACGGTGTAAGCGGCTCGTCCTACGGCCTTGATCGCAAAGGCCGAAAACAGGAACACGAGCATGGCTCCCAGAAGCGCTCCGACGAAGACCTCGGGCTTTGCTATGTCAACGGACTCGAGCCGTTTGCCGTAATTTCGAACCTCGTCCAGATAAGCCGAGAAGAGTAGGAAGGCAGCCAGCGCGGCCGAGCCGATCGCATAACCCTTAGTCAGCGCCTTAGTCGTGTTCCCAACCGCATCCAGGCGATCGGTCTTCTTCCGAATCTCTTCCGGTTGTTGGCTCATCTCGACGATGCCGCCGGCGTTATCGGTAATCGGACCGAATGTGTCCATTGCCAGAATGTATGCGGCCGTTCCGAGCATCCCCATCGTCGCGACGGCGGTGCCGAACAGACCGGGATGGTCGGACAGCGGAATCCCCGACTGATTACCCAGATAGTAGGATGAGACTATCGCCGCGGATATAACGATCACGGGCATCGCGGTACACTCGAAGCCCACGGCTATGCCGGTGATTATCGTAGTCGCTGGACCTGTTTGAGCGGCTTCCGCAATTTCCTGTACCGGCCTGTATTTGTATTCGGTGTAGTACTGAGTGATGAATACGAAAGCGATCGCGGTCGCGATGCCGATCACCCCGCAGAAGAAGAAATAAATCCATGCGTCCGGAGCAAGCGGGCTCTGAAGCAGCCATCGGGAGCCGATAAAAAATCCGATGATTGCCAGGACGCTCGTCGCGTAGTATCCACGATTGAGCGCCGTCATCGGATCGGCATCTTCTTTTGTTCGAACCAGCATAACGCCTACTATCGAGGCTATGAGTCCGAACGCCCTGACTACGAGTGGAAAGAGGATGCCTTTGAGTCCGAAATATTGATAAAGGCCCACGCCGAGGATCATCGCGCCGATGTTTTCGGCTGCGGTTGATTCGAAGAGATCGGCGCCGCGTCCCGCGCAGTCGCCGACATTGTCGCCGACGAGATCCGCTATGACAGCGGGATTGCGCGGATCATCCTCCGGAATGCCCGCTTCTACTTTGCCTACCAGATCGGCTCCCACGTCCGCTGCTTTGGTATAGATGCCGCCTCCGAGCTGAGCAAACAGTGCTACAAAGGACGCGCCAAAGCCGTAGCCGACGATCATGAACGGTATCTTGCGGGGATCTATTCCGCCCAGGAGATTGAGCAGCGTAAACAGTCCGCCGACGCCAAGCAGGCTCATTGCGACGACGAAGAGACCGGAGACCGCGCCGCCCCTCATAGCTATCTGGAGTGCGCGATTGAGGCTTGACCTTGCAGCGGATGCCGTTCGGATGTTTGAACGGATTGAAACGAACATGCCGATGTAACCCGCGATTCCGGATGAGAGGGCCCCGAGAATGAACGACATCGTTACATATCCCGCCAGAGGAAGGCTCTCCACCGGGTCGACATTGTTATGCGGCCGGAGAAAGGCATACAGGACGAATATGACCGCCGCGACCACGACGCTAAGCATCGCGATCGTTCTATACTGGCGCCGCATGAACGCTTCGGCGCCTTCTTTAATCGCGTTTGAAATGGCCTGCATAGCCGAAGTGCCGGTGTCATTGCTGAGCACATTCGAGGTCAGCCAGCCGGCAAAAGCCAGCGACAGAACGCTAATGACCAGTACCAAAGTCAATTCCATATAATCTCTGTGTCACTCCTTAAGTGTCGAGATAGCAGTCTACTACTTCAACCGACTTACAACTGAATTGAGACGTGATACTTGTTTCGCGGACTGAAGGCCCACGAATCAAAGATGGGCCAGCGAAAACACTAAGAATAGCGAAAAACTAAAGAGGGTTTTATAGCACAACGAAGAAATCTTGAGCAAGGAAATCATCCTTGCAATAACTTCTAATTGTGGGCTTTCGCTTGAGGAAAATCCGCCTTTAACATTGACCGAGAAGGCAAGCGCTCTACGCCGCTTAAGCCAGCAGCAATCGCAGGAATTTGCGCTTGCCGACCTGTACCACGGCCTGTTCCGCTGCAATGCGAGTTAGCTCGAAGGTAACGTCGGTAACTTTTTCGCCATCAAGCTTCACGCTTCCCTGTGTTATGAATCGCTGGGCTTCGGATATAGACGACGCCAGACCTTCCGCCGCCAGGAGTTTGACCAGCCGGATCGACTTGTCCTGGACTGTGACCGCGGGCATCTCCTCCGGCATCCTGCGCTCCCGAAACATGCGGTCGAATTCATCGCGGGCGGCAACGGCCTCGCTGTCAGAATAGAAGTCGCGAACCACTCGCCATCCGAGATCCGCTTTTAGATCGCGCGGATTCAACTCGTTACTCGCGGCCCTTGCTCTCATCTGCTCCATCTCGGACGGCGAAAGATCCGTCAGAAGCTCGTAATACCGCCACATCAACGCATCCGATATCGACATTATCTTGCCGAAGATTTCTCGCGGACTCTCGGTGATGCCGATGTAGTTGCCGAGGCTCTTCGACATCTTCTGCACGCCGTCCAGGCCTTCGAGCAGGGGCGTTGTCATTATCAGTTGCGGCTCTTTGACGCCATATTCGCGTTGAACCTGCCGCGCCATAAGCAGATTGAATTTCTGATCGGTTCCGCCTAACTCGACATCGCAATTGAGCGCCACCGAGTCGTAGCCTTGCACGAGCGAATACATAAGCTCGTGAACGCTTATCGGGCTCTGTGACTCGAACCGCTTCTTGAAATCGTCTCGTTCCAGCAACTGCGCCACGGTCGCTTTGCCGGCAAGCCTGATGAAATCGTCGGCGGAGAACCGGGACATCCATTCGCTGTTGAACCGGATCTCGGTCTTATCCCGATCCAGGAGCTTGAATATCTGTTCCTTATACGTTTCGGCATTCTGGTTGATCTGTTCTCGCGTGAGCGGCGGCCGTGTAATTGAACGGCCCGACGGATCGCCTATCATCCCCGTGAAGTCGCCGATGAGAAAAATGACCTGATGGCCCAACTGCTGGAAGTGGCGCATTTTGCGAATCAGAACAGTATGGCCGATGTGAATGTCGGGCGCGGTAGGATCAAAACCGGCCTTAATTCTCAAAGGCTGGCCGGCTTTGGCGGCGCGCTCGAGCTTTCGAACAAGTTCTTCGTCCGGGATGCAGTCGACGGCGCCTTTTTTCAAGTATGCGAGTTGTTCGGCGATTGTCATTTTTGTTCGTTGCTCAATATCCTACGGCAGCCCCTCCAAGTCTGGGATCCGATGCGCCGAGCCGCATGCCCGTAGAGGCCTCCACCATTACTCCGTGCGCATCTCCAATAAAGCCGGAGCGGTCGCTCAATTTCTGACCGATGCTCATAAGAGCGGCTCTGGTATCGCCGTTGATTCCCATCGGCTCCCATCGCACTACGTCGGGCATCCACTGATGATGAATCCTCGGCGAGTCAATAGCCTGCTGAATGTTCATGCCATAGTCAATTACATTAACAACTACCTGCAGGACGGTGTTGATTATGGTGGGGCCGCCTGGGCTTCCTATGGCGAATACGAACTTGCCGTCCTTCAGCACGATCGTAGGCGTCATCGCGGAAAGCGGCCTTTTCTTGGGAGCGATTGCGTTTGCCTCGCTCTGCAACAATCCGTAGGCGTTCGGCACGCCCGGCTTGGAAGTAAAATCATCCATCTCGTTATTCAATAAAAAGCCCGTGCCTCGCGCGGTCACTCCGGACCCGAAGCTGTTGTTCAACGTGTAGGTGTTAGAGACGACATTGCCTTCCTGATCGATAATCGTGAAGTGGGTTGTTTCCGTCGACTCGTAGCTGACAGGCTTTCCAGCTCTGATGTTCTCGCTTGGCGTCGCATGATCCGATGCGATCGTCTTCGCGATCTCCGCCGCGTATTTCTTGGAGATCAAACCGGCAACCGGCACTTTTACGAAGTCAGTGTCCCCCATGAATTCAGCGCGATCGGCAAAAGCGCGACGCATTGTCTCGATCAGCAGGTGCAGCTCCGCGGACGAGTTCCAACCCATGCGAGCCAGGTCGTAGTGTTCAAGAACATTCAACATTTCAATGAGCGCAGCCCCCCCGGAAGAAGGCGGCGGCATCGTCAGGAGCTCGTATCCGCGATACGTGCCCTTCAAAGGATTCCGAATCGTCGGCTCATATCCTTTAAGATCCTGAGCGGTTATTAGTCCTCCGTTGCGCTGCATATCATCCACGATCAAGCGAGCGGTTTCGCCCTCGTAGAACTCTCGCGGCCCCTTTTCTTTCAGCCTCGTCAGCGTTTTCGCCAGGTCCGGTTGAGTAATAGTGTCTCCTTCCTCGTAATACTTGCCGTCGCGCAGATATATCCGATTACTGTCCGGGAATTTCGCCAGAAGTTCCCTGCTCCCTTGAATACTCCGAACAGTCTGGTGATTGAGCGTGAATCCTTCCGCCGCCAGCGCGCGCGCCGGTTCGATAACATCCGCCCACTTCAGTTTTCCGTGCCGGCTCAAAGCCAGAGCAAGACCCGAGATCGTTCCCGGCACGCCGACTGCTCTGTAACCGACTGTGGAAGCATTCTTGATGACTTCGCCTTTTTCGTTCAGGTACATATCACGGCTTGCGGTGAGCGGGGCGCGTTCGCGGTAATCAATTACTTCCGTTCGGCCGTCCGCGCGCCGGATCATCATGAAGCCGCCTCCTCCGATGTTGCCCGCCGACGGCCACGTCACGGCCAGAGTGAGGGCGACGGCGACCGCCGCATCAACGGCGTTGCCCCCGCGCTGCATCACGTCGACTCCGACTTTTGAGGCAATCTCGCTCACGGATGCAACTATTCCGTGCCGCGCGCGAACGGGTTCGCGGGACGCCGCGCTGGGCGCGACTACGGCGCCGGTAGTGAGAAGCGCCAGCAGGAGAATAGCGGTGAAAGCCCTTTTCATTGAATGCCTCCTTCTTCCTCTCTCAAAATCGATTTTTATTATCGGCCTGCTTTCAGGCTCAATTGAAGAGACTCGCGTACCAGCCAATCAATTCACGGCCGGCGAGAAGTGCGATTATAGCCGAAGGTCCCAGGAAAACACCGAACGGTATTTCCATTCTGAGACTTTCTCCTCGCACAAGCATCGCCAGGACGCCGACTATTGATCCCATAAGAGACGCCACGAAGATCGTAAGGAACGTCAGTTCCCATCCAAGAAATGCTCCAACCATTGCCATCATCTTCGCATCGCCCAAGCCCATTCCTTCGACTTTTCGTATAACCAGATAAAGCCATCCTACCAGCCAGAGGCTCCCTCCTCCCGCTAGAGCGCCAAGCAGCGCTCCCAAGAGCCTGTGAGTCCATATCGGCGAGCTGATCATCGCCGAAGCAATGTGCTCCGTTGCGTTCAGTGGAACCGGGAGCGGCGCCAGGACCCTGAGCGCCAGCAGGACAATGAATCCCGGATAAGTAATGACGTTCGGCAGAATCTTATGGCGGTAATCGATGAATACGAGCGGCAGAATCAATGAAACAAACACTACGTCGCCGAGAAAGGCGAGGGTCAGCCCATCAAGCAGGTAAAGGAGAAGGTAGACTATTCCCACCATCGCTTCGACGGCGGGATATATGAAGGAGATGTGAACCCTGCAGCTTCTGCATCGGCCGCCCAATATCATATAGCTCAGAATCGGCACATTATCGTAGGGCTTGATCGACGCGAGACAGGACGGGCAATGAGACGGAGGTAATACGATCGACTCGCGGTTGGGCACTCTGGCAATGACGACGTTGAGAAAGCTGCCGACAATCAAACCAAAGAGAAATACCGAAAAACCGATGAACTGAGGCGGCATGTCCTGGATCACTGGTGTCTCATTTATACGAGCGAGTTTGGTTTGCGCCGAGGGGGCAACTCGATTAAATTAGCGCGGCGGGTCCTTGTCAAGCTAAGCGGCTCGATTCCGCCGACCAATCACCGCGGTTCTAACATCAAGAGCCGGCGTGGCGCTTCGAGTGCGAGCGTTTATCCCCCCTGCGTTTCTCCTGTTGTTCGGGAAGCCCGCATCGAGGTGCGGCTGTTCTTATGCGAATTCTTCAGGTTTGCTCAGCCAGTCAATTGGGCGGCGGCGAGATTCACGTTTCAGATCTGGTTCGAGCCCTGTCGGAGCGGGGACACGCGCTCTTTCTCGCGGTGCGTCCCAACAGCCCCTTGAGGCCTTTGCTTTCCGGCGTCATAACCTCGTGGCACGAAGTCCCGATGAAGAACTCTCTTGATGTCAAATCGGCTGCCGCAATCACGGAGATCATAAACCAGTACGGAATCGACATCGTCCACGCGCACGTGGGCCGCGATTACCTGATGACTGCGATGGCAAGCCGCAGAGCCAGAAAGCATAAACTTGTGCTGACGCGACATCATTATCTGCCGATAAAACAAAACGCGATCTACAGATGGATGTTGAAAGATGTTTCGGCCGTCATAGCGGTTTCGGCCGGTGTGCGGGAATCCGTGGTCGAGCGGCTTGCGCTTCCTGAAGAGCGCGTGCACGAGATTCCGAACTGGGTCGATCCGAGCCGCTTTCAATTGGTCGACCGCGATGCAGCCCGAGCGATGTTCAGACTCAATGCGAAACTGGCGGTAGCTTGCATAGGCCAGATTACTCCCGCAAAGGGACAAGAGGACTTTGTCCGAGCCGCGGCCCGTGTCGCCCGCATGCGAGCCGACGTCGAGTTTCTTATAGTCGGAGACGAGCAGGACGAAAGGCAGCCGTTCAGCAATAAGTTATCCGAGCTCGCGGCGCAGCTTGGAATGGGAGACCGTCTTAAATTCCTGGGTCACGTCGAGTTTCTTCCCGACCTGCTTGCCGCTCTCGATGTGGTTGTCGTGCCATCCTGGGATGAAGGGTTTTCTCTGGTTGCCATCGAGGCGCTTGCCGCCAAACGGGCCGTATTAGCCTCCGATGTGGGAGGCATTCGCGGAATAATCAAAGATAGCCAGACGGGCTTGTTGGTTCCTGCGAGGGACTCGAATGCGATGGCCAACAAATTACTCTGGATGCTTTCCGACGCGCCGCTTCGGGAGCGACTGGCTTTGCAGGGGCAGCGCGACGTTTACGCAAGGTACGGCCGTGATCAAATCATAGATCGCATCGAGTCGCTCTATCTCGACCTATTGGAGAGTGATGCCGACGAAGAAAAGTGATGCGCGAATTGCCGCGCAGCTCGGCGACAGCGTTTCCCCTAATGAGAAACCGCGGCGGAGAATCTCCGCGACGATTATTACTCTCAACGAAGAAAGAAATATCGCCGACGCCATCGAGTCGCTTTCATTCGCGGACGAGATCATTGTTGTAGATTCCGGCAGCACTGACCGAACGCTCGAAATCGCACGCGGGCTCACCGAGCGAGTGTACGTAAAGGAATGGCGAGGGTACTCAGCGCAGAAGAACTTTGCGGCGGCCGAAGCGCTTCACGATTGGATATTCAGCCTCGACGCGGATGAACGCGTATCTCCCGATCTTGCTACGGAAATCGACGCTTTCAAAGCCTCTCCTGATCAGCCTGCGTCTGCCTACGAAATGTCGAGACTCCCGAATTATCTAGGTGGTTGGGTAAGGCATTCGGGTTGGTATCCCGATCGCAAGGTCCGTCTCTATGATCGTCGTAAGGCGAGATGGGTCGGAGATTTTGTTCACGAAGAACTGCAGGTGGACGGTGTAGTCAAGCGTATCAGCGGCGATCTTCTGCACTACACAGTCAGAACAGTTTCCGAGCACGTTCAGCGTAGCGATAGATACACTACGCTCGCCGCGGAAGAGATGCTCGCGCGAGGCAGGACGCCTTCTATATTGGCCATTGCCCTGGCGCCTCCGGTTACATTTTTCCGGAGCTACGTTTTGAAACTCGGCTTACTGGATGGAATTCGCGGTGTGGCCATCGCATTCTTCGCGGCGTATTACGTTTTCTTGAAAAATTTGAAATCCTGGCGGAAGGCGAACGAAACCCGAACGGATTCTGACAATCATGACAATCACTGAGCAGTATTCGATTGCTTTGACCGGAAGCCGATGGCTCGCCCCTCCTGAATCCGAAAGGGCCGAGTCCCATCGCGCTTCAGTCGTGAAACATATCGGTCGCGTCACTCCAAATTCAGGCGCCGGTCCTTCTTAGCAGAAGTAGAAGCTGAGATCTACGACCTCTCTGAAACCGGAAGATTAAGAGACGGTAAATGAGGTGGATTTCTGGCCCTGCTGCGCGCCATCTTCGTTTAGCAGGATGACGTCGAGCTTGTATTTCCCCTTTGGCCAACCCGCTGTTGGCGCGGAGAAAGTAAAAGTGGCGGAGCCGCTGCCCTCTAGATCCAGGCTAGTCTCCAGGCCGGGTATAGGTCCGGTCTGCTGGCCTTCGACGTCCTCGACTGCCAGGCGCCCCCTGACCTTTACTTTGCCAGGCGCGTTTGAAATTACCGCTACCGCATAGATGGTATCGCTTGTCGAGAACCTGCTTGTTTCCGAGCTGACGGCCTTATCCGTGCCGAGCTTCAGTGCGCTTATGTTAGCGGTAGATACGCTGAAACTGCACGCGCCCGCTGTCAAGATCAAGATTCCGAGACCGATTCTGAAAGACCATTTCTTGCTTGCCATTAATTGCCTCGTTCGTTCTAAGGAATAAAAGAGTTCTACAGAAGGATGCTGCTGGGGGATGGTTGCTATCCGATGGTACGTTGATTCGGGCATATCGGCAAGCACGGGTACTGTCCTAATCTTGTGTTGCTCAGTTCAGGCGATATATGAGGAACTGGAGTTATGCTCGCAAAGCTGCGGCGCGAATGATGGCGATGATTGTTCAACTCTCAGGCTCTCCACGGGTTCCTAAATGATGGCAGTGAGTGTTCAATTCTTCGACTATTCCCAGCAGTTTTCCTAAAACGATTTTCTTTGCGACGCTTGATTGAGAATCGCACTGATACCGCGTCGTGGGACGAGCGCCGATTTTTGAGCGGCGTCCTTGCCGGTGAATTCCGAACTCACGGTTCCGCGAACATACTCAACAAAAGACTCGAAGTCTCTCTGCATTTGCTTCATCTTTTCCAGCATGTTGAGGATTATCTCGATTCCCGCGATATTAACGCCCAGATCGCGAGTCAAACTCAGTATGACTTCAAGTCTCTCGATGTTCTCTTCGGTATAATAACGCGTGCCTTTGGGTGACCGTGAAGGCGTGATCAACCCTTCGCGCTCATACATGCGCAGTGTCTGCGGGTGTATGGCGTACTGCTCGGCCACCACGCTGATTGTATATTTTTTCGGCTTCTTAGCTGCTCTTGCCATTGCTTGGAACCTCTGTCCGGTCTGCGTCGTCGCTCTTGGAGCCCGTGCGAGTCATTCCGCGCTGCTCATCTTCCCTCAATTCGATCGCGGCTTTTTGAGACGTGGACAGCAGCTTTTCCATCTGCAAGCCGCCTGCTCGAGCCATAGACGGCATCAACCCTTTTGAGTCAGCGAGATCACGCTCGAACTCTTCCGTAGTACGGGACCGAAGCCGCCTGTTCTCATTCGCAAGAGCCAGGAAGGCGCCTGCGATGACGAGCAATACCACGAGCCATATTATCAACTGAACCATCTCGACCCCGGCTTTTACTCCAGACCCATTTCTTTACGCGGGCTCTCGGGGTTGTGATAAGCGTACTTCTGAAGCAATTCTTTTGTTTCTTCGCCAATCACTTTGGGCAGCGTTATCTTCACCTCGACGAACTGATCGCCTCTAGCGCCGCCGGCTCGAAGGCTTGGCGCCCCCCGGTCCCGGAGCCTGAACTTCTGTCCCGATTGAGTGCCGGGCGGGATTCTCAGAAGCGCCTTTCCATCGATAGTGGGCACTTCTATGCGAGCGCCCAGCGCGGCCTCCGGAACCGTGATCGGTATCGTGCAGTAGATATTATCTCCCTGCCGCTTGAAGTACTGATGATCCTCGACATTGGTGATTATGTAGAGATCACCTGGAGGTCCCCCCAGAGGGCCCGCGTGACCTTTGTTCGGAACACGCACTCTGGAACCGGTGTCGACGCCGGCAGGTATTTTGACGCGGATGCCTTCTCTGATCGCGCTGATACCCCTGCCGTTGCAAGTAGGGCATCTCCTTCCTACCGTGCCCGAGCCTCCGCACTGCGCGCATTTGCCGCTGGCGCCGAATATACCTGTTTGCTGTCCGGAGCCGCCGCAATTCGGACAGGAGACTGTACCGCTCCCGGCTTCTCCCGTGCCTTTGCACGACGGACACACGTCACTGCGATCGATTTCGATGCGCTTCGTTACTCCGGCCATCGCTTCATTGAACGTGATCGTGATGCCGTATTCGATGTCCGCTCCCTCTGAACGCCGGACACGTGAGCTCTGGCTCCTGGAACTGCCGAACAGTTCGGAAAAAATATCCTTGAATCCGGTAGCTCCGAACTCGGAAAAGTCGAAGCCGCCGCCGGGAGCCGATCGCGCACCGGCAGGAATCTGATCGGAGTAGTAGCCGTATTGATCGTAGACTTCCCGCTTCTTGGGATCGGACAGAACATCGAACGCTTCCGAGATCTGCTTGAACTTCTCTTCGGCGTCTTTGCTCCCCGGGTTGACGTCGGGATGGTGTTTGCGGGCGAGACGCCGATAGGCCTTCTTTATTTCGTCAGGCTTAGCCCCGCGCGGCACACCCAGCACTTTGTAGTAGTCGGTATTCGCCATCTATTTAAAGTAGTATTGAAAATTGTGGCCCGCCTGTACGCGGCTGGCGCCGCCGTCTAACGAGCCACAAAATTCATCAACTTTACTTTTTGTCAACGTCGACGTACTCGGCGTCAATAACGTCGTCGCTCCCGCCGCCTGAGGCTCCCGATGCTCCAGCTCCGTGAGCGCCCGCGTCTCCGCCGGGTGCACCCTGAGCCGCCGCCTGCTTGTACATTACTTCGGCCAGCTTATGAGAGGATTTCACCAGTTCATCATAAGCAGTGTTTAATTCGGCGGCATCCTGGGAATTGAGCTTGCCTTTTGCCTCCGTCAAAGCGCTTTCGATTTCGGCGGCAACCGATGCATCCACTTTATCGCGGTTCTCGGAAAGCGTCTTCTCGGTCGAGTAAATCATGCTGTCGAGTTTGTTATGCGCTTCGACGCGTTCACGAGCCTGTTTGTCTTCGTCGGCGTGCGACTCGGCTTCGCGCATCATCTTGTCGATCTCTTCCTTTGAGAGACCGGACGATGCCGTGATCGTTATCTTCTGTTCGCGACCCGTGCCGAGATCCTTCGCCTGAACATTGACGATGCCGTTGGCATCGATGTCGAAGGTGACTTCGACCTGCGGAACGCCTCTCGGCGCTGGCGGAATGCCTACAAGATGGAACTTACCGAGCGTGCGATTTTGTGCTGCCATCGGGCGCTCGCCCTGAAGCACGTGAACCTCGACCGAAGTCTGATTGTCGGAGGCGGTGGAGAATATTTCCGACTTGCGGGTCGGGATCGTCGTGTTTCTTTCAATCAGCTTGGTGAAGACGCCTCCAAGCGTTTCGATACCGAGACTGAGCGGCGTCACATCGAGCAGAAGCAGATCCTTAACCTCTCCACCGAGGACACCGGCCTGAATAGCAGCGCCGACCGCTACGACTTCGTCGGGATTGACGCCTTTGTGCGGTTCCTTGCCGAAGAACTCCTTAACGAGTTGCTGTACCTTGGGAATTCGGGTTGAGCCGCCCACCAGCACGACTTCATCGATCTGGCTCGCATTCACGCCCGCGTCCTGCAATGCTGCGCGGCAGGGCCCCATGGCCCTTTGAAGAATGTCGTCGACAAGCTGCTCGAACTTGGCTCGCGTCAGCTTCATGACCAGGTGTTTTGGTCCGGACTGGTCGGCCGTTATAAATGGCAGATTGATCTCCGTCTCCATTGTCGAAGAAAGCTCGATCTTCGCTTTTTCCGAGGCCTCTTTCAGGCGCTGAAGCGCCATCTTATCTTTTGAGAGATCGATCCCCTGATCTTTTTTGAATTCGTCGGTGATCCATTCGATCAAGCGCTGGTCTACGTTGTCGCCGCCCAGATGCGTGTCTCCATTGGTGGCTTTTACTTCCACAACGCCTTCGCCTACTTCGAGGATCGAGATATCGAACGTGCCTCCGCCGAAATCGAACACGGCTATGGTCTCGTCTTTTTTCTTATCGAGACCGTAAGCAAGCGCCGCCGCGGTAGGCTCGTTAACGATTCGCATTACTTCCAGACCGGCGATTTTGCCGGCGTCTTTAGTGGCCTGCCGCTGGGCGTCATTAAAGTAGGCAGGCACTGTGATCACGGCCTGACTGACCTTTTCGCCGAGATAGTCCTCGGCGGCCTGCTTCAACTTTTGTAGTATCATCGCCGAGATTTCAGGAGGCGAGTATTCCTTTCCGCCGGCGGACACGCGCACGTCGCCGTTGGAGGCTTTGGTGACTTTGTAAGGCACCATCTTCATCTCTTCGTTGACTTCGTCGAAGCGCCTTCCCATGAATCTCTTGATTGAATAAACGGTGTTTTCGGGATTAGTGACTGATTGTCGTTTTGCTACCTGCCCGACCAGGCGATTGCCGTCCTTGGTAAATCCGACGACGGACGGGGTCGTCCTTGCACCCTCGGCGTTCGTAATGACTGCTGGCTCGCCGCCTTCCATCACCGCCACAACCGAGTTCGTGGTGCCCAAATCGATGCCGATGATCTTGCTCATAATTGACTCTGCCTCCAGATTCAAAAGTTCATTGGCATACTAATATATGAGTGTATCACTGTCAACTTTTTTAATATGCTTTCTATCGATTTCCTGCCAATTCTCTACGGGTTTCATGCGATGTGGGCAATCTATGGCCTGTCAATGGCCTGTTTTAGGGCCTGTTTTAGATATATTTGAGAGCCCGCGACTTGGTTTTGAGATAGGCGGCGTGCTGTCCTTCGGCTGTTGAGCGCTCAAGACGCCTTGCTTGACAGTCGATGGGTGCATCGATATAGTAGGCCCGTTTTAGGTTCCAGGCAGGGCGGTTAGCTCAGCGGTAGAGCATCGGTCTTACAAACCGGGGGTCACTGGTTCGAATCCAGTACCGCCCACCATTAGGTTCAAAAAAAGTACAGACGCTTTTAGTACTATATGTTTAAGTTAGCCATACCAGTTCTTCATGTCAGCAAATCGGCTCTTGCTGCGGATTTCTATTTTGATCGCTTAGGATTCAGCTAAAAAATTTGACTACCGGCCTTTTGGCGGCCGGACCCATGCTACATGGGCTTAACGCGAGACGGAGTGGACTTGCACATTTCATCGTTTCCCGATGATGGAGTGTCGGGCGGGGGTAGTGTTCCTGGTCGTCGAATACGTAGATGCGTTGCGTGTGGAGCTTGTCGCAAAGGGGGTTGCAGTCGCACTAGAACCGACGGATCAAAGTTGGGCAATCGGGAGACGTACGTGGAGGACGCTGATGGCAACAGCATTCGTTTCGTCCACGGGGGCGGTGGCTAACAATGGCATCAACCGGAGCCGCCGAAGCGGACCATCTGCGTACCAGTGGCTCTTTTGGACAATGCTCAATAGCATATCTTAAACACAATGAGAAGGTTTGCGTTTTTTGATGGCGACAATATAGGTAATACATTAGACAACTTATTCAATAGTGGTAGGATAGACGATGCAAAGCATTTGTCTGAGAGTATCAAGCGAGCAATATTCCAAATCGAGACACTGGTGAGAGCGACAGATGGCGCCGAACTAATTATCGCCGGGGGTGATGATGTATTAGTCAAATTCGATTCCGAAAAAAGTGGACCTGAATACTTACAGGCAATTTCCGATCTATTTACTAAGTATACTGGTCTATCTATGAGTTGTGGCGTTGGCAACAATCTCAACCAAGCAATCGGCAATCTGATGTTAGCAAAACAAAATAAGGGAACAACAAAATATCCTACCGAAAAGGAAGAACTAGAGAGCACACGCCTCAAGCCGAAGAAATTGTTGATGTTTGCTACTTCAGACAACCCCGATCCTTATGTAAATGTTATAGTTCACTGCTCGGACCATCATAAACCTCTCACTGAGATCGTTTTGATAGGTATAACTGGTGATCGAGGAAGAGTAGGCTTAATAAAGCATTACTTGAAAAATTTGCAGGAATCCATTACTAAACAGATTGATTGTTTAAGTAATGGATGCTACTTGGAAAAAGAAGAGAGTGGCTGGGAGCCAAAAGAGCTTAAGCTTGAAATGCCACATCGCCAGAGATATGATAAAGTGAAAGGGATAAAATTCGATAACAAGCCAATCATTTATGACGAGTTAGAAGATGAAATTTCGACACTCTTGAATTCTACGGATTCATATGCGTTTATCTTTGACGTTACGGCTGTGCTGAAAAGACATCTGGTTGATGTTTATAATATACTGAGATTCAAAAATGTAAGTTCAATATATTCATTTGAATTTCTCTACAGCCCTAAACACAGCCACAAAGATCTAATTCACAATTTAATATACAAGGAGACATACGATTATACCTCTCTCGCCAACAGCATATATACGAAAGACAAGATAATAATGACTGATGAATCAATAATCTCAAGCATTGAGTTTAATAAAATGGCTTCTACATTGAACGCTTTGCAAATAGAAAGGGAATACCTGGAAGATAAAATTGCTACAATATTTGCCAGACGAGTTTTTATAGGTATTTCTTTCCTATGGGTGGTGGCTATTGTGGGGTTTTACAGGCTTATACTAAAGCCGGAAGGATGGAACTGGCTTGAGCCTCGATACTCACTTTTGTTACTTATATGGGCGGCTATCAACTACATACTACCGGGACTATTTGCTGATAAAGCCATTATCATAGATCCAAGGAAATTTGTTCGGGTGCTTAAGGAACGAAAGAAAAAGCGATTGGAAGCATCTAGGATTGTTGAGGACAAAAGCCTGACATAAATTGTGGCCTAACGCTATATGAAAGGACGCCCCTTCGTGGTAGCTTGAAGTTCCAACTCTCAACCGATCACCGGGAGGAACGTCCAATCAACAATCTGAAGTATGTAGGTCTAGACGTGCATCAGGCAAGCACCTCGGTCGTAGTCCACGACTCGGAAGGTAAGGTCCTTATGCAGTCAACTATCAAAATTACTCCTGAAGCGCTCCGGGATTTAATCCGCGGTCTATCAGGTAGTGTTCATCTGACTTTGAGGAAGGCACTCCGGAACTCGGCATAGTGGCGAAGCGTATGAACTGAAGTGCGCTTATTGATGCGGCTTTCTTTGAGCGCGGCACGAAGGCGTCCTGAACGCTGCTGTTGTGCATCGGCTCAGTAGACTCATTCAGATTAATATGAGCCTTGCCTTCGGATGGAAACAGCCATGGCACAAGACGATCCTTGCCGCCCTTTGCGTGCCGGACGTGCAGCATCATCCGATTGCTGTCGATGTCGGGAATTTGAAGATGAGTTCCCTCTTGAAGCCTCATGCCGCACGAATAGATTGTGGCAAGGCAGACTCGATAACGGGCAGTCGAATCAACGACAGAATCTTTCGCACCTCTTGGATGCTGAGGATGGTTGATAGTTTCTTCTGGCAGGCGGGCCTGATCACGTCAAAGATCGTCCATCGCGTGCCGAGAGTCTTTTCGAAGAAGAACTTGATTCCGCACAGGGCGATGGTAGTGGTTGGACGGGCATACTTCTTGACATTCTTAATGTAGAGGAAATACTGTCGGAGTTCTTCCTCGGTTATAAGGTCAGGTGACTTGTGATAATGCTCAGCCAGTTGGCGGACAGCTCGAAACATATGCTTCCTGAGTACGTTCAGGGAGGCCAGCCAGTTGAAGAGTCTCGATCATTCTCTTTCGCATCTCGGTCATAACTACACCTCCGTTTCGAAATGTTTCTTTGTCTAAAGGAAGTGTAGAGATTCAGATCCCGGTCGAGAATGATCGAGCTATAGCGCTCATCAGACGAACGCGTCTGCGCGTAGCGCTTAGTTCAAGAAGAGATTGCAGCGGAGCGCGGGCCGCGCCGCTCTCACGCTTTCTTTGAGTGCCGTGGCCCGCGCCCGCTGAATCAGGCGTTAGCGGGACAGGCGCACATCGCAAGTAGACAGGCTCACTGGAAGGACGCGATGAGACGAACACGAACTTTTCATCACTCGGCTTTACACGGGCCAAGACGGCCAGACGCACGCCGAAAAGATTGAGGCCAACTTCACTGCCGGAACTCCGAGTGACGTTGCGCAATTGATGAAGGTGACCGGAGCCGAGATCCATCGGGCAAGGGTCACATAACAAGAACCCCGCGAGGTAGCTTCCCGCTCCAGAGTGCGCAGCGAAGACATTTTAAGTTGCCTAATCATTTTACCGCTGGCAATTGAAGCCCATGGATAAGAACGAAGAACTTTTTCAAGAGATGAACTATCTCAATATCAAAGAGTATCAGGGCTTTTGCGATAAACACAAAATCCCGTACCATATCCACATCATGGTCGACGGTCGGCTAAAAAAGACCAGCGAAAAGGATCGTAAGACTATTGTCCTGGCGCGAATGCGAAAGTTTGTGGCCTCAGGAAAAATTGAAGGCCCGACTGTCTTTGCTGAGAACGTTGTGAGTTTTATTAAACTCACAAATATTGCGCCAACCACAAAGCTTCATTTTGGCCAGTACGACAAGAACAATACTCAGTTTCTGAAAGTCATGAAAAGCCTAACAGGTGGCAAGTTTAAGGACGGCGCCATCGCTCGTATATTAATTCGTGAGTTTTGGACCGACGGAAAAGCGCCGACTCTTCGGGAATATGCCAAAGCTTGGTTGGTTTCCGAGGTTGGAAATCTGGAGAATCACCCGGAAGCGGCCTATCTGACCGATCGGCGTGCCAACGGGCCCGACGCGGATTGGAAAGCACTCCGAATTAAAAAAGCAAAATCAGTTCTCGCCGTTTTGAACAAACTGGATCGCTAGTTTGTGTTGCAAGAACAATCGACAGAATACTCAGCATTGCGCCGCAAATCAAAGCCAAGGGTCATCCTCTGAGTTTCAGAGTTATCCGCACGTACGGCACTGGCAAATGGCTGGCTAACAGGCCGCTGCAGCCGACGAGCGGCGCGAATACCAAGATAATGTGAGAGTGGACGCGCCGCTCGGGGCTGAACGGCTATCGTAAAGCCGCGCGGGAGGCGCGTTATGCTATTCCATCTCAGCGAAGAGTCAGGCATCGGCCGGTTCGAACCGCGACCGGCGGAATACGCCGGCAGGCTGGTCGTGTGGGCTATCGACGCGCACCGCCTTCACAACTATCTGGTGCCCCGTGAATGCCCCCGCGTGACCTACTACGCCGGACGCGAGACCACCTCGGCTGATGTAGAGCGGTTTCTTGGGTCGAGCCCGGCGGTCGTCGCAGTCGAAAGCGGCTGGTTAGAACGCCTGCGCTCGTGTCGGTTGTACTGCCACCATATGCTGCCGGAAACGTTCGAGTGTACGGACGCACGATGAACTCAAAAGCCCCCGCGGACTCGCGGATGTCATCACCTCAGGCCGCCCTGTCTCCTTCAAACACCGGAGCCTGGTGTGAAATTTGATTCATGAACATCTCTGGTGAAGAAAGAATCGAGCACGCTCCAACGAGAGGTGAGGATTGAAGCGCAGTTTCATGCGGTCGTTCATTCGCAGGTACAAGTTCGTGCTCTTGTTTTGGGCCTGTCTGTTTCTGGCAGCGGCCATTATGCTCAGTAGACATAACGGCTCGATGCCGAGGAACTCAGTAACAAACAGCTCTGGGACAGATTCCGCTACTCGCTCCAATGCGAAGGCGCCCCCGAAAATGGAGCCCCTGCCAGCACCCTCGCAGTCTGATAAAGCAGCGGAAGAGGCTGACGTAGCGAACGCGATCACGTCTGCCGATGTCCATTATCTTGCTTCGCGAAATCTACTGATACCCGTTCAGGGCGTCGCCGCCAGTCAGTTGCGCGACACCTTTAATCAAGCCCGCTCCGAAGCCCGCCGGCACGACGCGATCGATATATCGGCGCCTCAGGGCACTCCTGTTCTGGCAGCGTCGGATGGTAGTGTGATCAAGCTCTTTCAGAGCGATAAAGGCGGCGTGACGCTATACGAGCTGGATCCTTCCAGCCGCTACGTTTACTACTACGCTCATCTGATGCGCTATGCGGACGGGATTGCCGAAGGAACACAGTTGCGGCGCGGTGATGTAATCGCCTACGTCGGCGACACGGGCAATGCCGGAGCCGGAAACTATCACCTTCACTTTGCGATCTCAAAGCCTATTTCGCCGCACGGATGGAGCGGCGGCAATCCCATCAATCCCTATCCACTGCTTATGCGGAAATGACAAAGAAACGTGCTTTGGCGCTATTTTCACCGATGCGATCTGTCGCAGGCGATGGCCAACGATTCATGTTCGATCGTCATACGCTTGTTTTATTTAGTACACCGTCTCTTCGATTTCTGTTGCGCCTTCCGGTTTACAGAGACGCAGCGTTGAACGACTATTTCCGTCTTCGGGCAGAGCGTGGCGCAGCGCTTTTTGGCGCGGAGCCCCCATCCAACTCGACGGGTGCAGGATAGCCCTTTCCGGCCAGTGCCGAAATCTGAACGATCATCTCCTTGCTGCCGCTAATTGAACGCGTCACCTTTCCACTTGGGCTGCTGTTCTTCGACTCTTCTTTGCGCGGACCACTTTTTTTCGATTTGGTGGAGGGCGCTGAGGAATTGGCATTATCTAATTTTTTCGCGTCCGAAGCGTCCGTGGTCGGCTGACCGCGTGCGTCGCGAGCCATCTGATTGAGGGCGCTCGTCACTTCAGCCCGTTCGCTATCATTCAACTGATCCATGGTCACGCCGTACGATTGCAGCACTCTAGCCAGATTCTCTTGCGTATTCGTTCCGCGGTCGTAGACATCGCGGTAGATATGAAGTTTGCCGTCTTCAACGGTTATGGTTTCATAGCGCAGTTCCACGGGAACCGGCTTGCTCAGCTTCACCGTCTTTGTATCTTTCTTGTTTTTCTCAAACTCACTGATTTGTTCATCCGACAGCGGAGTGCCGGAGAGTTGCGCCAGTCGCCTGACAAAATCGTTTATCTGTGGAGTTGTCAAGCCTACGCATCCGTGTGATGCGAAGCCGCCAAGTTTTGCCGGAGCCTTGCCGCCGTGTATCAACGATGGCAAGCCGATTGGAATTTTGATCGGCCCGAGCGGATTCAGCTTATCGCCTGCTTCGATTTTTTCTCCGACCTTGACTTTGCTTCCCGGTGACTCTACCCACGCTTCATCGGGTGGTGTCCAGGTCGGGTTGAAGATGATTGTCTCCGCTTTGCGCTGTCCTGTTGGAAGAGGGAATTCGGGATATCCTATGCCGATCTTATAAGACTTGATTAGCTTCCCGTCTTCAAACAGATCCATTCGAAACGCAGGCGTGTTCACGACAACCCGGTTGTCTTTTGGAACCCCAGCCGCAATCGCGCCCGAGTCCCGCGGTACGGCAGATGGAGATGTCCCCGAAGGCGAAGCGCCTCCCGATGTTGACGCGGCGGCGTTGCCATTCCAACGCTCGTTTACGAAGGCGACCAATTCCCGGCTCTTTTCTTCGCCAATGATGGCCTTGCTCTTCTCGAGGGCGTCCTCGCGGGCGGCTCTGGTATTGCCGGCATATTGGTCGTCGTTATCGGATTCGCGCAGTTTGGACGTTTCGCGGCGCGCGATGCTCCTGAGACTATTGACCTGATCGTCCGTGAGCCGCAGTTTCGATTTGAGATCTTCCGCAAAGCCTTCCTGCGCGAAGAACGCATCAATCACGGCCAGAGTCACGGCTTGAGTATTGAGCGCAGCATCGGGCGTTGGCGGCGCCGGTTCCGGGGCGGTTGGGGGGGCGCTTGCCGCATCGGTGTTGGCGGGCGGAGTAGATCTATTGCCGCCGTCGTTGGACGATTCGGTGACGCATGCGGCGCCGGCCAGAAGCGTGAAAACAGCCGCGACGACACTGATTGATCGCAGAATATCGTTCATCTTCAAGCGTCCTTCGTGCCTCGATCTTCAGGGTTGAACCGTAATATTGTTTATGACAGTTTGAACTCCGTTGACCGCCTTTGCGATCGTCTCGGCCCGCTTTTTGAGGCCCTCGTCGGGAACGTTGCCGGTCAGCGTGGCGGTCCCGCCGGCGACCTTCACATTAACTATCTGGCTCCGCAACTGCTCGTCATTTAGCAGGCGCGAGGTCACCTCGATTTCAATGCTGGTGCTTGAGGGAGCGGTATTAGGCTGAGTCGCAGGCTGCGATGGTGCGGGCGCCGGATATGGCACAGGCACTGTAGCCGGCTGAGACGGGGGCACGGTGACTACTACGGGCGGTTGCGGTTGATTGGGCGTTTGCTGCGCGGCCGCGGCTATAGCTCTCTCTTTTTCCAGCGCTTCATCAGTGTTGTTTCGCTGGTTGTACACAATCAACAATGCAATTACTACGGCGGCGGTGACGGCTGCGAGAACGAGAGCGGTTATAGCCACGCCCGATATCCTTCTCCGGTCGCTGACCACGGAGTTGTACGAACTCTCAACCATTCGACGACCCTCTATAGGAGCGTCCTCTACTACTATTCGCTTTTCTCTATTTTCGCTCAATTTTCTACCTCCTCTCGTGCGTCTTTTGTGCGGAGCGTTGATATGAACGCTATGTCTCAACGCTATGTCTCCATGACGAAGCAACAATCGAGCCACTGCTCGATGCGGCAGCGCAGTCGATCTCCAACTGTCGAGAAGGACGGAGGCGCGACTGCTTCGTAGGTTTCTTCTACTCCACAGCCCGATGCAATGATCTTGCAGGCATAGACGATAAGAGATGAATTACTTCACTGTTCGATCAATGAAGAGTGTATTGAGATCGAGAAAGAGAGTATTAGGATCGGGGCGAGCAACTGCACTTAACTATAGGAATATCGTGCCGTCTGGAGCCCGGAATGAAGCCTGGCGTATTAATTCCGCTATGTTTTACCGAGGTTATTTACTCGTTTAAACTCCAGGCGGGCCTTTCCCGCTTCGTTCGATTTGAACTCGCGTACCCACGATCGGATGGTGTCGACGATTGAAACATCGGCGACCGGTCGCTCCTCTTTTTCCTTAGAGGGTGACGACTCGGCCTTGATTAGTCGTACTTTCATTGTTGTTGGTCCTTATTAGCTGACGCCGAAGCGCCCAATTCGCGTTGTTCACAAAAAGTCGAACAGACGACCTTCTACGATCCCGCTTAGATATACCGTCTCCTCGTCAGCAATCCAAAGATAGCCACCAGAACCGCCGCTCCTACAATCGCCCAAACGATAGGGAAGTGAGTCTCGCCTATTTTCATTGCGAATATCTCAGGCAGCCTGAACTGTTTTACGGCCCAGCTTCCAATCAAAGCTCCAATGAAGCCCAGAGCAATGGAGGTTAAGCACCCGCCTCGCGAATACCCAGCAAGTCTCTGTCCTATGGCGCCGGTGAGCCCTCCGACGAGCAACAGAATCACTAAATTTTCCACAGTCAGGTTCATTTGCACCTCGGATGTCTCCGGTGACGAGAGCGAAATCGTACACACGCGGACGCCCATGACTGGAACGGAGCAAATTTCGTGCTTTTCAACCCCTCGCTCGGGCCTCAGCGACTGAGCGACATGGCTCCCTCCGGCGTCGGCTCCCTTCCGCTGATCTCGGCCGTCGATCCTTGTTGTGGCCGGTTTTACGACAATAAGGCCATCGATCTCGCTTGATCGCCGCTCGAGAATCCAGTCGCCGTACGGTTGCGGCCGCGGCAGCGATAGCGTTTAATCTCTGCGGATTCGCCTGAGGCCTGCTTCATTTCATCAGCAACTTCACATATGGAAGAATCGATTATCACTCAAGACCGCACGAAGCTCTGGATGTGGCGAAGGCCGGCGCCTCAAGCGGTAGCCGAAGCAATATTGGTTCACGGTTTTGGAGAACACAGCGGAAGGTACGGGGCCCTGACATCACACCTCAGTGCACGGGGTTGCTCGGTTACCGGCTACGATCAGCGAGGCCACGGCAAGTCGGATGGCGCGCGCGGCCACGTCGAACGGTTCAAGGACTACGAGGACGATCTCGGGTTAATGATACGCCGGGTCGTCAGCAATGAGGCTCCTCTTCCGCTTTTTCTTGTCGCTCATAGTATGGGCGGCCTGATAGCTCTGAGGTATCTTCTTCGCAACGACCCTGCGATACGAGGCGCGGTTATTTCAGCCCCTCTCGTCGGCGTCGCGGCTCGAGTTCCTCCGCATAAACTTCTCATTGGCAAAATAAGCGCGGCGCTGATGCCGCGCCTGACTCTCAATAATGAAATCGATCCGGCGGTGCTAAGCCGCGATCCGAATGTTGGAGCCGCCTATGCAGCCGATCCGCTTGTGCACCACGTCGTAAGCGCGAGGTGGTTCGCGGAGGCAACCCGGGCAATGGAAGATCTCACGCGGCGCGCTTCCGAGATTAAGAAGCCTCTACTAATACTTCACGGCTCCGATGACAAGCTTGCAAGCTACGACGCAACGGCGCGTCTCTTCCCTTTGATTGGATCGAAAGACAAAGAGCTGCGGACTTATTCAGGCTTCTACCACGAGCTCTTCAATGAACCGGAAAAAGAAGAGCTCTTTTCGACCGTCACGAACTGGATATCCGGGCATCTGGCTGCGTGACGACTCACGCCAAGGAGAAGACATCAGAGCGGCGACAACAGTAGTGCAGGAGCCTCTTTCAAAGCGGGCGCGTAGGCGGATCACCCGGCGGCTCATCCCCTTCCTTTTTATTGTCTACATTATTTGCTTCCTCGATCGAGTCAATGTCACGTATGCGAACCTCGAGATGACTCGGGACTTGAACTTCACGAGCGAGACGTACGGTTTTGGCGCGGGGATTTTCTTCATCGGATATTTTGTTCTGGAGATTCCTGGAACAATGCTGGTGGAGCGTTGGAGCGCGCGAGGCTGGATCGCGCGAATCATGATCTCGTGGGGCGTTCTGGCGACTTGTATGGGTTTTATTCATACGGCCGGTCAGTTCTACGCGGTCAGATTTCTGCTCGGCGCGGCGGAAGCCGGCTTCTTCCCCGGCATAATCGTCTATCTGAGCCACTGGTTCAGGGACGAAGACAGGGCGAAGGCTGTAGCGTTGTTCATGGCGGCGGTGCCGATCGCGAACATTGTGGGCTCGCCGATTTCGGGTTTACTGCTCGGCGTGAACTGGCTCGGACTCGCGGGATGGCGCTGGCTGTTCATCGTTGAGGGCGGGCCGGCGATCATTTTCGGAGTAGTTACGATCTTCTATCTGACGGACCGGCCGAGCCAGGCGGCGTGGCTCTCTGAAGACGAGCGTGAATGGCTTGTTGAAGAGTTGCGGATCGAGCGGCAAAGGAAGAGTGAGGCGCGCTCGCTCACAGTGTTGGAATCGCTCAGACACCGCGGAGTTATCGTTCTCGCGGTCGCGTACTTCTTCATCATCACGAGTTCTCTTGGGCTCAACTTGTGGCTCCCGACCATCGTCAAGAGTATCTCCGGGCTGACGAATTTTCAGGTCACTCTTGTGTCGGCGCTGCCCTATTGCTTCGGACTGATTGCTATGATCGGCCTTGGCTGGTCATCCGATCGAACAAAGGAGCGGCGCTGGCATACGGTTGCTCCGATGCTTGTGGCGTTCGTGGGGCTCGTGTTGAGCACACTGGTGAGCAGTAATCCGTTTCTTGCAATCGCGATGTTCTGCGTTGCGGCGGCAGGTTTGTTTAGCTACTTCCCGAGTTTTTGGGCGTTGCCGACCGGTTTTCTCTCGGGTTCGGCCGCCGCCGCGTCAATAGGCTTGATCAATTCGGTAGGCAACCTCGGCGGGTTCGTCGGACCGTTTGTAGTTGGCTTTGTGAAGGAGGCGACAAAGTCATTCACCGGTGGAGTGCTTTATCTGGCCGGCTCCGCGCTAGTGGCGGCAGTCCTGGTGTTGATGCTGAGAAAGGAAGATTGCGTTTTGACGGAAGGGTGAAGATCAATGTATGGACGGACCTCCGTGCCCGCCCTTTTTGCGCTACGGTCTATTTCAGTACTGGTCTCAATAGAATTGATTCTGTCGGCGAATCTGAAATAAGCTCTCTGGCTTTGATCTTACACTGCCAATGCTGGAGCCTCATTTGACCAATAAGCACTATCATCTCATCGGGATCTGCGGTACTGCGATGGCTTCGCTTGCGGGAATGCTGAAGACCCAGGGCCATCGCGTCACCGGCTCGGATGAGAATGTCTATCCGCCGATGTCAACGCAGCTAGAACAGCTTGGAATACCGGTGAGCGAAGGCTACAAGGCGGATAACCTCGCCGACCGCCCGGATATTGTAGTTGTCGGCAACGCCATCACTCGCGGCAACCCCGAGCTCGAGTATGTCCTTAACCAGAAAATGTATTACACGTCGATGGCGGCTGTCGTCGAAGAGAATTTCATTCGAGGCCGTCATTCAATTGTGGTTGCGGGGACGCACGGCAAGACCACCACGACGTCTCTTATGGCATGGGCTCTCGAGTGCGCCGGTATGAACCCTTCGTTTCTGGTCGGAGGTGTCGCCGAGAATTTTCAGTCTTCTTTCCGAGTGACGGCGGGCGAGTTTTTCGTGATAGAAGGGGATGAATACGACACAGCTTACTTCGACAAAGGTCCGAAGTTCATGCACTATCTTCCGGATTCGGTGATACTGAACAACGTCGAATTCGATCACGCTGACATCTATCGCGACTTTGACGCGGTGAAGCTCGCGTTCAGCAGACTCATAAACCTCATTCCCCAAAATGGGCGCCTGATCGCGGGCTGGGACTCGGAGGCCGTAAGAGAGCTTTCGCGAAAAGCCTTTTGCCCGGTTGAGAGTTTCGGGACCTCCGACGACGCGCGATGGCGAGCGACGAATCTTGATTTTTCCGGAGAGATGACTTCTTTCGATGTGGAAGCAGGCGGCGCGCGATTCGAATCGTATAAGACGCCTCTGGCCGGCGCCTTCAACATCAGGAACTGTCTGGCCGTTGTAGCCTGCGCTGAACTTCTTGGTCTCGATCGAAGCGCTGTTCGAAACGCGCTCGCGGAATTTAAAAGCGTCAAGCGGCGAATGGAAATCCGCGCGGTCGTCGATGGAATTACTATAATCGATGACTTCGCTCATCATCCGACGGCGGTGCGCGAAACGCTGTTTGCGGCTCGCCAGAAATATCCCCACGGCCGAATTGTCGCGGTATTCGAACCGCGGTCTTTCACGGCGCAGCGCAAGGAATTCCAGAAGGCCTTCGTCCAGAGTCTTTCCGAGGCCGACGTCGTTATTATTGCCGGTCTATTCCATCCTGAGCGCTACACCGCTGAAACGGGCATTTCGCCTGCCGAGATGATCGGGGCGTTGAGAGATTTCGGCCGAACCGCTGAGTTCATAGAAGCTATAGACGGCATCGTTTTATACCTGTCTGAAATGGTCGCAAGCGGCGACATTGTCATTGGAATGTCTAACGGTTCGTTCGGCGGGATTCACGGCAAGCTGATAAAAGAACTCGAACGGCGTTCTAAATAAGGTTGATGAGATCTTGGCAAGAAATGCTTTGAACGAAGGATATTTTTCTTCGGGCTGGTAACGTTTTTCGATCTCGCTCCACCTCCGATCGGAATCCGGTTCGGCGGATTTTATGAAGCGGAGATTACTGATTGACAGCCCGCGGAGCTGGAGACGAGGCCCGTTCGCGCTCGATTCTGCCCCGCAGCACGTTCTTGATTCGTTTAGGCAGAAAATACTCGGCGATTTGAGAGATTCCCGTCACAAGCTCCTTCAGGTCGGCTTGTCCGTGCCAGTGCTCGCTGATGACACGTTGATCCGCGCGGTTCAAGAGGCGTAGGAGCGCTATGGCTACCAGGTACGCGTCGTCCACGAGTCCAATGAACGGTATGAAGTCCGGTATTACGTCGATTGGCGCTATAACGTAGATGATCGTACCCGCGAGAATCGCCTTGTCGGCTGAGGACACTCTCGAGTCGCGAAGTAAGGAGAATAGAAGCCTGACCAGATTGGGCAGGAACAGCAGCATCTCGATCATTCGGGCTTTCATCGTTCGTCGCTTGCTCACAGGTTGATACCTCTCGAATAGACTGAAAAGGATTTTAGAGTTGCGGGCTTCCCTGGTCAATCCATCGGCTTTCTCCTGTGATTTATAGCAGCCGATGATGCTTGTTCGGATTTTGACTCTGTGATAGAAGTCGGTTCGCGTTCGAATCCAGCTATCCGGGGATGATGGCTCGCGTAGGATCGGAGCGATCCCGTACGACCATACTTGGCAAAGTATAAACGAGATTTAACGAGGTTCAATATGGACTCAAGCGTTCGCTGGCGTCTATCAGTGATGATGTTCCTTCAATACATGGTCTGGGGAGCATGGTCGCCGGTGCTGTCCGCCTACCTGGAGAGAATAGGCTTCAGCGGCACGCAGACCGGTTGGATCTACGCGATGCTTCCGCTCGGATGCATGATAGCGCCGTTCGTAGGCGGCCAGTTGGCCGATCGCTATGTCGCCACCGAAAAGCTCCTTGTCGCGTTGCATCTGGCAGGCGGAGTATTGCTCTGCGCCATGGCAGGCGCGGGCTCTTATCATCCCTTTCTCATCTTAATGTTCGTCTGGTCGCTGGTATACGCGCCGACTCTTGCGCTCACCAACTCGATAACGTTTCATCATCTGCCGGATGCGGAGAATAAGTTTGGGCTGGTGCGAGTATTCGGGACTCTCGGTTGGATCGCCGTCGGCTTGATGCTGACGGCGCTTCGAAAAATCTGGCCGGAGGCGCACGGACTGCCGGGTCTTGGAGGAGCTGACAGTCTGTGGCTGGCCGGAGTTCTATCGTTCGCGCTCGGCCTGTTCTGTATAGCGTTGCCGCGGACCCCGCCTGCAAAGTCCGGCGCGAGCCCCTGGGCTTTTCTTTCGGCGTTAAAGATGATGCGCGATCCCTCGTTCACTCTGTTTATGATCATCGCCTTCGTGGTTTCGACCGAGCTGATGTTCTACTATGTGCTGACCGCGCCCTTCCTTCAGGCGATCGGTATCAACTCCGATAACGTTCCGGCGGTGATGACGATCGCGCAAACGGCGGAGATCGGAGCGATGCTTACCCTGCCGTGGATGCTTAAGAACTGGGGTGTTCGAAAGACGATGGTTGTCGGGATACTATCGTGGCCGATCAGATACGCCGTGTTCGCATATGGGCAGCCCACCAGTCTTGTAATAGCGGCGTTGACGCTGCACGGATTGTGTTACGTCTGCTTCTTTGTTGTTGCTTATATTCATGTCAACTCCGTAGCGACCCCGGATATACGAGCATCCGCGCAGTCGCTGATTACGTTCGTTACACTCGGGCTTGGCATGTACATCGGCTCGTTGCTGGCCGGTTGGATACGCGACTACTTCACGACTGCCGACGCCGCGACTCAAATCGTCAACTACACGAAGGTGTTTCTGGTTCCCTGCGTTTTGACGACGGTATGCGCGGTCATCTTCTTCTTTGGCTTCAGGGATCGAAGGCGGGAAGCCGTTCCGGCTTGAGATGATTCGATCGTTTGAGCCGGTTCCATCCCTGGGGAAGCCTCAGCCCCGGTACACAGTAAGCTCGCGCATGCTCGGAATGATGTTGTAATCAGGGCGATGCGTGTAGAATGCGACTTGTCCGGCCGATCACCTGAATGCCTCGCTCCCTGACGGGAGAAACCCTCGGAGGCTTCGTGATCCGCATTCTCCCGATGTGATCCTGCTTTAATTCGTGCTTGCTGAAATCATTTATCTCTCAGGAGGTCAAAAACTCATGAAGTTCCGGATAAATCCCACCTCGCTTCTTGCGGCCCTATTAACGGCGATGTTGATGCTGCCGCTGGCGGCCTTCTCGCAGGAAGCAAAGAACGACGACAAAAAGAAGGATGATAAAAAAGAGGAAGAGCTTCCACTCAAAAGCGCCGAGAAGATTGAATTCACTACCGACGAAGGCACCTGGATGTCTCTCGATGTCTCTTCCGATGGAAAGATGATCGTATTCGATCTGCTTGGAGACATCTATACGCTCCCGATTGCAGGCGGTCAGGCGAAGCGGATCATCGGCGGGCTCTCATTCGAGAGTCAGCCGAAGTTTTCACCGGACGGGAAACAGATTGCTTTTTTGAGCGATCGAAGCGGCGCCGAAAACATATGGGTCTGCGATGCCGACGGAGCTAATCAAAAAGCTATAACGAAGGGCCGCAACCAGGCATTCGTTTCACCGTCATGGACGCCGGATGGACAATACATTATTGCCTCGCGAACGGATCAGGCGATCGGCACATTCGCGATCTGGATGTATAACAAGGATGGCGGAACCGGTGTAGTGGTAGGTCCGCCTGACCCTCCACTGCCGACCGCTCCAACCGGAGAGCCTCAAAGGCCGCGGCCGAGCAGGCTCGGTGCCGTAGCGTCGCCCGACGGCCGCTTCATGTATTATGCGGTGCGGATAAACTCATTCACCTACAACGCTACTTTCCCGATGTGGCAGATCGTCCGATTCGACCGCGATACGAGCGAGACTTCCACGGTCACGAATGCTCAGGGAAGCGCTATGCGCCCTCTTCTTACGCCGGACGGCAAGAAGCTGATCTACGCAACGCGCTTTGAGCTTGGAACCGCGCTTCGAGTGCGTGACCTCGAAACCAGCGAAGAGAGATGGCTGATCAACAACGTCACCAGAGACGATCAGGAATCCAGGGCCACCCGTGACACGATGCCGGGATATGCGTTCATGCCGGATGGCAAATCCCTAATCGTGCCCATCGACGGCAAGATCAAGCGTGTAGACTTCGAAACCGGCGCCGCCTCAGTCATTCCATTCATGGCGAAGGTCGAAGCCGAGATCGCGCCGAGGGTCTATTTCCAGAATCGAGTAGACGACGGCCCTAACGTAAAAGCCCGGTTGATACGATGGCCGGCGCTGTCTCCGGACGGCAGGCGAGTCGTATTCAGCTCGCTCAGCAAGCTGTGGATCATGGATCTGCCTTCGGGTACGCCGCGACGACTGACAAACTCGACCGCGGGAGAGTTCATGCCGGCCTGGTCGCCGGACGGACGGTATGTCGCATACGCCACCTGGTCCCGAGAGGGAGGACATATATTCCGGGTTGCGGCCGACGGCGGCGCTCAGCCTGAGCAGTTGACCAGGCGCGCCGCCTTCTATTCCGACCCGGTCTATTCACCTGACAACTCAAAGATCGTTTTTGTGTCCGGAACGACACGCGATCAGCTCTACTCCGATCTCAAGCCGCACGCGGATATTTTCCCCGACTCAACGATGATCGCGGAAATAACCGGAATACAGCGCGATTCCGGGCTCGATCTCCGATGGATTCCAGCGGCAGGCGGAGATTCAACCTTGATCGGCTCGACTCAGGGCGGAGAGCAGCCGCATTTTTCCAGCGATCCGACCCGAGTCTATATGACCACGTTCATGGGCCTGACCTCCGTGCGCATCGACGGATTCGATCGAAGGGTTCATTTAAGAGTGACGGGCGCCGGCACGTCATTCGGACCGTTTCAAGGCCCGCCGCCCGCGGAGGCGATCAGGATTTCACCCGACGGGAACTCGGCCTTCGTGAGCCTTCAGAATCGGCATTACCTTGTAACAGTGCCCAGGCGCGGCAAGGAAGTCGTTAACGTCAGCATCACTCCAGGCGGACCTTCCGCTGTTCCCGTTAAGAAAATGTCTGTCGAAGGAGGCGATTACATTCAGTGGTCGGCCGATGGGAAGTGGATGACGTGGGCGTGGGGCGACAGGTTTTACAGACAGCAGCCCGGCGCCGACAAACCCGAATCGATCGAAGCGGTCGTCGAAGCGCCGCGCGCCCGTCCAAAGGGGACTGTTGTGTTGAGCGGCGCGCGGCTCATCACGATGAAGGGCGATGAGGTAATCGAGCGCGGCGACATCGTCATAACGGACAATCGAATCGCCGCCATCGGTCCTAAAGGAAAGGTGGCGATTCCAGCGGGCGCGAATACGATCGACGTTACCGGCAAGACCATTATTCCGGGTTTGGTCGACGTTCATTCCCATATGTGGCCGCCGCGCGACGTTCATCAAACGCAGATATGGCAGTATCTGGCAAATCTAGCTTACGGCATTACTACAACGAGAGACCCGCAGAGCAGCACGAACGACGTTTTCGCTTATACGGATCTCGTCGATACGGGCGAGATCATCGGGCCGCGCGTTTATTCGACGGGACCCGGCGTGTTCTCTGGTTCGGGGCTGGATGATAAAGATACGACCGCGTCATTCATCAAGCGATACAAAGACGCGTATCACACGACGACGTTGAAGGAATACGTCTCAGGAGATCGAATAGTGCGGCAATGGGTGTCGATGGCGTGCAAAGACCTGGGCATCACATCGACTACCGAGGGCGCGCTCGATATGAAGCTCGACCTTTCGCAAATGGCCGACGGCTTTTCTGGGAACGAGCACGCGCTGCCGATTCACCCGATCTATAAAGACGTCGCGGAGTATGTCACAAGGACGAAGACGTTTTATACGCCTACGCTTCTGGTTGCATACGGCGCGCCCTTCAGCGAGAACTACTACTTCGAAACCACGGACGTTCATGGCGATCAGAAGCTGAGGAAGTTCATACCGCACGAACTGCTCGACACGATGGTGAAGCGCCGTCACCAATGGTTCATGAGCGAAGAATACGGGCATTCGGCTATCGCAAAAGGCGCGGCGGCGGTTGTGCACGCGGGAGGCCGAGTGTGTCTGGGCGGACACGGTCAGATGCAGGGCATCGGATGTCACTGGGAGATCTGGAACATTCAATCGGGAGGATTGACTCCGCTCGAGGCCTTGCGATGCGCCACGATCTTCGGGGCGGAAGCGATCGGCCTTCAACAGGACGTCGGTTCGCTGGAAGTCGGCAAGCTCGCGGACTTGATCGTGCTCTATAAGAATCCGCTTCAGGACATTCGCAATACAAATACGATATTGCATGTCATGAAAAACGGAGAGCTGTTCAACGGCAATACGCTCGATAAAATTTGGCCGGTGCAGAAGAAGCTTGAGAAACAGTACTGGTGGGATTCAGATCCGCAGTAGCGCGAGGGCGGAAAAAATGAGAAGGATCGAAGGGTGGGCATGCGCCCACCCTTTTTTGTTAAGCTGTTTCCGCTTCCGCTTCGCCTGCCTCTTCAGCGCCTTCAGGCACGTTCGTATCGAGGCGGCGGCCTCTTGAGGATCCGTACTCGATCAACCAGTCAACGTCCGCTTTCATTCGGCGGGCCCATGCGTAAATTCCCTGGACGACCTGAAGCTGATCGGGATTTAGGTCGCCATACGAGCCCTGTCCCAGCAGCTCGGCGAATCCGGCCACCGATTGGAGCGAGCCTTCGAGCTCGCGGCCGGCGTTCACGATAAACTCGCTCTTCAGGCGATTGATCTCCAACAATTGCTGGGCCGAGCGGCGCGCGCGCGCTTCGTCTTCGCGAAGCTGATCGCGCTCTTTTCGAAGCTCGGTCTCCATGCGGCGCACGTCCGCGGACGCCGTCTTCAACTCGGCATCGTCCTGAAGCGCCCTGTCGAGCGCCGCCCGCGCGGTAGCTTCGTTTTCTTTTGCTTCGACCTCGGTCGCGCGAGCTTCTTTGAGCGACTCTTCAAGTTTTCTGACCAGCCGTTCAAGCTCGGGAACACGCCTGCTCGAGATCATCGGCGCGGGGGTGTTCAAGTGGCTCACGTCGCTGACCACGATAACGCGGCCGGCGATTTCGTTCTTCTCGTTGCGCAGCGTGCCGACTGAAATGCTCACCGGAACGAAGATCATTGCCCCGGCGGTTGTTTCGGCCTCGCCCGCGGGTCCGACCGGCCCCGACATCAAGCCTATTTCGGCGTCGAATCTCGTAACCCTTTCGCAGGCCCGGACCCGGTTCCAGATGCCCTCTTTGGACATCACCATTGACTCGGTCATCTCAGCCTGGCGGCCGATATCTTCGTTCCTTAGTCCCAGCCGTTCGCGTGCGGCTCCATTAAAAAAAGTAATGCGGCCGTCTTTGTCCAGACCGACGACCGCCTCAGGCAGCGCGTCGACGTACACGCGTATCCGAGTTCCGGCTTCGGCTGCGCGGCGGACTTCACTTCGTGCGGATTCGAGCTCGCGCATCGTCTGGTCGCGCGACTGTATGACCTTTATAGAGAGAGCAAGGTGTGTTGCGACGCGCGACGCAAATTCGATTTCGTCTGTCTCCCATTCGCGTTTTCGATCACACTGATGGATATACAACATTATCGAAGAGGAGCCGCCGTCTTGAATCATAACGGCCATCTCGGACTGGATTCCAAGGTGTGCTACGATTTCGCTCTCGAGCAACGAGTCGGATCGCGAGTCGTTCATCACGATTGGTCCGCCCTTGGCTCGCGAGAGCACCCGCGTCGCGAATTCCGGTGAATAGACTGAGCCTTTGGCCGAGCTAGCCGCCTGGTCACGAAACTCGTAACGGATGGGCAGCATCTTGTCGCCCTCAAACTCGACTTCGACCACTCGTGAAGCGCCCAGGGCATGCCCAAGAACCTGAACCGCGGCTTCCATCAGCTCATCGAGCGAGGTCAGTCTAACCATTGCGTCCACGAGGCTGAGATAAGCGGTTTCGACCCTGATTCTTGAAGCCGATTCATTGATATTCCGAAAGAGACTGGTTAGAAGCTCGGCCGCCTGCTTGAGCATTACGGCATCGCGCCTGCTCCACAAACCGAGACGAGAGGAGTACGCCTCGATGACTCCGATAACGCGGCCGCCATCCGTGACAGGCGCTCCCACGTAGGAGATGATTCCGTTTTCGCGCGCTTCGTGAGGGAACAAGCATCTGGGATCATTGGGCGCGTCCTCGACTACAACGGGCTCACCTGCTTCGGCGATTCTTCCGGTAATGCCTTGCCCCAACGGAATCGGGAGCATCTCGGTCAAAGCCGGACCGTGAAAGTTCACAACCTTCACCATGCCTACAGCGGCATCGACTCGCCAGAGCGAGGCGCTGTCGGCGCCGATAAGCTCGATAATCGCCTCGGAGAGTTTTCCCAGTGAATCCGGCCCTGTACTGTTCTCGATAACGCTGGCGGCAAACTTCAAAAGTTTCTGGGAGCCGGGATCGAGCGGGGCCGTCCGCCGCATCGCGGGTTCGATCTGAGCGGGCTCAGACTGTTCGTGAGCGGTTTCGTGTTCTTGACCGTCGAGCTCGACCGCCCACTCTTCTTCGAGAGACTTTCGGCGCGAGCGCTTTACGATGAGTAGGATTATTAGCAGGATCACGAATGCAGCCACGGCCGCCGCGGCTGCAAGAATCCACGGATTGTTTATGTACTTTTGAATAAGATCACGCGGCAATTGAATGACCTCGCTGGAAATGCATCGCCATAGTCCTGCGGCTTGCTTCAAAGGGGTTGAAGCATTGAGCGCAAGAATAGACGGAACCGGAAGGTAAATGCAACGCGGGATTAGGTCCGGCGGCCCGCGGCCGAATCTCCGCGGGCCGTCTTTTGGCAGGCTTGAAACTGTGAAACGATCTCAGGCGTCATCGTTGCGGGGTGTCGTTAGGGGCCGAGGCGCCACAATCGTTTTGAAGGCATGTCTTGAGTTTGGCTATTCGAGGCATGCTATTCTTCAATAGCTGGCACAAAACGAATAAGCAACAAGCGGAGTTGGAATGATTTCCGGAATTCTCTGGGACAACGACGGCGTACTCGTCGACACGGAGCGAATTTATTTCGAGGTCAATAGAGACTATCTTCGGCTTCACGATGCCGAGTTATCCGAAGAGGACTTCTTCAACTGGTTTCTGCTCGACAACCGCGGCGCCTGGCACCTTCTATCCGAAAAAGGGATCACAGCCGAAGAAATCGCCGCTCTCAGAAAGCGACGAGATGAGATTTATACCGCGCGCCTTCTAACGGAATCAGGGTTGGCAGTGCCCGGCGTCGAGCGCGTACTGGACACCCTCAGCAAGCGAGTAGACATGGGCGTCGTGACCAGTGCGAACCGGGAACACTACGACGCGATCCATGCGCCTCTCACGTTGAATCGACACTTCAAGTTTGTTCTTACGGCCGAGACTTACATGAATAGCAAGCCCTCTCCCGAACCTTACCTGCTCGGCCTCAAACGCCTCGGTCTAAAAGGCGAGGAATGCCTGGTGATCGAGGACTCTCCGCGGGGTCTTCGCGCGGCGACTGACGCGGGTATCCGCTGCATAATTCTTCGCAATCGCATGACGATGCATCATGAATTCACGGGCGCTCATCGAGTGGTCGACTCCATGGACGATTTGCTGATCGAGATCGAGGCGCTTCTCCGATAGCAACGCATGCGAGCGGGTTGCGGTGAAGATAAGGATGTTGCGAAAGCGACGGGGAGGGCCTTCTTGACACCCTCGGATGCCGAGTCCAATAATGACGTTTGAAATTTTCTCGAGCACAAACCAGCCTTTATATACGGGGTTAAACAATGTCTGATGCAGTAATCCTGTCGGCGGCGAGGACCCCCGTCGGCAAATTTCTCGGCGCCCTTAAGTCTCTCAAAGCGGTCGATCTCGGGGTCATCGCAGCGAGGGCCGCAATCGAGCGCGCCGGGATCGAGCCCGAGTTAATAGACGAAGTCATAATGGGCAATGTCGTGCAGGCCGGCAACGGTCAGAACCCCGCCCGGCAGGTTGCGTTGAAGGCCGGAGTCCCAAACAAAGTCGCGGCGCTGACCGTGAACAAGGTCTGCGGGTCGGGCCTCAAATCGGTGATGCTGGCGTCCCAGGGGATCAGGCTCGGCGAAATCGACGCGGCGATCGCCGGCGGTATGGAGTCGATGACGAACGCGCCCTACCTTCTGAATCAAGCCCGAGAGGGTTATCGCCTCGGTAACGGACAGCTCATCGACTCGGTGATTCACGATGGACTGTGGTGCGCGTTCGACGATTGGCATATGGGCTCGACCGGCGAGATTATCGCGGAGAAGTACAAGGTCGATAGACAGGAACAAGATGAATTTGCGGCGGGCTCGCACCGGAAGGCCGTCGCCGCTCAAAGGGAAGGGCGCTTCGATAAAGAGATTGTGGCTGTCGAGATCCCGCAGAAGAAAGGCGAGGCGCTTTTAATCAAGACTGACGAAGGACCTCGCGCCGACACCTCGGTGGAATTGCTTTCGCGGCTGAAGCCGGCTTTTAAGGAAGGCGGCACGGTTACGGCGGGAAACGCTTCGGCTATAAACGACGGCGCCGCTGCTCTCGTTGTCACGTCGGAAGATGTCGCGCTAAAGCTGGGTCGCAAGCCGATGGCGCGTATAATCGCCCAAGCGACGAGCGGAGTCGAACCGAGAATGGTAATGATGGCGCCGGTTACCGCGATTCAGAAAGTTCTGGAGCGCGCGCGGTGGGCCCTGAGCGAAGTGGACCTGATCGAGATCAATGAAGCCTTTTCAGTTCAGATCGTGGCTATCACTCGCGAAATGGGCATTGATCCTTCGCGGTTGAACGTCAATGGCGGCGCCGTAGCGCTTGGTCACCCGATCGGCGCCAGCGGAGCTCGAGTGCTGGTGACTCTGTTACATGAGATGGAGCGGCGCGATGCGCGGCGTGGCATCGCCGCTTTGTGTCTTGGCGGCGGCAATGCGGTTGCGCTCGCCGTGGAGCGATGAGACTTTCGAGCGAACATGGCAAAAGGCAGAGCGAAGACCGCGGAGCGTTCGGAGCCGAAATCTACTCACAGCGGGCCCGGTAAGGCAAAGAGAGACTCGACCTATTCACGGGAGGACATCGCTGCTACTTCTTCGCAGGTTAAGCAGCAATGGAAATCCTGGTACGCGGCTATACCTTCCGCACTGGCCGTCCTCTTCTCTCTCAATACGCTTGGGAACAAGTTTGCTTCTGACGATACCGTTCAAGTCGTCAACAATACCCTTGTCCAGAAGCTGAGCAACCTCTATCTCGCGTTCACGACAAGCGTGTGGTCGTTTGCGACCAGCGACATAAAGATGTCGGTTGATTCGTACTATCGGCCGATGTTCAGCGTTTTGTTTACTCTGACGAATGCTGTTTTCGGAAAAGCGGCCTGGGGTTGGCACCTCACTAATGTGCTGATTCACGGCGCCGTCGCGTTCTTGGTGTTTGTCGTCCTTCGAGAGTTCACGAAGCTTCCGGTATTGGCGCTGCTTGCGGCATCGCTCTTTGCGGTGCATCCCGTTCACTCGGAATCGGTCGCGTGGATTTCGGGTGTCACGGACCCTATGCTGGCGCTCTTTCTGCTGCCCGCTTTTTATTACTATCTCAGGTTCCGCAAAACTGGGAAGCGGGCCTATATCATAGCCTCGCTGGTACTTTATTTTTTTGGATTGATGAGCAAGGAAACCGCGATCGCGCTTCCGGCGGTCATCGGCTTCTGTGAGTTTTATGAAGGTGAGCAGACGCTGCCGATCGTGAAAAGAGCGCTGCGAGCCTCCGCCCTGCCACTTCTTTTTCTGGCGCCGACGGGAATATATCTCGCGTTGCGCTCTATAGCTCTGGCAGGAATGCTGTTCGGAAATGGCCTCCGGTATCCGCTTGGACCTGCATTGATGACGGTTCCGCTGGCGATAACAAAGTATCTACAACTCCTGATCATTCCGGCGAATTACAGCTACCAACATTATACCGAACTTGTTGGTTCGATTTTGAGCCCACGGTTCCTCCTCCCGGTTCTTTTGGTCGGGATTCTCGGGCTGGCGATCTACTTTTCAAGATCGCGAGTACTTACGTTCGCGGCAATTTGGTTCATTGCTACTTTGGCCCCCGCGCTTGCGGGTATTCGAGGTTTCGATCCGGAGTATCTCATTCAGGAGCGATATCTTTATCTTCCGTCTATCGCTTTTTGCCTTGCGGTAGCAATGGGAATCCTGGCTCTCCGTGAATCGAAGAGGCTTGCGCAAGGAGGCGCCGTTATAGCCGCCGGCGCGGCGATTGTAGTGATTCTTGTGTGGGGCGTCGCCAATATGAAGAACAATCGCGCCTGGTACGATACCCTGTCGGTGAATGAGAATTCGGTGGCGGTTGAACCGAATTCGCCGATGGCGCGCACTGCGCTCGCCCAAACGGACTTTGACAGGGGCAAACCAACGCTTGCCGAAGAGCAAGCCAGGAAGGCCTTGGCCTTAGATCCACATTGCACCCAGGCTTACATGGAGCTGAGCTACTTCGCGAAGGCGCTTGGGAGGCCCGATCAGGCAATCGAGTATCTCGAACAGGGTTTGGCGCAGGCTCGGGAAACCCCGCTCACTCGATTCAAGGTGGCGACGTTGCTGCTCAACCTCGGCATGCTGCGCGCTCAGCAGAAGGATTTTCGCCGAGCCGAAGAAGCTATGAGGAGATCGCTGGATGTATGGCCGCGCGCCGTCGGCTGGTATTACGTCGGTGAATTCTATTTGGAGCAATCTCGCTACGACGACGCGCGCCTGATGCTTGAAGAAGCGCTTCCGCGAGTGCCCAGGAGGTTTGCCCCGATCCATGCGAGGCTCGGATTGGCGTATGAACATCTCGGCCAAACGGCTCGCGCGCGCGAAGCATATCAGCGATACCTTGAACTCGCGCCGATAAACGACTCGGAAAGAGACCAGGTATTGATTCGTCTGGCTCAGCTTTGAATTCAGACACCGTCTTCTTATATCGACCCACGAATCAGCATCGCCCGGGATGCTTCATTTAAGACTGAGCAGGCGACGCAAGTTCTTAGTATTGACCTTCTCCGTTGACTAAATTATTTTTACTGGCGCGAGGAGGTTCCCTTGATCAGCAAAATCGGAGTAATTGGATCGGGCACGATGGGAAACGGCATCGCGCAGGTTGCGTCACGCGCGGGTTTCGAAGTAACCCTATGCGATGTTTCAGACGCTTTTCTGGACAAGGCTCTCGCGACGATTGGCAAGAGCCTGCAGCGCGACGTTGAGAAAGACCGGCTTGGCGAACGGGAGAAGCGCGAGATTATTGAAAGAATCACTCCGTCAGTGAACCTGGGCGATCTTGCAAGGGTTGATTTCATTATTGAGGCGGTGACCGAAGAGCTTCTTATAAAGACCGAGCTGTTTAAGCAAGCGGATCGAATCGCGGAACCCGGCGTAATTCTGGCCAGCAACACGAGCTCAATTTCCATCACAAAGCTGGCGTCCGCGACTTCGCGTCCCGATCGATTTATCGGCATGCACTTCATGAATCCCGTGCCGGTGATGAAACTCGTCGAGATTATCAGAGGCGCGGCGACTTCCGATGAGACATTCGCGATCACACGGGATCTTGCCTCGAAAATGGGTAAGACGTCGGTCGAAGTCAACGACGCTCCGGGCTTTGTTTCGAACCGCGTGTTGATGCCGATGATTAATGAGGCGGCATTCGCGTTATATGAAGGTGTGGCATCGCCCAAAGACATCGACGATGTGATGAAAATGGGAATGAATCATCCAATGGGGCCGCTAGAACTTGCGGACTTTATCGGACTGGATGTTTGCCTCGCCATAATGAATGTGCTATATGATGGCTTCGACGATTCGAAGTACCGGCCTTGTCCCCTTCTGAAGAAGTACGTCGACGCAGGATGGCTGGGCCGGAAAAGCGGAAGAGGGTTTTATCAATACTAAAACGGCGTTGGGATCTATTGAGATTTCCTACGATCGTTGGGAACGAGTAAGCTCGGCAGTTGTCTCGCGGCAGTTGTCTTCATAGCAGTGGTGGTTTTTCATAAATGATATTTTGTCAGCAATGTTCAAGTGCGAATCCTTACATGCGTGAGACGTGCTCGTCGTGCGGCGCGCGCTTGATGGTCATAACGGCGACGCGGGCGGCTAACGCCTACGGCGGAGTGGAAAGCTTAACCAAGCCGACCGTGGAAGAACATCTCCTCGAGCGCATCAGCGCTCTAGAATCCGCGCTTCAGCACGGACAGGAGCAGATTGACGCACTTCTGGATCTTCTTCGGAGACAGGCGGCGGGGACGATCAGCGACCACGCGATGATCGAGGCGATTGTCGAGCATCTGATCGAGCGCGGAACGGTCGAGCCGGGAGCGCTTCAGAGCTTGTGGCAGGCCCGAATCGACAAACACGAGAAACAGGCGAGCGTAGATCAGCGATTCGAAGAACGTATCGAGGAGACGATAGGCGCTTTCCAGGGAGAAAACTTCGATCTGTTTTCGCGCTTGTTGGACACCGGATGCCGGCTCTTCCTGGGCGGCAATCCGAAACGGGGAGTCCGTTACCTTGAAAAGGCGCTGCTGCTTGATCCGGCTAACGGTCCTCTTGCTTTTTTAGTGGGCGAACATTTTTTTAGAGCCAATCAGCCGGCGCTGGCGCGCGTTTATATCGAGCGCTCTATAGACAGACATCCTGAAAACTATAGCGGCCTGGTTATTCTCGGAGTGATTTGCGGAGACGAAGGCGACCTCGAACGAGCGAAGCATTATCTGAGCAGTGCGCTTAGATTGAAGAAACGATCGTTCACTGCCCACTACGGTCTTGGGCGCATTTTGGTGAGCGAAGGAAAGCTTCGCGAGGCTATCACACACCTGAAGCGGGCATTATCGCTCAAACCGACTCCCGAAATGTATTACCTGGTCGGAAGGGCGTACCTGGAAGACGGCCGCGTGGGTGTTGCGTCGCGCCACTTGCGCAGATGTATAGAGCTTGATCCAAATTTCGACGCGGCGCTTTATCATCTCGGTCTGATATATCTCGGGGAAGGGAAGCTTGCGGTCGCTCACGATCATTTTCGCGCGGCATACGAAATCAATCCGAGGGAATCGAGATACAGGGTTGCGTTGCGGGCTCGAAAAGCAGGGCGGCTGGCGCCGCTTCCGGTGTTCGGGCGCGCAGCCGTTACAAGCAGGAAAGTGGTTACAAGCGGCGACGTGCGGCTGACCCAGTTGCTAAAAAGCGATCTGTTCGAATCTAACCGCTCGGCAAACG
>Ga0209687_1000060_pt1 | contig 47309 bp, 47 predicted proteins | sample GraSoiAngelo_136_FD_185893 | JGI IMG/M metagenome (GOLD analysis project Ga0209687, IMG submission 185893) | Grasslands soil microbial communities from the Angelo Coastal Reserve, California, USA - 14_0929_09_20cm (SPAdes) (version 2) | ecosystem: Environmental > Terrestrial > Soil > Grasslands ...
TGGATATTTAGGCGGCGGCATCCTGCTCGCTTTGAATCTGCTGCTCTTCTCGCGAGCGGAAGCCCTTGGATTATCGCAAGGGCACGCCGTTCGAATCAGCCTGGCTTCCGCGGGGTTATGGTGGGGCGGGTTCACCTTGATTCCGCTGTTCACCCTAAAAAAACATCAGGCAATTAAGTCGCTGTCGACCGGCGACAGCATTCTCACTGTAGGTTTCAAGCAACTATTTCATACGATCAGATCCGGAAGGCGCTATCCTCAAACGCTGATCTTTCTGGTCGCCTACCTTTTATATAATGATGGGATTCAAACCGTCATCGCGCTCTCCACGCAGTTTGGTCAGGAGGAGTTGGGGTTGTCGATTTCAACTCTGACCACCGTAATTTTGATGGTTCAGTTCGTAGCCTTTTTCGGCGCGATGCTCTTCAACTATATAGCGAAAGCGATTGGAGCGAAGCGCGCCATCATGCTGAGCCTGGTTATCTGGACCGGAACTCTGATGTATGTATTCAAGTTCCTTCAGACGGCCTTTCACTTTTATGTTCTCGGCGTTGTCATCGCAATCGTGCTCGGGGGAAGCCAGGCGCTCAGCAGATCCGTGTATTCGCTGATGATACCGAAGGGCCAGGAAGCCGAGTACTTCAGCTTGTACGAAGTGAGCGACAAGGGAACGAGCTGGCTGGGTCCTTTAGTATTTGGGCTTGCTTTCCAGATGACTTCGAGCTACCGGTTGGCAATACTGTCCCTGATCGTGTTCTTTTTCGCGGGGCTTGTACTGCTCAGCGTGGTCAATGTTCGAAAAGCGGCTCTGGAAGCCGGAAACGAGGCCCCCGCGAAAGCGTGAATCGCGAGGGCCGATACATCACTTGAATACAACATTCACGAGCTTCTGCGGAACTACTATGACCTTGAAAGGGTCCCTGCCGGCGGCCGCGGCTTTCACCTTCTCGTCGGCCAACGCCTTTTGACGAAGCTCGTCTTCGGTGGCTTCAACGGAAGCATAAACGCGACTTCGAAGCTTTCCATTGACCTGAACCGCAACCTCGATCTCTTCTTCGCGAGCAAGTACGTCATTGAATTCCGGCCACGCCGCACATACGAGGCTTGATTGATGTCCATAAGCCTCCCACATCTCCTCCGCGATATGCGGTGAAAACGGGGCTAGCATCCTGATCAACGCTTCAACTGCTTCTCGCGCTACGGCGGCGTCTGTTTCGGCGGCTGCGCCTTGCTTCTCTACTTCCGTGTCGAAGGCCTGTATCTCGTTAGTCAACTCCATCAACGACGAAATGCAGGTATTTAAGTGCAGCCGCTCTTCCATGTTCTCAGTCACGCTGCGGATGATCTGATGAGTCCGCCTCCGCAGCTTCCGCGAGTGATTATTCAACTCGGTAGTTTCATTCAAGTCGCCGGGCAGTTGATCGGCCCAGCGTCGAGCGACTCGCCATACTCGCTGAAGAAAGCGAGCGGCTCCTTCCAATCCAGTATCCGACCATTCCTTGTCCTTGTCCGGCGGGCCCGCGAAAAGCACGAACAGGCGCAAAGCGTCGGCGCCGTGAATATCGATCATCTCGATGGGATCGACGACGTTCTTTCGAGACTTGGACATTTTTTCGACGCGGCCGATCTCGACTGCGCGTCCACACAATGAGCAAGTTTTCTCGGGTGTTACTTGCTCGGGGAAGAGCCAATCGTGATCGGGGTTCGGGCAGCGATACGTTTCCTTGCAGACCATCCCCTGCGTGAGCAGCCGGCTGATAGGCTCGTCGAAACTCACAAGACCCATATCGCGCATCACCTTGCTCCAGTAGCGCGTGTAGATCAAATGCATCACCGCGTGCTCGATTCCGCCGATGTATTGATCGACCGGCAGCCAGTAAGCGATCTTGCGAGGATCGAACGGCTGCTTGTCGTTGTGTGGATCGCAGTAGCGGAAGTAATACCAGTTTGAATCCACGAACGTATCCATCGTGTCGGTATCACGCCTCGCGGCGCCTCCGCATTTCGGGCAGGTCACGTTCACATATTCAGGAACGTGGTCGAGCGGAGAGCCGCCCTGCACCTTCAAGTTCACTCCTTTTGGCAGCAAAACCGGCAATTGGTCGTCGGGTACCGGCACGGTTCCGCAAGAACCGCAGTGAATCATCGGAACGGGAGTGCCCCAATAACGTTGCCGAGAGATGCCCCAATCCCGCAGACGGTAGGTTACAGCGCTCTTTCCGAATCCCTTTTCTTCGGCGTATTCGGTCATCAGCCGGTTGGCTTCTTCGGAAGCGAGCCCGCTCCACTGGCCCGTGTTAACGGTAATAGTCCAATCTTCGTTTGGCTCTTCCAGAGCTTCCGCTTCAATCTCGCGGCCATCGGCGGTCAGCTTAATCTGGCGAAAAGGCAAGCCGTATTTGCGAGAGAATTCGAAGTCTCGTTGATCGCCGGACGGCACCGACATTATCGCGCCGGTCCCGTAGCCGATCAGCACAAAGTTAGCGATCCAGATGGGAAGCTTTTCATTGTTGAACGGATTCACCGCATACGCGCCGGTGAAAATAGCGTGCTTATCCAATTCATCGGGCCGGCCCGCGCGCTGCTCTTGCTTGAGTTTTTCAGCGAAGGCACGAACCTCGCCGGCTTCGGATCTGCCGGCTATGACCTTTTCGACCAATGGGTGCTCCGGGGCAAGCACGATTGCGTTCGCTCCGAAAATGGTGTCGATTCGCGTAGTGAATACGGTCACCGATTCATTGCATTCGGGAATTTCAAATCGAACATGAGCGCCGCGGCTCCTTCCGATCCAGTTTCGTTGCATTGTTATTACGCGATCGGGCCATTGACCTTCGAGCGCGTCCAGACCATCCAGCAACTGATCCGCATAGTCGGTGATCTTTGCGAACCACTGCATCAATTCTTTTTGAATGACCGGCGTTCCGCATCGCCAGCAGACGCCGCCCGAAGCTTGTTCATTGGATAAGGAGACGTCTTCCTTTGGACACCAATTCACCGGTGAGAGTTTTCGATAGAGCATCCCGCGTTCCCACATTCGAATGAAAAACCACTGATTCCATCGGTAGTACTCGGGATCGCAAGTGGCAATCTCACGCGACCAGTCGTAACTGAGGCCCATGCGTTGAAACTGCCACTTCATATAAGCAATTGCGTCGCGGGTGAATTTCTCCGGATCGGTTCCGTCTTTGATCGCGGCAGTTTCGGCGGGCTGTCCGAACGCGTCCCAGCCAAATGGATGAATCACGTTGAATCCGCGCATTCGTTTGTACCAGGAGAGCACATCTCCGATGGCAAAGTTGCTGACGTGACCAATATGAGCGCGGCCGGATGTGTAGGCCAGCATCTCGAGGCAATAGAACTTCGGACGTTCGGAGTATTCAGTGACCTCAAAGGCCTTCTCATCCGCCCATCGCTTCTGCCATTTGGTTTCGATCTCGGTTGGAAAATATTTCTCTTTCATGATCGTATCCGTCCAAACTCCATAGTTCGCGAAAAGTGTTAGATTGAATGTGTTTTCGAATGAGATGTGGTGTGGACGCCCCTCACAGGAGGGGCGACGTAAGTCTGAGGAAGGTCGGCTCAGGTTTGGCGTTCACAACGGGTATATTAAATGTCGCTCTCGATTCAGGCAACCGAAAAAGCCAAACACTGAAAAAGCTCGACACGGAATATGCTTGAAAACTCTACGCAGCCAAGGCTTATCCACTACAACACCTTTCTCTCCCTGGCGTACGCCATACTCTGGAATGTCCTCTTTCACTTCAACAGTGTCCAATAGCTGTGCTTTTCTCATTTCCAATATATCCTCTCCTTCAATGCATTCGGATGAGGCTTACCTCTCTTCTCTGGCGGCATTCACCTCCTCAGGCCCTGCGAGTTCTCTTATTCGATTTAAGTTCCAGTTGTAGTCCCGCTCCTTATCGACAGGAGTCTCCAGGATGAATGGGACGCCCTGAAATTTGGAATTATGCATTATGCGCCGAAATCCTTCATCTCCGATATGACCGAGTCCAATGTGCTGATGTCGATCCACTCGCGAGCCAAGCGGCGCCTTGGAGTCGTTGCAATGAATCAGCTTGATTTTGTCGAAGCCGAACGAGCGCTCAACCTCCCGAATCGTCTGTTTCAAGCCCTTCTCGGTAGAGATATCATAGCCCGCCGCGAGCGTGTGGGCCGTGTCGAGACAGACACCAATGGGTAAATCGTTAAGACCTGCCGCAAGATCGGCAACCTGATCGAAGCGGCATCCGATCGACGAACCCTGCCCGGCGGTGTTTTCGATCAAGATAGTCAATCGGTCTATCTTTAATCCTCTTGTCGCAAGCTTGATCGACTCTATAGCGGTTGCTATCCCGTAATCAGTTGAGGCGCCCACGGGATTCCCTGGATGAACCACCAGAAAATCAGCGCCGATCGAAATGGCTCGCGTGATCTCCTCCCGAAATGCTTCGCGGGATCGCGCGAGAAGGACCTCGTCCGTTGCCGCCAGATTGATCAAATATACGGAATGAATTGCCAGCGGCCAAAGGCCCACGTCATCTCGCGTCGAACGCATAGATGAAATGTCTGAATCGAGTAAGGGATTCGTCTTCCACCCGCGCGGATTGCGCGAGAAGATTTGAAGACAATCACAGCTTTTGTCTCGCGCAGTGTGCGCTGCTTTAGCGAGCCCGCCTGCGATCGAGGCATGCATGCCAATTCTCGGAGCTAAACTCATGGATTAACGTTACCGCGAGACGGAAGGATGGAACCAGCGGCTCCAGCCATTGGTGGGCTGCATGAAAATGCGAATGGCTCGTGAAAATCAAATTAGTCAGCGGGGCAAGATGAGGGTGAGGCGCAGCCCGAAGAGCCGCACCCCACTTCGGGGCGCTGATCGTTGTACATCGGCGAGCGGCTACGTCGCCCGAGCGACATCATGAGCCGTCACGCTTGCCGCGAGTTGAGACAAAACTACGGCGATGTCGGCTAATGAATCGAACCACGTCGGCGAGTACTCGGTGATACAGTGCTCACCCGTATACTGGAGACATTTCGACGCGCACATCGACAGCTTTGACCGAGCCTCTTCGTCGATCCCTTTTAAGCCGCCGCGGCTTGAATTAGAATCTTGGACGACTCGGCAGACCGGATCTTTAGTTCCACGCTGGGCGTTATTAGAAACGCTCCGGCGTTTGGAGGAATCGTAATGAAACGAAGTTCGTCGATCGTCCTCACTCTCTTTCTGTTAACACTAACCGGAATTACTATTGGCTCGCCGTTGGCTGATCCGGATTGGCCGCAGTGGCAGGGGCCTGACCGAACAAACATCTCGAAAGAGACCGGTCTGCTGAAACAATGGCCGGCGAGCGGACCTCCGGTGGCGTGGGCCATTTCAGGAATTGGAGAAGGCTACGGCTCGGTCAGTATCAAGGGCGCGCAGATCTTCGTTCAGGGCGCCAAGAACAACCAGAGCGTCTTGTTCTGTCTTAATCGCGCGGACGGCAAGACGCTGTGGACCGCGCCAATCGGAAAGCGAGGTTCTCAAGACCGAGGCAACGGACCGCGAGGCACTCCGACAGTAGATGAAGATCGAGTCTACGTCTTGACTGAACGAGGCGATCTAGCCTGTGTATCGGCGAAGAACGGTTCTGTCGTCTGGACCAAGAATATCCTCACCGACTTCGGCGGCGGTAACCCGCAATGGCTCTTAAGCGAATCGCCGCTTGTGGACGGCGCCAATTTGATTATCACGCCGGGCGGACAGGACGCGGGATTAGTCGCTCTGGACAAGATGACGGGCAAGCTCATCTGGCGGACAAAGGGGTTGAGCGACGGCGCCGGTTATTCCTCTTGTGTAGTAGCCGATGTGCACGGAGTTCGCACCATAATGACGCTCACCGCTGAAGCGGCGGTTGGCGTGCGAGCCAACGACGGCAAACTCATGTGGCGATATCGGCGAGTCGCAAACAATGTCGCCAACGTAGCCACTCCAATCTACTCCGACAATAAAGTCTTCTACACCTCGGCGTATGACACCGGCTGCGCTCTGTTGGATCTCACCGCAAACGGCGCTGAGGTCTCCGCAAAAGAGGTTTATTTCAGTCGCGATATGCAGAACCACCACGGTGGAGTGGTGCTGATAAATGGGTATCTATACGGCTTTTCGAATTCGATACTGACCTGTCTGGATTTCGCCACGGGCAAGGTGGTGTGGAGGGATCGCAGCGTCGGCAAGGGCTCGCTCACGTATGCGGACGGCAATCTTTATCTGCTTGGCGAGAACAACACGGCCGGCCTCGCCGAAGCAACGCCCGAAGGCTACAAAGAGAAAGGAAAGTTCCATATCACGGATCAGGGCTGGCCAAGCTGGGCCCATCCGGTCGTCTGTGGAGGCAAGCTCTACATACGAAACCAGGGAACCCTCACTTGCTACGACGTAAAAGCGAAGTAGGGAGGAATGCGTTTATCGTGAGTACCGAATCCGAGGAGTTACTCAACGCGTGGCGCCAGTCCGCGGAGTACTGGAGCAAGCATCGCGCGACCGTTCGCCGGATGTTTGCGCCGGTCACCAGCGCGATCGTTGAAGAGGCTCGAATCCGTCGCGGCCAGAATATCCTCGACGTCGCAGGTGGACCAGGCGAGCCTTCTTTAACGATAGCCGAGGCTGTGGGTCCCGACGGAGCTGTTACTTATACGGACGCCGTATCCGGTATGGTAGAAACAGCCCGAAACGAGGCCGGGCGGCAAAACATCACTAATATTTCCTTTCTCGAATGCCGCGCCGACGGGCTTCCTTTTTCCGACGATTCATTCGACGTTGTCACCTGCCGCTTCGGAGTCATGTTGTTCAGTGATCCGCCTGCCTCACTCAGAGAAATGCTCAGAGTCACTAAACCAGGAGGCGTCGTTGTTCTAGCCGTCTGGCACACGAGCGAAATGAATCCATTTCTTAACGCGGTCACAAGGGCGATGGCTCGGCATGTCGAGTCGCCTCCCTCCGATCCCTGCGCGCCCGGCGCCTTTCGATTCGCGGAGCCCGGATCGCTTGTAGCTCTGTTCAGAGAAGCCGGCGCGGAGAATGTGCAAGAACGAATTCTGAGCTTCAAGATCGAAGCGCCTATAGCGCCGAGCGACTTCTGGCCGTTGCGAGTAGAGCTGTCGGATGCATTAAGAGATAAAGTACAAAGAATGACGCCGGCACAGCTCGCCGTGATCGAATCGGAGGTTCAAGAAGAGATAAGTCAATTCTTCGGTGAATCAGGGATGAGCTTTCCGGCTTCGGCAATCATAGTATCGGGAATGAAATCAACAATCTGAGAACATGTCGCCGGGCCATAGCGATGAGACGAAAATATGTCGCTGGGCCCATAGCCATGAGACAAGAATATAGGGTAGTGAGGTAATAGCCCGCTGCCGAATAGAGCCAAAATTGACACGACCGATTCCAACCTGTATCCTCTCGGGCAGTCGCGCAAAGAACTTGCGCGTGAAGCATTTGAACATTTGATTTTCGACAGAGTGCCCGCGTAGCTCAGCGGATTAGAGCGTTGGTCTCCGGAACCAAAGGTCGCGCGTTCGAATCGCGCCGCGGGTACCAAGTTTTCAAAGGCTTACGGCCACCCTTGAGGTGGCTTTTGATTTTACTCCCGCATTTGTTCACACATTCAATCGTTACGTCGGGCATCACACCGATACAAAGGTCCTTCGCATCGTGCGAATTGTCAGCAACAGCAAGTAACCTCATTGCCTAGCTTGCAACTGCCAAGACCGCTCAAAGCTTGTAACGTACTCCCGAATGGAGTACGTTTCAGGCGGAGACAAAAGAGATGCCTGACACGAGAGCTAAGACCGAGCGAATGCAAATCCGTATCGACGATTCTTCCAAGAGCAAGATTGAGCGCGCTGCCCGGTATTCCGACAAAACGGTGAGCGAGTTCGTTATTGCCAATGCTACAGCCGCCGCTGAAAGAATCCTCGAGGAGCACGATCAGATTATCCTGTCGGCAACAGATTGGGATGTTTTCTATAGGGCGCTGCTCCATCCGCCCAAGCCCAACAAGGCCCTCACAACAGCATTCAAACGGTACCGGAGACGACAAGGGAAATGACGGAGTCTCCCCCGTTGGTTGTTGAACCTTTTTCAAGCTCACATATCCGCGATTCGTTTGCTTGCGGTTATGAAGCCTTAGACACCTACATTCGTCGCTATGCCGGCCAGGATATAAGGAGGCGCGTTTCGCTGGTGTTTGTTGCGTGTCGAGCCGGCGCGCGGGTCATCAGCGGTTATTACACGTTGAGCGCTTCGAGTTTTCGCAAGGACGCTCTTCCCGCGGAATTGGCCAAGAAACTACCGCACTATCCGGTTCCGGCAGCGATCCTGGGTCGGCTCGCCGTCGATCGATCATGTCACGGTCACGACCTGGGAGAGTATCTGTTGATGAATTGCTTTGAGCGTGTTCTGCAGGCGAGCCGACTCATAGCGGTTCACGCGATCATTGCTGATGCCAAAGATGAGAAAGCAAGGGCATTCTACCAGCGATATGGTTTCAAGCCGTTTGCAGATCGGCCACTTCGGCTGTTTATGCCGATGGGGACGCTGGAGCAATTGCTGGTGGGTCGAGAGACCAGAAGATAGTGGCTACGCCTTTAGCATTGAGGGACATCACTTTTTGACCGGCGCATCGTTTATCAGAACCACCATGTCGCTGCCGATTCCGTTCGTTCGCGGCGTCCACACAACGCTCAGCACATCTGTCCAGCCACGATTGTATAGAAGGCGTTTCGTACGACTCTGCGTTTTTGTGGCAGCTTGATTCTGCGACGTAGCGACAAAGACGATGATTGAGGTCTCGTTGCCCTGGAACTACACCCATATCTTAATCGAATCAGGCGTGGCTGCTTGATCTAAATCGACTCATCGCAAAGAGCACCCAAGAGTTTCGCGAAGGTGAAGGCAGGCCCGCACGAGAGTTCTTGGCGGAACTGCAGGGCGAGAAGAAGAGGGTTACGAGGCGCCGAACCAGAGCATGACGGCCCGATTCATCGTTCAAACGTCCCCCCACTTTGAACGGCAGTTCAAAAAGCTTCGCAAACACCACCCCGAGTTAACCGGGCTCTTTCGCGAAGCGATCGAGATTCTCGAGATTGATCCCTATTAACCGCACCCGGCGCCATTCCATTAAGAATTGGTTGATCCGCAAGAGGATGGGCAATAACCTCTGAACAAGAGATGATCTCTTGATGAACTTGTCCGATGACGGATATATTCTCGGCTCTGAGGCGAATGCTTAATTACTGAAACCTTGCGGGCGCGCTCAGAATGGAGAACGGTTCCTTAGGAGCATTCACTCTCCCTTATATTAATAAATGTTGACCATAGAACGAAGTCGTAGTATGTTGCTGCGGTCAGGCATTTGAGTTTCCGGCAGTAGCCCCTGCCGAATAACCTAGCTCCATTAGAGTAATCCGTTCCTGGTTCGAATGCCGGCCGGCGCTTTCCACTGCGAAGCCGCGATCAAGCTGGCCGGTGCGACAAACATGTCGCGTGCGAGTGATACGCTTCCCATCAATCGTTATGACAAGTCTCAAGCCGAATGGACATCGCGTGCAAGTTCACGCCTATGAGCGACTCAGCCGAATCGTTGTCGAGATTCAAAAAAATACATGCCCAAGTGTGTCTTTCATGCAGGACGATTTTGGAACTCCGCCAAACAGGGTCACACCTTCCAGACTCCGAACAATTGGGATCGCGACGAATATCTTACGCGAGGATTTGGAATGTTCGGCGGCGGAGCTCCGGTGGAGGTCGAGGTTAAGTTCGACTCATATCAGGGGAGATATGCTCGCGAGCGCCCGTTTCATCCAACGCAACTAAGCAAACCAATAAGCGATGGGCGGCTGCGCGTGACGTTTGAGACGACGGAAGCGGCGCTGGAACAAATGGCGCGGTGGCTGATGCAGTATGGCGAACACGCGCGAGCGCTGCGTCCAGCGGTGCTGCGCAAGATGATGCTTAAAAAATTAACGGCCACTGCCGCACTGTACTGCGGCTACGTTGAGACACCTGACTTTCACATCAAGAGGAACTTCGATGGATAACCTGAGATTCCAAGCAAGATTTCGAGCCTTGACTGGGTACAATCCTTTTCCTTGGCAAATCGAGCTTTTTGCGACGTGTGTTGCAAAGCGCGAGTTTCCCCAATCCTGTAATTTGGCAACTGGTCTAGGCAAGACATCAGTTATCGCAATATGGCTTATCGCCTTGATGGATCACCCTGAATCGGTGCCGCGCCGACTAGTCTATGTGGTAAATCGCCGCACGGTAGTAGACCAAACGACAGATGAGGTTATGAACATTCGAGCGAATCTAAGCAATCTGGAAGACCGCCCTAACAACGTGCGGGAATTAAAAATCAGTACGCTAAGAGGACAATTCGCAGACAATCAAGAATGGTCCGCCGATCCTTCATGCCCCGCCGTTATTTGCGGCACGGTGGATATGATTGGGAGCCGATTGCTTTTCAACGGCTACGGCGTCGGGTTCAAGGCAAGGCCACTGCACGCGGGTTTTCTTGGACAGGATGTTTTGGTCGTGCATGATGAGGCGCACCTAGAGCCAGCGTTTCAGGATTTGCTGATCGCTATCAAGAAAGCACAATGGGAAGACGAACGATCACAACCCATGCCTTGGCGCAAGCTTCGTGTAATGGAATTAACGGCTACATCGCGGCAGAACGGAGCAGAGGGGCAGAAAAAGAATTCGTTCGGCTTGACTGATGAGGAGAAAGATCCGCCTGAAGTCATTCCCGATCCCCCGACTGAACCCATTCATCTTGTCTGGCGGCGGCTAACGGCGAAGAAATGCCTCGATCTCCACGTTGTTGGAACTGAAAAGGGAGCCGTAGCCAAACGGATTGCTGATTTCGCCGCCGACTACCAGGACAAGCAAAACACCGTGTTGATCTTCGTTCGGACACTCGAAGATGTCGAGGCTGTGCAGAAAGAACTAGAGAAGAAAACAACCTGTAAGATCATTTTGCTGACTGGCACGATGCGGGGCAAGGAGCGAGACGAGTTGGTGCATCAGCAATCCTTCAAGCGGTTCCTCAAGGACTCCACTCCCGGCGAGACTGTGTACCTCATCTGCACCAGCGCCGGAGAAGTGGGCATTGACATCTCTGCTGACCACATGGTCTGCGACCTCAGCCCCTTTGACAGTATGGTCCAGCGATTGGGCCGCGTGAACCGCTACGGCGATGGCAATGCGACGATTGACGTGGTGTATTCTGCCGCCTTTGATGAGAAAGACAAGTTATCTCCCGTCCGTAAAAAGACACTGGAGCTGCTGAAGCAACTGCCGCCATCACGGGAAGGCGAAGATGAATCAACCACGCGCCGCAGAAATGCAAGCCCGAAAGCATTGGGCGATTTGCGTCAGCGCACTGATCTGCCGTGCAAAATCGAGGAGGCATTGACACCCGTTCCCACCATCTTGCCTGTTACCGACATACTCTTCGACGCTTGGGCCCTGACTACCATCCGCGGGAAACTTCCTGGCCGACCGGCTGTTGAACCATACCTGCACGGCATCAGCGAGTGGCAACCGCCAGAGACGTATGTCGCCTGGCGACAAGAGGTGTGGGAGCTTCGCCGCGAGTTCACTGACGAAGAAGATCAAGAGCAGTTTCAAGAGTTCGTAACCGAGCTTCTTGAAGATTATCCACTCAAACCTCACGAACTTCTTCGTGACAGTACCTGTCGCAAGAACAGCGGGATCCGAGACAAGCTCGTGAGACTCGCCGAAAAACACGGCGACCTTCCAGTCTGGATTCAGGACGCTAACGGAACTGTTAGCGTGACGTTGCTTTCGAAGGTAGCTGATCTTCCATTGGTCAATTGTACTGTAATTTTGCCACCAGAAGCCGGTGGCCTGAAGGTTACTGATGGGCGGTCGACGGGTTTATTCGACGGGTCGGACTACGTGCCCGAGCATCGAAATAATTATGACGTGGCCGATCTGTGGGAAGACGACAAGGGGCCACTGCGAAAGCGCATTTGGCAGGGTGACAATAAGCCCACCGGGATGACGCTTGAACGCGAGATCAGATTTGAAGACCTTGAGGACGAAGATGCCGGGCCGCCAAAGGTCTGGCGTTGGTTCGTCAGGAAGCCGGAAGCAGCCAACGAACGTAGCAAGGAAGCACACAAACTCCAACCCCACCTGGATGATGCCAAGGGTTGTGCGACCCACATAGTTGGAAGATTGTTTGAGGCGGAGAGCGATATTGCGAAAGCAGTCATTCTGGCGGCTTGGTGTCACGACCTCGGCAAGAACCGTGAACGCTGGCAACGTAGCCTCGGCAGCGACTACTACCCCGATGAAGTGTACGCCAAATCGGGATCGCTTAACGGTAGGCCCCCACTGCGCCCACGTGATTTCCTCAGAGATCATTATCGGCACGAGTTCGGCTCAGTGCTGGACTTGGCCTTGGGTGATGAAAGCCAACCGCACTACGGGGAGTTCATCAAGATGAGTCCAGAAATGCAAGACTTGGTTCTACATTTGATCGCTGCTCACCACGGGCGCGCTCGCCCGCATTTTCCTGTAGAGGAAGCCTTCGACCACAAGCATAAGGAGCCGGCCGCTAAGGAACTTGCGATTGAAGTCCCGCAGCGCTTTGCTCGCCTGCAACGAAAATACGGACGATGGGGCTTGGCATACCTTGAGTCACTGGTACGCGCGGCTGATTACATTGCCAGCGCGAACCCGAACACCGCCGGAAAGGAGGAATAAGCATGACGAATACTGAGCCCATCATTCGCATCAATGTAGACGTAACGAATCCGGGGCAGTTCTTTGCCTGCTGTGGTCTGCTTGAACTCGCAAGCCGGATTGATCAATACGCGATGGCTCATTTCGAGAACGGCCAATTTTGGGTAGCCGGTGATGTTCAGACCGTGCTTGATCGCTTCTTTGCCTGCAAAGTCAAAGTAGACACGAAAGCCGTTGTCAAAAGTGACGACGATGCTGACGAAGCGGATGAAAAGGATGAGGTCAATTCACACCGAGGCCGCATTTACCCAATGACGCTTGGCGACCCATTCAATCTGCTGCTTGATTGGTGGAATGATAGAGAAGCGCAAGGTCAACGGTTGAAGACTTGGACGGCGGGTATGCGTGTTACTGACCTTCTCCTGGGCTTCCACAAGAAACAGAAACGGAAGGGGCAAACCGTTCTAACGTACATACCTTCCATGCGGGATCATTTCGCGGCAGCCGTGAAACGAAGCCCGGATGATTGGCTGCGCGAAACCTGGCCGATTAAAGAGCCAAGCGACTTTGCCTACGACAGCCGGCTTTCGCGAAAAAATGCTCTCGATCTAGGACACACCTCCATTGGCATAATGGCCTTCTCGCCAGCCATTGATGTTTTGACGTTGATTGGGCTGCAACGCTTTCGCCCAAGAATGGTGGAAGTGTGGACTCGCAATCGCTATTTCACTTGGAGCCAGCCACTGCCAGTCGAGGTCGCTGCCGTAGCAACGCTGGGGCTGCTTCCTCGTCTCAACGGAACTTGTTTTGAGTTCCCCATCAAAGCGCGTGATGCGCAGGGACGTTATAAGCTCTTCGGTCACGCTCAACCTATAAGGAGTTCCCATGTCTGAACTATTGAGCAAGTACGATGATCTTCTCAAAGATTCCGGTCCAGCCGCTATTGTGTTCAAGCAATGGCTCAAACCTGTTGGTAGTGAAGTTTTCTTTCCCCCAACCTACGCGAATCCATCGCAGAGAAAAGGAGACCCGCCGGTTTACAACATTGATCGCTTCGAGAGCGCAAAGCATTCCGTCTGCGTGATTGATAGTATTCCATCCCAAGCTAATCGCATTGAGCCGTCTCTTGGGCGAGTGACCGACAAAGAAGGCAAAGCCATCAGGCTCGTGCCCAAAGTTGTGGTCAAAACGATGGTTGACGGCGAAGAAAAGCAAGTGAATTTGCTCGAAGCCGGGCATCGCGCCGCCGATGCCGTTGTTCAGCTTTCCTCGCTTCGGGAGGACATCACGAAAGCTATCAAAGCCTATCGAGATGGAGATGCAACCCGGTTAGCCAAGCTCGCGCCAACTTCTCTGGTGTTTGGAATGTGGGACTCGCGCAAGAGCGGCGTGAAAGTGCCTCGGTTGTTGAACTCGATCATCCGAGCTTATGACGTGTTAGAGCATCGACGCTCATCGCAATTCAATGCGGCTCTGGATTTTGAATCTGCCGGTGTCGTGCCGGGCAAAGGCGACAAGAAACTGTCTGAGGTAGGCATGAATGGCGCACCAGCGACATTCCAGCACGGCGGCATTGAAGCCCGCGGCGGCATCTGCCGTGATGCGTCGTTGAATCTCTGCACCTTGCGCGATATTCCTGGCACAGATGAGAACCAGACACTCGCGTTGCAGCGTTACATCCTCGGCCTCTCGCTTGTCGCGCTGACCTACTTCGACGGCAAGATATTCAACCTTCGCCAGGGATGCCAACTTGTTGCAATTCCAGAAAAGCCGATGACGCGGACATTCATTAATGCGGACGGTTCTGAGACTCCGTTTGGTGACGATGCCGAGGGCGTTCTGGCTTACGCTGCATCAGCCGCAGCCGCATTCGGAGTAGACAATGACCGCATTGACGAGAAGTTCAATCCGACATTGGCAAAAGATGAGTTAAAGAAGAGCACTAAAGATGAGGAAGGAGGCAAGTCGTGACGCGATACCTTCTTCTTTCGATCTATTTCCTTGATGATCGTTATCACGGCCTGACCGACAACGGCGATAGACCTGAGTGGCCGCCTTCACCATTTCGCGTATTTCAAGCACTGGTAGCTGGCAACGCTCGCGGACCGACAATTTCGGAGTCGCTGAAGAATGCGCTGCAATGGCTCGAATCACTCAAAGAACCTCCCGACATAATTGCGCCGCAAGCGCAGACAGGGCGAACCTCGCTGACTTATGTGCTCAACAACGTTTCGTCTCGAAGTCGCACACCCAAGACCATCCAGCCGACACTGCTTAACGGTGACCGGCTTGTTCAGTACGCGTGGAAGTTTGATGCGTCAGATGCCGACAGTGTGAAGCACGCCGAATCGCTCAAGGACGCGGCTCGCCATATCAACGCGTTAGGTTGGGGCATAGATTTAGCTGTAGGTAACGGTGATATTGTCGAAGCTCTGCCGCCATTGCCAGAACACCGAATTCAATACCACCCAGCTAACGCAGGTTTTTCATGGGGGTTGGATTTGCGAGTGCCCAGGCAAGAAAGCCTGCTTTCGCTTGAGCGAACATACGGTGATTTCATCAGGCGTTATGAATTGCCGGGCGTTACGAAGCTGGAATCAGCAGGCGCAATCTACGATCTGTGTCGTTATGTTGTCGGAGCCACGCGGCCAAACGTCGCGTTTCGTCTTGTGAACGCCGATGGGGATACCATTTCAGTTCGTCATCAAATGCTTGCGCCTTTGGTGGGATTAGTGCGCGCCTTAGCTAATCACTCCGATGTGGCTGCGTCTCTAGGGCAAGATGTCATTGACCGTGAGATCAAAGGCCATCCGAAGGAAAGCACAAACGAGCGCGTTTCGATCTTACCTTTGCCGACGATTCGCAAAGGCCCAACCGATGGGCGAATTCGCCGAATCATGCTGGCTCAGCCTTATGACTCCAACGGAATGCTTTGCGAACGGCTCGGACGTTTGTTTGATGGGCAGGAATTGACTGCATTCAGTGAGGATGACCGATTCCCGCCCATCTTTCTCGAACGGATTACTCGGCGCGATACGGTCTTGCCTTACTACACAGGTATTTCCCGTGTTTGGGCATCAGTGACACCTGTACTTCTGCCAGGATACGACGACCGCAAAGAGCACCACGGCGATCATCAGAAACGCCTGGCACGCGCTGAGCAACTGGTGTGTAAAGCCTTGAGACATGCCGGGATTGCTATTCCAGCCTATGTCGAGCTTTCTCATGTTCCCTGTTGGACTGGCTCGCTCCACGCCCAAGAATACAACCCGCGAGAGAAACTCGCGCATTATCCGCGCTGGCATGTACGGCTTACATTTGAGCGACCTTGGATGGGTCCGCTCGTTATTGGTGCTGGGCGGCACTGTGGTTTCGGACTCTTTGCACGAATGAATGAATAGTTCCTTGGCACAAGAAGGCCAATTATCTGCACGCCTCAATATCCAAATTGAGTAGTTTACTTCAGGAGAAAAAGTAATGGCTCGTGTGATTCAATCTCTAGATTCGCTATTTGCGCTAACCTCTCTTGCCGTTGATCCACAGACTACTGCTGCGGGCTATGCGCTCACTTCAAGGAATCTCCCGCTCGTCCAAGACGCTCTCCCCTTCGCCGAGCAGGTGCGTCGTGCTCTCATTCGCAATCGCGTGGACACCTCGCACTCCGAGGCCATCACAGGCAAGACGGCTGACGGAGTGCCGCTCGAAGGACATGAGCACGCCCACTATTTGGCAACTGATGAAGACAATGATGGGAGGCTCGATCACGTGACGGTCTATGCTCCGCGTGGATTCGATGCCGGCGACGTAGACGCGCTGGGCCGGTTGACTTGCATTTTTCGACAAGGCAATAGACCAGACGTACGAATGGTGCTTACAGGACTTGGCGGGCGCGAGGCATTCGCAAAGCTGGCGATCTTCGATTGCTCAAGGCGATGGCGGTCCGTAACTCCGTTCGCGTTGCCGCGGTTTTCCAATCGCGGCGGAGGCAAGGGGCCACGCCCGCGCGACCTGCCAGAAGCGCAACTACAGCGCGAACTGCGCTCGCGTGGATTGCCGGAGCCGGTCGCGATCAAACGCATCGAAGGCTATGCTGCGGAGGGGCGTCCGCTGGTGCGCTGGCTGGAGTTTCATACACGACGCTTCAAAGGCGATGAAGGTCACGGCTTGGCTGGATTTGAAATCGAGTTTGCGGAAGCCGTAGCCGGACCGCTCGCGCTCGGATTCGCTTGTCACTTTGGGCTGGGATTGTTTGCGCCAAACACAGAGCGAGGATAGCAGTATTCCAGACAACAGAATGCGAATCGTCGAGATCAACAACCGAACTAATGACAATTCCACTCTGTTCAGAATCGAACACCTCGAAACCGGCTCGCCTTCACTTTCGCTCTGTTCCGACGATCTTCTAATCGAGCCGCGCAAACGCTCTCGAACTCATAAAAATGAATTCTGTGTCGCAACTGATTTTTCCTAAGCCATTCGGAGCATACCCTTCATTCATCTTCGTTAATCTTCTTTGGCGCGGAAATATTGGCTTGATGGCAGGTGAAGTTGAATATCACCAGAAAAAATGTTTCAAAGTAACGCGCGAAGGGCATTGGCAGGTATTCAAACCGCACTATGGACTTTTCGCGAAGGCTGGCGTATTCTGTGCAAGCCTCAAACGCACTATTAAGCAGGTTCTTTAGCGGTCCCCTAACTCAAGTCTGAATAGTTTCGAAGGGCATTTCACCTACGGACAACCAAAACGTCGGCGCCCACTCGCATCTTTAGGTGTTCTTCTCAGCCGCATAGGAGGCGCGTCATGTCAGCAGTAGCGAGTTTGAATTCACCGGAGCAGTTTCCTGCCCGGATGATCAATGAGTATTCATACTGTCCCCGCTTATTCTACCTCGAATATGTTCAGCAGGAGTGGGATCACTCCGCTGACACACTCGAAGGCAAGTTTGTCCATCGGCGGGTTGATACTCAAGCGGGCCAGGCGCCGGCAGCAGATGATCTCGATCAGAATTCCCGCATACATGCTCGCTCTATAGATGTTGGCTCGCAGAGATTGGGCGCGATTGCGCGAATCGATCTGCTCGAAGGTGAGAACGGATGGGTTATGCCGATTGATTATAAGCGAGGCTCGGCGCCCGACGTGCCGGAAAGATCGTGGGAACCTGAGCGCGTGCAATTATGTTTGCAGGGGATGTTACTGCGCGACAATGGCTACAATTGCGACGAGGGCGTGATCTACTACGCGGAGTCACAGGAGCGGGTCACGGTACTGTTCGATGCTGAGTTAACCACCCGTACGTTGGAGCTGCTTGATGAAGCGAGAAGCACGGCCGAATCCGGTCGAATACCGCCGCCATTAATAGATTCGCCTAAATGTCCACGCTGCTCATTAGTCGGGATATGCTTGCCTGATGAAGTCAATCTCCTAAGAATCGAAGCTCAACCGACTCTGCCTTTCGAGACGGAAGCGGTTTCTGATGAAGAACAGGTACAGGTAACACCGCGAGTCAGGAATTTGATCCCCGCTCGAGACGACAAGCTCGCGCTCTATGTTCAAGGCCAGGGCCATAGTGTTGGCTTGAAGGGCGAGCTATTGGAGGTTCGCGACAGGAAAGAGGTCGTTGCAAGAGCGCGCTTAAGGCAGGTGTCTCAGCTTAGCCTGTTCGGGAATGTTCAGTTGTCGGCCCAGGCATTGCGCGAGGTAGCATCGCGTGATGTCACCATCTTGCACCTTTCATACGGCGGCTGGTTGTCGGCGGTAACGACTCCACCGCCGCATAAGAACATCGAATTGCGGCGGCGTCAGTTTCAGGCTGCAGCGGATAAGGCAATCTGTCTCTATTTGGCACGAGCATTTGTTTCAGGAAAGATTCGCAATTCGCGGACGCTTCTTCGCCGAAATGCTCGTCAACTGCATCCACACATCACTCATCGAATGGCTGAGGCTCGTCATCGGGCCGACAAAGCAGCGAGCTTGGAACAGCTTCTGGGAATGGAAGGCAGTGCTGCTCGAGATTATTTCGCAAGCTTTTCTCAAATGCTCAAGGTAACCGATGAGTCACTCACGGCGTTCGATTTTACTTCGCGGAATCGCCGTCCTCCGCGAGATCCTGTGAACGCCTTGCTGTCGTTCCTGTACGCGATGTTGACCAAGGAGATGGTAGTCACGTTGATTGGCGCTGGTTTCGATCCGTACCTTGGCTTTTTTCATCAGCCAAGATACGGAAGGCCGGCGCTGGCGCTCGATCTGATAGAGGAGTTCCGTCCGCTTATCGCCGATTCGGTTGTAATCGGATTGATCAATACCGGCGAGATTCGCCCGAAGGATTTCATTGCGAGGGCGGGTTCATTCGCGCTCAAGACGGAAGGGAGAAAACGGGTTCTTGAAGCATATGAGCGGCGGCTTGATACCGAAGTTACGCACCCGCTATTCGGTTATTCGATAAGTTACCGCCGCGTGTTTGAGGTGCAGGCGCGGCTGTTGGGGCGTTTCCTTATGGGCGAGATCGCGGGATACGAGCCATTTTGCACGAGGTAAACTTAACGGCCGCCCTTCACAATGAGGCACTCCCGGATATGAATCAGATGAACATTAATGCGGCCTGGACGCCGTTGCATTAGGTCCTCCGATAAAGTTCGAATACCGGGAGAGGAAGGGCCGGTTTATGGATTTAGTTGCTGCGTTGCATTAGGTCCTCCGATAAAATTCGAATACCGGATATCTTTGTATGCAAACCCGATACATTGTGAGTTATGACATTTGTGATCCAAAGCGCTTGCGGCTCGTCCACAAGACGATGATGGGATATGGGGAACCACTGCAGTATTCGGTTTTTTGCTGCGATCTTTCTCCTTCAGAACGTATAATGCTGATCGCGGATTTGACCGAAATCGTGGACCATCGTGAAGATCAAGTCATGCTAATCAATATCGGCCCCGCTGATGGGAAAGGACGCCAGAGCATTGAGACCGTGGGTCGCGCGTTGAATACGGAAGGACTCGAACGTCGCACAATCATTGTTTAGAGTAACTCGCGAGAGCCTTACCGATGGGAGCAACACTGGCGACCGCTCGATGCTTTAATATGTGGGGGATAGCTTGGAGCAAGTACATTCAAGAGGTAAGATGATCGGGTGCGCAAGAGAGGCGCTCGCAAGGGCTACTGTAACGATAGTCTTTGCTGAGTTTGGGACCAGAGCCGTTTCCACGCGCGTGAGTGCGTGGCTCCATTGAAGCCTAGACCTACTCCGTCACGAAGTGTGGGAGCGCCGCCGTTTCCACGCGCGTGAGTGCGTGGCTCCATTGAAGCCAGCAAGGATGTCGTAGTCGAAGGCGTGAAAATGCTCGTTTCCACGCGCGTGAGTGCGTGGCTCCATTGAAGCGCAAGCAGAAATACTTACCGTTGCCGCTTGACGGCATGTTTCCACGCGCGTGAGTGCGTGGCTCCATTGAAGCAATTCCCTTCGCATCAAACGCACCATCAAGGTATGCGTTTCCACGCGCGTGAGTGCGTGGCTCCATTGAAGCATCAACGCGACTGATTTACTACCATCGCCCCAGAGGCCGTTTCCACGCGCGTGAGTGCGTGGCTCCATTGAAGCTAAGGCGCTCATCGCCAATAGACCGCCAGAAAAATGTTTCCACGCGCGTGAGTGCGTGGCTCCATTGAAGCATCTTATCTCTGTTCGTGCGCTTCATTTGGTTTCGGTGTTTCCACGCGCGTGAGTGCGTGGCTCCATTGAAGCACCGTCACTCGGGAAGATGTTTCTTGATCGCAAAGCGGTTTCCACGCGCGTGAGTGCGTGGCTCCATTGAAGCTGCCTGTGCCGGTATCGCTCGCGTCGAGTGCTCCCGTTTCCACGCGCGTGAGTGCGTGGCTCCATTGAAGCATACATCCCCCGGCGGAAACGCAGGGCACCGTCGATGGTTTCCACGCGCGTGAGTGCGTGGCTCCATTGAAGCACTGTGGACGATGCGCAGGCAGCCGGCGAAGCATGGGGGTTTCCACGCGCGTGAGTGCGTGGCTCCATTGAAGCCAGCCGCTATCCGCAAACGAAAGTCGATACCATTCGGGTTTCCACGCGCGTGAGTGCGTGGCTCCATTGAAGCAAAGCGGCCGCGAGCCGCTGGTCAGCTTCGTTTGCGAGTTTCCACGCGCGTGAGTGCGTGGCTCCATTGAAGCTCACTGCACTCCGGCAGGGTGGACTTGAGACGGAGACGTTTCCACGCGCGTGAGTGCGTGGCTCCATTGAAGCAAGCAGGTCGTTCAACGTGGACTGATTCAGGTAGCAGGTTTCCACGCGCGTGAGTGCGTGGCTCCATTGAAGCCCCAAGTTTCTTGCGTGCATCAGTGCGCGCGGCCTTGTTTCCACGCGCGTGAGTGCGTGGCTCCATTGAAGCCAGCTCCTTGTTCACGTCGTACTCTATCCCCAACTGAGTTTCCACGCGCGTGAGTGCGTGGCTCCATTGAAGCCACACGAACTTCGCAAGCGTGCGCCTCGCCGATCTTCGTTTCCACGCGCGTGAGTGCGTGGCTCCATTGAAGCTGTCACGCCGGCAGCCTTGGCGGCAACCGCCGCCTGGTTTCCACGCGCGTGAGTGCGTGGCTCCATTGAAGCAGCGAGGAGGCGCAGTGCTGCCGCAAGGGTTATATGGTTTCCACGCGCGTGAGTGCGTGGCTCCATTGAAGCATGAAGCGCATCCGCGGAAACGAACGCGGATTGTGGGGTTTCCACGCGCGTGAGTGCGTGGCTCCATTGAAGCCAGCTCGAAGCGCATCCGCTCGAAAGTGACGTTTGCGGTTTCCACGCGCGTGAGTGCGTGGCTCCATTGAAGCACGCCCGATTGGAAGATGGGTCCGGTACGGGCATTCGTTTCCACGCGCGTGAGTGCGTGGCTCCATTGAAGCTGCGCCTTGGCCTCCGGTGGATCAAAGCGCTTCTCGTTTCCACGCGCGTGAGTGCGTGGCTCCATTGAAGCGGATTACCCTTCGGGTTGGCCAGAGCCTGGTCAGCCGTTTCCACGCGCGTGAGTGCGTGGCTCCATTGAAGCCATCAGCCAGGCGGAATACCTGATCTCGGAAGGGCTGGTTTCCACGCGCGTGAGTGCGTGGCTCCATTGAAGCCCTAATCACCCCGGCTCGAATCAATTCGTTGACCTCGTTTCCACGCGCGTGAGTGCGTGGCTCCATTGAAGCGGAGTACTCGACGCCCAGGGTCGCGCTAAGATAAAGGGTTTCCACGCGCGTGAGTGCGTGGCTCCATTGAAGCTTTTTCACACATAACCACATAGTCAGCGGCCGATTTGTTTCCACGCGCGTGAGTGCGTGGCTCCATTGAAGCCAAGAGTTCTGAAGAGGCCATATGCCTTCCAGTCACGTTTCCACGCGCGTGAGTGCGTGGCTCCATTGAAGCAAAACCGCCGATGTCGGCAAGACGATCTATGTCGTTGTTTCCACGCGCGTGAGTGCGTGGCTCCATTGAAGCGTGGGAAGTCTTTTGTGAGGGAGTTTCTTTCAGGGGAGTTTCCACGCGCGTGAGTGCGTGGCTCCATTGAAGCGTTATCGTCGTCGTAGTTGATCGCGGCGTATAGGTTGTTTCCACGCGCGTGAGTGCGTGGCTCCATTGAAGCAAATTTTTGACTAGGATTATGTAGCGCTTTATCGCTAGTTTCCACGCGCGTGAGTGCGTGGCTCCATTGAAGCTTCTACCGACGGAATCCTGAGCAAAGTAGAACTGCCAGTTTCCACGCGCGTGAGTGCGTGGCTCCATTGAAGCCCAATTCGCGCGCGCCTATTGATTCCTGCTCCAGCCTGGTTTCCACGCGCGTGAGTGCGTGGCTCCATTGAAGCCTGGTAGTTACGGTCGTAGACGAGGAATGTCTGCGGGGTTTCCACGCGCGTGAGTGCGTGGCTCCATTGAAGCGGAGTCGATCCCGACGAGAGGTACCAAGTCAGCCTCGTTTCCACGCGCGTGAGTGCGTGGCTCCATTGAAGCAAGTTTAGTCCCCTTCCCTCGCGCAGGGAGCTGATGTTTCCACGCGCGTGAGTGCGTGGCTCCATTGAAGCGGTGTGCAACAGAGTGTGCACAACCTTGTCGACTCCGGTTTCCACGCGCGTGAGTGCGTGGCTCCATTGAAGCATCATCGCGCGGGATACCTTCTTCTCTCCGCGCTTCTGTTTCCACGCGCGTGAGTGCGTGGCTCCATTGAAGCACGCTCGCCCCGTGTTCTGCCCCCCACATGCTTGCGGTTTCCACGCGCGTGAGTGCGTGGCTCCATTGAAGCTTGTTCTTCTACTTCGCATCGCTCGCTCTTCGCTTTGTTTCCACGCGCGTGAGTGCGTGGCTCCATTGAAGCCCTCTTACCCGGCCCTCCTCCGGGCCTCTTTCTTAGGTTTCCACGCGCGTGAGTGCGTGGCTCCATTGAAGCGGATACGCGTATCCCGTAGATAATCGTTTGGGTAGGTTTCCACGCGCGTGAGTGCGTGGCTCCATTGAAGCAATTACCACCCATCCGTCACCGGCCATCTCGATCTCGTTTCCACGCGCGTGAGTGCGTGGCTCCATTGAAGCATGATCCCGCCGTCCACGCTGATGCGCGCCAGCGCCGAGTTTCCACGCGCGTGAGTGCGTGGCTCCATTGAAGCGTGCCGCGCGACCCTGAAGAACTGCGGATCGAACTTCGTTTCCACGCGCGTGAGTGCGTGGCTCCATTGAAGCTAACAAGCGGCCGGCCTCGAAGCACCGTGCGGCGGCTGTTTCCACGCGCGTGAGTGCGTGGCTCCATTGAAGCTTTGAGAAGTTGCGTTCCTTGATTCGCCGACGCAACTGTTTCCACGCGCGTGAGTGCGTGGCTCCATTGAAGCGGCTTCATTGATTGCATAATAAGTCTGGTCTTTGACGTTTCCACGCGCGTGAGTGCGTGGCTCCATTGAAGCCAGCCTGGTCAGCAGCGCGTTGAGCGCCGCTCTTGCCGTTTCCACGCGCGTGAGTGCGTGGCTCCATTGAAGCATAATATTCGGGGATATATCTGCCGTCACTTAAGCTGTTTCCACGCGCGTGAGTGCGTGGCTCCATTGAAGCTGGTACGTCGGTAGGACGTTGAGTTGCGCTGATAACGGGTTTCCACGCGCGTGAGTGCGTGGCTCCATTGAAGCGAGCAAATCCAAGCTCACGCAACGAAAGGAGAAATGGTTTCCACGCGCGTGAGTGCGTGGCTCCATTGAAGCTGATCTTGCTCTCTTTTTATTATATCATCCAGTTGAGTTTCCACGCGCGTGAGTGCGTGGCTCCATTGAAGCGTTGCTGCTAAAGGTATCCGAGTATCCGAGTATCCGGTTTCCACGCGCGTGAGTGCGTGGCTCCATTGAAGCGACGGTTCCTGCTTCAGCCGGTTTCTGAGAGTCGGCAGTTTCCACGCGCGTGAGTGCGTGGCTCCATTGAAGCAGCGAAGAGCGCGGGCGCTACTTCGCTGGACGTGAAAGTTTCCACGCGCGTGAGTGCGTGGCTCCATTGAAGCAATACGTGGCCCGATGGATGGAGCGGAGACGAGCCTGTTTCCACGCGCGTGAGTGCGTGGCTCCATTGAAGCCGCCGAAGCTGATCGGATATGGCCGGATCGCCAACAGGTTTCCACGCGCGTGAGTGCGTGGCTCCATTGAAGCAACCACTCCTTGAACTCGGCAGGGGAGTCAAACCGCGGTTTCCACGCGCGTGAGTGCGTGGCTCCATTGAAGCGACCAACTTGACGGCCAATACAAGGAGATTCGCGATGTTTCCACGCGCGTGAGTGCGTGGCTCCATTGAAGCGCTTAAAACCAAATCGGCCTGGTCGAACTCGGCCTTGTTTCCACGCGCGTGAGTGCGTGGCTCCATTGAAGCAATTTTCTCCTCCTCTTCCCGCTTCATTCAGACCGGAGTTTCCACGCGCGTGAGTGCGTGGCTCCATTGAAGCTTTTCCCCGTAAGTTAGGTCGAGCGCGGATTCGCCCGTTTCCACGCGCGTGAGTGCGTGGCTCCATTGAAGCGCTTCTTGTCGAGCTCTCTGAATGGCGCAGGCGTGAAGGTTTCCACGCGCGTGAGTGCGTGGCTCCATTGAAGCGCCCTTACCTCCGTCGATGTCAGCCAAGGCCAGCCGCGTTTCCACGCGCGTGAGTGCGTGGCTCCATTGAAGCCGCTTGGAAGATTTTGACGAGTGACTGCGGAGCGTGCCGTTTCCACGCGCGTGAGTGCGTGGCTCCATTGAAGCACGCCCACGAGCCATCTGGCTGTTCCTCGCTGATCCAGTTTCCACGCGCGTGAGTGCGTGGCTCCATTGAAGCACCTGGAGAACGTCCTGTAGCACGCCTCCGGTGAGATAGTTTCCACGCGCGTGAGTGCGTGGCTCCATTGAAGCTTCGCTCGATGCAGTCTCGACGTGAGACGTGGTGGTGTTTCCACGCGCGTGAGTGCGTGGCTCCATTGAAGCGTCTTCCTCGTAGTCCAGCCCCATCGCCCGCTGCCGTTGTTTCCACGCGCGTGAGTGCGTGGCTCCATTGAAGCGAGCAGTACAAAGCGACCGCTCAACTGATTCGCGAGGTTTCCACGCGCGTGAGTGCGTGGCTCCATTGAAGCCTCGACGTTGGCGCGCGCTGCTTTGTACTTGTCGAGTTTCCACGCGCGTGAGTGCGTGGCTCCATTGAAGCGATAAAATTCCGTCTGTCGAAAAACTGATGATGGATGTTTCCACGCGCGTGAGTGCGTGGCTCCATTGAAGCGATTCGCCAACGGGTTCTGGCGTTGGAGGCGCTTACGTTTCCACGCGCGTGAGTGCGTGGCTCCATTGAAGCATTATTTTAATCACGCGGAAACAGCGAGAATTAGATTTGTTTCCACGCGCGTGAGTGCGTGGCTCCATTGAAGCGACGAAAGCTGGAATTGGAGTAGGTCTGAAAACCCTTGTTTCCACGCGCGTGAGTGCGTGGCTCCATTGAAGCGCGGAATCTCGTGGATTCGGGTAATGCCCTATCACGCGGTTTCCACGCGCGTGAGTGCGTGGCTCCATTGAAGCAATACTCCGGTGCGTCGCATTCTTCTAACAGCGGAACGTTTCCACGCGCGTGAGTGCGTGGCTCCATTGAAGCTCCACTCTCCGAGTCTAACACCCGTAGGAACGTCCGGGTTTCCACGCGCGTGAGTGCGTGGCTCCATTGAAGCGGCATTGTTTTTCTCCCTTGAAATTGAAGTCGTATGTTTCCACGCGCGTGAGTGCGTGGCTCCATTGAAGCCGGATCATACTCGACGTGGATATGATCTGTCTCTAGGTTTCCACGCGCGTGAGTGCGTGGCTCCATTGAAGCCAATCGCGGTCGTGCGAGCGAGAGCTGAAAGGCTCAGGTTTCCACGCGCGTGAGTGCGTGGCTCCATTGAAGCAGCGCGGAATCGAGGACAATCGCATTCCCGTTTGCCAGTTTCCACGCGCGTGAGTGCGTGGCTCCATTGAAGCACAGCTTTTATCGCCTCGTTTACGTCAATAACGGCCACGTTTCCACGCGCGTGAGTGCGTGGCTCCATTGAAGCCAAAACCGGTATGGGATCGATTGAGACGTGCCACATATGTTTCCACGCGCGTGAGTGCGTGGCTCCATTGAAGCGATAGTCATCTTTTTCTTTTCGGAGGTATTCCGAGATGTTTCCACGCGCGTGAGTGCGTGGCTCCATTGAAGCAACCTCGCGCGCTGTTAGATCGTGGCCTGCTATGTTGTTTCCACGCGCGTGAGTGCGTGGCTCCATTGAAGCAAGCGGGTAGCGCGGAAAAGATCGCGACTACACAAGCGTTTCCACGCGCGTGAGTGCGTGGCTCCATTGAAGCGTCCCGCTCTCACCTCCGACTACCATCCAGGCAATCGGTTTCCACGCGCGTGAGTGCGTGGCTCCATTGAAGCATCCATTCTGCATTCATGCGTTTTGCAGCGCTCTGCGGTTTCCACGCGCGTGAGTGCGTGGCTCCATTGAAGCTGAATCATCTTCGTCAACCACAAATCGACCTGGACTGTTTCCACGCGCGTGAGTGCGTGGCTCCATTGAAGCGCGGCCTTTCTTGCTATCTCGCGCCGGCGATCCGGCGGTTTCCACGCGCGTGAGTGCGTGGCTCCATTGAAGCCCCGAGCTTAAGACGGTGCAGGATTGCTTTGAGGGTCGTTTCCACGCGCGTGAGTGCGTGGCTCCATTGAAGCTCATCCGAAGATGGGGAAGCACTAACTATTGTCTTAGGTTTCCACGCGCGTGAGTGCGTGGCTCCATTGAAGCCTTATTACCTGAATATTATCAACCAAATATTTTTCGGTTTCCACGCGCGTGAGTGCGTGGCTCCATTGAAGCAACACAGTGGTACGGGCCAAGTGCCGTAGCCGCTAAGGTTTCCACGCGCGTGAGTGCGTGGCTCCATTGAAGCCATAACAGGGGTTCAAATCTAGTATTGCTTGTGCGGCTGTTTCCACGCGCGTGAGTGCGTGGCTCCATTGAAGCCCGTTCGCCGCGGTGCCGGCGCTCGATCCACCTCCGGTTTCCACGCGCGTGAGTGCGTGGCTCCATTGAAGCACCTACGCAGAAGCGGAAGATTGTAGTGGATTGACCGGTTTCCACGCGCGTGAGTGCGTGGCTCCATTGAAGCGAACATCGATCTACGCAGGCTCATCTTACCGCCTGCGGGTTTCCACGCGCGTGAGTGCGTGGCTCCATTGAAGCAAGATATGACACTTCCGTACTTCGCAGTGCAAGACAAGTTTCCACGCGCGTGAGTGCGTGGCTCCATTGAAGCCCGTCAGGTTCACATTTATATTCAGGAGGCCTGCGGGTTTCCACGCGCGTGAGTGCGTGGCTCCATTGAAGCGACACCTTCCTGCTTATCAGCCAGTTGAACATATTGTTTCCACGCGCGTGAGTGCGTGGCTCCATTGAAGCAACTGCACGGTGAACGGCCGGCCGTACGGGTGCCTCGTTTCCACGCGCGTGAGTGCGTGGCTCCATTGAAGCGTTTTCGAGTCAAGCAGCAGCGGAGTCGAATGAGTGGTTTCCACGCGCGTGAGTGCGTGGCTCCATTGAAGCTACCTGGCCCCGGAGAACTGCGCCACGGAGCACGGCGTTTCCACGCGCGTGAGTGCGTGGCTCCATTGAAGCATCATCTTTCTCCCCTTTCCTGCAGCAGCACCAGTAGGTTTCCACGCGCGTGAGTGCGTGGCTCCATTGAAGCGTAAATCGATGTACTCACGTTAAAAGTGAGAGACATGTTTCCACGCGCGTGAGTGCGTGGCTCCATTGAAGCAGCGGTTGTGAGATATCCATCTAGATCATCATTCCCGTTTCCACGCGCGTGAGTGCGTGGCTCCATTGAAGCGCCATTGCTGTGTCCCGAAGTTTTGATTGGCTTTTCGTTTCCACGCGCGTGAGTGCGTGGCTCCATTGAAGCAATCGGATCAAAGCGCGACGAATGGCCAAGTGCCGAAGTTTCCACGCGCGTGAGTGCGTGGCTCCATTGAAGCCGTAGACCGGATTGTACGCTTCGCACAAATACTCCCGTTTCCACGCGCGTGAGTGCGTGGCTCCATTGAAGCTCGCAAGACCCTGACCCGATTGATCCGGCCCAGAGCTTGTTTCCACGCGCGTGAGTGCGTGGCTCCATTGAAGCTAGGGTTTCCCGAGACTCCGTCACCGTTACTAAGGCTCGTTTCCACGCGCGTGAGTGCGTGGCTCCATTGAAGCCTGAGTGATGATGCACCACTCCTCAAGCGGGATTTGGCGTTTCCACGCGCGTGAGTGCGTGGCTCCATTGAAGCGCGGGATTGCGCGATTCGCTCGCGCAAGTCGACGCCGGTTTCCACGCGCGTGAGTGCGTGGCTCCATTGAAGCATTCCGCTCGACTCGCCATACTGCGCCCTCAACTGGATGTTTCCACGCGCGTGAGTGCGTGGCTCCATTGAAGCCATCCTGTCCTCCATTTAGACGATCAGTTTCGGTGGTTTCCACGCGCGTGAGTGCGTGGCTCCATTGAAGCGATCCGTCAGAGGTTCCTATCGGTACGATTCGCCGGTTTCCACGCGCGTGAGTGCGTGGCTCCATTGAAGCCCATACTTCCTTCCCCTTTCGGTTGAAAATTTGAAGTTTCCACGCGCGTGAGTGCGTGGCTCCATTGAAGCGGGCAAAGCTTTGCCGCGCCAGTCCGACCCGTGGTCGTTTCCACGCGCGTGAGTGCGTGGCTCCATTGAAGCGCGATAGGCGCGCTTTCAAACCTCAAGGGAACGACAGGTTTCCACGCGCGTGAGTGCGTGGCTCCATTGAAGCGATGAATGACGACGATCCCGATCTCCTACTCCTGCTCTGTTTCCACGCGCGTGAGTGCGTGGCTCCATTGAAGCGAAATCTCCGGCGACCTTGATCCCTCCCTTCAGCATTGTTTCCACGCGCGTGAGTGCGTGGCTCCATTGAAGCCTTGATTGACTCTTTCCCGCTCACCGCATCAACGATAGGTTTCCACGCGCGTGAGTGCGTGGCTCCATTGAAGCTTATTTCGGTTCCAGCTTTGTAGACACCACTCATTAAGTTTCCACGCGCGTGAGTGCGTGGCTCCATTGAAGCTTCTGCTCTGTTTGTGAAGGGCTTCAGGGATTCGCTGTTTCCACGCGCGTGAGTGCGTGGCTCCATTGAAGCTCCTAGACGGCTACAAAATGAAAGAAGCCGTGAGTATGTTTCCACGCGCGTGAGTGCGTGGCTCCATTGAAGCGAGATACTGGGCCAGGCCCAGAACCAGCTCAAGCGGGGTTTCCACGCGCGTGAGTGCGTGGCTCCATTGAAGCAAGTTACGGGCGCCGCCGGCTGTAGCCGCGCGAGCTTGTTTCCACGCGCGTGAGTGCGTGGCTCCATTGAAGCAAGGTCAAAGGTCCTATAGGCGGAGTGCGCTTTGAGGTTTCCACGCGCGTGAGTGCGTGGCTCCATTGAAGCCAGGCTCCGCAAGTTTCCTGCAATCTCAATATGACGGTTTCCACGCGCGTGAGTGCGTGGCTCCATTGAAGCTGCTTGCCTCCCAGGTCGAGCGTAAGTCTGTAAATGTTTCCACGCGCGTGAGTGCGTGGCTCCATTGAAGCGCCCCCTCCTCAGCAACCCCGATCACCAGGCGGCAAGTTTCCACGCGCGTGAGTGCGTGGCTCCATTGAAGCAACCCCTTTCTTCGGTTATTGGAGGGCTTATGCCTGTTTCCACGCGCGTGAGTGCGTGGCTCCATTGAAGCCCTGCCCACAGGACTCCCGCGTCATCAATCAGATATGTTTCCACGCGCGTGAGTGCGTGGCTCCATTGAAGCCCATTTCGATCTCAATTCGGCGACCGGTCTTGAGATTGTTTCCACGCGCGTGAGTGCGTGGCTCCATTGAAGCGCTCCATCTCGCGCCTGCACAAAGACCCAAAACACGCGGTTTCCACGCGCGTGAGTGCGTGGCTCCATTGAAGCGGCGCTACCCGCTTGAATTCCAGCTACCGTTTCCGAGGTTTCCACGCGCGTGAGTGCGTGGCTCCATTGAAGCATGCGTACAGGCCGCAGCCTCAGCACCCATGCCGGGGGTTTCCACGCGCGTGAGTGCGTGGCTCCATTGAAGCGACGATCTTCCCGAGCCAGGCTCGACGACGTTTCCCTTGTTTCCACGCGCGTGAGTGCGTGGCTCCATTGAAGCTCTATGGCTTGGATATCTGTAAGCACGCCATAATTTGTTTCCACGCGCGTGAGTGCGTGGCTCCATTGAAGCAGATTCCTCGTTAGCCCACCCCCAACATCGATCAAGTTTCCACGCGCGTGAGTGCGTGGCTCCATTGAAGCAAATCTACCGCTGAAGAACTAGAAAATGGAACTACTGTTTCCACGCGCGTGAGTGCGTGGCTCCATTGAAGCTTACATCTATTAACCATTCCAGATCGTGCTGATGTTAGTTTCCACGCGCGTGAGTGCGTGGCTCCATTGAAGCGTTCAGCTCGCCCGTCTAAGGAAAACGTGTGGAGCGGTTTCCACGCGCGTGAGTGCGTGGCTCCATTGAAGCCGACATCATCCTGAGCGACGACCCCGGCGCGATGCAGGTTTCCACGCGCGTGAGTGCGTGGCTCCATTGAAGCGCCGAGACGTAGTGATGTAACCCGCCTGGGTACTATCGTTTCCACGCGCGTGAGTGCGTGGCTCCATTGAAGCAAAAGCCGTTGCTGCCGCTTCAGTTCGCGAAGCCGAGTTTCCACGCGCGTGAGTGCGTGGCTCCATTGAAGCAGGTTGTAGGCGTGAATTCCTACGGTCGTACCGTAGGTTTCCACGCGCGTGAGTGCGTGGCTCCATTGAAGCGAGCGCACGAGTGGAGAAGAGGTTTTTTTCTTCAGGTTTCCACGCGCGTGAGTGCGTGGCTCCATTGAAGCTATTCTCCCTCTTATTTAGTCTCAGGCACCGGAGGCGGGTTTCCACGCGCGTGAGTGCGCGGCTCCATTGAAGCGCAGAGTCGATAGACCACGCGCACCCATGCTCTATCAGTTTCCACGCGCGTGAGTGCGTGGCTCCATTGAAGCCCACTCCTCGGGATCATTACCGGCGACACCGGTTCTGTTTCCACGCGCGTGAGTGCGTGGCTCCATTGAAGCGTTCCGGCGATCGCGACACTCGCGCCGAAGCAGACGTGTTTCCACGCGCGTGAGTGCGTGGCTCCATTGAAGCCAGAGAGATTCTGGAGCATTGAATCAACATTAAAGTTGTTTCCACGCGCGTGAGTGCGTGGCTCCATGAAGCCCCGCTCGCGGCCTCTCGTGAGGCACGCTTTGTAATGTTTCCACGCGCGTGAGTGCGTGGCTCCATTGAAGCGACCGTGCTTTGCGCGATCGCCGCCGCCAGGAGCGCGGTTTCCACGCGCGTGAGTGCGTGGCTCCATTGAAGCCTCACGGCGCGTATGACAACTGCGCCGAAAAGCTCAGGTTTCCACGCGCGTGAGTGCGTGGCTCCATTGAAGCCTTCAGCCATAACGTCGCCGCCCATCGCACGGCTGGGGTTTCCACGCGCGTGAGTGCGTGGCTCCATTGAAGCCGGATAGCCCGCGAAGGGGCCACGCGGCGAGTTCGTCGTTTCCACGCGCGTGAGTGCGTGGCTCCATTGAAGCGACATATCTCTGATTTTTAAGCAGGCCGGCAACGATCGTTTCCACGCGCGTGAGTGCGTGGCTCCATTGGAGCGCAACAAAATCTCCCCGCTCCATCGCGCACGAGGAGCGGTTTCCACGCGCGTGAGTGCGTGGCTTCATTGAAGCACATCGGCTCCAAGCGCGTGCGCACTCGTGAGGGCAGTTTCCTTCCATCTTTGAACAGAAACACGTATGGATCTGTGTCATACCCCACCAGTAAATGAGCGAAGCTCTCGTTCTTGGTTTTTCTAAGTGGCTTTTGCTTTTTGCTCCACACCGGTTCCACATTGAATCCTTACATCGGCCTCAAAAAAGATATCGAGTGAAACACCGTGTGCGAATTGTGAGCGAAGTTCGCGGATTCAACGGAGCAGTGTATGATATCGACTCGAATCTGCCGTCGACGATTCGAGTCGGGGTGATCTCCATGACATAGAACCGGCCTTGTTCACTTGCAGCGACGCCGGGGAATAAAAAAGTGAGTCGCCGATAAGAGCACCGGCACTCAAATCTCTCATCCAGGTTGTGTATGATCAAAGCAGCATCACGCACTCGAAACTTCACCTATGCAATCCGCAACATAGTCGCCGAAGCAAAAAAGCTGGAGCGCGAGGGCCGCGAGGTGATCTATCTCAACATCGGCGACCCGGTGCTCTACGGGTTCAACACTCCGCCGCACGTTGTGCAGGCTCTCGAACGTGCGTTGCGGGATGGGCGAAACGGCTACGCGCCTTCAACAGGAATCCTCGAAGCTCGGGAAGCCGTAGCTCGAGAGTCGATCTCGCGAGGCATCAACATCAGCGCTGATGATGTGGTAATCACCTCCGGCGCTTCGGAGGCTGTAGACATCGTGCTCAGCGCGTTGCTCGAGCCCGGAGACGAAGTCCTGGCGCCAACTCCAGGATATCCGCTCTACACCGCAGTCGTCTCAAAGCTCGGAAGCCAGGAGAGGACTTACCGTCTGGATCCGACTAACAACTGGGAGCCTTCGGTAGAAGATATTCGAGCCGCGATAACGCCCCGCACTCGCGCGATCGTGATCATAAACCCCAATAACCCGACGGGAGCCGTCTACAGCCGAAAGAAGCTGCTTGAAGTGCTGGCGGTAGCCGAGGAGGCCGGACTGGTCGTGCTCGCCGACGAAGTCTATTGGCGGCTGACGTACGAGCAACAGGCGCCGCCGATCGCTTCGCTGGTCGATGACCGCGTGCCGGTGATCACGTTCGAGAGTTTGTCGAAGATCTATCTGGCTCCGGGCTGGCGGCTTGGCTGGATGAAGCTCTCAAACAGCCATTTAATGGGTGACCTGAAAACCGGCATTAACAAGTTAGCTGATGCTCGCTTGTGCAGTCCTGGTCCCGCGCAGTATGCGGTCGCAGCCGCGCTCGAAGGTGATCACAGCTATCTCGAAGACGTGATGCGGCGCTTCCGCGATCGCCGCGACCTTACGCACCAGCGAATCAACGCCATCAAAGGGATGAACTGCTCTCTGCCCGGCGGAGCTTTCTATGTGATGGCCCAGATCGAACGGCTCGACGGAGCAACCGATGAAGAGTTTGTCCTATCCCTCCTGCGTGAGACAGGGATTCTCTTTGTGCATGGCTCAGGCTTTGGCATGAACAAAGCGGACGGGTACTTTCGAATTGTCTATCTTCCTGAGCCGGAGGTGCTGAATCTGGTCTTTGATCGCGTCCAGAAGTTTGCTGAAGCATGGCGGCCAAGCGCTCGCGCGACGCTGAAGCGTTAGCAGTCAGGCGGACAGGAGAATCTGCTATGAGCTGCGCTTCTGATTCGGTCTTCCGCAAGCACCGCGACAACCCTTCTTCGGGAAGCCTGTCTTGATCTTCTGGAAAAGACCGGCAATCACAGAGTTGACAGTCGATTGAAGCTCTCCGGCAAGTTCTCTGAGTCGAAAGCGAACGCCTTCTGCTCAAATCGGAAAGACTGAAAAGGAGAAACGAATATGAAGTTGGCGCGCTACCGCGGCGCCCTGTCAGCGCTGTTGATTCTGATCCCGGCGGTTATCTCGGCGACGGGAAATTCGGCGGTCCCGCAAACAAGTTTCGATTCAAAGAGCCTTGTCTGGTATGCGAGTTATGGATCGAACCTCGATTGCGAGCGATTCATGTGCTACATCAAAGGCGGCACGCCGCGCGGAGCTTTGAGGTCCAACCCGGGATGCAGGGATAGCAGCGATCCACTCGAGTCAAGACGCATACTCATAAAAGGATTCGAGCTTTACTTCGCAGACGATGAACGAGCCCAGCGATCCTGGGGCGGCGCGCCGGCGTTCATCAGGCGAAACGCGAGCTCGAGCGTGAACGGGCGAATGTACTTGATCACCTACCAGCAGTTCAACGATGTGGTCCTTCAGGAGAACGACTTCCGCAAAAGAGAAGAGCTTGCCGACCGTCTTCCTGTTTCATCGAATTCTATAGACAAGAAACGCGGGTTCTCGTTGAAAGAGATAAAGCCCGACGCCCTTTATGATCAGGTGCTCTACGTAGGTGACGAGGGCGGTCATGCTATCTTCACTTTCACGACGACGCATACCGAGTTGCCGAGCGGCGCGCCAAGCGGGCCATACTTACAAGTGATTCTCAAGGGTCTAAAGGACACCTATGCCGATAAGACTGAGACGTCCATCTACGAATATGTATCCTCGGCCGGCGGAATACAGGGCCTCATGACGCCTGAGAAGCTCAAGCGTTTGACCTTGCAGCGAGCTCCGGCGCTGGCGGCAAAGACTCCGGGAGAAGAGGGAGGCGGGTGCAAATGTCCTTCCAGCGCCTCGGTTCGGGCGCCTTAATGGATTGCTCGCTTGATACGCGCTTGATAGGCGCTTGATACGCAAAAGCCGTTCGAGCACGGGCTCCTAATCTGGCTTGTTTCGATCGGTGATATGTTGGAAGAAAGGGCTCATTCGCTTACCATGAGCGTTCCTTCCATTTCTTCGTGGCCGGAGCCACAGAACATATCGCAGTGAATTTGAACGCGCCGGTCTCGCTCGGAGTGAAGCTGACACGACTCGTTTCGCCAGGCTTCAGAGTAGCCCTAACCTTTTAGACGGCTTTTGATCTGAACAGCGGCGAGTTGAAAGAGTTGTAGAACTGGTGAAGAAAGCCGCAACCTAAAATTGCGAGGGCGAGGAGCCTTCTGCTCTAACTGCACGCGTCGTGTTCGAGGGTTGAAGATTCCTGACGATGTGGAGGTCAAGAAGTCAAAAGCCCGGCGGCTTGCGCAACTAAGCGAAGGCAAGACACGCGAACCTCAAAAGTGTTGACTCTCACTACGTAATACGCATAATAGCGATACTCAAGTAGGCTCCTGGATCTTGGTATGGTTTGTCCTCTGTAATTAAAGTCCCTTTGCCCCATTTACATTGTCAATTGCTCCGGTAGGAATCTCAAACCGGCGTTTGCGAGCCCCAATGCGCCCGATCAATGACTGTTTGGAGGCATGGAAATGGCAACAGTTGGGGTCAAAAGAACTACCCCTTCCTCATTCATAAAAAAAATTGCGCTGGCAATTGTCGTTTGTTTCATCCTCTGCGGTTCGCGACAAGCCTGCGCCCAGCAAGCACAGCCACAGGATGAGCGCGAGACCATACGCCAGTTGCTCCGGCGAATCGACGAGCTCGAGGCGAGGCTGAAAGCAGTGGAAGCGAAGCAGGGCAGCGCATCGGCGCAGCCTGCCGAAGCAACCGGAGCGGCCCCTGCGCCCAAGCACGAAGATGCAGGAGAGCAGGCACAATCCGGCCACGGCATGGGTTTGCCGGCTGATTCTCCCAGCTTGCGAATGCACGGCTTTGCGGATGTCGGTTATCACGCCAGCGATTTGAAAGGCGAGACGAATTCATTCGCACTCGGGCAGTTCGATCTTTTCATAACTTCGCGTTTGTCGGAAAAATTCAGCGCGCTAGCGGAAATGGTGATAGAAGCCGACGACCGCAACGCGTTTGGAGTCGAGCTCGAGCGATTCCTGCTTCAGTACTCCGCGAATGATTACTTTAAACTCGCGGTTGGTCGCTTTCATACGGCGATCGGCTATTACAATACCGCGTTTCATCACGGAACCTGGTTCCAAACCGCAACGGGCCGTCCCTTCTTGTTCACCTTCGAGGACGAAGGCGGAATTCTTCCAATCCACAACGTCGGCCTCTCCGCGAGCGGCCGAATCCCTTCGGGCGCGCTCGGCTTGAACTATATCGCCGAAGTCGGAAACGGCCGGGCCTCGCGCTCGCGCTTCGACGAGCCCGTTCAAAACGTAATCGATGAGAACAACGGTAAGGCGTTCAACGTCGGATTGATCAGTCGCCCTCGCAAGCTCGACGGCTTTCAGGCGGGATTCACGGTTTATCGAGACCATTTGACGCCCGATGGACTGCCTCGAATCGGGCAGACGATTATGGCGGGTCACATTGTCTATCAAACTCCTGAAGTCGAGTTCCTCAACGAAGCACTCGTGGTAAGGCATGCATTGACCGGGTCAAATCGAGTCTTCAATACGCCTGGATTCTACACGCAGCTATCGCGACGCTTTGGAAAGGCGAGGCCGTACTTTCGATACCAGTACGTCAATGCTCCCGGGGACGATCCGATCATTGGCGACGTTGGACGGCGCAACGGACCTTCGGTTGGTCTCCGTTACGACGTGAGCGAATTCGCGGCCTTGAAGATACAGTATGATCGCACGGCTCGCAGAAACCTGGATGCCATCAATGGTATCGGCTTTCAACTGGCTTTCACTTTCTAATATGGGACGGAACGATGCGAGTAACCACAATCCTCACGATCGCTATTGGTTTGATCACGGCGGCGGCGCCGGCATTCGGCTCGCGACCTCCCCATGCGGCCGTCTATTCACGCGCTCCGGTATCGGAAGACCTCGCGATAATCGTCAACAAGGCTAATCCGGTTGACTCGCTGAGCTTCGCGGATCTGCGCGCGATTTTCCTGGGCGAGCGCGGGAGCTGGCCGAACGGAAAGAAGATCACGGTGTTGATGCGTTCTCCCGGCCCGCCTGAGCGAGAAGCTGTACTGCGCTGGATCTATAAGATGAATGAGAGCGACTACAGCCGCTACTCTCTTCAAAGCACGTTTACCGGCCAGGCGCAGTCGGGGCCGAAACTTCTCGATTCCGCTGCAGGAATGCGCAGATTCGTCTTCAACGTTCCGGGAGCGATCGGTTACGTGAGGGCGCCCGAAGCGGACGAGTCGGTCAAGATTCTTCGAATAGATGGACATGCGCCCGGCGAGGCGGCTTACAGAATCAAGCTCGCCATCAGATGAATGAGCACGCGCGCGCACAGCGGCTCCGCGGTAAAACACCGCCGCTGCCGGCCGACGTTATGAGGACAGTCTCAAGATGATCAATTCCCGCGGGATCACAGCAAGAGTGAAGACGGCATACGGAAGGCACGGCATTGGGCTGGCGTTCGCTCTAATAGGGCTCGTAGTGATCGCCGTCGGAGCGTTTGTGGTAATGGATCTTCGGCGCGCCGGCGAAGAGGTTCGAAACATGAACGCCGGGGCTGTGCGCGGCCTCGACCTGATCGGAGAGCTTCAGTATCAGACTCAAGAAGCGCGGAGGAGCATTCAATACGCACTCACGATCTCCGACAGCAATCTACAAGTTGAATACGCGGATCAGTCACGCGCGGCTGACGCCGTCGTAGCCGATCTTGCGAAGGCGCAGCGTCACGAAGGTCATGGCGGCAAAAACGAAGAAGCGAGCGCTCTCGCGCAATTCGAAAATGATTGGGCGGCGTATCTCGGCATTCGCGACCAGTTGATTGTCCTGGTGTTGCAAGGGGATTCGCGAGAGGCGGTCGCTCTCGATCTTGCTTCCGGCGTGGCCGTATTCAACCGCGTGCGGGACGATCTTCAAGAGATCAAGCGGCTTCATAAGGACGAAGCCGAAAAACAGATGGCCTCGGTAGATGCGTCATACAAACGATCCCTGCTCCGGCTCATTGTCATTCTGGGACTGACTCAACTGGCCGCCATTTTTGCGGTGCGCATCGTGCAGAAGAGCAAGATGCTGCGAAGCGTGCAGCGCTCCGAATCGCGGCTGAGCGAAGTCATCGAATCAATTCACGAAGCGATGTTCGTGATCGGTCAGGACGAAAGGGTCGAGTTGTGGAACAAGGCAGCGGAGCGAATCACAGGCAATCCCCGTGAAAAGGTGCTCGGCCGCGTCTTTCGCCATTCAATGCCCGGTCTCGATTCAAAACGCCTTAGGACCGCCGTCGAGAGTTCGAGAGAGACCTCCTCCGCGGCTGAAATCGACAATCTCGTCTTCAAATCCGAGAAAGGCGAACGAATCCTCGACGCCCGTGTGTTGCCGTTCAAAGGCGGAACCGCAGTGTTCTTCAGCGACGTTACGGACAACGTGAAGCGCGATGAGACATTGAAGGAGAGCGAGGATCGATTTCGGAATCTTTTCGAAAATTCGCCTATCGGCATCTACAGGTCGACTCCTGACGGGCGCGCATTGATGGCTAACCCGAAGCTGCTCCAGATGCTCGGCTACTCATCGTTCGCCGATTTAGCCGAGCAAAATCTCAATGAGGAAGATCTCGGCCCGACGTATAAACGGGATGAATTCAGGGAACGAATCGAGCGCGATGGATCGGTCACCGGTCTGGAATCCATGTGGCGGCGCCAGGACGGCGCTGAAATTTATCTGCGCGAGAATGCGCGGGCGGTTCGCGATTCGGAAGGCGCAGTCGTGTACTACGAAGGCACGGTCGAAGACGTGACCGAATCCAAGCTGATTCAGGAAGCGCTTCGTGATTCACAGGCGCTTTTCAACTCGCTTGTGAACAGCCTGCCGCAGAAGATTTTCTGCAAGGATCACGAAGGGCGATTCACCTTCGGCAACCGCGCTTTCCGCGAAGCGATGTCGAAATCGCTGGAAGAAATCGTCGGCAGGACCGATCGAGACTTCTTCACGCCCGAACTTGCTGAAAAGTATGCTCGCGATGACAAGCTTGTCGTGGAGACCGAACAGGTCTTGGATGTAGTCGAGCAGCACATCAGTCCCAACGGAGAGATATCCTATATGCAGATCGTGAAGACGCCTCAGTACAGTTTCAGCGGCGATGTGATAGGCGTTCAGGGCATCTTCTGGGATGTGACTCGTCAGCGGGCGGCGGAGCTGGAAGCCGCTCGCGAGCGCGACCTTCTGCACGCGCTTATGGATAACATTCCCGACACAATCTATTTCAAGGATGAGCTTGGCCGCTTTGTTCGGGTCAATCAGGCGCATGCGGAATGGCTTGGGATCGACAGCCCCGCCGCCGGGGTAGGAAGGACTGACGCCGACTTCTTCACCGCTGAGAGCCTGATGGAGGTCGCGGCCGGCGAGCGCAATATCATCCGCTCGGGCATCGCGCTCGTCGGAGCTACGGATCGGCTCACGCGAAAGGACGGCGCTTCGCGCTGGATGCTTTCGACCAAAGTGCCGATAAGATCGAATGAAGGCCGGATCACCGGCATTATCGGAATTGCAAAAGACATCACGGATCGCAAGGAAGCCGAAGAAAATCTCGAGCACAATCTCGCGGAGTTCCTGGATGTAGTCTCCGCTGTTTCGGAAGGCGACCTGACCAGGCGAGGCAGCACCAGCGACGGCACGCTTGGGCAGGTTGTCATATCAGTCAACACGATGCTGGACAACTTCAGCGCTATGCTGAATCAGGTAAAGCATACCGGTCTGGCGGTCAGTTCCAGTGCTGTTCAGATACTCCGCGCGTCGCGTCAGATTGCTGAAGAGTCGGGGCGGCAGGCCGACGGAATAACCGGAACGTCGAGCGCGGTCGAAGCGATGGCGGCTTCGATGAGCCACGTTTCCAAGAACGCGGAAGCTTCGGCCGAATCGGGGAGACGCGCGCTGGTAACGGCCGAGATGGGCGATCGCTCCGTCAGCAATACGTCCGAAGCGATGATCAGGATTAACACCGCGGTCGAACAGACCGCCGACAAGATGCGCCGTCTATCGAAACGAAGCTCCGAGATATCGGACATAATCGATCTGATCGACGACATCGCGGCAAAGACCAACCTGCTATCTCTCAACGCGGCCATAGAAGCCGCTCACGCCGGCGAGGCGGGGGTCGGCTTCAGCGTCGTGGCCGAAGAGATTCGAAGGCTCGCCGACAGGTGCGCGCGCGCTACCAGAGACGTGAACGACCTGATAAAAGCGATTCAACAGGAAACGGCCGAGGCCCTGGCGGCAATGGACAACGGCATGCGAGAAGTCAAAGAAGGCGCTCGACTGGCTGGTCAGGCGCGGCAGGCGCTTCAGGACATTTCGTTTGCGGTGCGCGATGCCTCGTCGTTGATAGAAGAAATTTCGATCGCGTCGGAAAGTCAGGCGAGCGTGACCAGGAACGTGGCCGAAGCCATGCAAAATATCTCGGCTGTCACGCTGCATACGTCGGTTGAAGCTCACGAGACAGCGGAGACAATCAAACAGATGGCGGCTCTCTCTGATCAGCTCAATCAGGCGATCATGCAGTTCAAAGTGAATGAGAACGGAAATTCCGCTGCTCCGGCAGTGTATGACTCTAACGGCGCGATCCCGAATATATCGCGTGCTGAATAACATCGCGTGCTGAATAACATCGCAGGCCGGTCGGCGGCCGGTTAACATAGCGGCGGGTCAATGCATATAAAAGGGAGGCAACTATGATGAGGCTCGGACTGCGATCTCGATTAATCGTTCTTATTGCTATACAGGTCATCGCTCTCACGGGTATTCGGCCTGCGACGGCTCGATCGGCGGCTCAATCAGATGCTCCGTCGGATCTCGACACATATGCGGCGCGCGTCCTAAAGGACTTTGAAGTACCGGGCCTGGCGGTTGGGATTGTCAAAGACGGCCGGCTAATACTTGCGAAGGGATACGGGGTTCGCAAGATCGGTGAGCCAACGCCCGTCGACGAGCACACGCTTTTCGGCATTGCGTCCAACACAAAAGCGTTTACCGCCGCGGCGCTCGCGACCCTTGTCGACGAAGGCAAGATCAAGTGGGACGATCCGGTCATAAAGCACATGCCGAGCTTTCAAATGTACGATCCTTATGTGACCCGAGAGATGACTATCAGGGATCTGCTTACGCATCGAAGCGGGCTCGGCCTGGGAGCGGGTGATCTTATGTTCTGGCCGCATACGACGTTCACCCGCGACGAGATTGTTCAACGGCTTCGCTTCATCAAACCCGCGAGCAGTTTTCGAAGCCGTTATGCCTACGACAACATTCTCTATCTCGTAGCCGGCCAGATAATTCCTGCCGTTACCGGCAAGAGCTGGGACGATTTCATCAAGGAGCGAATCTTTGCACGAGTCGGCATGAGCGAGAGCAACACCAGCACCAACGACCTTCGTGCGGGCGGCAACTTCGTTTCGCCGCACGCGAAGGTGGAAGGCAAGGTTCAAGCAATTCCGTACAACAACCTCGACAACAACGCACCGGCAGGAGCCATCAATTCAAATGTTTCCGATATGGCGAAATGGATGAGGATTCAGCTCGCGCACGGTGCAATCGACGGCTCGCAGAGACTGTTCAGCGAACGCCAATCGCGAGAGATGTGGTCGTCTCAGACGATTCTCCCCGTAGGCGATCCGCCTCCAGCGCTCGCGGCTTTGAAAGCGAACTTTTCGTCATATGGTCTTGGCTGGGGCTTGACCGATTATCGCGGTCACAAGGTCGTCTCGCACACAGGCGGCTTAGCGGGAATGGTATCGCGCGTGACTCTCGTTCCGGACTTGAATCTCGGAATCGTAGTTCTAACGAATCAGGAGTCGGGCGGGGCGTTTCAGTGTCTCACTTATCATATCCTTGATTACTACCTTGGCGCGCCCGCCACGGATTGGATCGCGGGCTTTCGATCATCCGCGGAACAGGGGCAGAAGATGGCTGCTGAATTCGAAAAGAGGCTGGCCGCCGTTCGCAAAGCGGAATCAAAGCCCCATCTCGATCTTTCCGGCTACGCGGGCCGATACGAAGATGCGTGGTATGGCGATGTGACGATCAGCCTGGAAGGCGGCAAGCTGGTTATGAAGTTCAGCCGCACGCCTGTTCTCGTCGGCGATCTCGAACACTGGCAGTATGACACGTTCATAGCTCGCTGGCGGGATCGCAGCCTTGCGGCTGATGCGTTCGTGACCTTCTCGCTGAAGCCCAACGGCACAATCGATCAGATGAGAATGGATCCCGTGTCGCCGCTCACCGATTTCAGCTACGACTTTCAGGATCTGTTATTCAGGCCGGCTCCGGCCAGCCGCAACTGAACGTCGACAGAGGAATTCAAGGGGGGTGTCGGAGGCTATTTTGCCGGGACGACGACGACTGCATTATGGCCTTGCGGAAGTTCCGGATGAGCCGAGTCAATTAATCTTGCCGGGCCCCCAAACGGCGCGTCCGGATTTTGCGCCCGTATGCTCACCGTCTTTCAATACCTGAACTCCGTTCACGAATACGTGCCGCATTCCCGTTGAATACTGATGAGGCTTCTCGAAGGTAGCGTGATCGGCAATCGCCTTGGGATCGAATACAACCACATCGGCAAACATGCCGGGTTTCAGAAAGCCTCGATGATCGAGTCCGAGATTAGCAGCCGGCAAACCGCTGAGCCGCCGGATCGCTTCCCGCAGCGAGATCACTTTTTCTTCACGGACGTACTTGCCAAGAAGCCGGGCGAAGTTCCCGTAGGCGCGCGGGTGAGTGGACGATTTCAGAAACACGCCCTCCGGCGCCATCGATGCCGCATCCGAGCCGAACGAAACCCACGGTCTACGAATCTGCTTTTTAATATTTTCCTCATTGATCAGGAAGTAGACCGTCTCAACTCGCGAACGATCTTCCAGAATCAGATCCATCATCGTCTCTACCGGGTCCTTGCCGCGAATCGTGGCTGCTTCAGACAGCGTCTTGCCGATCAGAGGCTTCAACGTTTCCGATCTGAAGCCCACGAGGAGAATTCCATCCGGAGAGCCCGCATTGAGGTATAGATTCTCCCATCCTTTTGTTTCGGTTCGGACGGCGGTCGCTATCTTAGCGCGAGTCGCGGGATCCTGAAGCCGTTTCAACAGCGCGTCGAAGCCTCCATCCAGCACCCACGGAGGCATGCATGCGGTCAGACCGGTAGCTCCCGCGGTATACGTGTACATATCCGCCGTTATTTTCAATCCGTTCTTTCGCGCCGCTTCGACAAGGGCAAAGGCCTGATCGATCTTGTTCCAGTTATCGCGGCCAGCCGCTTTCAGGTGATATATCTCCGCGGGGATTTGCGCTTCACGGCTGATGCGAATCAGCTCCTTCACACCGTCGAGCAGCTCGTTGCCTTCATTTCTCATGTGAGCCGTGTATTTGCCTTTGTACATCGCGGCGACTTTACACATCGCTATCAACTCTTCGGTTGAAGCGTAGAAGGCTGGAGCATAGATCAGCGCGGTTGTGATGCCGAGAGCGCCGGCTTCCATCTCGCGACGAACGAGCTCGCACATTCGGGCGATCTGCTCGGGCGTCGCCCGCTTGTCTTCGAGCCCTACAACGTACTCGCGAATCGTGCCGGCGCCGATGAACGATGCGACGTTCTGCGAGATGCCGCGCTTCTCTAGAAATCTCAGGTAATCCGAAAGAGTCGTCCAGGGAATCTCGAATCTGACGTCTCCTTGCGCTGCTTGCCGCCTGCGCTTCATTTCATCGCTGAGCGGACCCATCGAAGATTCGCCGAAGATCTGAGTGGTTACGCCTTCTCGAAGCTCTCCCTGCGAGCGGCCGTCGACCAGTAGAGACGATTCCGAGTGCGACAGCATGTTGATGAATCCGGGCGCAACCGCAAGCCCGGCGGCGTCGATGATAGTAGTCGCCGCGGCGGATTTCAGGTTTCCTATAACAGCGATTCTGTCGCCTCGAATGCCAACATCGGCGTGAATCGGAGCTCGGCCGGTTCCATCGTAGATCACGCCGCTTCTGATGATCACGTCGAACGCGCCTTGTGTTGTCTGGCCCCGCACCGTCGATAGAGGCACAAGAAGAGCCGTGATTATCAGACAAATTGATATTATTCGAGGAATCGCATTCAATGAGTTCGCAGTCGGCAAGTTTGTCTCCTTCACTCGAAATACTTCGGGCGCACTCGAGTTATCTTTGCATCCTTGTGTCGAGAATCAATCTTCGGGCGCCTGCCGAATCCAGATGTTTCGATATCTAACCGGATCGTGATGATCCTGAAGCGAGAGCGGGAGCCTGTCCGCGTGAGCTGCATACGGCGGACGCCGGCGATGTGCGGTAGGGCCGGTCAACTCGACGTTGTCCAACGCGAGCACGCCATTGTGAAGCAGCGTGATTCGCGCCGCTTTTATGACTTTTCCATTCTTGTCGAAGCGCGGCCGGTGAAAGATTACGTCGTAGCTCTGCCACTGGCCGGGAGGCCGCGACGCATTCACCAGGGGCGGGTACTGGCCGTAGACCGCGCCAGCCTGCCCATCCGGATATGTTTTGTTCTGATAGGAATCGAGCACTTGAATCTCATAGATTCCCATCAGGAATACGCCGCTGTTACCTCGTTCCTGACCTTCGCCTGCCGCCGGAGAAGGCGCGGCCCATTCAACGTGCAACTGGCAGTCGCCGAATCCCTGTTTGGTACTGATGGTTCCGGAACCGTTCACGATTTCGATGTAGCCGTGCTCGAGCTTCCAGCCCGCGGCCCCGCCTTTATCGTTGCGCCATTGCGATAGGTCTCTGCCATCGAACAGTACGACAGCGTCGGACGGAGGCCGGCCGGATGCTTCTTGAGTGCTTGCGGAACCCGGTTCGACGATGGCGGGTTGGGGCCGCTTTTCATCGTGAATTGTCCATTGCTGGGGTTTATCAACGGATTGGCCTTCGAAAGTGTTGAACGACATTAAGACGAGTCCTCCGGTTAAAAGAAGCCGAGTCAAGATTCGTGCCGACATTGCGCCTCCTGGCTTAAGGTCACTGTGGGGGCCGGCCTCTGTGCCGGGCCCCCTTTAGTTACGCATCATTCAAGAGAATGCGGTTTTATTCAAGAGAAAGAGCATTGCCGGTGTGACCGAGGGCGACGCGCTTGTCCTGGCTATTTAATAGTCAGCCTTTCAGGCCTTACCCTGAGCGCGAACATGCGATCAAGAGCAAAGCGCGATATGTCGCCGCGTCTCAGAGCGCCAAAGGCCGGATATAAGAGACCGGCGACTCACGTTATTAGTCGGCACAGCGGTTGACTCGATCACGCGAATCGAATATATCAACGCTGCGGCGACGGTTCACAAGTCGAGCCGCGAACGTGAACCGCGAACACCGTTTCCGTAACGCCTTCATAGGAGAATGCACTGATGAAGAGGTCTCTGCTGGCAGCTCTCTCGACAGCGATATTCCTGGCCGCGATTTGGACCGCCTTTCCAATGCGCGCGGCGAGCCAGGATCAATTCAACATTCGCGATCACTATCTCAAGCACGAGTATCAGCTCCAGATGCGAGACGGCGTTCGACTCTTCACAGCGGTCTACACGCCGAAGGATGCATCGCAGAAGTATCCAATCATGCTCTGCCGGACGCCGTATGGCGTCGCGCCATATGGAGACGAAAACTATCCGGCGTCGCTAGGACCTTCGCCGCTCTTCGCCAGCGAGGGCTTTATTTTTGTCTATCAAGATGTCCGCGGAAAAATGATGTCCGAAGGCGACTTCAAATGGATGACCCCATATAAACCGAACAAAAGCGCCGGCGATGTCGATGAGACCACCGATACGTACGACACGATCGATCAGCTCATCAAGCTGATCCCGAACAACAACGGCAGAGTCGGGATGTGGGGCATTTCATTCCCGGGGTTCTATACCGCTCAGGGAATCATCGCGGCGCATCCAGCCTTGAAAGCCGCTTCACCGCAGGCCCCGATGGGTGACAACTGGCTGGGAGACGACCTGCACCACAACGGAGCTTTCTTCTTGCCGCACGGGTTCAATTTTATCGCGGGATTCGGACGACCGCGCACTGGTCCCACCAGAATGGGGGGCTTCGGCTTCAACCATGGAACGCAGGATGGCTACAACTTCTTTCTCGAAATGGGGCCGCTTGCAAACGCAAATAAGAAATTCCTGAACGGCGATATCAGACTTTGGAATGAATGGATGGAGCACGGCGATTACGATGCCTACTGGAAGGCGCGGAACGTGCCGCGGCATCTTACTCGCGTGACGCCTGCCGTGATGACGGTCGGAGGTTGGTTCGACGCCGAAGATCTCTATGGAGCTTTGCACGTTTACAAGGCCGTTGAGAAAAACAACCCGAACATCTTCAACGTTCTTGTGATGGGTCCGTGGTGTCACGGATGCTGGTCGCGAGGCGACGGCGAATCGCTTGGAAGCGCGCAATTCGGCGCCAAGACGAGTATTTTTTATCGCGAGAACATCGAGCTTCCATTTTTTAATTATTTCCTCAAAGACAAAGGAAAGGCCGATCTTCCGGAAGCCTACGTCTTCGCGACCGGAATTAATCAATGGCATAAATACGATCATTGGCCGCCAAAAGGAGCCGCCGAATTGAGCTTGTATTTACAAGCCAACGGAAAGATTTCGTTTGAACGATCCTCCGATGCATCGGACAAAGCCTACGACGAATATGTCAGCGATCCTTCTAAACCCGTGCCGTACATAAACAACATCGCAATCGGAATGACTCGCGAGTACATGACGGACGACCAGCGCTTCGCAGCAACGCGGCCGGACGTGCTGGTCTATCGAAGCGACGTTCTTACGGACGACATCACGTTTGCCGGACCCTTGAAAGCCGATCTATTCGTGTCGACCACCGGAACCGACTCGGATTTTATCGTGAAGCTGATTGACGTCTTTCCCAACAACACTCCCGATCCGAGGCCGAACCCGACTGGTTTTCGAGCCGGAGGATATCAGATGCTCGTGCGTGGAGAGCCGATGCGAGCCAAATATCGAAAAGCCTTCGATAAGCCTGAGCCGATGGTTCCGGGCCAGGCAACGGAGGTCCCTTTTGAGTTGCCCGACATCAACCACACTTTTCAAAAGGGGCATCGGATAATGATTCAGGTGCAGAGCACGTGGTTTCCGCTGGTGGATAGAAATCCTCAGAAGTTCGTCAACATCTACGCGGCTACGGAAGCGGATTTTCAGAAGGCTGCCCAGCGCCTTTATCACTCATCCCGCTTCCCCTCACGTCTATCCGGCAGCGTGATCAAGGGCGAGTAGGGTTCTCGCAAGGGCTCGATTGAACAGACATTGAACGGCTCGCACTTTCCAGGGGCGTAGATTCGCGGGCTCCAGAGCTATTACATCGCCCGCCGTTGGCGCTCCCGCTCGCCGGTAACCTGTCCCCTGTAACGTGT
>Ga0209687_1000061_pt1 | contig 46005 bp, 41 predicted proteins | sample GraSoiAngelo_136_FD_185893 | JGI IMG/M metagenome (GOLD analysis project Ga0209687, IMG submission 185893) | Grasslands soil microbial communities from the Angelo Coastal Reserve, California, USA - 14_0929_09_20cm (SPAdes) (version 2) | ecosystem: Environmental > Terrestrial > Soil > Grasslands ...
GTACTGGTCGCCAATGTTCCTGAAGATCTATTTCCGAGCGGAGGCGCCGTTTCGGTGACGGTTCGAAATCCCGACGGCGGCGCTAGTCAGCCAAAGATGTTTACCAGATAGCTCGCACCGGCAGGTAGATCATGTACTACTCTGTTTTCCGGGAGCAATGATCGAAAACTTTGCTGATTGTGCGTCGGCCGCTAGCACTGTAATTTTATATCCACCCTCTTCAGGGTAGGTAACCATGTAGCCTACTTTTGCGTTTTTAATCTTTATTGGCGGCATGCCCGCGCGGACTAAGGTCGCGTTTACCCGATAGTCGTCACCACCATCTCCAGACCTCAGATCGGTAACGGTAATCTTGAGATCACCGTTAAAGACCGTAGCGGGCTGTCCGACGGACACGCCAACCTGTTGACCGATTTGATCATTTGAGGCTGGCCCATTAGGGCGTTCCTGAAGCTGCTTCTTCAGGGTTTCGTTCTGTCTCCTTAAATCCCCATTCTCACCATCAAGAGACAATCGAGTGAAGATGATCGTCAATCCGCTCACCGCTACGAGCAGACTGAGCAACGTAATCAGTTCCCTGGCGGATTTGAACTTTGACCAGAAGCCCGATCTTCCATCACCGGTTTCCGCGGAGCCGTCGACGATAGGCTTAGCGGTCTGGTCCATGCCGCTAGCGCTTGGATTTGATTTCTTTCTCGACATGAGGCTCACCGATGTACTTGTCGGTGATACGCAGTATTCTGTCTAACAGCAGGGAGCGCCGCAACAGGAACCGCATTCCATCGTGACCGAGCAGCCGCAGATCGTTTTATAAGAACAAGTCACGCAGCAGCTCCCGCCGGTTCGACCGACGCCTCCGATCTGATCGCCGTCTTCACCAATCTGAAAGATTTGCTGACCGCTTCCATCGAGTGAGCCCGAGGGTGCCTTTCCTGTTTGCAATAGCCGCACGTGTAATTGCCACTGTCCGTGAACGAACTCGGCAGGAATCCAGTCCCCGGTACTGAAATCAAGCGAGCCGATCTTGTCGAGCCCAAGCCCGGCCTTTGTTCGATGTTCTTTGGGTGAAAAATAGGAAGCTAAATCAAAAACGGCGAGATTAACTTCGGCCCCCTCGGTTGCAAACGTGGGCACAAGTGCGATCGTGGAATTGTTCTCGGTTATAGTTATTGGCTGACTCTCAATTTGCGTTACCGTTCCGACAGTGCCATCAGCAAACGTGATCTCCAGAGTCACGGTGGCTGCATTGCCGCGACGGGTCTTCTGTTTAACGGCGCCGGAGGAGCCCGCATCCTGCGCCCGAAGATGCGTCGGCAATGCAAAAGCGGCCACAGCGATAATCACGGCTGCCGCTGGCAAGAGTCTTTCGAAAATACCATTGTGTCCCATTCATTTCTCCATACTCGAGGGTTTAATTATTATCTTGATAATCGGTATCCGGGTTTTGTAAATCAGATTTCTCGACTCCAAATCCTACTTCACCGAAAACGCGAATTGCATTCGCGTTCGGCAATAAACCATCGGTGATGATCCGTTCGCAACGCCGCTCGAATTTGTTCATACAGGAAAAAAGGCGCTTTGCTTTGCGGCACACGAGCGGATTCGATCAGACTTCCATCTGGTCGAAAACTCATCACCTGAAACAACTAAATATAATTGGCCAGCACCCTCCCTCTTCAGGGAAGATCGCCAGTCAGAATCGGGCAGAGCTTTGGAGAGATACGACTTCCTGATCGCCTTTTCGTTCCGAATCTCTTCTTGAAGTCAGTCAGCCGCGGTGCTCGCCATCTGATAGAGAGCCTTTCGCTAATCCTGTTTCTATTGGCTCTCAGCTATCAATCGTTCGACCTTCGCTCACAAAATCTGTATAACTGCGGATTAAACTACACATTATAGGTGACGCTTTATATTGGAAAATTTCATTGAAGTCAAGCAGTTCTGCAAAAAAATACGCAACGCCCGAACCGGCCAAAGCTCTGAACCGAATGTAACAATCCGCTTCGAAATCCACATTCCAGACCAGTCTGCTCAAGACTGAAGGCGCCTATGCTCACCGAGCAACCGGCGAAACAAGCCGGCGTGTTTAGATCGCTGACCTCACATCTGAACTCGAAGACGCCGCGCTTGATCGCGGTCGTTCGCCGAGTTCAAGGGCCGGCCATTTTTCAAGGAGCTTTGCCCTGCGCCTTCAATTTGCGGCGCGAAGGGCGACCAAGCAGCCCCCCTTCGCGCGACTCGGCAGATAGATGCTTCAGGGTTCCGAGGCCGTCGAGAAGCTACTTCGATCGTTTTGCCGTGAACTCCTGCGCTGGCTGAGTTCCGCCTTCTCTCGTGCGTGAGAATTTGATCTCATCGCCCGATACTTTTCCCTTGTAGAGCAGCTTCACGTCATTTCCGTTGAAGCTCGCGACGACCGTGAACGAAACCTGATCGCCGTCAATCTTTCCATCGCTGATCTGATTGTCGCCCTGCATTCCTGAAACTGTGCCGGTTAGCTTGGACCCTTCCGCCTTGAAATTGAAAGTGGTTTCGCGGGTTTGACCGCCGCGGCCTGGAACCTGAGCCACCCACTTACCGCTGATATCGGCGGCCCAGGCAAGCGCCACACTCGCGAGCACGAAGCAGGCGCAAAAAAACGCTATTCGGGTCTTCATCTAGAGTGATCCTCCTTGAACAGATTTTTTTACTTTCACTTTCCACTGACGAGGGATTGTGTTTATACCAGAATCCGCGAGCGATTCCTACCTGAAAGCCCACGTGAATTAACGCCGCTAAAGCACCGTATTAGTCCCGTAGGTACTCAATTGAAACCTACTCGACACGCATCTGACTGGAGCCTCCAAAGAGCTCAATGCTTCCGTCAATTTTGTCTTCTTTATTTTTGTGTCTTCGCTTCGACCGCCTTATAGTCCTGACCTTCGGGATAGACTAGAATCGTCACATCGGCGCCTTTGCTCGAGCCGGCTCGACCGCCCTCGCCCAGTCCAAGAGTCCTTATTCTGCTGTCATCCAGCTTGTACTTCTGAGCCAGCGCATCCCTAACTACCATCGCACGGGCCTGCGACAGAATTAGATTTTCATCGGACGAGCCCTTCAGCCCGGTGCGCACGGTTACAACCGCAAGCCCAAATGGATTCCGTTCGAGAAATTCACCGACCGGCTTTAGCAGCTTGTCCTTGCGAAGCTTTGCGTTGTCCGCGCCGCTGAACAGAGCCGTCGAATCAATATTGAATTGTTTGGCCGGCGGCTTCTCAGGCAGCTTTGCAATCGCGTGCTTGGTCAGCTCGGACGAATCAAAGTAACCGCGTTTCTTGAAGAATCCTCGCAGAAAGAAATTGTGCTTGAGCGCGTCCATGTCCTCTTTGAACGCAAGCGTTCCGCCTTGCGCCTGAGCGAGAGTCGCGTTCAGGTTTTGATAGGCGGTTCGATCGTTAAGGAGCGCGCCTATGGTGCCTTGCCCGCTGTCAATTTTTGTTGTAATCGACTTCAGATCGCCGCTTACAGCGTTTACGTTCGCTATGGCAACCTTGGAGGATTCGATCGCTTCAGTCGCGCTTTCGAGCATTTCGGTAGCTTTCTTTGCAACGTCCGCGTAATCGAGCGGAGGACGGCTCTCTATCAGGTCGCCATCGTGTATGGCAGCGCCTGCTTCCGAGCCAAAGGAAATTGACAGGTACTTCACTCCAAGCAGCCCTTCGGTTTCGATAGATGCGACCGAGTCCTTTTTGATCACGTTGCGCGTGGAGTGCTCCAGACTCAAGTCGACGGTGATTTTTTCCTCCGGGCGCGCAGGCAGACGGATCTGCTCCACCGTTCCGATCTTTACTCCGCCGGCTCGAACAGGCGCGCCTTCATCCAGTCCCGCTACATTGTCGAATGCCGCCTTTATGCGGTAGGTCCTCGAGAACAGGAATTCTTTGTCTCCAATAAGAAAGACCATAACCCCGAACATAATCAGCGCAATGAGCACAAAGGCTCCCAGGCGAGCGTTGCTGGACATCTCTAATCCCTCCCTTCCGCCTCTCGCAGGAACTTCGATACAAACGGATGGCCGCTGTCCTTCATCTCTCCCGGCGCGCCATCGAAAACCAGCCGGCCCTTATAAAGCATTACCACTCGATTCGCTACGGCGTTCACCGTCAGCATATCGTGAGTGACCACCACGAAGGACATTTGCCGTTCCTGTTGAAGATCCTGAATTAACTCGTTGATCTCCGCGGTAGTGATCGGGTCCAGCCCGGCCGTCGGCTCATCGAGCAGCATTATTTTAGGATCCAGCGCCAACGAGCGAGCGAGGCCGACTCGCTTCTTCATACCGCCGGAAAGCTGGGCAGGCATCTTGCGGACTTCGGCTTCCATTCCCACGCGCGCGAGCAGTTCGCGCACGCGATCCGTTCGCTCCGCCGTTCGCAACGTGGTATGCCGGCGAAGCGGGAAGGCCACGTTTTCTTCGACGGTGAGCGAGTCGTATAAGGCCGCCTGCTGAAATAGAAACCCGATCGTCTTTCGAATATTGTTTAGCTCCGTGAGACTGATCCGGGTGATGTCCTGCCCGTCCACCTCGATCGATCCCGCGTCCGGCTTCTGAAGCCCAATGATGAGCTTCAAGAGAACGCTCTTTCCCGATCCGCTCCGTCCCAGCACAGTCAGAGTCTCTCCGCGCCGCACCCGCAGATCGATGGAATCGAGCACGTGCTGCGACGCAAAGGACTTGCTCAGGCCCTGCAGTCGAATCGCGCTATCGTCCGCTTTGGCTTCAATATTCATAGTGGAAACAGAGTGAGTATCAAGCGCACCAACACAACATCCGCCAGGATCACAAACAGCGATGAGAGCACTACGGCCCCGGTTGATGCGCGTCCCACGCCTTCGGTCCCGCCCGTCGCTCTCATTCCCTGGAAGCAGCCGATGATTCCGATGATGAAACCGAACACGACTGTTTTGAAGGTTGCGGGCAGCAGATCGCCGAAACCGGACTGCTCAAGTCCCATCGTGACAAAGAGCTTCAAGGGCATCGGCTCCACGATCGTGTTTGCAATCCATCCGGCGACAATGCCGCAGAAATCAGCGGCGATGGTCAGGAGGGGCAGCATCAGCATGCATGCCAATACACGGGGCGCAACCAGGAATTTGTATGGGTTTACCGCCGAAGCTTCGATTGCGTCGATTTGCTCGGTGACTTTCATCGAGCCAAGTTCGGCTCCTATTCCGGCCCCAACGCGACCGCTCACGACCAGAGCGGTTATGATCGGTCCGCTCTCCTTCACAATCGATATCACGATCAAAGAAGGAAGCATTGATTTAGCGCCGAAGCGCGCCAGGCTGTCCCTGGTATGGAGCGATAAAACAACGCCGATCGCCGAGCCGGCGAGAGCGACGAGCGGCAGCGATCTCGCGCCGATTTCGTCCATCAGCCTGATCAGCTCGCGTAATTCGTACGGCGGCGTCAACGCGTCTTTGATCAAGCTCCAGGAAAAGACTCCTATATCGCCGAACCACTCCAGCCCCCGCGATGCAGCAGACCTCAGCCCTGTTGAACTGTCTCCGGGTCCGGAACCGGAGACCGGCCGTACGCTCACGGAAACTGCCAATAAAATTGCAGCGCACCAGACAAACTGTGACCAGAGTTTCATCCGTCGGAGTCCTTAAAATCGACCGCGCACTTTTATCCCTGCCCGCTTTCTTCTTTGCTTCCGCCCAGCACCGTCATTACCAGCGGAAGGGTAGTAACTACTCCTACGGTGAATAGCGTCCATCCAACCGCTTTTCGACTGTTCTTGCGCAGTTTCGGCGCCAGCAGCAATCCTATTCCGGCGCCCAGTATTCCGCGGGTTGCCGATATAAGTCCCAGGACGGGCAAGGCAATTTTAGTTTTTCGCATCGCTATTCTCCTGTAATCAATAGTATCTTCCGGGCCGCCATTCGCAACTACGCTGCTTCGCGACTGTGTACCCTTTGCAAACAACCTCGACCCGTTCAGTGGCCGATAATCGCGCGTTTATTGTTCCGGTTCAGGCTCTGGCACGGAGCCAAACTGTTCTTCTCGTCCAACTTTGGACTCTCGCAACGACTGTGCCCCTGATGGATCTGCCTTTGCGCGAGCGTGATAGTCATCGCCTACTCACGAAAAGTCTGCAGTTTCGGACATTTTTCGCGCCTGGAGCATAGGCATTCTGCCTGCTCATCTCTCAAAGAGGAGCAATCTCGGTTAAGGCAATTCAAGGCGATTCCGCCCGAGGTTGACGCAGGCTATCACCGTCCGTACGCTCCTTCAGGGAGTTTCATAGAATGAGCGATGGTTTAAGACTCGATGCACTTGCGATCGGAGCGCATCCCGACGACGTGGAGTTCGTCTGCGGAGGCACGCTCATGAAATTGAAATCGCTTGGCTACCGCGTTGGAATTCTCGATATGGCGCGCGGAGAAATGGGCACGCGCGGATCGGCTCAAATTCGCACCGCCGAATCAGCGCATGCCGCAAGTATTCTCGGCCTCGACGTGAGGGACAACGCGGAGCTGCCCGACGGCAGGATCTGGCTCAACGAGGAATCACGCGTCCGTTTGGTGCGTAAGATCCGGCAGTACAGGCCGCTGATAATTTTTACCCACTTTTGGGACGATCCTCATCCTGATCACGCTCACACCTGCCAAATAGTTCGCGAAGCCGCGCACGTAGCCGGACTCGCCAAGTACGATTGGGAAACGGGACAGGCGCGTCACCGCCCGCAATCCATCGCCCATTTCATGTTTCCGCGAACGGTCGCGCCGAGCTTCGTCGTGGACATCTCGGAGTTCGCGGATCGGAAACTGGCGGCCGCTATGGCTTACCGTTCTCAAATATTTGATCCGAGCAGCACCGAACTGGAAACCAACGTCAGCTCCGAGATGTTTTTGAAGCGGCTCGATGCAAGGCATCGATTCTATGGTTCGCTTATCGGAACGGAGCACGGAGAGGGATTCATCGTAAAGGAAACTCTCAACGTGAATGATCCCGTGAAGCTGCTGGCTCGAGACGTAAATATCTACTTGTAAGATGAAAATAGGCATCACCTGTTATCCATCGTACGGCGGGAGCGGCATTGTAGGCGCCGAGCTCGGGCTCGAACTGGCAAAGCGAGGCCACTCGATACACTTCATAAGCTACGCGCCGCCGATGCGACTTGCGGACGGAGCAACGCACGACCTGGTCCGCTTTCACGAAGTGAAGATGTTGACCTATCCGTTGTTCGAATATCCGCCTTATACGCTGGCCCTCGCGTCGATGATATGCGAAGCGGCGCGCGACTATGCGCTCGACCTTGTTCATATGCACTACGCAATCCCTCATTCGGTGAGCGCTTACCTGGCTCGCGAAATGTGCAAGTGCAACCGCTATCTTCCGTTTGTGACGACGCTCCACGGCACCGATATAACGCTTGTGGGCCGCGACCCGTCCTACCTGCCGATAACACGCTTCGGGATAGAACAATCCGATGCGGTCACCTGCATATCGGAGTATCTCCGGCGCGCAACGCTTGAAACGTTTCACGTCAGCCGCGATATAGAAGTTATCTACAACTTTATCGATAGTGAGTTCTACAGGAGACAACCGAATGACGCGGTCCGGCGCGAGATCGCTCCGAACGGAGAGAGAATAATACTTCACATCTCTACGTTCAGGCCGATCAAGCGAATCATGGATTGCATAGAGGTACTGGCCAGAGTCAATCGGAAGAATGCGTCCGCGAGGCTGGTAATGTGCGGTGACGGACCCGAGCGACGCGAGGCCGAACAGCTTGCCGCGCGGCTCGGAGTAGAAGGCAATGTTTCGTTCGTCGGCCAGCAGCCTCAGCTCAAGATCCGCGAATATCTGTCGGTCGCCGATCTGTTGTTATTGCCGAGTGAAAGCGAATCGTTCGGCCTCTCCGCTCTCGAAGCGATGTCCTGCGAGGTTCCCGTAATTGCAACACGCGTCGGAGGCGTTCCGGAAGTTGTTGACGACGGAGGCTCCGGTCGGCTGTTCGAAGTCGGCGATGTGGATGGGATGGCTGAAGCTGCCCTTGAGCTGCTCGAGGATAGCGACAAACGGCAGCGAATGGGATCTCACGGCCGTCACATAGCCGTCGCGAAATTTGCTTCCGAGAAAATCATCCCTCAGTACGAAAAGCTCTATGAGAAGGCTTCAGGGAGTAGGTGAGATTAGGTTACAGGACACAGATTTAGCGACACAGGTTTAGCGCTCACTCGTATTTCTATTCGTGATACAATTCTTTTTTCGCATTCAACTGAGATGAAAGAGCAATCACACCAAGGGGATTGTGAATCTTCCAAGCCATCGCGCTTCGCTCGCCGGCGAGGAATGACTTACCTGTTCGCGGTCTTTCCGCTCTTGCCTTATTTCTTGCTCCTTGGTGTCCAGCAATTCGAACGAGCCCTGACTTTTCACCCTCTTCCATTTACCGCCAGCCAATTCTGGCAAGAGCCCGCGGGAGCCGAAAACATATCGATCGTTACGCCTGACAACGTCTTCCTTAGAGGTTGGCTCGTCAAGTCCTCCGTGAAGCCGGCGATCGCAACTGTTCTATATTTTCACGGCAACAGCGGCAACATAGGAAACCTCGGCTGGCTGGCTGAGGACCTGGCTGACCGCGGCTTCGACACTCTCTTATTCGATTATCGCGGATACGGCATGAGTGAAGGGAAAATTCGCGACGAACATGACCTCTTCACGGACGCCGATGCGGCGTATGACTATGCCGTCGGCAAGCTGGGCGTCAGTCCGGATCGGCTTGTGCTCTACGGACAGTCGCTCGGGACGGCGGCCGTCGTCGATCTCGCCTCACGCAGAGAATGCGCGGCGATCGTTTTGGAATCCGGTCTGGTCTCCGCCGAAGCAATGGGAAAAGCCAGGACGCCGCTGTTCTACCGGCTGTTTGGGTGGCTTGGCAAAAACAGGCTCGATTCCAGGCAAAAGTTGTCGGCGGTTCATTGCCCGGTGCTGATTACGCACGGCGAGCCGGACAGCATCGTTCCAACCAGCCAGGGGCTCGCGCTGTTCGCGGCCGCTTCATCTCCGAAGAAACTGATACTCGTGCCAGGCGCTGATCATAATGTCTGTGGTTTCGCGGGCAAGAAGTATTTCGACCAACTCGGCGACTTCATGCGCGGAGCTATTGATCACGCCTTCCAACCAGTTCTCCAAACCGCGCAAGCGAGTCCGGCTCCTTAGCTCACGTAAATCGCTCGTCTACTTTCGCGCCTTTCAGGGCGGGATACTGGAGCAATAACGCGATCGGTAAACTAATCGGTTCCGGATGTCGGATCGAATAGTCTGAGCGGCCGATTACCGATAGAAGCCAGTTTGAGCCATGCACGCGCTCCATACTACACAAACCGACTCATCACGCCGCGGAGACGTCGACGTAATGCGCGCCGCGCTGGTGATCGGACTGGTGTTCTTTCACACCGCAAACATATTCGATTTGCTGCCGTATGCCGTCAAAAACGAGCAGACCAGCATTTTACTCATGCTCCTCGTTGGTTTCTTTTCTCAATGGGGCATGCCTCTGCTGTTCTTCACGGCTGGAGTCGCAACACGGCATTCATTGACCCGTAGAAGCGCCGGCGAGTTCGTCCTGGAGAGAATAAGACGCCTTTTGGTTCCATTCATCGTTGGAATGCTGGTGATCGTTCCGCCGCAACGCTATTTCGGGTTGTTGTCCAACCCTGACTTTAAAGATTCATTTCCGCGGTTTTATCCCAGGTTCTTTCGGATCGTCTTTGCACCGGACTTCCCTCTCTTCCTTTCGGCGGATCCGGCGGTCGGCTATTTTGAAATATCTCACCTGTGGTTTCTGTACTACCTGCTGATTTTCTCGCTGCTGGCGCTCCCGTTTCTCCTGTTTCTTAAAACGCAAAGAGGTCGTCTCCTCTCGAGCGGCCTCGCGAGATGGTTCGGCCGAGAGAGAATACTATTATTCGCCGTTCCGATTGTTCTGGTAGAGCTTTTCCTGCGATTTGGCGGATCGGGAGGATGGAATCGGCTTTCGTTCCTCGTGTTTCTGATATGCGGTTACGTGTTCGCCTCGGATGCCGAATTCGAACGATCGGCGCGTACTGCCTGGCCAATGGCCTTGCTTACGGGAATTATTTCAATAACCGTCTTCTTCTGGATTTCGGCGCTCACCTGGCAGTCCGGGGTCGATCCTAGCCGCGGCTATGGCGGGTTAAGCGTTCTTTGGCGAGTATCAAAGGCTTGTGCATCCTGGTTCTGGGTCGTTGCGATCTGGGGAATGGGTCAAGCCTATCTCTGGAGACGTTCGCTCAAGGTGAATGTACCGGCAAAGCATTCTCCTCGCCGGCGCACTTTCCTGGATAAGGCCTTCGCATATGCAAATGAGGCCGTGCTGCCGTTCTATGTCATCCATCAGACGGTTATAGTAATAATCGGTTACTATGTAGTGCGATGGAGCGCGGGCATATCAATCAAGTACTTTACAATTAGTCTGGCTTCGGTCGCGTTGACGTTCTTGCTGTACGATATTTTTGTGAGGCGAAGCAATATCACGCGCGTGCTATTCGGAATGAAACCAAAACGCCGGTCGACGGTCGGTGCATCTCCCGTTCAAGCAATAACGTGACGAATATGAAGACATATCGCAAAGAGCTATGGTTCAATGTTCCGACGCGGCGCGGGTTTATCAACATCACGCCGCGGGTCGAAGAGTGTCTGAGAGAGAGCGGAATCCGCGAAGGACTCACATTAGTCAATGCCATGCATATCACGGCATCGGTATTCATAAACGACGATGAGAGCGGGCTGCATCACGATTACGAGGTATGGCTGGAGAAGCTGGCGCCTCACGAACCGGTTAGCTTCTACCATCACAATCGCACCGGTGAAGATAATGCGGACGCGCATATCAAACGGCAGATCATGGGCCGCGAGGTCATGGTCGCCGTTACCGCCGGAAAACTCGACTTCGGCACATGGGAGCAGATCTTCTACGGAGAGTTCGACGGCCGCCGCAAGAAGCGGGTATTGGTAAAGATCATTGGCGAATGAATGTCCATCGTCGAGCGAAATTGGAGAACAATCAGCATCCTTCAATCATGTCTCATGCAGTCCTCCGGCGCATTGAAGCTGGCTGAGAAGCTGACTGATCCGCCCTGTGTAATGTAATCACACCGGCTCGCAATCTTGACATGGCTCTTGAGCCGCTGCTACATTCCGCGCGCAAGTTTCCGCGTCTCAACTGAAACACATTTTACGAGGAGGAGACGGTCCCATGACGTCTTTTAATGGTGTAGAAGTTCCCGCTGCCGGCCATAAAATAACGGTCGAGCGCGGAGAACTCAAAGTTCCTTCTGACCCCATCATCCCTTATATCGAAGGCGACGGCACGGGCCGCGACATCTGGCGAGCGTCTCAACTCGTGTTCGACGCAGCAGTCGAAAAAGCCTACGGCGGCGAGCGCCGCGTAGTCTGGTATGAGGTATTCGCAGGCGAAAAGGCGTTTAACCGGTTTGGCGAATGGCTGACGGACGACACCGTCACGGCCATAGCCGAGTTCGTAGTCGCGATTAAAGGTCCGCTGACGACCCCGGTCGGAGGCGGAATCCGGAGCCTCAACGTAACTCTCAGACAGGTGCTCGACCTCTACGCTTGCGTGCGTCCGGTGCGTTATTTCGACGGGGTGCCTTCTCCTGTAAAACGTCCTGAAAAAGTGGATGTCGTCATCTTTCGCGAGAATACCGAAGACGTTTATGCCGGAATAGAGTTCGCGTCAGGAAGCGAGCGAGTCGCCGAAGTTCTGTCGCTTCTCAACGACAAGTTCGGCTATCACGTTCGCACCGACAGCGGAATCGGAATTAAGCCCATGTCGCCGACAGGAACGAAGCGATTGGTGCGCCGCGCGATTCAATACGCGCTTGATTTCGGAAAACCGTCGGTGACCCTTGTTCACAAGGGCAACATCATGAAGTTCACCGAAGGAGCGTTTCGCGATTGGGGCTACGAGCTCGCTAAAGAAGAGTTCCGCGACAAGATCGTCACCGAACGCGAGACGTGGATTCTGGAGAACCGCGAGCGCAATTCTTCCATAAGCGACGAAGAGAACGCGCGAGCGATTGAGCCCGGCTTCGATCAGATGTCGGAGAAGCAGAGGGCGGCGGTAGTGGATGAAGTAAAGGGCATCCTCGCTACAATATGGAGCACGCACGGGAACGGCGAATGGAAGAACAAGCTTCTCATAAAGGATCGGATAGCGGACTCGATGTTCCAGCAGATACTCATTCGGCCCGATGAATATTCGGTAGTCGCCACGCCGAACCTGAATGGAGATTATATTTCGGATGCCGCCGCGGCCCAGGTCGGCGGCCTCGGAATGGCTCCTGGAGCCAATATCGGCGACAAGGCCGCTATATTCGAGGCGACGCACGGCACCGCTCCAAAATACGCCGATAAGGACGTGATCAATCCTTCCTCCGTTATTCTGTCGGGCGTGATGATGTTCGACCACATCGGATGGCGAGAAGCGAGCAAGATGATAGTCGACGCCCTGACGAAAACGATCCGACAGAAGAAAGTTACTTACGATCTCGAGCGCCAGATGGCGGGAGCCGTCAAGCTAAAAACAAGCGATTTCGCCGCCGCCATCATCAGTAATATGTAATTGACGGCACTTTGAATAGCTCACGCCTGATCCAACTCTCGAATGCCTGTTGCTGGGGTTGGAACAATTTAGGAATGCTGCAACGAAGGCTCCACAGGCTTCCTGCTTTAAAATGGAAACACGTACCAAGGTTGCATTGCGTCGAGTTCAATTCCGTAAGAATCCGCCGCGAAACGACCTTAATGATCTGACGCCCAGAGAATGGGTCGCCGAAACCGTTTCTGTTTGGACGCAGCGAGGCCTCGGTAAGAATCATCAAGAAGCGCAGATAGAAAGGGAGCATCCCGCGCCATTTTCCTATCAGGATGTAGCGCGACTCATCAGGTTCTTTTCAAAAAAAGGTGAAACGATCCTGGATCCGTTTGTGGGCGTGGGGTCAACTTTGAAGGCCGCCGCGCTGGAGCAGCGTCGTGGCATTGGCATTGAGCTCGAGCCAAAGTACAGCCGGCTCGCCAGGAAGCGCCTGGACACCGAGCTTCCGAAAGACGGACCGGTTTGCAGGGACCAGAGAGTTATTACTGGAGATGCATTTCGGGAGCTTCCGAAGCTCGAACCGGAGTCGATAAAACTGGTGATAACCAGCCCGCCGTATTGGAAGATCCTGCATAAGAAGGACCACAAGGTAAAACAGGAGCGCCTGGCCAAAGGTCTCGACTTTAAATATAGCGACAGCGAAAAGGATCTGGGAAACATCGCGGAGTACGGCCGCTTTGTTGAGCGTCTATCGGACGCCTTTCAACTTTGCCATCCGCTCTTGAAGCCCAGAGGACATCTTTGTATCGTCGTCGGCGACTTCCGCGAGAAATCCGCATATCATATGCTCCATGCAGACCTCGCCAATGCGCTGGGAAAGCGCGGCTTTATCCTCAAAGGACTTACGATTCTCTACCAAAAACATAAACGAATATTCCCGTATGGCTATCCGTTCGCATATGTCCCAAACGTTCATCATCAATACATATTGATACTCAGAAAAGATGATTGAGCAGGACTACATTCATCACGGGGACACCGTGGCATTCATGCAAACGCTGCCGGATGGATGCGCCGACCTCATCCTTGCCGATCCGCCCTACAATCTCAATAAGGAGTTCGAAAAACATCGCGACTTTGACGAGTGGTATCAGTGGTCAAAGACATGGTTGACCGAAGCGTGTCGGCTCCTGTCGAAAAACGGAAATATCTTCGTTTACGCCATTCACCACTATGCATGTTATCTCCAATGCTTTCTCTATGAGTGCGGTCTGGTCTATCGCAGGCAGATCATATGGAATTATGAGAACGGGTGGTCTCGCTATAAGAACGCCCCGTCCTGCCATTACGAACCGATCTTGTGGTTTGCGCGCTCAAACAATTCCACGTATCACATCATTCGAGAATCTTATAAGTCCACCGAACGGCTCAAGCATAAGATCACCAAGAACGGAAAAGTATGGACTCCGAATCCGGAGGGACGACAGGCTGGAGACGTTTGGGAATTTCCGACCCTGGCGGGCAAGCGTTTCGCGGCGGAACGAACAAAGCATCCGACACAGAAGCCTCTCGCTCTGACGGACCGCATCATCAATCACTTTTCCAATCCAGGCGATCTCGTCTATGTGCCGTTCGTCGGATCAGGGACGGAATGCGTTTCCGCGGTTCTTAACGGTCGCCGCTATCTTGGCGCTGAAATGAACGAAGACTACATAGCAATAGCAACCGGCCGGCTTCAGCAGCTTCGGTCCTGCGAGCTACAACACAGAGGTTCGCTGCCGTTTGGTGCGGTCGCCTCTCGGCGATAGGTGGTCTAACGATCGCGCCGGCGTCGTCGAGACGAATAAAACTCTGAAGAGTTCTTTCGCTTTGGCCGTTGTTATGAAGCTGATATCCTGCGTCCCCACTTGTTCCAACATGTTCCGCATGGGGAAATATGCAACGATTCGTAACAAATGACTATGGGACTCCCGACCCGATTGATGCCGTTGATTGATATAACAGCAGCGACATCGAGCCTAATCAATATTCATTACAACATTTTTGAGCCTCATTTGATCCGAAATCGACTTCGGTATTAGCGTTGCTAAGATCAGCCTTTCATTGCGGCTTAGCGGATCGATACACACGCTGCTGTTGATCACTAACGCCCAAAAGGTCGCGGGTCAAATCTCTCCTGACCTGCTAAGATATCGCGGCTCCCACAGCAGGTATCCCCTTGTTTGAAGCCCCACATTGAGCGCGAGCGATCCAAAAAAATTCAGTCCAACACTAGATCGGCTCACTCAAGAGAACATATAAATATGAGGCCTACTAATTTCAGAGTCTTTCGGAGCCGTTTCGGATGGATCGTGCTTGCAACATCTCTTGTAATAACCTGCGTTCCGATCATTAACTCGAAGGTTTCCGCGCAATTTACCGATGCTGTCAATGTTCTCACTCATCACAACGATAACTCGCGTACCGGGGCGAATCTGCGAGAACAACAGCTCAATACAGACAACGTGAATCCTCGCCAGTTCGGCAAGCTCTTCACTCGACAGGTAGATGGAGAGATATATGCCCAGCCGCTCTATGTCTCCAGTCTCTATCTTCCCGACGGCGGATTTCAAAATGTCGTGTTTGTCTGCACGATGCACAACAGCGTTTACGCCTTCAGCGCGGATGACCCCGATTTCGCCGCGCCGTTTTGGAAAGTAAACCTCGGACCCTCCATACCGTCCGCTGATGTTCAACCCTGTTGCCCGGATATCTCCAGCGAGATTGGAATCCTGAGCACGCCCGTGATCGATCTCGCAACACAGACGATCTATCTTGTTTCAAGAACCAAAATCGAAGATGGAACCTATCACCAATGGCTGCACGCGATTGATATAGCGACCGGACATGCCAGAGTTGCGCCTGCCGAGATAATTCTCGATGGATTCGATCCGAAAATCGAGAACCAGCGCGCGGCCCTTACGTTAAGCGGCGGAGTGATCTACATTGCGTGGGCTTCTCACAATGATGCCGGTCCCTATCACGGCTGGGTGATTGGGTATGACGCAAAAACTCTGGCGCAAGCGAGCTCCTGGAATGCAACCAGGACGGGGGCCCTGGGCGGAATTTGGCAATCCGGAGGCGGGCTCAGCGTTGATCCCGACGGAAGCATATATCTCATCACCGGTAACGGCGACTATGACGGCATATACAATTTCGGCCAGAGCTTCGTGAAGCTCCGACCCGGTTCGAACCTCGCCGTAGTCGACTGGTTCACGCCTCACAACTATGCCGAGCTGAATGAGGTGGACAACGACCTCGGATCGGCCCACCCGCTGTTGATACCGGGAACGAACCTGATCGTAAGCGGCGGTAAAGAAGGCATCCTATATGTCCTGGACCGCAACAACATGGGGCGATTCAACGACTCAGGTGATATGCAGATTCTTCAATCCTGGAAAGCATATCAGGGTCATCTCCATGGCGGCCCTGTATTCTGGCGAGGTCCCGCCGAAGATCTTCTGTACCTGTGGAGCGAAGACGACGTGCTTCGAGCCTACCGCCTTAGCAACGGCCTCTTCGAGCAGGATCCCGCGCGTCGCGGCGTTACCGAAGCCCCGCCCGGAATGCCTGGAGGCATTCTCTCTATTTCGGCCAACGGAAACCGTGAAGGAAGCGGGATTGTTTGGGCCACACACCCGCTGTTTGGCGACGCGAATAAATCGACCGTATACGGAATAATGCGGGCATTCGATGCGTCTGACGTTTCGAGAGAGCTATGGAACAGCGAGCAGTATGCCAACGATAGTCTCGGTTACCTCGCGAAGTTCTGTCCGCCTACGATAGCAAACGGCAAGGTCTACGCAGCCACCTTTTCCAACGAGCTTGTAGTCTATGGCCTTCTTCCCAGTCCGCGCCCGCCGAGCGGCGAATCAAAGCCTCAGATTGTGACTTCGGCATTGCCGGGCGGACGAGTCGGCCAGGCCTATGATGCCTCCATGGAAGCCATCGGAGCCGATCCTATGACCTGGGCTCTCGTTGGCGGCTCTCTTCCATCGGGACTGACTCTGGAACCGGATGGCGACCTAAGAGGGATCCCATCGGAGGCGGGCGAGTTTGATTTTCAGTTGAGAGTGTCGGACAAGTTCGACCAGTCGGCCGTGGCGGGCTTTCAGATTATCGTCGATCCCGCAAAGGGTATCGCGGTCGCGTCTCCGGCAACCGACGAAGTATGGACTCTGAAGCAGAAGAAAGAGATCAGGTGGACCGCCGCCGGCGGCGGCATCAGCAAGGTCAATATAAGTATCTCACGCGATGGGGGTCAGACCTGGACGACCCTGGAGAATAACGTCGATGCGGATTTGGGAGTTCTTAAGTGGAAGGTCACCAAGCCCAGATCGGACTTTGTCATAATCCGCATCACCGACTCCAGAAACCCCGGCTTGTTCGGTAGATCGGGACTATTCCGCATCGAGTGATCTCTGTTTCACTTCGATGAGGAGACTCTTTCAAATATTGCGAATGATATCCGAGCGCGCGCCGGCGAGTAAATTTTCGAATGCGCCTGTAACCTTTCGACGCCTTCAATCGTGATGCCTTATGAATGAGGCAGAGCGATGGAGGTACGATCATGGCCGGCAAACAAGACTCATACGAAGTGATCATCATAGGCGGCGGTCTTTCGGGACTCGCCGCCGCTGTCTATTTGGGCCGCGGAAAAAAGCGCGTGCTGCTTATCGAGCAGTCTCACTCACTGGGAGGGCGGGCCTCAACAAAACAACAGGACGGCTTTGCGTTAAATTTGGGGCCGCATGCGCTGTATCGCTCGGGCCCTGGAATCGATATCTTGAGTGAGATCGGCCTCGAAATCAGAGGCAATGTTCCAAACACGGCCGGCGGTTTTGTGGTAAACAATGGCGTGAAGCATACGCTCCCGGCAGGATTCGTTTCGCTGCTGAGCACCAGCCTTTTTGGAGTCTCCGCAAAGGTCGAAACCGCGAAATTGCTCGCCTCCCTTGCAAAGATAGATTCCAGCACGATCAACTCTCTGACGGTTCGCGAATGGGTAGACGCCCGTCTCTCCAACAAGCCGGTGAGAGATCTCCTGCTCGCTTTGTTTCGCCTGACCAGCTACGCGAACGCTCCCGAACTGATGAGCGCGGGGGCGGCGGTCGAGCAATTGCAAAAAGCGCTCGCGAAAAACGTCGTCTACCTGGATCTTGGATGGCAAACTCTGGTCGACGGTCTGCGCGACGCCGCAATAAAAGAAGGCGTGGAGATTAGGACTGCCGTGAAAGCCGAGTCAGTCGAAATCGGATCGACCGGAGAGGTCACAGGCGTCAGGCTGGCGGACAACCGGCTTCTAACCGCGAGCGCAATTCTAATGGCTTCCAGTCCGGGCGTGGCGGCTGCGCTGGTCAAGAATACGGCGGTTGAAGAGTATGCCCGATACGCGGCGCCCATCGAGGCAGCATGCCTTGATCTGGCGTTGAGCCGATTGCCCGATCCGCGCGCAAGCTTCGCGTTAGGGATAGATCAGCCCTACTATTTTTCGGTGCACTCGGCAGCGGCAAGACTCGCCCCGGACGGACGCGCGTTGATCCACATAGCTAAGTATCTAGCTCCCGACGACGCGGGTTCAGCACAAGGCGTCGAACACGAACTGGAGTCGTTCGCGGATCTTATTCAGCCGGGCTGGAGAAAAGAGATCGTCATACGCCGGTTCCTTCCCAGGATGGTCGTCAGCAACGCCGTGCCGATGGCCAATCGCGGCGGTCTGCAGGGGAGGCCCAAGCCTGTGGTTAGTGAAATCCCTGGATTGTACTTGGCCGGAGATTGGGTCGGAGACGAGGGTCAGTTAGCGGATGCCAGTTTGGCCAGCGCAAAGAAGGCTGCCGAAGCAATCTTATCCGCACCTTTGAGGTCATCGGAAAGTCGAGTTGGGGCGGCATCGGGGTCGCCTCAATTCCAATAACTTTGATTGAGTCGCCAATAGCGTCATAGAGAGTTATTAAACGACGGTGTAATTATAAGCAAGCCGTCCCAGCTCTTCGTTTCTTTCAGTACGCAGTATGCAAACAGTTTCAGCAATCGCCGGCCGCTTCCTCGAAACTGACAGGCGTTTTCTCTGGGCGCTCTGCTATCGAATGACCGGCAATGCGGCGGATGCTGACGACATCGTCCAGGACACTTTCGTCAAAGCTATCGAGAAGCCGCCAAGCCGGTTGGACGAACCTTTGCGGCCCTGGCTTGTGCACGTTGCGATGAACCTCAGCAGAGATCTATTGCGGCGCAGGAGGCGGCGCGGCTACGAAGGCGAGTGGCTGCCTTCTCCGATTCCGACCGATGATACATCAGACCTGCCTTCCTACGAGCCTCCATCCGCCGTAGAAGATTCCCCATGCACAAGATACGAATTGATCGAGAGTATCTCGATTGCTTTTCTTCTGGCGCTGGAAGCGCTGACTCCGTCTCAGAGGGCTGTGTTGCTTTTGCGTGACGTCTTTGATTATTCCACCGACGAGACTGCCGATGCGCTCGGCATGACCGCATCAAACGTAAAGGTGAGCTTGCATCGAGCACGCGCTCGCATGCGCGAGTACGACAAGAACAGGTCGATTCCAACCTCGTCATTGCGCGAAAAGACAAAACTGGCGCTGGAAAAATTCCTTATCTGTCTCAATCACCGCGACGCGGCTGGATTGGAGCAACTGCTCGCCGAAAATGTCATCAGCCTCTCCGATAGCGGGGGTGTCGTTGCCGCCGCGAGAGTTCCCGTTCGCGGCCGCAGCCGAGTGCGCAGACTGGTAATGGGCCTTAACGAGAAATCGGCCGGAACGTTTGATCTCAAGTTCGGCGACGTTAACGGCTTGCCGGCCGGCTTCTTTACTTCTCGAATCCAAAGAAAAGGCTTCGCCTCCAGATTCTGCTTCCAGTGTGAACTGGACGACCAAGGCCGGATCAGAAGGCTGTATACGGTACTGGCTCCCGCCAAACTCACCGCAATCAAATAAGCCGGACAGCTTCGTTGTTCATCGCCGACGACGAGCCGACAAAGACTCGCTGGCGCCTCATTTCTGATTCCATTAAGCTGAGTGCCTCTGTGAGCCCATTTCCAAGGAAGAGGAAGACAGATGAGGCATTTTAAGTGGGACGAAATCCCGGTCGAGCAGGTCAACGATAAGTTCATTCGCAAACTGGCATGGGACGGCAAGGTCATGATCGCGTGGATGGAATGCAAGAAGGGCTGTTACGTGCCGGCCCATTCTCACGAGAACGAGCAACTGACGTTTGTGATAAGCGGACAATGGAGGTTCGAAATCGACGGAAAGACGATCTTCGTCGGCGCGAATGAAATGCTGCACATCCCATCGAACGTCGTCCATTCGGCGGAAGCGGTCGACGATCTCGTCGCCTACGATATCTTTACCCCGCCTCGCGAAGACTGGATCAAAGGCGAAGACGCCTATTTGAGAAATGCTCCGTCAGCCCCGCCTACGAATTGAATTGGTTTAAGGCGACGCCGGCTACGATCGATAAATAGTGCTATCGGAACTATTCGCCTGATCGAGGTGTCAAAGGATTCAGAGCGTCGAATCTTCGTGCAAGGCGAGCCAACAATGCGAACTACCAAAGGCCTATGTAACAATGGGCCGCGCGCAGCAATTAATGTCACTCCTTTGATAGATGTACTACTCGTGCTTCTGATCATCTTTATGATCATTTCCCCGTCGGTCGCGAAGCTGCCCGTGAGAGCGCCACAGCCGGTCGGTCAGGACCTTCCGCCAAATCAGGACGAGACGCTGACATTGAGCGTGATCAGCGACGAAACGGTTTCGTTGAATGGCAGGAATGTCGCTATTGGAACACTGCCCGAATTGCTATCAAAGCTTATGCAAGAGCTCCCCGCTGATCAAAGGACGCTATTTGTTCGCGCATCCGGCTTCACGCGCTATGACTCGGTGCTTCTTTTCGTAGATATCGCGCGAGGCGCGGGAGTCTCAAACATAGCCTTGCTCACCGGAGAAGACTCGAAATAGTCGCAGGCCTATAAGCAATATTTTCCCGCCGCAATCATCGCGTCGGCGACGCGCCGGCGAGCCCTTATGGCTTTGAGCGGAGCGTGGTGCGCAAACCGATCGATTGAGCGTTCGATACTCTCTCCTTCGGTAGCTGTTTCCGCCGCGATCGCTCTTGCGGCGCGCTCTATTTTAGCCGCCGCTTCCCGCGTGAAGGCCCTTGTTATATCGGTTTGTATCGCGGCCTTTTCTGAACCCTGATTCGCAATCAGCTTTTCGGTTCGCAGTAGAGCGCTTTCCATCGCGTAGGTGTCCGCGGCCATTTCCGCGATGAATCCGAGCACCTCTTGCTCTTCCCGAATAGCATCGCCGTAAACCTTGAACGCCTCCGCGAACGAGACGAGAGTCATTGCCTTGGCTCCCTTAATCAACCTCTTTTCATCGCCGAATGGATCGTCCGAATCGACAGAAAGGGATGAAGTCGATCCCAGCAGTTGCTCCGCGCTTTGCATCAAGGGCAGCTCGCCCTTCTTTGCTCGCCGGAGCAGTTGCGTCGCGATAACAATCCGGTTGATTTCGTTCGTACCTTCGTAAATTCGAGCTATGCGCGCGTCTCTATAGCTGCGCTCCGCCGGATAGTCCTTGGAGAAACCATAGCCGCCGAACACTTGTACCTCTTCGTCCACCACCGTCGCCAGCGCTTCAGTCAGCCAGATCTTGATTATCGAACACTCCGGTGCGTAGCCCTCTACGGTTGCAAGGACCTGCTTAGGATCATCCTTATCGACTCGCTCCAGCGCCTCGTCGATCATTCCAAGCGTGCGATAAAGGATCGCTTCGCCGACGTATGCGAGAATCGCCATCTCGGCGATCTTCTTCTTGATCAGGCCGAACTCTGCGATTGCGCGTCCAAACTGATGCCGCTCTTTTGCGTACCGAACCGACTCCCCTAACGCGAGCTTGATTGTGCCGACGGAGCGCGCTCCGAGCTTGAGCCTGCCTATATTCAGCACGTTCAGCGCGACCTTGTGTCCCATTCCGATTTCGCCAAGCACGTTTTCAACCGGAACGCGACAATCTTCGAGCATGAGCGCGGTCGTCGACGAGCCGTCCAATCCCAGCTTCTTCTCTTCGTGGCCGCTGACCAGACCGGGGCCTCGCTCTACTAGAAACGCCGTGAACTTCTCTCCGTCTACTTTGGCGAAAACGGTGAACAGATCGGCGAATCCGCCGTTAGTGATCCACATTTTCTGGCCATTCAGGATGTAATGGCTGCCGTCGGGCGAGAGAACCGCTTTGGTTTTCGCCGCCAGCGCATCCGATCCCGAATGCGGCTCGGTCAACGCGTAGGCGCCGATCCATTCTCCGCTTGCGAGCTTCGAAAGGTATTTATGTTTTTGCGCCTCCGTTCCGAAGAAGACAATGGGCAGAGTTCCGATATTGACGTGAGAACTCTGGGTTCCGGCGAAAGAAGGCTGAAGAGCGAATTGCTCGCCGACTACGGCCGAGCTGATCTTATTCAACCCGAGTCCGCCATACTTCTCCGGGATATCGATGCTGAGCAGGCCAAGCTCTCCGGCCTTTAGCATAAGCTCGCGATGAACAGAGTAGTCCTTCGCATAGATTCGATCTTCCCGCGGAATCACTTCCTTGCGGAGGAACTCCTCGGCGGTGCGGGCAAACATATGCTGTTCTTCGGTTATGTCTTCGGGAGTGAACACCTCTTCAGGAAGGTGGTCTTCGACAAGAAAGCTGCCGCCTGTTCTTGAGTGCATCGCAGCAGGTGTGCTGGCCATGGCTTATCCCCGTTCTATTTAGAGTCGCGGAAGCGCTAGACGATACCACCGATGTAGAGAAGAGTCTAGCACGCATGCCGTCTCAGCACTGCATCTTTACTGCATCTTTAATAAACATAAGGTTTGAGAATTACCGACCATTCGGTCGGTTCGTCAATGCATCCCGGCGGCGGGCGTCAATTACGGAATTCTCGTTCTTCGAACTCGCTGATTTGACCACGGAGCCATTCGGGAACTTCTATCTTGCCGAGCGTCTTTGGATCGACACAAACATAAACGGAAATCGCTTTGCTGATTAATCGATCTTCATCCTTAGGATAAATTTCGAAATCGAATATAAGGCTGGTTCTTCCCATGCTCGATATGCGCGCATACACTTCGAGGAGATCGTCAAAGCGGGCAACAGATTTGAACTCAATGCTGGTTCGCGCGAGCACCGTATCGACTCCGGACTCGAGCAGAAACCCGTAGGTAAGACCCATAGCGCGAAAATACTCGGTCCATGCATTATCGTAGTAAGTCAGATAATTTCCGTTGAATACTATGCCTTGAAGATCGGTGTCGGCGAACCTCACCCTGAGTACGTCATGGAATTTGAATTCTGATTTCATGGAGCCGCAATTCTGACCGAAAGCCTCCGGCCAATCAAACAGTTTGTAATTGAATCTGACCCGTTACTGTAGTACTCTTCGGTTCACTCAGCCCAAGCCGGTCCCCTGATTCAGGAATTACAATAGGCCCGAATTCGCTGACGGGGAGAAACGCTATTTCGAATCCTCTAATAGAAGCCATAAAACAAGGTTCGGCGCCGAAGCCCGCGAAGATGGCCGCAGCCAAGGGCATGCTCCCGTTGACGAACGAGGAGATGCTCGAAATCCTCGTCGTGCTCGTAGCAGACGAGGCTGAGGACGTTCGTGACGCGGCGATCCAAACGATGGATAGATTGGAACCCGCGCAGTTCACCGCGATGGCATCCGACGAGAAAGCGCCGCCGCAAATCCTTGGATTCCTGGTTCTCTGGCAGCGCGCGCCAAAGGAGATGGTCGAGGCTGCCATCTTCAATCGGTCGACGCCCGATGAAGCGCTCGTGCAGCTAGCCGGGAAGAGTCCCGAGCCTCGAATAATCGAAACAATATCGCTCAAGCAACTGAGCCTCATTCGATGCCCTGACATAATCGACGCCATTCTAGCGAACCCTGCTCGCACGCCTGACGCCGAGCGCCGCGCAACCGAAGTCAGACAGGAATTCTTCGAGAAGCAGTTCGGAGCCAAGCTCGTAGCGGGCGAGCAGCGCGCCCGCGAAGGCGTCGCGGCAGAGCAGGCGGAGACGATTACGATTTCCGGCCTCGAAGACATGGTCGCTCTCGGCCTTGTCGAGGAGGGGATCGATGACTCGATTGTAGAAGCATATGAAGCTGAAGTCGGCTTGCTCGACGATTCCCCGCCCCTGCCTGAAGATCGAATCGACATCGAAAGCGTCGTAAACGAACTCGAATGGGAGCAGCCCGAACTGTTAAAAGAGCGAATGCCGGTATTTCAGCGTATCGCGATGATGAGCATCAAGGATCGAGTCATGCTTGCCATCAAAGGAACGCGCGAAGCCCGAACCATCCTCGTACGCGATCCGAACAAAATCGTCGCCTCCGCCGTGCTGCGGAATCCCCGCCTGACGGATCAGGAGATCGAAGTCATCGCTTCGATCAAGACGGTTCCGGAAGAGGTTCTGCGACAGATCGGAACGAACCGTGCTTGGACCCGTTCCTACAATGTCATTCTGAACCTGGTGAGAAATCCTCGCACGCCTATCGCTATCAGCCTTGGCATCTTGAATCGGATTCAAACTCGGGATATGAAGGCGCTTTCAACCAATAAAAACATTCCGGATGTAATCCGCAGCGCCGCCGCGAGGATGTACATAAAACGCAGCCACGGTTGAGCCGCACTTAGATCGAACCTCGGCGCCGGCTTACAGCGTATTGCAATATGCAATCTCAAACCGAGAAGGAGGAGAAATGATTAGCTGGCTCATCGGAACGTTGATCGTCGGCCTTATAGTCGGTGCGATCGCAAGGCTGCTTATGCCCGGCCGGGATTCGATGGGGTGCCTTGCAACCTCACTTCTCGGCATTGCCGGCTCATTTGTTGGAGGAATTATCGGCAGGGCTCTTCTCGGACCGCGGCCCGGCTACTGGCATCCCGGTTTCCTTCTATCCATTATCGGCGCCGTGCTCGTACTCTGGATTTTACGAATGGTCAGGCGCGCTTGAGAGCACGGTAATCTTCGGGATAATCAAAATCAGTAAGAATTGCATCGGTGGCCGCTTCCACATAAACCGTCTCGCCGGAATAGCGTCGAACTATCCGGCGAAGCCCCTCCGCCGGATCCATTTTAAAAACCTCATCTTTCAGTTTTAAGTCAATAATGATCGGATGTCCCTTGCGACCCGAATACCGAGGCACGACTATTGATGGTCGATGCGTTAGGTACGCGTCGACAACCTGATCAATTACGGGAGCCGTGATTTGGGGTTGATCGGCAAGCGAAATCAACACTGCTTCAGTTCCAGGAGCTACCGCCGATAGGCCGCATAGTATCGAGCCTGCCATACCCGACCGGTATTCCGCATTATGAGCGAACCGCACCTCCCTTTCGCCAATTGTCCGCCTAACGTCGTCATCTCTGTGACCAGTTACGACGATTACTTCGTTCGCTTTAGAAGCAAGCAATTCATCGACGCAGCGCTCGACGAAGGTTTTGCCTTCAAAGTCGAGGAGCTGTTTGAAGGTTCCCATCCGCCGGGACTCTCCAGCCGCAAGTAAGATAGCTGAAATCACGTGGGAAACCTCCAGATCCCTCATTTTGATGCTGAAGCGAACTCAGCCCGCAATCGGTTTCGGAATTAAAGGTGGAATATTACCGTGTTCGTCAAACCAATAGGTATCGGCTATCATCTCAATTCGTGCAATTCAGGAGATGGCAATGAAACTTTCAAGATTCTTTGCAATATTCGCGATTCTCGCCGCGGCTATAGCGGCACAAGGACAACAGAACCTCTCGCTTATGAGCCTCGACGGAACGAGTGTGGCTCTATCGAGCCTTCAGGGCAAGGTAGTGGTGCTCATGTTCGCGGGAATTCAGGACCCCCAGTCTCGAGAGGAATTCAAAGCGCTCGATACTCTTGTTCAGCGGTATCGCGATAAAGACGCAGTCATCTACTGGGTAAGCATCAATCCGGCGAGCGCCGCCAGCGACGAGCGGCTTCGCGCCCAGCGCGGAGCGGCCAGCGTTGCCATTCTCCGAGATCCGAATCAATCGGTGTTCAAGCATTTCGGAGGCCTTCAACTGCCCACCGCTGTAATCCTGGATCGCAAGGGACAAGTACAGGGAAAGCCGCGGGGCGGTTTCAACCCGAATGCCGATTTCGTCAACGATCTGGCGACGACCGTAGATTCACTTCTTACATCCAGGTAATCTCTCTGCCGGTTCGGTGGGGTTCGGTGGTAAAGAATACTGCGTTCTGGTACAAACTGAGCGATGATAACTCAGCCGGAATCGTGTCGGACTTTTCTAGCGCATTTTCAAGACCTCCGTCAGGAACTCCTCGAGCTTATTCGATGGCTTGTTGAGCAGGAATCGATGACAAGAGTCGCGGCGGCGACCACGGCCATCGCAGAAAATCTTGCTGAGAAACTCCAAGCCGATGGAGTTCAGGTCGATACGTTCACTGATGCGCGTTATGGCACGAATGTACGAGCTCGATACCCGCTCGAGAATTCCAGTGAGTCCGCTTCAGACAACAAACAATTACTTATTATCGGCCATATCGATACCGTTTGGCCGATGGGAACGCTCGCCCAGCGGCCGTTTCGAATTGAAGATGGACGAGCATACGGACCAGGCATTTTTGACATGAAATCGGGCGTGGGTTTGGCGGTATTCGTGCTGCGCACGTTCAAGAAGTTGGGCCGCGCAACCCGCCGACCTGTCACGTTGTTGTTGACGTGTGATGAGGAGACGGGCAGTCATTTTTCTCGCGAGCTGATAGAGGAAGAAGCGCATCGCTCAAAGGCCGCATTAGTCCTGGAACCTCCGATCCCGGGAGGAAGAGTCAAAACCGGTCGAAAGGGCGGAGGCGAATTCGAGTTGCTGATCAAGGGCCGTGCGGCTCATGCCGGAAACGATCCTCGAGGCGGAATCAGCGCGATAACCGAGCTCGCGCATCAGACCCTCGCAATAAACGCGATGAGCGACTACGACGTAGGAACGACGCTCAATGTTGGCGTCGTGAGCGGCGGCGTATTGTGCAATGTAATCGCCGCCGACGCGAGAGCCAGCATCGATATGCGCTACTCCGTCGTCGCTGAAGGCGAGCGGATCCTGCGCGCGTTTGCCGCATTGAAACCGGTTCTCGATGGAGCGAAGGTCGAGATAAGAGGACAAATAAACCGGCCCCCTCTCGTTCGAAACCCCTCGATCGTGAAACTCTTCGAGCACGCCAGAGAACTGGCAGGCTATATCGGGTTCGAGCTTGGCGAAGGCTCCGTAGGAGGCGGGTCTGACGGCAACTTCGTCGCTGCTCTTGGAGTCCCCGTGCTGGATGGTCTGGGAGTCGACGGCGACGGAGCGCATGCCGAACACGAGCACATAATCATCGATGACATTCCGCGCAGAGCGGCTCTGCTGGCCGCGCTCATTGAGACTATTTGATTCCTGGAATTGATCAGGCGCGCGGCTGCGATTTCATCAGTTCTTCGTAGACCTGAACTACCCGGCGGCGGGTTTCCTCAAACGTGCCGGACGTATCGATCACGTAATCAGCGTAGCGACGTTTTTCTTCCGATGACATCTGAGCCGCAATCCTGACCTCCGCTTCCTGGCGGCTGAGGCCGTTCCTCTTCATTAGGCGTTCAGCCTGCTTTTCCCTATCGCACAATACGACGATGAGTTTATCGAATCTGCGATAGCCGCCGGACTCGATCATCAGCGCTGCGTCGATCACGGCTATGCCTTGAGGATTCTCTTCCGCGGCCAATGCCAGCAAACGGTTCTGCTCTTCAAACACCCTCGGATGCACGATCTCGTTTAGCCGCTTCCGCTTTGCATCGTCCGGGAATACTATAGCGCCCAGTTTTGCTCGATCGATCAATCCGTCCGCGGTCAGAATCTCGGTCCCAAACTCTTGAACAATATCCGAGTGAGCCGGACGGCCGGGTTCCATCACGGAATGAGCGATCTTGTCCGCGTCGAAAGTCACACAGCCCAGCTCGGCAAGCACCGAAAGTACGAAGCTCTTGCCTACGGCTATGCTTCCTGTCAGACCTACTTTCAACATTTCGGCTCGGATTGCGGAATGGGATTGGACCTGTCAGCCGCGTCTTCTTTTCATTGCGGCAAGCGTGTTCTTCATCAGCATGGCGATTGTGAGAGGGCCGACTCCACCCGGCACCGGTGTCAGATAGCCGGCGACTTCGGAGACTTCTCGCGGGTTTACGTCTCCAATCAGGGTCGAGCCGTTTTTCTCGAAGGAGGCTCGTTTCTTCGGGTTGTCTCCAAACAATCGCTCGAGGTCGCCCGCGTCGGTGACCTGGTTGGTTCCCACGTCGACTACGACGGCTCCCGGCTTCACAAAAGTCGCGTCGACCATCGCCATTCGACCGACGGCCGCGATCAGTATGTCAGCCTCGCGAGTTACAGCAGGCAGGTTTTCGGTTCGCGAGTGGCAGATGGTGACGGTGGCGTTGCGGTGTAACAGGAGGAGCGACATCGGGAGTCCGACGTTGCGGCTGCGGCCGAGCACAACGGCGCGCGCGCCCTTGATAGGAATTTCATAGCGATCGAGCATCTCCATTATGCCGGCCGGCGTGCACGATCTGAGGCCGGGCTCGTTCAGAGCCAGTCGCCCGATGTTTTGACGATGAAACCCGTCGACGTCTTTGGCGGGATCGACGTTGTCCAGTACGAGCGCGGAGTTTACGTGTTTTGGAAGCGGCAACTGAATCAGAATGCCGTCTATCTCATCGCGCGAGTTCAAATCGCCGACCAGGGCCAGAAGCTCCTCAGTGGTTGTTGTCTCCGGCAACTCTATTTTCTCGGAATAGAGTCCGAGTTGGCCGCAGGTCTTCACCTTGCTGGAGACATAAATCTGAGAGCCGGGATCGCTGCCTACAAGCACTGCGGCCAGACCCGGGCGCAGTCCCCTGGTCGCGAGTGCAGCCACTTCGGCCGCGACCTCGTCTTTAATCGCGGCGGCAACGCTGATCCCTTCCATTATTTTCGCCGGCATATGAATCCTGATCCCCGACAGTTCTGGCTGTGCGCCGTGTGAGTATCCTATGCCCTTGAGAGGGGTGTCAAATTTCGTCCAAAAAGCCGCTCTTGCTCCGCTCATGTGCGCGTGTGATAATTCACTCCACTCCAAGATGAAGAACCTCGGCATCGCACTCACACTCTTTATTCTATTAACGTCATCGACCGGCCGCATCGTCTATGCGCAATCGCAGCAGCTTGCGGAGGAGGCCCGATCCATACGGGCGGCAATGGATGAGCGCGATAGCAATCGAGCAGAAGCGCTCGTACGGCAGTTAAGGACGGCGTCTCCATCGGTATTTACCGCGAACAATTATGACTATCTGTTAGCAAGGTTGTCCGAGCGACGAGGCTCGACGACCGAGGCCGCTTCTCTCTACCAGGGCGTCTTAAGCCGTGGTTCGCTCTTATCTCAGTATTCGCTCTTTCGGCTTGCGACGATCGCGCGCTCTGGCGGCGACTTCGCGCTCGAGCGACAGCATCTCGTGCGACTGCTGGCTTCGTATCCCTCCAGCACACTTGCTGCTTTCTCGAGAGAACGCCTTATCGACAATGCTATCGACCGAGGAGACTACCGAACGGCGGCGGCCCAGTTGCGGCCTATTGCCTCCCCGTCGGGCGTTCGCGGACGCGGTAATCTGGCGAAACTCGGTAACTGTTATTTGCAGATTGGTCAGACCGCGGAGGCTAGAACCGCTTTTAGTCAATTAATCGAAGGCTCGCACGACGATTATGCGCTGGCGGCGGCGCTGGGACTCGACGAGATCGAGCGAGCAGGCGCGCAAAAACCCAGTGAGTTTGAAGGGCTCCGGCGAGCGCGAATTTATCTGGATAACCGCCATTGGACGGAAGCGCGTTCGCGCATGCTCGACATTATCAATCGATTTCCTTCCAGTCCTAATCGATCCGAAGCCCTTTACCAGACCGGATTCACCTATTACCGCGAGGACGACTATGATCGCGCGGTCGAGTGGTTTGATCGCGCGCACAAAGAGTCTCCCGGCAAAAAAGACGGCGAAGAGGGCTACTATTTTGTAGGCACGGCGTTACAAAAAGCGCGCAGGTATATAGAAGCCGCCGTGCGCTACGCCGGCTACATTACGGCATATCCACAAGGCGAGCGGCTGGAAAGCGCCTATCGCAATCTCGTCGACTGCTATCGATACGCGGGTAAAGACGCGGAAGCCATCGAGTGGTCAAAGCGTATGGAGGAGCGTTTCGCCGGCGGACCTCTAGCGGTGGTGGGTCTCTTCAACCGCGCGAAGATCGAGCTGGTTCGCGGTAGAAACGAGGCAGCGCTCGAGTTGTTCACGCGCCTGCAAGCTCATCCCGTAAGCGCGAAGCTGATCGGCGCGCCGGCGGCAGGCGAAGCCGCTTTCACGCGGATCTACATCCTCGAGCAAATGGGCCGCCTCGGGGAAGCCGTTCGATTATATCTGCCTGTCCCTGAAGAGCGGGACAATTACTATAGTCATCGCGCTACCGCGAGGCTGCAGGCGATCGCCTCGACCGATGCAGGCCTAAGGGTGATCGAACCCATTCTGCGGAATTATAAGCAACAAGCACACGCGGCGGTTTCGGCGGGCCGATATGCTGAGGCTAAGAACGCCGCCAATCAGGCGTTGCGGTTGACCACGAACGAAGGCGAGCGCCGAGATATCCTGGGTCAGTTGCGAGCCTGCTACGAACATCTGGCGGGATATTCATCTTTCGGACATCGGAGCATCGTGCCGGTCGGACGCGGCGTTATCAGTGAAGCATCCAATCCGGCAACGTTCCCTTCGCATGCGGCTCTGGCGGCTGAACTCCTGTTCCTGGGTCTTTATGACGACGCGTTGCCGGAACTCAGACTGGCGGGGCTCAACGGAGCGGGTTCAGGCGGACCGATTGTCGAGAGCGGATCATCGTTTCGTGCGGCTGATCGAGCCGCGGGCGACGTTCAGTATTCGATGGCGGTCTACAGCAATCGCGGAGAGCAGTCGCATTTCGCCATCGCTTATGCGGAAGGATTGCTGAGATCGCTCCCGCGGGATTATCGGATCGAGCTGCTGCCGCGCGATCTAGCGGAGATGCTCTATCCGGCGCCGTACTTCGATCGGTTGAACCGGTACTGCAAACCCGGCAAGGCTGATCCCAGACTCGTTCTTTCGCTTGTAAGACAGGAGAGCCGCTTTAACCCATCGGTTAAGAGCAATGCTTCGGCGCGAGGGCTTCTGCAATTCATACCCGAGACCGCGGCAAAACTCGCGGCGGCGGAGAAAATCGAGAATTTCAAGCTTGACGACGTTTATGATCCACACGTCGCAGTGCGGCTTGCGTCACGCTACGTCTCGGATCTTTCGGAGATGTTTCACGGCAATGCATCGGCGATCGCCGGTTCGTACAACACCGGTGAACAGAATGTAGAGCGCTGGATTGCGCGCGCGGAATCGAACGACCCGGATCGCTTCTTTCTCGAAATAGCCATACCGGAAACAAAGGACTACGTCGCTAAGGTGATTAACAATTACTGGGCGTACCAGCAGCTCTATCAACCCGACTTGAGACCACACAGCCGCTTCTGATTGATCTCGCCTTCGCTGCTACAAGCTATCGCAAAGCCGTCGGCGGCGTGGGCTGCTTATCACTAGCCGCCTTCTTTGTCGGCTTCGTCTTATCGCCGGCCGGTTCGGCGCTCTCTGAAGCGGCAGGTTTCGTTGATTTGGGATCGCCCGCCTTGGTCTTCGCTTTTGACGGCTGAGCTTTTGAGGGCTGACTTGCAGCAGGGTTGGCGTTCTCTTTCTCGGAAGCCATCAGGGCGTTCTTGTTGTTCAATGCGCCGCGGCAGACCGCGAGCTGAGCCATCACCGAGCCTTCTTTTGATTCTATCGATTTGGCCAGCATCAAAGCGTGTTCGAAATCCAGGCTCGCCAGTTGTGGAAATGTCTGAGAGAAGCTCGCGGATGTAAGTCCCAGAGTATCGGCGACGTATCCCTCGAGTCCCGAGTTCGCGCTCTTGCTGAATTGATCCATTTGAAAGTCAGCAATCTTGGAGTGATTGATCGCTTCGACGGCCGAAGTCATTATTTCAAATCCTCGAATCGAGTCGAATCGAGCGGCGCTTGCCGCCAGCACCACAAGGGCGGAAGCCTTTTCACCGGTATTTTCCAACTTGAGGAGAAGCTTTTCGGCTTCAATCAGTAATGTCCCGGCCGCGATCGTGTCCTTCTTTTCAAGAAATTTATTGAGAACAGCTATAAACATGTTTACCTGTTGCTGAGGATTGCCGATCGCTCGCGCGTGCCGAAGCGCGGTTTCCGTATCTCCCTTGGCTAGCGCGGCCATCGCCGCAAACATCCGGACGATCATGGAAAACTCGTTTTTCATTTCGCCGTTGCCCATCTTTTCGACCAGCGCCAGCGAGTTATCATAGTCTCCATCCTTGAGCGAGGCGAAAACAGCCCTCAGATAAGCCATGCCTTTTTCATTTTCGGTCTTGGCATTCTCAGCCTTATCTATCAACTCGGAAACGGTCGCCTGGCTGAAGAATTCCGCCATCTGATCGCGATCCGGGCCCGCGGGAATTGCGCTTAGCATCTCGCTCATACGCGACCGGATCTCGAGCGCTCTTTCGGGCATGTACCTGTCGAAATACGGAGTGATCTGCATAGCCAGCATATAATCGATGCCGGCCATTGCCTTGCCCAGTCTCCCTTCAGGGTCCGAAGCTGACGACCCTTCCGGACTAATCATCAGTTGATTGTAGACAAAATTCAGAAACTGGGAGACCAGGCTCGGGTTCACTTGCCTTGTCGCACCCGGATTGAGATAGGAAAGGTCGGCGCCTCCAAACAAACCGAGGCCCCAGTCCGGAAACACGTACGGTCCCAGCGATGCGATATTAAAGGATACTCGCCCAGGTTCTTTGAGTGCGGCTGTCAAAGCTGACAAAAACAGATCGTCTCCGATCGCACGATCCTTGGCGCCGATCATCATTAGCGTCATCGGAAACTCCGGTTGAATTCCGGAGTCCAGGCTGCGCTGCGCAAGCTGTGCGGCGCGAGCGGGATTGGTCGCGACAACGCTCATCGCGAGCTCAAGGTAGAGTTGCGCCTGTTCGCTGCTTCGTCCCATGAAGGGAGACGGCTGAGCATCACCTTCCGACGGAACATCGATGACAGTCTTTGACAATTTCTCCGCAAGACTGATGTCGCGGCGTGCTATCAACTGAAGCACCTCGATTCGAAGCTGCGAGTCCGGAGTGAAGCGAGGCTGGGCCTGGGCTTCCCGCCCTACCGCGCCGTGTGACTGCCTCATAATGAAGATCGAATTAAACGCTTCCTTGAACATATCGCGGGCTCGAGGCTCGTCGTAATCCCACAGCACGTCGGCAATCTGGCCCCTCGCTCGTATCTTCATTCGGTCAGAGCCGAACCCCTTCGCCGTTTCGAAGAGTTGCTCCAATAAGTACAAGGCCCGCTGTTGTTCCTGAGTCAGTGTTTTAGTCTTTATTAGAGGAGCTGGTGCAGCGGTTGGTTCCTTTGTCGCCGCCTTTTGAGCGGGCGGGGTTTGTGCCTGCGAGATCACGCATACGAGCGCGATCTCGGCTAAAATGCCGAGACTTCGCAGCGAAGACATTATTTCCACCTCATAGGATTATAGGAATGGTCCGGTCGATCTCTTAGCTCGATCGCTGACTCCGAGTGACTTGAGCGAGCACGACTCACGGGAGCAAATACGTCAGAGCCATTATGATCGTTCGGAGAAACGAGTCAAGCGCGAAGGAAGAGTGTAATGTAACCCTCTGCTTTTGACCGGCATTTGCCTTTCATTTGCCTTTAATGTAGCCTCATTTCGTAAATAGAAGGCAGACGAAAAAAACTACACTACCAGCCGAGCGAGGTTAAATACATGCAAGACGAAGCCGGCAATGCAACAGGAACTTTCGAGAACTCAGAAGAAATAAGGAAGGCTTTCGCGGAATTGCCTTTCGATAGAAAGCTGACGACGCTGTTTCGGATCGAGCTTGATCTCGTAGGCGATGTAGCCGAAGGGGTGGCGTCGGGTGTCGAGAATATTTTCAAGGACGTGGCCTGCTGGTTTTCCAAGGAGACGAAAGCCGCCGATTCCGAAGGCCGTTCTCACGCAAGTTAGTCTACTGAACGTTTTTGACAGCTCGTTTTCGCAGCGAGCAATCAGGAGTAAAACTCAATGAGCGAGCAATTGGTGCTTCACGACCCGCTTTATAAGCTCGCCGTCAGGTTCGGCAACGGCGAGGTCCTCACCTTCGTACTTGAGGATCCGCTTGATTCGCGAGCTATAAAACCTGAAACTCGCTACGCGATTGTGAGTTCTTTTCTACGCCAGAACCCCAGTGAGTGCACCGAAGTGGCGGCATTGAATATGCGCGACATAACGTTTCTCAGAACAGAGCGAGTCACGCTGGAACAACTCGCCATATCGCACCGAATGCCCGGAATCGGTTCGCCCTCCAAAGGCGATCCCGATGATCGGCTGCCTAAAGTAATTTCACAAATCACATTCATTTGAGCTTATGAAATTGCCATCCAACTCGCGCATGTCGTCCGCGCTGGGACTTGTCCTGTTGATGATTTCGGTCTGCGGCTGCCAGGATCAAGCAGCGATCGAATCCGAAAACGCCCAGTCGCAAAAAGAAAGCTCATCTAAAGACTCACAGGGTATAAGCTCGGCAAAGGCGTTCGAGCACATGAAAAAAATGGTCGAGTTTGGCCCACGTCCGTCGGGATCTCCGGCCATAAAGAAAACACAGGACTATATCAAGAGTGAGTTGACGAGCTACGGCTTGAAAGTGACCGAGGACGACTTTGTCGGCGAGACGCCGAAAGGCAAGATTCCGATGAAGAACATCATCGCGGAAGTCCCCGGCGCCGCCGGCGACATTGTCATGATCTCCGGTCACTACGATACAAAACTAATGCCGGGGTTCGACGGCGCCAATGACGGTGCTTCGAGCGCGGCCGCTGTCCTGGAGATGGCGCGAGTGCTCGCGAAAACAAAGCCCGATTATACCGTCTGGCTCGTCTTCTTTGATGGAGAGGAAGCTGTCGTCGAGTGGACCGGCGACGACAACACCTACGGAAGCCGCCATCTCGCCTCAAAGCTTACCGCCGACAACCGCATCAAACAGATTAAGTCCATGCTCCTGGTCGATATGATCGGCGATTCCAAACTCGATTTAATGAAAGATCTGGATTCCACGACGTGGCTGGTAGACCTTGTTTGGAAGACCGCCGAGCGAACGGGAACCGGCAAATACTTCCTTGGGAATGAATCCGGCTACAGCGATGATCATATAGCGTTCAAAACGGCAGGCGTACCCGTCGTCGACATAATCGATTTTAACTACGGGCCAGGCAACTCTTACTGGCATACCACCCAGGACACAATCGATAAAGTCAGCGGTGATAGCGTAAAAGCGGTGTGCGACACGGTGCTCAATACGCTGCCCCAATTGTTCAAGCTTCTAAAATCAGGGCTTCCCAGAGAGACCCGAATTCCCAACTAATACGAATCGGAGGAAGACTCTTGAAGCGGATCGCTGTCATCCCCGGTGACGGCATCGGACCTGAAGTCATAGCCGAAGCTGTCGAAACCCTGAAACTCGCGCAGCGCCTTTATCACCTCGATCTCGATTTTACGTGGTTCGACTGGGGCGCCGACAAATATCTCGCCTCGGGGACCACCCTGCCCGAAGGTGCGCTCTCAATGCTGTCGGCGGACTTCGACGCAATCCTGACGGGTGCGTTCGGCGATCCGCGTGTGCCGGATAATCGACACGCGGCGGATATCCTGCTCGGCATGCGAATGGGGTTGGATCTTTATATTAATCTCCGGCCGGTCAAGCTCCTGAACCGCAAACTCACTCCGCTAAGAGAACGCGATCTATCCGATATTAATTTCGTTGTGTTTCGCGAAAACACCGAAGGCATGTACGTATTCATGGGCGGAAACTTCAAGAAGGGTACACCAGACGAAATAGCGATCCAGGAAGAAATAAATACGAGAAAGGGAGTTGAGCGCATTATCACTGCCGCCTTTGAGTACGCGCGCGAACACGGCCGCCGCAGGGTTACGATGAGCGATAAATCGAATGTGCTCACATACGGCCACGATCTCTGGCAGCGCACTTTCAAAGAGGCGGCAGCGCGCTACAGCGATATCGAAGCCAATCATCTATACGTTGATGTGCTGGCTATGTGGATGGTGCTCGACCCCGGCCGCTTCGATGTCATCGTCACCAACAATTTATTTGGAGACATTGTGACCGATCTGGGAGCCGGTCTACAGGGAGGACTTGGGCTCGCCGCTTCGGGGAATATCAATCCCGGCAAAGTCTCCCTGTTCGAGCCCGTTCACGGAAGCGCTCCTCAATTCGCGGGCAAGAATGTCGCGAACCCTATTGCGGCGGTTTTAACCGCATCAATGATGCTTGAATATCTCGGATTAAATGAACCCGCGCGAGCCATCGAATCCGCTGTTGAACGATGCGTCGAGGAGGGCCTGACTACTTCCGATATCGGCGGCGCTCTTGGAACAAAAGAAGCCGGCGATGCGATCCGGCGACAACTCCATGCAGGGTAGCGGATTTTTCCCGAGGATTTCCCTCGCAGCGAGCAAGGTTAATCGTCGGAAGCCTTGAGCCTGCCGTGTCCGTTCTTCTTGGCGTGCGTACGGATCTCGATGCGCTCCTGATAAAGAGCAAGCGCCTTAGTAAGATACTGACGGACCCGCGTCAGTCTTAATCTCGTCGACGTCATTTCCAGCAGTTCCTGCTTCGCATCATTCTCAATCGGTAGAAGCGAGGAGATAAAGAGTGAGAACGGCTCGATGTCTTCCGGAAACGAGGTGCTTGGAGGCGCGCTCGGCTCATTGAGCGATCGGATGGTTTCGATAAACCGCTCAGCCAGTTCCCTGGTCTCGTCGAAGAAAGCGGTTAGATCGTCCTCGAGGTCGCTCTCATCCCAGAATGTCTCGGCTCTCGCGATAAGAAACGGCACGATCTGCTTGAACTCGAGCACCCGGTATCTCGCGGAACCGGTTGAGAGAATGTTCATTCGGCCTTCTTCGAGCGGCATCACGGCGCTGATTGCCGCTTCGCACCCCACGCTTCCGATGTGAGGCGCCGTATCTTCGCCGACGCTCGCATCGCTGCGGTACGAAATTCCGAAACAATTGCCGTTGTCGATCGCGTACCGCATCATCGCCTTATAGCGCTCTTCAAATATGTGCAGAGGCAACAGCGCTCCTGGAAATAGCACTACATCAAGAGGAAAAATCGCGATAAGGCTGATGTTCTCGTCGGGGTCAGATTCCACGCGTTCATTATATCACCGGTCGGTGATCAAGAGTTGCGGAAAGAAGTTTGCGTTCTATGCTCCAGGCGTTGAATGAAAATGCGCGCTTGCCCGCCGCAGGCACGGAGGCGATACTTCAAGTATGTTAGGCCGTCGCCTAACAATACTAATTCTTAATGGAACCCTTGCTCAGAGTTGATAGCATCGAAAAAATATATGAAGGCGCCCGTTCCGTCGCTGCCCTTCGCGGAGTGAGCCTGAATGCCGAAGCCGGTGATTTTATCGCGCTCATGGGCCCGTCCGGATGCGGTAAATCAACTTTACTTCACATAATCGGAGGAATGGATCGCCCTACTTCGGGAAGTGTAGTCTTAGGCGGTAAACGCATCGACTCCCTCCCCGAAGAGGAGCTTGCGCGCGTGAGACGACGCGATATCGGATTCATCTTTCAGTTCTTCAAGCTGCTTCCAACGCTTTCAGTCATCGAGAACATCACCTTGCCGATCCTGCTCGACGGCGGCTCGGACCGCGAAGCTACGTCCCGCGCTCGAAGTCTACTCGAGCGCGTCGGGCTGTCGGCTCGCTCTTCACATTTTCCGGCGGAGCTTTCAGGAGGCGAAATGCAGCGAGTCGCAATCGCTCGCGCCATCATCGCCAAGCCCTCCCTTCTCCTCGCGGACGAGCCTACCGGCAATCTCGACAGCGAGAGCGGCGCCGAAGTAATGAAGCTCCTCGGCGAATTGAATGTCGAGCATAATGTAACGGTCATTCTCGCAACTCACTCCAATGACGCTGCGCTCGCGGCGCGGCGCACAGTTCGAATGCGCGACGGTCTGGCCGAGACCGATATAAGCCTTTCAGACAATGCTGATCGCATACTTCAAGCTCTTTAGGCGATTCATTCTCAGGGCGCTGGCGCGAAGTCCGGTTCGTTCCGGAATAACTCTCGTCGGCATCGCGCTCGGAGTGGCGGTGATGATATCGATTCGTCTCGCGAATGCGAGCTCGCTTGATTCATTCAAAGCGGCGACCGGTATCCTGGCAGGCGAAGCATCTTTGCGGATCACTGGAACAGCCGGCCGCTTCGACGAGCTAAAACTGCGCGAGTTGGATTGGCTCAACCAGTATGGCCGCGTGAGCCCCGTTGTCGAGGGCATCGCAATGATGGGCGAGCCGGGCGATAAAGAATTCCTTCACGTTCTTGGGGTGGATGCATCCAGAGACCGGCCGGTTCGGGATTATCACCTGTTGAAGCTCAAAGAGGATGGATCGGAGCCGACTACTCAGGAACTGCTGATAATGATGGCCGATCCCGGCTCCGTGATCCTGACTGAAAAACTGGCGCATCGAAAAGGGCTCGCGATAGGCAGCACTATTTTTCTGACATTTGGCGACTCGCGGCAGAGGTGCGCCGTGCGAGGGCTTTTGCTGGATCAAGGTCCAGCTAGAGCGCTCGGCGGAGATTTTGCGCTGATGCAAATTGCCGCCGCGCAGAAAGCATTCAATCGGCCGGGGCTTCTCGATAGAGTGGATTTGAAGCTGAATGCCGGAGTTGACATTCAGCAAGCCGAATCCGACATTGCGCGAAGGCTGCCGGATGCTCTGATCGTGTCTCGTCCTGATGATCGAGCCGCCGAAGTCGAGCGAATGATCTCGGCATTTCATTTCAACCTGAATGCGCTCGCGTCCATCGCGCTGTTGGTCGGGTTATTTCTCATCTACAACACTGTCTCCGTCTCGGTAATCTCACGTCGCGATGAGATAGGGATACTGAGAGCGACGGGAGCGAGCCGGCGGCTCACGCTCGCATTATTTCTCGGCGAAGCCGGGTTGCTGTCTTTTATCGGAACCGTCGTCGGCATCGCCCTGGGGCCGTCGATGGCTAGCGCCGCGGTGCGCGCAACCGCGACAACCGTCGAGACATTTTACATAGCGAACATCGCAACGGAGTCGGCCGCAGGTCATCACCTCGGCGCGAGCGAAATTCTGATCGCGTTCGCGGTAGCGCTGCCGTTGTCGCTGCTGGCCGCCGCTCGTCCCGCGCTCGAGGCATCAAGAGTCCATCCCAGCGAAGCCATGAGCGGAGCCGAGCGGTTGAAGCGGAGCCTTCGTCCCTCATATCGATTGCTGCTCGCCTCGTCGTTGCTGATTGCCCTCGGATACATATTGACTCTGCCGGGACCGCTTCACGGATTGCCTGTATTCGCTTACCTGTCGGCGATGGCGCTTGTATTCGCGGGCGCGTTTGCTGCTCCAAATGCAATCTGGTTTTTAAGCGGCGTGGGCCGGCGCGTGATCGGTCTGGCGCCCCAACTGCGGGTTGAAGCCGGGCTCGCCGCGAGCAATCTTCGAGGAACGATACCTCGACTCGCGATATCGATAGCCGCCCTGTCTATAAGCCTCGCGATGATGACGGCTGTTTCCATTATGATTTCCAGCTTTCGCGAGACAGTAACCTATTGGGTCGACCAGACGATGGTCGCGGACATCTACGCAAAGCCCGTCACTCGGACCACAACGACGTCGGAAGGCGAGATCAGCCCTGAAGCGCTCGACTTGATTCGATCTTTGCCGGAGGTCGCTGCCGTCTCGTCGTTCGGCTCGCGCCAAGCGAGCTATGAGGGAAACCTCATTACGATCGGCGTCAGCGATTTTCGTGTTGCGCTGGATTACGGAAGGCTCCTCTTCAAATCGCCTGCAAACGCGAAGGAGCGAATGCGGGCGGCGATCGGGAAGGATGAGGCGATCGTATCTGAAAGCTTCGCGATCAAGTTCAATAAAAATCCGGGAGACGAAATAGATTTGCCCACGCCGGCGGGAGTCCGGCCGTTCAAGGTCGCCGCCGTTTATTATGACTATTCCAGCAATCGAGGGACGGCCGTTATCGACCGAGCCGCTTATGAGAAGTACTCTGGGGAGACTCATCCCGGCAGCCTTTCGATCTATGTTAACGCTGGATACGAGCCCGATACGGTTAAGGCAAAGATCGCGGATCTGATTGCCGGCCGCTACCAGCTTGTCATATCGACCAACAGATCGCTCCGACAAGAAGTAATGCGAATCTTCGACAGCACTTTCGCGATCACATACGCGCTCGAGTTCATAGCGATCACGGTTGCGGCCCTCGGCGTGATCTCGACGCTCCTGGCGCTGATCATCGAGCGCCGCGGAGAGATAGCCGTTCTCGGATTTATCGGAGCAACCCGCGGCCGTATCCGCCGAATGATCTTGATCGAGGCGTTTCTAATAGGCGGTGTAAGCCAAGCCATAGGAATCGCTATCGGCGTACTGCTCTCGCTGGTTTTGATCTATGTGATCAACGTTCAGTCATTCGGGTGGACGATTCAGTTTCATTTTCCAATATGGTTCTTGATCCAATCGACTGTCGCCATGCTCGTTGTATCGGCGCTTGCCGGGTACTATCCAGCGTCGCGCGCAGCCCGAGTCGACGGTATTCAATTCGCGAGGGAAGAATAGACGCAAGCTCCAAAGCGACTTGCGCACTCCATAACCGAGCTTTCCCCGAATCGCACTTCCCGTGAGAGGTTTTCGGATGCGAAGGCTGCCGCGAAAATTGGATTAAAACCGGCTCTGTCTACGGCCAAAGCGGGTGGGAATCGGGTACGTTAAAAACTATTCTCGCGTTTGGATCGTGATGCTATGATAGCGCCGCCAGGCTCTTGCCCCACATGGCCTGGTTTTAAGATGTTTGTGGGAAATAAAGACTGGAAATACTCGAAAGGGGGAAAATGCCGCGGACTTTCGGCAGGTTCCCCTTTCGCGGCTTGAGAGAATAATTCTCGTGCTTTCTGTCTGATTATTGGGCTTGACGCCTTCTTGTGCTACGGATTCTCCGCTTTGTCGCCCGTTCGATAGTCTCCAGACAGAGTACTCACGACGTACCATCCGGCAAATCGATTAGATTTTTGTTTTGAGATTAGCTTAGTGGTAAAAGTCGCTATTAGGCGCCGCTCATTCGCTCTCTTTTGCTATTTCGAGAATAGCCGCGCGCGTCTTAGTATCAAGCCGAAATCCCAAGCCATCGAGGCGATCCATTACAGGCGTAATCGAAGCGAGATGTCCAAGCGATTTGGCCTTCAGAAGCACACCTAAGGTTCCGGTAAATTTCACTTTGAGCAGACGCGCGTGACGTCTGGCGAGACCATCGTCCAGCAATACCAGAGAGCCCGGCGCCTCGACTGCCAGCGCTAATGCCTCGCGTTCTCCTGGACCAAGACCGGGAGCAATCGGCAACAAAGCCCGCTGGCTCGCTTCCCTGATGCGGATCCACGAAAGGGAGGTCAACTCAGGGAGCATCACTCTCGAGGCCAAACCAACTTTGATCTCACTTGCAACAGCCTCAGGTACGATAACCTTCGCATACAACTTATTGAGTAGATCGAGTAGTCCGATCTGAAATAAGTATTGTAGCGGTGAGGTGTCCGAGATCACCTCACGCACTGGCGAGGTCCTCCTTCAGTTCATCCTCGCTAAGACGAAATGTTGCCACGCCATAGTCAGCTAGCTTCGATAGAAAGACGGCTCGCGGTATTCCCGCAAGCGCCGCAGCGGCTCCAGAGGAGAGCCTACCCAGCTCGAACAGCTTAGCCGCCGCGGCAAGTCGCAACGTGCCCTCAACTTCAGTGGCAGACAATTTAAGTGCCACTAAGGCTTCATCGGGTATGCTCAGCTTGATTTCGCACATCGGATTTCCTCCCAGTGTTGACCCCCAATTTCGCGAGGCTTAATTGCTTTTGGTCTTCAGCTTATCCTCGTCGCTTGCCTCCGGCAAGTACATCAAAGGCTACAAACAGTACATCAAAGGCTCAGAACGTTTTGCAACGGGATGGTTTCATGGAGTCCGCATTGATCTACAATGAGACTCGCGCAATTTATGATTCGCGATGTTCGCGATCGAGTGGTAGTCATCCTCAAAGATCGAAAGCAAGGGGATCAGCGAATACAATCTAGCGATCCAAACCCGTGGTGTTATGATTGAACCCGTTAATTCCGTACACGTACTTCTCATATGCGGTTTATCTCGGCAAGCGCGTTCTGGTGGCTCTTTCTGGCTGCTCCGATAATTTTCTTCTATTTGCTCAAACTCAGACGTACCAGGCGCGTTGTCTCCACGACTCTTCTGTGGAAACGCGCCTTTGAAGAAATGGAAGCCAACGCTCCATTTCGAAAGCTCCGCAGAAACCTCCTCTTACTTCTCCAGCTTCTCGTGCTCGCCATCGGCGTGATGGCGCTCGCCAGGCCTACGGTGCGAAGCAACGCTCTCGTCACCGGAAACACCGTCATAGTGATCGACTCAAGCGCCAGTATGAGCGCGCGAGATGAAGACGTTGGCAAATCATCGAGACTGGACAAAGCAAAAGCTATAGCGCGCCGTATTATCGACGGCCTCGACTCCAACGCGCGAGTCGCTGTCATCGAGGCATCTTCCAAGTCCGTCGTTCGAAGCCCTGTTTCTTCAGATCACTCTTCACATCTGAGAGCAATTTCCGATATTGCTGAAACCGACACCGAAGGCGATCTGGCCGGCGCCCTGTTGCTCGCGGAACAACTTGCCAAATCCGAACGGGAGGCTTCCATAGCCGTCATTAGCGACGGCGCCGGAATAGCCCCGTCCTCCTGGGACTCGCGTGGAACGCCCACGCAGTTTGTAAGAGTCGGGCAACGCGCGGACAACGCCGCCATAGTTGCCATGAACTCACGCCGCCTGCCCGACGGCACTCATGAGCTGTTTGCATCGATCGCGAATTTCAGCGAGCGCCCTCGAGCATTCGATGCTGAGCTGCGAATCGACGGTCGGCTCGTGGATGCTCGCACCGTGAATGTCGGCCCCGCTCCCGTTGGCGGGCAGGCCTCGTCAACTCAGGCCAATCGCGCGGTCCTGACGTTCGACTCCCTCCCGACGCAAGGGGGGCTCGCCGAGCTGAAGTTGGACGTCGAAGACGATCTCGCATCGGACAACGTCGCATATGCCTACGTTCCCGATGCGAGGCGAATAAAGGTCGGCGTCAGCGCCGACAATCAGTTTTTGATTCAAGCGCTCGCCGTGAACCCGGCTATCGAAGCCGGCAGGTTAACACCCGATTCGAATGTGGATTCATTCGATGTGCTGGTAGGGGAAGGCGGCGCCGTCGCGAGCCTTGCCCGCGGACGCGCATCGCTTCTAGCGATCGATCCTCCGGACATATCCGGTTTGTGGCAGAGGAGTTCATCCAAAGAGGGGCCGAGGGCGCAGTCGTTGACCTTCGAACGCTCGCATCCGGTAAACGCCTATCTTTCTTACGGCGATCTGCACGTCGAGACAGCGTCGGCGCGCGAGACCTCCGCATGGCTCAAGCCGATACTCTCCGACCAGAGCGGAGGCCTGATATGGGCCGGAGACGACGGACATCGCCGGCTCGTGATGATCGGGTTTGATATTACAAAAAGCGATATCGCGTTGAAGGTAGAGTTCCCGATTTTGATTTCCAACTCGATCTCCTGGCTTGCAAGCCGGGACGTCGAAGCCGAGGATCGAGCCATTAGAGCAGGCCAGCCGGTGGACTTGAAATCGTCAGAGAAAGGGCCGACCTTGCCGATCACCTTGCCGGGCGGCCAGAAGATTGAAGCTACGCCGGCGCAGGGTTCCGTGACGTTCGCCGACACAAACAGGGTCGGCGTCTATCGCGTTGAAGGTGCAAATTCATTCGCCGCCAGCCTGTTCAGCGAATCGGAATCCGACACGACGCCGCGAGATTCGCTCACAACTCGGGGAGGCGCGCTGAAGTCTCAGGGGGAACGTCTCAAGTCGGAGCGCGAGACCTGGAGATGGGTCGCGGCCGCCGCGCTCGCGCTTCTCGCGCTCGAGTGGTGGGTATATCAAAGGAGGGTCGCTGCCTGAGCCCGCTCGAAAGTGAACGAATGGTCTACCGTCGCAATGCGAATTGAGCTCACCAACCCGCTCGCGCTCTTGCTTATCGCGCTGGTTCCTCTTGCGCACTATCTGGCAACGGGACATGTGCCATGGAGCGCGAGGAAACAAGCGCGCGCGGTATCGCGAGCGCGGATGAGGACGATGGTCGCCGTGAGGTCGGTAATCGTTCTCCTGCTCGTACTGGCGCTATCCGGATTGCGAATCAGAACTCGCTCGAATGATCTTGCGGTCATCTTTCTAATCGATGTATCGACAAGCATGGCTCGCGATTTAAAACAGCCTGCCCAGGCGCGCGACGTCGTAAATCTGGTCAACCGGCAGATTGATCTCGCCGCACCGAATGATTACGTCGGAATAATAGCTTTCGCCCGCGAACCGTCGGTCGAGCTTTCGCCGACGCGCAAAGAGATCTTAGGAGCCTGGCGTCTCTCCGAAATACATTCGAACCCGCCGAACGATTACACGGATATAGCGGCTGCTTTGCGGCTCGCTTCGGCTCTTGTGCCCGAATCCGCGACTGGAAGATTCGTGTTGATTTCGGATGGCAATGAGAATCTGGAGAGCGCTTCGCGGATCCTACCGTTGCTCAAGTCGCAGGGTATCGAAATAAACACCGTGGCGATGAAGAGCATTGGCGACACACGAGGACGGGCCGAAGTCGCCGTTCGCGATCTCGCCGCGCCCGCGAGCCTCTCCGAGGGAGAAGCCTTTGAGCTCAAAGCCTCCGTCGACAGCACGCGCGACACCGACGCGAAGCTTCGCGTCTTTGCAAATGATTCGTTGATAACCGAGCGCACGGTGCGGCTTTCATCGTCAGGCGACAACACATTTGTCTTGCCGCAGCGCATGGAGCGAAAAGGCTTCTACACTTATCGCGCGGAGATTGAATCGGTCGACTCCGATTCGATCATTCAGAACAACTCGCGAGAAGCTCTGGTGATGGTCGAAGGCAGGCCGAAGATCCTTTATATATTCGGCGATTCGCGTCCGTCTGCGGCGCTTGTCCGCGTGATGAACGACGCGCAGCTCGAGGCCGCGACAAAACCGGCTATCGGCCTGCCCTCGACGCTCGCGGGATTTCAGGACTACGACCTCGTTATCCTGGACAATGCGCCCGCGTCGGCTTTGACCCAGGATCAAATGAAGATGGTTCGCGCTTATGTTCACGACCTCGGCGGAGGCTTCATTATGATCGGAGGCGATCAGAGCTTTGGCGCCGGGGGCTATTACAAAACTCCGGTCGAAGAGGCGCTTCCGGTGTCTTTGGATATACGGAACAAGAAACACTTTCCGAGTCTCGCGCTCGTTCTGGTGATCGACGAGTCCGGCTCGATGAACGAACAGCAGTTAGGCCGAAGCAAGATAGAACTGGCTCAAGAAGCCTCTTTCGCGGCCGTCGACGCCCTTTCGGACCGGGATTCGGCCGGCGTGATAGCGTTCAATTCCGCCGCGGAGGCCGTCGTTAAACTCGCCGCGGTCGAAGACAAGCCTGGCGCCAAGAAAAAAATCGGAGAGATTGTGGCGGCCGGCGGTACCGCGATGTATCCCGGATTGAAAATGGCTTATGACTGGCTGCTGTCGAGCGATGCCCAATTAAAACACGTGATAGTGCTCTCGGATGGCGAAAGCGACCCCGGCGATTTCCTCGGTATCGCTCGCCAGATGCGGAACGCAGGGATGACCCTCTCGACCGTAGCCGTTGGAGAGGAGGCCGACTTCTCCCTTATGGAGTCGCTGGCGCGAATCGGAGGAGGCCGCTTCTATTCGACAAATCGTCCTGAAACGCTGACAAGCATCTTCACCCGCGAGACCTTTCTTGCATCCGGCGGCAGCATCATTGAAGAGCCGTTCGTGCCGCTTCCGCAAGCTTCGTCGCCGGCTACAAACGGAATCGATTGGGGTAGGGCCCCGAGACTGCTCGGATATGCCGGAACGAGCGAACGCGAGGCCAAAGAGAAAGGAGGTTCGCCTCCAGCCGTAACCGCGCTGGTGTCCGACAAAGGCGATCCTGTTTATTCCGTATGGCAATACGG
>Ga0209687_1000062_pt1 | contig 45789 bp, 34 predicted proteins | sample GraSoiAngelo_136_FD_185893 | JGI IMG/M metagenome (GOLD analysis project Ga0209687, IMG submission 185893) | Grasslands soil microbial communities from the Angelo Coastal Reserve, California, USA - 14_0929_09_20cm (SPAdes) (version 2) | ecosystem: Environmental > Terrestrial > Soil > Grasslands ...
TGAAGGTACACGTTCCGCTGGCCGCAATCGAAGCTCCTGAGAGCGTGATGACGTTGGAGCTGACCGTCAACGTTCCTCCGCACTGGCTGCCGCTCGTACTGGGTGTTGTCAGTCCGGCAGGCAGCGTGTCGGTGAACCCAACTCCGGTCAGCCCGACCGTGGAGTTCGGATTCGTGATCGTGAAGGTAAGGCTTGTCGTTCCGCCGAGCGGAATGTTCGCCGCGCCGAATGCCTTGCTGATTGAAGGCGGAGCGACGACGGTGATCGTAGCCGTATTGCTCGGCGCGCCCGTGCCGCCGTTGGCGGAGCCAACCGCGCCGGTTGTGTTGTTCTTGACGCCCGCGGTTGCTCCCGTGACCGTTACGGTGATCTGACAGTTACTGCTGGGATTGATCGATCCGCCGGTGAAGGAAATCAGGTTCGGGGCCGTAGTCGACAACATTCCTCCGCAGACCGCCGTCGGGCCCGCTGTCGGAACCGTCAACCCCGACGGAAGCGTGTCGGTGAAGTTAACTCCCGTCAGAGTCGTGGTCGTATTCGCGTTGTTGACGGTGAAGGTGAGCACGCTGGTTCCATTGAGAGGAATCGTAGCCGCGTCAAAGGCCTTGCTGATGCTCGGCGCTCCGATCACGGTGAGGGTAGCGGTATTGCTGACAGCTCCCGCTCCGCTTTCGCTGGAGCTGACGGCCCCCGTCGTGTTGTTCCATACGCCGGCCGAAGCGCCGGTTACGGTAACAGAGAAGCTGCAAGTACCGCTTGCCGCCAACGTACCTCCGCTGAAAGCAATGGTGCTCGGAGCGGTAGTAGTGAGCGTGCCGCCGCAGGTTGAGGTGCTGGAAGTCGCCACCGTTATTCCGGCCGGCAGAGTATCAGTGAAGCTGATGCCGGTCAGAGCAAGCGATGCATTCGGATTCGAAACGGTGAAGGACAAGCTGGTGGTTCCTCCAACCAAAACGCTGGAGACTCCGAACGACTTGGTCACCGTCGGAGCACTCGCAACGCTAACGGTTGCGGTGTTGCTGGTTGCTCCGGTTCCACCGTTGGTCGATGTGACTGCGCCGGTGGTGTTGTTCTTGACGCCCGCGGTTGCGCCGGTGACGGTGACGCTGAAGGTACACGTTCCGCTCGCCGCAATCGAAGCTCCTGAGAGCGTGATGACGTTGGAGCTGACCGTCAACGTTCCTCCGCACTGGCTGCCGCTCGTATTGGGTGTTGTCAGTCCCGCAGGCAGCGTGTCGGTGAACCCAACTCCGGTCAGGCTGTTCGCGGAATTCGGATTCGTGATCGTGAAGGTAAGGCTTGTCGTTCCGCCGAGCGGAATATTCGCCGCGCCGAATGCCTTCGCGATTGTAGGCGGCGCCAGGACAGTGACCGACGCGTTAGCGGTATTTCCGTTAGGCGCGTTCGATGCCGTGACCGTGCCGCTGACGTTGTTCTTTACACCCGCGGTTGTACCGGTCACGTCAACTGCAATGGTGCAAGTACCGCTTGCCGCGATCGTGCCGCCGCTGAATGTCAGCGTCGTGTCTCCCGCGCTGGGCGTGAACGTACCTCCGCAGCTCGTGCTTGCATTGGGTGTGGCCGCCACTTGTAAGCCTGACGGCAGCGCATCCGTGAACGCGACTCCGGTCAGGGCCGTCGTCGTATTCGAGTTGGTGATCGTGAACGTCAGCGTGGTGACACCGCCGATCGGGATTGTCGCCGCGCCAAACGCCTTGCTGATTGAGGCTCCTCCGACAACGGTCAGAGTTGCGGTATTGCTTGTCGCTCCCGCACCGCTTTCGGTCGCGCTGATCACGCCCGTCGTGTTGTTCTTCACACCTGCCGTGGTTCCGGTGACGGTTACGCTGAAGCTACACGTTCCGCTTGCGGGAAGTGTCCCTCCGCTGAAGCTGATCGTGCTCGGAGCCGTCGTTGTAAGAGTTCCTCCGCAGGTGCTTGAAGATGTTGTCGGCGCCGTTAAGCCGGCCGGCAACGTGTCGGTGAATGAGATGCCCGTCAACGTCAGGGCGGAATTCGAATTGGTGATCTGGAAGGTCAGGCTCGTGGTTCCACCGATCGGGATGCTTGCAGCGCCGAACGCCTTTGATACCGTTGGAGGCGTTGCCACCGTGACCGTAGCCGTGTTGCTGACTCCTCCGGTTCCGCCGTTGGTCGACGTCACCGCTCCCGTGGTGTTGTTCTGAACTCCGGAACTGACACCGGTCACGGTTACGCTGAACGTGCAGGTTCCGCTTGCTGCGATAGTGGCTCCACTCAGGGTGATCGTGCTCGGGTTTGTCGTCGTCAAAGTCCCGCCACACTGGCTCCCCGAAGAAGTCGCGACACTTAATCCCGCCGGCAATGTGTCGGTGAACCCAACTCCGGTCAGGGCCACTGTTGAATTCGGGTTGGTGATCGTGAACGTCAGGCTTGTCGTGCCGCCAACCGCGATGTTAGAAGCGCCGAACGCCTTGCTTATCGTCGGCGGCGCAACGACCGTTACGCTTGCCGTGTTGCTGGTCGCGCCGACGCCTCCCTCGGTCGAAGAAACCGCGCCGGTTGTGTTGTTCTTCACGCCCGCCGTGGCTCCAGTCACCGTAACGCTGAAGGTGCACGTGCCGCTTGCCGCGATCGTTGCTCCAGTCAAGGTGATCGTGCTTGGCGTCGTCGTCGTAAGCGTGCCGCTACAGGTCGGAGTCGGGCCCGACGTGGCGACGGTTAGTCCGGCCGGAAGAGTATCGGTAAAGCCGACGCCGGTAATCGCCGTCGTGGTATTAGGATTGGTTATGGTGAAGGTGAGGCTTGTCGTTCCGTTGAGCGGAATAGTCGCCGCTCCGAATGCCTTGCTTATCGTAGGAGGTCCGACGACTGTAAGGGTCGCGGTGTTGCTTGCAACTCCTGTTCCGCCTTCAGTCGACTGAGGCGCGTTGGTGGCGTTGTTCTTGACGCCGGTGGTTGTTCCTTTGATGTTGACGGTCAGCGTGCAAGACGAATTCGGAGGCAGGGTTCCGCCGCCGAAATTCAAAGTCGTGTCGCCGGGCGTTGCGTTCCAGGTCCCGCTGCAAGTCGTACTCGGGCTTGCAGGATTCGCCACTTCCAATCCAGCGGGCAGGTTGTCCGAGAAGTTGACGCCGGTGAGCGTCACTCCAGTGTTCGGGTTTGTGAGCGTCAACGTCAACGAGGTCGACCCATTCAACGGAATGGTCGCTGCTCCAAATGCCTTACTCAAGGTAGGCGGCGCCACTACTGTTAGCGTTGCGCTTTGTTGAGTAGCAGGATTGTTGCAGGCATCGGTTGCATCGACTGTATACGTGTCCGAATCGGTGAGGATGGTTCCGGTTATCGTGAGCGTCGTCGTCGTAGTGGTTGCGCCGCTCGATGTATTGATCGTCGCTCTGCCGCCGAGGCTCACACCGCTGACCAGGGTTGTCCCGTTCTTCTTCCACACTGGAACAAACGGAATATTACCTTGATACGTGGTCGTGAACGTCGCCGTAGTGCCCTTAGCCACCTGCTGATTTGTCAGCGGCACAGTAATGACGGCGGGCACGCAAACGGTCGTGCAGGTAGAATCGCCGGCCGTGCCGGTATCCGGGTCGTCCGTCTGAACCGTTGAGAAGTTGCTGCCTGAGACGGAGCCCTGGTTGCAGACCTTGATCACTCCGGCGGGCAACGGGTTATTGATTATTACGCGGAATACGATCGTCACCGTCTTACCTGGCGGGAGGGTGTTTATTGTCTTTGATATGGTTTCACCCGAAAGACTCGCCGCTCTCCGACTGATCAACGCGTAAGCTGGTTTCAAATTTTCGATTCGACCGCTTGCGCCGATCAATCCACCTTGCCAAAGTCTCCTTTGCCAAGACTCCATTCCTCTGCTTGGGAATCCGTCTCTGGATTCCTCAAAAGACAGGTGGAAAAGATCAGAGGGTGTAAGCACCCGGCTAGTAGTTTTGGGTGCCGGCTCAGCTTCCACGATCGATTCGTTTTCAACCGACGGTAGACGCCGTGTGTTTGGGGAAATTCTCGGAGACATTATTCCACTCTTATAGAAAGAGGTAACTCCCCTGTCTGCCCCCAGCACATACACCATCTCTCTCAATACGACCGTCAATAGATCGATTTTGCCGAATGCCGGACTGGACCGGGGTACCCGGTCAGATTCGAATCTTGCCGTCAGAAACTCTTCATCTTGATTCGGCGTTGAATCGACAAACCAGCCGTAACCACTAGCAAGCGGGTCGATAAAGACTTGATTTCTGTCGGCTCGCGCGATAAGGCCCTCCGACTGTTCCGACACCTGGAAAGCAACCTGAGTCAACCGCGCAAGATCACTTTCGCCGACCCCTAGTGCCCGCAATCTCTCAATCGCGGCGGAAACTATAAACAATAATTCAGCCTGTGACAGGCTGGTTGGGGAGGCAATTTTCCGAAGACCATTATCGTCGACGAACAGCCGGTCATCCCTGAGCTGTCGTGAAAATGACACCGATGACGGATCTTCCACAATCGATACCGTCGATGTGGTACACGTATTCGCGGCGACGGTGTTTATAGTGCCGGAACTGCCGGTGTTGGCCACGGTATTATTAGACGAAAGAGCCGCAAAGCCGCCTTCGAGGTTGAATACTCCCGCAGGCGCGCCGGCTTGGCGTACTCGAATCGACTGTTCGCTGCCAAGGCCTCCCGGAACGGCTGCCGGATCGTAATTTACGTTGTTGCCCGTTATCCGCGCGCAAACTGTATTGCCTGTATTGGCTTCAACGTATAGTCCAGCGAGCGGACAAGCAGTGTTCGCCGGTCCGCAGACGGCCTGATTAGATCCGGTCGGAGCGGTAATCGTGTTGTTAGTAAGAATGAAATTAGCCCCGCCCGTACCCAAACGCCCAATTGCTTCGATGCCGCGCGCGTTAGGAATCTCGTGAATCTGATTGCCATCCACCACGAGCTTTGCGTTTGCCTGTCCGTTAATATTCAGTCGAATTCCATTGCCAATGGCCGAGCCTGAATCCTTAACGTTATTCGTTCCAAAAGTGTTATTGAGAATCTTTCCGTCCACGCCGCCGCCGGTTCCATCCGCGAAGACGTTCAGCGAGACACTGTGTTGTGTTTGAAAATTATTATTCTGGATTTTGAATTTATTGACTCCGCTCTGGGAAGTATCGACATCCATACCCACGTTGTTGGCCGTGAACGCGCAGTTCTGCACTAGCGCCAGCATGATAGTGGAGTCATCTGCTGTGTCGAATTGAAGGCCGTCCGCGAAATTGTTAGAGATCGTAACGCCGTCGATTGTAAGAGCCGTGACCACCGTCGCCGCCCCGCTCGGATGAGCGACGTTGAAATTGATGCCACTGTTGCCGACGCTGCCCGTAATAGTTCCGCCGGTAATGTTGAACGCGCTGATAGTACCGCTGGTTGGTCGCACCTGAAGATTGTCATGCGGATTCGGCCCGATCACGCAATTCGTGATATTGAAAGTCCCATTCATAATTCCGCTGAGCGAAACACCCTGATCGTTTACGGTCGTCTCGCCGCTGTTATCTGTAATGTTGCACCGGATAAGTGATAGCCCATTCAGACCGCTTCCGGATGTGCCGGTTGAATGGATGCCGTCGCCGTTCGTTTGATCGGTATGAGCGGTTCCACTATTCGTAATATTCAAGTAGCCGAGACTCACATTCGATGTATTCGTGAGCGCAATGCCGGAGCCAGTGGAAGTAAGTATAGTGCCTCCCGATCCGTTGTTGGATCCCCCGCCGTCACCGGTCACGGTGAAGCTGCCTCCGGTCGAACTCAAAATGATGCCGTTTGATCCATTGGTCGAGGATATGCTGGTAAAAGTCGCGGTTGGCGTTCCGCTCGAGAGGTTGACTGCGATACCGTTCGTATTGGTTATCGAGCAGTCATTCACTGAAAGATTCCCAAAGTTGGATCCCAGTAGCGCTGTTCCACCGCTGTTGCTCAGATTTAGTCCTCGGATCGTGTTGCCGCTTCCAATCGTCACATTGGTGCTTCCAGTCGCAATTACAGGACGCGTACCACCCGTGGCCGGAAGCGGTGCGCTATACGGCTGAGGGGTCAATCCGGTTATCGATGATAACGAAACAGTAGCGCCCTGCCCTACCAATCGTTGATTGTTCAGAAGCGTAATAGGCCCAGCGTAGTTGGTCGCCGTTTGTCTGTACAAGAAGATGTTGTCGCCAGGATCATCTGCTGCACCGGAGACAAAGTTCGGAAGGCTATTAAAAGGCGTTCCCAGCCGGCCGTCTCCATTTGATGCTTGAGAGTTGTCGACAAACCAGATCATGCCCGCCACAGTAATTGTGACTGTGCCTGTATTCGTCAGTGGAGAGGTTTGCCCGTCACTCACGGTATAGGTGAATGTACAGGTTCCCTCGAAGCCAGCGGGAGGATTGAACGTGAACGAGCCGTCGGAATTCACGGTCAAATTGCCCCCGCATGACGGCGCGCTATTACCGGTGACGGTCATCGTATTACCGTCAGGCTCGAAGTCATTTGCGAGGAGTCCTTGCGCCGCGTTGGGCGAAATCGAGACGTTTCCAATAGCAGAATAGCTATCGTCAAAGGCAATCGGTGAAGTATTGACCGAGCCGGGCACTAGGGTCGTATTCGGATCGATTGTATCGCTAAAGGCTACTCCGGTCGCGTCCCCTGTTCCCGTGTTGCTGATGACGACCGTATAGCCCAGCGTATCGCCCGGATTCGCTTTTCCGTTGCTATTCACGTCGTTCACCAGAGCGTCTTGCTTGGTGGCAGTAATGATCGGAGATGCGGGAGGCAAAAAGCTAAAGGGGCGCGCTAGCCTGGAATTTGTAAATCCACCTTTGGACAATTCAACCCCTGAATTCATGTTTGGCGTCGTATTGGGCGCCATCTCCCTCGATTTGACCCCTGGTAGAATGACCAGCCAGCTAGTGATGGCAAGGATTACTACCATAAGACGCGTCGATAGCTTGATCTGCTTCATGATGATTACCTCTAATTATCGACTGTGTTGATGTGCGACCGCCGGGGACGCCGCTGTGAGAACCTTCAAACCCTCTGGTTTTAAAAAGCCTTTTTCAAAATCGCAACGGGTATTGGAGCGCTCTGCCTGGAGAGCGCTCCACTGCATTTGCCGACTCAAGTTCTGGGCGGAAACACTCCCTGAAGAGCAATGCAAAAATTGAGAGTCAGATATGGTTGCATATTGTTATGGGGTTGGTCTCCCCCGGCTGGTGCGATCGCATTATCGCTCATCAGCGTCAGGTTCGTGTTCGTGACCGTTTGATACGGAGTGGCGTTGCTGGGAATTCTTGCAAGCGAGTGACCCGCCGGGCCAGGATTATCGGCCGGCGAGGCTGATGCCCGGACCATATGTGAATGCGATGGAATTTCGCTTTCAAGCAGCGAAACAGTCTCTGATCCTCCTGTTTCGCCAAGGTCGTGGAGGGATAACCCCGGTCCCTGCCCCGGATGCATAGGGGCGTTCCCCTGCATGTTGGGCAACGCGAAGTTGGATTTGCCGTCGCCGCCGTAGGTCGTTCCAAGCAGCGAGAAGAGAGCCGTGTTCTGAGATAGAGGCAAAATCTGCCCGTCGCAGAAAGCCCATCCCTTAGGCGCGAAGTTGAACGGAAAAATACGAATTTCAGCTACAAAAGGATCTGCCATGTGAGTTTTCTCCTTATGTCTGCGATGGGAATATCCCGAATAGCGAAATAATGAAGTCAACGCACAGGTATGGCTGGAAGTTGTTATGTGGTTGACTGCCTCCAGTCGAGCTCATTGAGGTCGTGGCCATATTCACGGTGGTCGTGTCCGCTATATACCCGTCGAAGGTGGTTGCGGCGCCCACGACTGAACTGGTCGGACTTGCGTTATTGCCGGTACTCGATGAACCGAGTAGGGGATGGCTGTGAGCAGGAATCTGGCTGACCGTCAGCGTCACGGTTTCGACACCACCTGTCTCAGCTAAGGTGAATCCATTCCCCATGTGCAGCGGTATCCGTCCTCGTAAGTCGGGGAGGGCAAAGGTGCTTTGGCCGTCCCCGCCATAAGTCGTTCCTATCAAATTAAAAAGGGTCTCGTTCTCCGAAATCGGCAGCAACTGACCCTCGCAGAACATCCAACCGGCGGGCGCGAAGTTTCCGGCGAACATCCTTATTTCACCAACATATGGTTGTGCCATCAGTTTTCTCCTTTAAGTTTGCGAGGGGAAGATGCCTTGCAGCGCGATACAAAAGTTCAAAACAAGAAAGGGCTGCATGTTCAGATGGGCTTGGCTGCCGCCTACATTGGCGACCGAGCTGGGCTCCAAAGCAACGAGATTGTTTGAAGGATTGACATAGAATTGGTTCGGCGTTGTTCCAAGTAAGTTATTTGTCGGAATGACAACCGTGCCAGCAGACGTCGATCCATTCAACGAGTGCGTGTGGGTGGGTACTTCCGAAATTGAAAGAGTGTGCGCTTGCTCGCCTCCCCGTTCGCCGAGCGTGTGTCCCGCGCCCATATGAATAGGCGCCCTTGCTCGCAGATCGGGAAGGCCGAAGTTCACTCGGCCGTCGCCTCCATAGGTAGTGCCGAGAAGAGAGAATAAAGCCTGATTCTGATTGATAGGCAGGAGCTGTCCATCACATAAAGCCCAGCCCTTCGGGGGAAAGCCGAAACTCATTATTCGGATTTCAGACAAGAACGGTTCCGCCATTGCTTCTCCTTTCAAGATTGCCGGCGCGATGCGGCAGTTTTGTTGTCATCACGAAGCGCCAGTCACACCAAACGGCAACGTAGCAAGGGTAAAAAATCACCACTCACGCAAGGAAGCGCTCAAAACTGGGAAGTGCTCAAAGCTAGATTTACTCATGACTGGTGAGGCCGTTGATCCGTTTTCCAATCTGTTCTACCCGCTTAAAAGCGGACTTTCCGAAAAGTGCGGTGAGTCAGCAATCGAGTAGATTTAAGACTAACGCAGGGGCGATGCGGCTCGTCTTGCGACTGGATCACTCACCGTTAAAGGTGTGACTACTTACTAAACGGCGCAATTCTAGGGCTTACGGCGAAACAAGTCAAGATTTCGATGGAGATTTCTATTGATTGCCGCCCTCCCTACACATACACTCGCCTGCGGGATTTCCTACTCAACTAAATAAACCTCAAAAAGGAGATTGTCGAATGTCTATCTCTCGCCGCAGTTTTCTGAGAACAGGAACCATCGCCGGAATTGCCGCCGCCGCCCTTCCGCTCAAGGCGCTCGCAACCATCAACGCCGCGATCAACCCTATGGATGGCGCCAGCGCCGCTCACAGCGGAATCACGCCGGTTCCCAATTATCCGATCGACGCATTGTCGACCCTTACCCGCAATGCCTTCTATGCCAGGATGGGTGAGTATTTCACCGTGACCTGTGCAACGGGCAAAACCATCAAGATCCAATTGAGCGGCCTGACCGACCTCACAAAAGGCGCGACCGGCCGCGAGTGTTTCGCGCTACTCTTCAAGGGACCTCTCAGTACGTTCCTGCGTCAGCATACCTACTCGATGAATAACACGAAACTGGGAGACTTCGATTTATTCATAGTTCCAGCCGGCCGGGATGCAATGTTCTATTACTACACGGCAATCATCAATCGCCGCTATCCATAGGGATGGCGGCTGCGATGCACGCCGCTTAGACCTCGCTACTCGGGCTCCAGATCATCAGGTAGTTGATTCCGTCATCCTCAGTTTTGACGAAGCCTCTCCGCTCGAAAAACGCGGCTGAAGGATTGAACGTTTCTACATAAACGCGGACGCGCCGATTGGATTGCGCCGCTTCCGCCAGTAGTGTCTCGACCAGGCCGCTTGCCGCGCCTCGACTGCGATACTCCGGCAGGAGCGTCAGATCGAGAATGCGGATTTCATCCTGCCCGCGATACACATAGAATCGGCCCGCCGGTTGATCATCCACCATCACGATCGAGCATTCCGCCCCTGGAAAGTGCTTCTGATAGTGATCGCGCTGGGCTAGAAACTGGCCCGTGATGAACGCGGCCTTCTGAGCATCATTCCACTGCACAAGCGCGAGCTCGGCCGCTCGCGCAACGCCGTAGACGTTAATGAGAAAGGACTCGTCTTCCTCGCTGATGGGACGAAGAGTCGCTCCACTCAACTCTTTTGCTCCTGCATACGATTGAACACCGCTTCGTAGTAGACCCCGCTCTTGTCGCGTCGTATCGGAACAAGAAAGATGCTAAAGGCGCCGATCGTCTCGTGCTCCATTTGATAAATGGATTGCGGCAAAACGGCTTCGGCAGGCCCTCGGAATTCGAGAGAGAATTGTTCGTGATTCGGAGCGAAGCTGGTGTCCTCAAGCGAGACCAGCTCCAGATCGTATTGGGCCGAGTCGCCCAGCTTCAGCTTGAATGCCGTGTTGACGCTGCCGGCGAACTCTTCTTGTGAGATTTCCTCTCTCATTAATCCTCGCTCCTCAAGTCGACTGATCCGGATTCTTCCGCATGAACAGATGCGCTCCGTTCTCGCTTACCGGGACGAAGCCGAGCCGCTCATAGAGCTTCAGCGCCGGGCTGGTCATTTCAACGTGAAGCGTTATGGCTTTCGCCGAGCGGGCGCCCTCTTCAATCAATTGTTCAATCAACCGCGTTCCAATGCCGGAATTCTGATGGGCGGGCAGGAGCGCAATGTCGACGAGCCTGATTTCGCTCTCGCCTCGCATCACAAACAACCTGCCGATTGCCTGTTCGTCATGAAGAATGATGCTGTCCTGGGCGCCTGAAAACTGAAATCCATACTGCCCCTGGCGGGCAACGAACTGCATTCTGAGGAACGCTTCCTGCTGCGCCTGGTCCCATCCCCACGCCGCGATTTCGCTTTCACGCGAGCCGCGATAGAGCTCGAACAACAGTCCTTCGTCATCGCGTGTCGCCGGACGCAGCGTGATCGTCATATCTTCGCGTTTACGGCATACAAGCTTTCGGGTTATGGCATACAAACTACGGATGCCACGCGTGTAGGGCAGTTCTTGGGAACAATCAGCACGACCTGACAGGTGCGCACCTTCTTTCCCTTCTTTTCAGTGTAGGTGTACAACTGCCGCCGCGGCTGGCAGTCGGCTCCGCGATTCCATTCAGGGCGGCGAAGGAGTATTCGCTCCTGCTTCTCGTCCACCGGATGCGAAATCCTGACTCCGTTATGACTGAGATAAGAATCCACCACCTTCGCCGATTTCAATCGTATGCGGACTTCGACCGTGCCTGCGTATTTCTTCGCCATCTCGCCGGTGAAGACGTCTTCGCCTTTGAAGTTGCCGAGCATGAAATCGCCGTCGGTCTGTTTGCCCCACGTGAAATCCGAATTGAACTGATAGTTGGAAATCTCGCTTACTTCGACTTTGATCTCATCGTCGGAAGAGCTTTCAGGAGCGGCCTCAGTTACGGAGACCACGTTAAGAGAACCCAGCGAAGCGAGCAAGAGCGCTGCTACACAAAGCGCGTAACTTCTTGCCGAGAAAAGTGTTTGATTTTGAGTCTGATTCATTTGTGATTCGTCATAACTGTCCCGAACGGGACATCCGAAAATAGCCCACCAGTTCTACTGATGGGTGGGCGGACATTTGATCCCGGGAGTTCCGCAAGGCACTGTTGATCCTTATGTCACACAGGAGCAAAGCCAGCAGGATGCCGACGATATGCAGCCGGTTTTATTAGCACTTAACAATCACCTGCGATCCTGTCTGCGAGACATCAGCCTTTTCCCCTCGGCGCCAGGTTTATCTTGCGCCCCGAGCCCACCGATTCATCGGTGGGCTATTAATCGCACATCCCTTCGGGATGTATTCGCGCCGGATCTACTTGTTGAACTGAGGCGGACGTAGCTTGAGAGTGACCCGGGCTATTTGGCCGCCGCCCATATCGCCTGCGCTGGATGGTCGAGTGACGCTCGGTTTCGCGCGTCGAGGCGGGGCCTTGGCCAGCGCGGGCTTGCGAGGCACGGAGCCCGCGGCAAGTGCTTCGACCTCAATCACGTTCTCCGAATAAGCTACGACCGGCGTCTTGAAAATCTTGCTGCCCATAGTGAAAGTCTGACCGTTGAACCATTCATACAGCTCGAAGTCGTCCATTCCCGTGTCGAGTTTCAATCTCGAGGCGACGTCGCTCATGCCGGTTCCCAGCGTAGCGCGCGTTCCCGCATCCTGGAGCCTTTGCGCGATCGCCTGCACCAGCTTTGCGTCGGCCCAATGAACGACCAGCGTCTTCTCCTGCTTGAGCTGAGGTGTGTCGTAGATCACATCGCTGTCGGTGTAGATCGCCTCGAAGAGCTGCCCGATCGCCGTCTGCGCTATCACCGGCGCCACTGAATCAAGCGCGCGGTCAAAGGCCAGCATCGGAGACGAGCCGCTTCCACGCTCGCTAACAATCGATTCGCCGAGAATCAACTGAGCGTTAGGCCGCAATATCGTGTAGGTGAAATTGGCGTCGCTTATGTAGCCGCCCTGGCTGAATGGCTTTGTTTCGGCTTCAGTATCTATATAGATCAAGTAGTCGGCCCCGTACTGGGTCGCTTCTCGAATCATCGCTTTTCGTTCGATCTCCGTGGGCGTGACCTTGGTTCGAATCTTGAAGCTTATTGACTGCGTGGCGCCTTCGTAAGCCACGGGTCGCAGTCCGGACTGCTTGATTTTGTCGAACATCAATGCCCGAAGGGTCTTTGCCGACTTTGGATCTTCGAAGCGCGACGAAGGAAGGACCATGACCTTCGGAGCTTCTTTACCGAAGCTGAGGACCTTATTTTGTACAAGCGCGGACACCATTGCCGCGAGATCGACGTCGCCCTCAACGGTGAGCGTGACCTGGGTTTCGTCGTCGTTGACGCGCTCGCTGACGACATTGAATGAGTTGAGATACTGATCGGGCGGGTCGAGAGCGGTGTCAATCTCTTCGGCCAGCTTTCCGGTTATCTCCGGAGAGAATTTGGCCGCGAGAAAGTCACGAAGAAACTGCTTGCGGGCGCGCTTGGCCGCTATCATAGAGGAAGCCTTTCGCGTCGCCCGGTCGTAAGTAAATGTATAGCGCTTCCGCAGTGTGTCCGCGCGCGCGCCGGCGGATGCGCAGGTGATCAACAGGATTCCAGTCAGAACGGCAGTAGCAGTTTTGGTCACGATCGCTCTCCTTAGTTCTTTCGCCTGGGAGGTTCCGCGGCCCCGACTTGCTTGACCGCGTAGTTCACTTTTATACGATCAAACCTGGGCTGCGGATCGCGATTGCCGTTCTCGTCGTATGTTTCGACGACCGTCGCCCACGACAGTTTGGGCTCTACATTGGCAATCCTGAGGCGTGCGTATTTTGTCGTCACATAGGAGAGTACTTCGCCGGCTGCGTTCCTGATCGGCTCATCCTGGCTGTAGATTTCGAATTCCTGGCCTGCCTGGATGGACTGTTCGCTTCCGAGATCGATTGCAACCCGGCCGCCGCGCACAAGCACTACGAGACCTTCGGTGGGCGCGGCGAGCCCGACTTCCTGGCTGAACTGGCCGGCGATCTTTTGCATCGCGATACGATAGCCTTCGCGCAGGGTGTCATAGTCGCTGCGCTGCTTGCCGACAGAGTTCTTGCTAACCTTCTCTTCGTAGGAGCGCGAGAGCTTAACAACGCCGGTTTCGGCATCAAGCATCTGTATCTGGACTTTAGCTTTTACATCCGAGGCCAATTCTTCACCGCCGCTGACTCCGATCTTGCCCAGTCCTCTCGATATCGCGCTCGAGCGCGGAACCGTGCTCTTTTCGGCCGTCACGTCGAGGGCGTTTCCGATGATGATGATTCGAGCGGAGAGGAGTTTTCCTACGCGAGTCGCCTGTTTCGGGTCGACCAGATCGGAATTGTTGAAGCCCTGCTCGCTAAGGAGCTTGTCGCGTTGGGCCGAGGTTATCACTTCGTACCGGCCGCTTTGACTCAGAGCGTCTTCCAGCGATGCTGTAGTCACGTTGACGGTCCATGAAGCATTCGGCGAGGCCGCGCCTAAAACTACCACGCGTTGTTTGCCTCCTTTATCGGCGGGAGCCTGGCCCGATTTTCGTTGCGCCGATGCGCTCAAAGATGAAATCAATAGCAATGCAAAAAACAGAAGAAATCTCTTATAAGTCATGATACCTCTATAAGTCATGATACCTCCGTCGGAATTTCAGAGTGAAAGAGGTTGTTTCAATTCAAGAGCCGGAGTCGCCGTGGTTAGGAGCTTTAACGCGGATTCACAAGGGATCACCGGCATGTTTTGTTGACCCGGTGACTATATGCAAGGCGGTGATCAGTGTCAACGGCAGCATCGTAACGGCAAGGTTCCCAGGGCAGGTTCATCGCATCAAGGCAACCCGGTCTTGCCGGGCCAAAAGAGGATGAGGGAAGGTCGGGTTATACCGGAGATTGAGAGACTAGATCACCAGCGGATCGAGTTTGGTAATTCGAGGCCGCCAGTTTACTCTGACTTCGTATCCTATTTCGGTATCGCTCGAACGCCCATCCGGTGTTGCCGCGGCTCGGATTCGCCGAGTCGTTGGCCCGCCTTACTGTATCCCAGACGATTTGCGGCTCCGATGCAGCGCGCTGTGTGTACTAACTATGAGCCCATCTTACGAAGCTTTATTTCTATTGAGCCTTCTAAGATATGCCATTAGCTCCGATGACGAGTTGTTCATTTCAATCCTGAATGCTTCAAGGCGATTGCTGAAATGATTGAAAGCCCAGACGGCGGGAATTGCGACGACTAACCCAAAGCTCGTCTCGACCAGCGCCTCAGAGATGCCTCCAGCTACTGCATGGAGTCCCGTTCCCTCTGCTACTCTCATCCCCTGAAATGCATTGATAATACCGATGACAGTGCCAAGCAGACCCACAAATGGCGCTGTTGATCCGATCGTAGCGAGGCCTGACAGTCCCCGCGCGAGCTCGGCGGTCTTGAGCGCCCGGGATCGTTCGAGAGACTCACGCACGGCTGATGCGAAGGATTTACGTGATCCCCGTGCTTGCTGCTGCATCAAGAATTCTTGCAGACCGGCGTTCACGATAAAGGCGAGGTGCGACCGTTTGTGCTCCTCGGAAATCTTTATAGCGGATTCTATCTGATGCTCTCGCAGGGCGGCCGCGGCTCTGGGCGCAAATTCCTTTGATTGATTGGAGGCCGCGTTAAAGGCAAGCCAGCGTTCCATCATAACGCTGATGGAGTAAATGCTCATCACAGCCAGCACGATCGCAATTGTTCGAGCGGGCCATTGCATCCGCTGAATCATGTCTACCAACGAAAGGCTCTCAACCGAAGTCTGACCGTCGAGTGCGGCGGCGATATTACTAATTACGAAGTAGACTGTTTGCAGCGAAAAGTAGAGAGCAGCCGAAAATAACATCTTTCACCTCCTCGTAGGTTATCCGGCGGCGCTCTTGTATCAGGATATTTGACACCGAGCGAACAGATTAGGTTCCAGAGTCCAGGACAGCCGCCCTTTGAAGAAATCAACTGAGATGTTGGACGAGGGTCGATTATTCACTGAAATTCATATCGGGTTGCTAACGTTGTCCGTCTACTTTCTTAGAGGTGCGGTTTCAATTCGTGCATAATAGGAGGCCAGATGTCGGATCACGAGAGTCCCTCAGCGCCGTTTATGTCAGGCCATTCGCTCGCACAAGCTACGACGATACTGCTGGCCGCGTGCATTGTCGTGGACTTAATTGCCATTGCGGGCGGTTATTCTCATATATTGGCCGTCGCGAAGGAGGTGACGGCGCCGCTTGGCGGTGCGGCTCCTGAAAAATACAACAGTTTCGAGTTCATGGTTTTAATGATCCAGATAGCCGTATATTTCGTCACCGGTCTGGTGTTCATGATTTGGGTTTATCGAGCATTCCGTAACCTGCCTTCGCTTGGCGTTCACAACCCGCGATTTTCGCCGGGGTGGGCTGTCGGCTGGTTCTTTGTACCGATTTTAAATCTCGTTCGGCCATACGAAGTGATGCAGGCGCTATGGCGGGACAGCAACCCCGATGTGGGAATCTCCGATCGCTTCTTTGAACAGCACAAAGGTATGCTTGAAACTTATTCCTCAAAGACTCGTCTGATAGGCCTGTGGTGGGCTTTTGTGATCATAGCAGCTCTCGCGTATCGAGCATCCGCGATGGTCACGGCAAACTCAACGAAATCCGCTGATGTCGTGACTGCGAGCTGGATCAGCTTAATCTCGGACGGCCTCTGGATTGGCGCGGCAGCGGTCCTTGGGTTGATTGTTAGAGGAATTGAAGCAAGACAGGAAGAAAAATGGCGCCGAATGACTATTGAAGCCGCCTGAGAGCATGAACACAAGGCATCCTGGATCCATTAAAGCAATAAGCGTGTTTGCTTGTAGAATGCCTTCTGGATGTCTGGAGGAGCGCCTTCTAAGGATTTTATGAAACGCTCCGTATAATCAAGCTTCATCGTGCGCGTTTAGCCGCTTTTGCCTTGGCTCGATGCTTTAGCTGTCCCTTCAAGGAAGCAACCATCTCGTCGGCTGAGTCGAAGGGTCCGTACGTGCGGCCTTTGCGAATATCGGTCAAGGCTTCGTCAATTCGCCGATCGACCAGGGTCTTGGGAGCAAGGGTAATCTTACCTTTTTCGAGTTTCGCTTCAAGCAGATCGCCCACGTTCAAGCCTGCCTTCTCACGCAAGGTAGAAGGAAGCGTTACCTGACCTTTGGTTTTTACTCTAACTAACGACATAGTAGAAAGTTGGAAAGTCTAACTCTCCCAGAGTAGCACACTCACGGTGTCGCGGCCATTTCACGGGGTCATCGCGGAAATCGAAAACGGATCTAAATCTGAAATCAAGAAGGCCGCAACCCTTTCAGGGTTGGATAGCCCAAACGCTGCTTAACCCCTGGCAGGCGGAGCCAACCCCGGGGCTGGAAGCCACAACCACTTCGTGGTTTACTGCGAAAAACCAGACGGTTTACTGCGGAAATACCAGACAAGGATGTCTCTGATTTCCGCGGTTTTCAATCGCGCGAAAACTTGATGCGCACCTCTTATTCCTCCCATGCCTGATCCTCGGCCGATTTCGAAGGCTATAAACGCCACGCGGCACGCTTTGTAGACGAATACATATTTTCGGAGATCCGCCGCAATCGCGCCTGATCAAGCGCGCTTGACTGTTAATGATGTATCCTGTCGGACCCAACGAGCCTTCCCGGAACACTTGCTTCGAAATGACGATAGAGCTGTTTTCTACGGAATTAGAAATATTCGTATAGAATCGTATGATCGAATATGAGTGACTTGACTATAACAATCTGGACGTGTATAGAGCCGGCTTATGGAATTATTGAAGCCGCAGGAGGCAGCTAAGCTGATGAGCGTCAGCTATCCAACGCTCAAGCAATGGATCTATAAGGGCAAGGTTCAATCGGTGCGGACGCCGGGAGGACACCACCGCATTCCACGCAGCGAAGTGGAGCGCTTCAGCAAGACGACTCGTCCAAAACGCAAACCCGACGGGCTTCAGGCGATCAGCGGCCGGAATAAGCTATTAGGCACCGTTACAGAGGTGCAGTACGAAGGGCTGCTCGCGCAAGTGACCTTGAACATTGCCGGCCAGTTTATTACCTCGATTATCACTCGCGATGCGTGCGAGGAATTGGGTCTCAAAAAAGGGACGCGGGCATTCGCGCTCATCAAGGCAACCGAAGTAATGATGATTCGAGGCTGAGCGTCGCTCGGCGCTCCTCCTGGAGATGGCATGCCAATAAGCGCAAGAAGTCATCTGAAGGACAAAATCACCGATAGCAAGCTGGGCGATGTTGCGGCGCTTGTGACCATCAACATGGCGGGAAACGGCCAGGCCTCCCACGCTTGGAAAGAAGCATAATATGCGCCGTCGACTGCTGAGGAATATCCTTGTCTTTGCGCTGGTCGCGCTCGCCGTCCCACAATCCGCATTTATCGCAAGCGCTCAGTCCGGAGAAGCGGAGATTACCGGTGCGGTCCGCGATCAATCGGGCGCGGTGATTCCGGACGCAAGAGTTACTCTCACTCGCGTCGAATCCAATCAGGCATATACCTCCACCGCGGGCGGAGCCGGAATTTACAACTTCACCGGCCTGAAACCGGGAATCTACACAATCACGATAGAAGCGAATGGTTTTAAGAGGCTTGTGCGCGCAGGCGTTCAGCTCGCGACCGGCGAACGAATAAGAGTCGATATTGACCTACAGCCTGGAGGAATTAGCGAAAGCGTAACCGTCACGGGCGATGCGCCGTTGCTCCGGACCGAATCAGGAGGCCTTGGCCAGGTGATCAGCAATCGAAAGATTGTCGATCTTCCGTTGAACGGGCGCACCTTCGTTCCGCTGGTTGCGCTTGCGCCCGGCGTAGCACTGCCGCCCGCGTCGTTCTTTCCGCGGATCAACGGCGGCCGTCCGAGGACGAATGAATATCTTTTCGACGGCATCTCGGTTTTACAGCCCGAGCCGGGTCAAGTCGCGTTCTTTCCGATAGTCGACGCAATTCAGGAATTCAAAGTAGAGCTCAACAGCCCTTCCGCGGAGTTCGGCCGTTTCAACGGCGGCGTGATCAATCTGACGACGAAGGCCGGCGGCAATCAATTTCACGGGTCGGCCTTCGAGTTCTTCAGAAACGAGGTTCTAAATGCGCGAAATCTATTCGCTCCCCAAACGGCGAGCGATCCGAACAAGCCCGTGTTCCGCCGAAATCAGTTTGGGTTCGTGCTCGGCGGACCCATCATCAAAGATAAGATGTTCTTTTTTGTCGATTATCAGGGCACGCGCCAATTGATCGGACGGGTTCGAATCTCTACCGTACCTACGCTGCTGCAAAGACAGGGAATATTCACCGAGACGATCAGCGGCGTCGCTCCGCGGATATTCGATCCGTCGACGACCCAGCCGAAATCAGGAGGCGGATTCACACGAGCTCAGTTCCCCGGCAACGCGATTCCGCTGCAGCGCGTAGATCCCATCGCGTTGGCGCTCCTCAATCGCTATCCGGCGCCGACTTCATCCGGAACGGCTAACAACTTTCGCAGAGTCGCCAACGAGCCGGACAACCAGGATCAGTTCGATCTTCGGATCGACCATCGATTCTCCGATAAGGATCAGACGTTCGGGCGTTATTCCTATGCAAGAGACGGCGCGTCTCCGGTGGCGCCGCTGCCGGATGGAAGCGGCGCCATCACAACCGGCGCTACGGGCATAACGGATACCGTAGGGCAGTCTTTCGCTTCAAACTATGTTCATTTCTTCAGCCCTCGATTGAGCAACGAGCTTCGCTTCGGCTACACGCGGCGCTCCATCGATCGGACGGCGCTGTTGTTGGACAGCCCGCCTTCGGAGAGCCTCTCGCTGCCGGGGATTCCGGCGAATGCGGCGTTTCAAAACGAGCTGCCGACCTTCAGCATTACCGGGCTGCAACCGCTCGGGCCGCCCGCAAACACCGACTCGGATTTTCATACGGATGTGACCGAGATCGTCGATACGGCAGCTTTTCAGCGCGGCAAGCATTCAATCAAGGCAGGGCTGGATTTTCGATGGGAGCGGCTCCAGATCATACAACCGCCCTCGCCCACGGGAACATTTCTATTCAGCAACTTGTTCACGGACTTGCCTGGAATCACTGGAACCGGAAATCCTTTGGCGAGTTTTCTGTTAGGCCAGGTTCAGACTTTCTCGATCGACTTGCAGCAGAAAGCGATCCGGCCGCGCGCGCATATCCATGAATACTTCGTTCAAGACGACTGGAAGGCCGCGCGAAAGCTGACGATCAACGCGGGATTAAGATATACGCTCAACTTTCCTTCGACCGAAGTCGACGATCAAGGAGCGATCTTCAATCTTGCGACTCAGCAATTTGATTTTCTTGGCCGGAACGGCTTTCCGCATTCGGGCCGCGAGCTTCATAAGCTTGATTTCGGACCCAGAGTCGGAATCGCATACCGCATAGGCGAGAATACCGTAGTCCGCTCTGGCTATGGCTTGATCTGGATCGAACAGGCCGGAATCACGACACCGTTCATCAATCCGCAGTTCCCGTTCATTCAGACGGTGACTCAGCGAACGTTGGACAACATCAATCCGGCGTTTGTGTTGTCGCATGGTCCAAGCGTAGCTCCGATTCCGTTAACGCCCGATGCGGGGCTGGGCCAGGGTGTCTTTTCAGTCCATCGAAGTCTCGGTTCCGGATACGCTCAACAATGGAACGCGGCGATTCAACGCGAGCTGAGCCGGAATATGTATATAGAAGTCGCGTATGCCGGCTCGAAGATCACTCACGTAGGAATACCCGACACGAACATCAATCAGTTGACCGCCGCTCAGCTTAAGATGGGCGCGGCGTTGCTTCAGCGCGTGCCCAACCCGTTCTTTGGATCGATTCCGCGCTCTTCATCGCTCGGCGATCCGACGATCCCGCTTGCGCAGCTCCTGAAGCCATTTCCGCGCTTCACCACCGTGAGTCTGTTTCGCGACAATGTAGGCGCCACGAACTACAATGCGCTCCAGGTCAAAGTCGAGCGACGCCTGTCGAAAGGGCTCTCTTTTCTGGTTGCTTACACAAGATCAAAGCTGATCGATGAAGCTTCATCAGTCTTTGACGCGTCGATACTGACAGGGCCTATCGCAAACTTCCCGGTTGCGGACAGCTTCAATCGCAAGCTTGAACGGGACGTGTCGAGCGGCGACATTCCTAATGTGTTCGTCGCCAGCTTTACTTATGAGCTGCCGTTTGGACAGGGGCGGGCGTTCAACCCTGCCGGTTTCGTTGGACGAATAATCGGGGGTTGGGAGCTTGCCGGAGTGGTGACGGTGCAATCGGGCCTGCCGCTGGCGGTGACTCAGGCGACGAACTTCAATGCCTTTGGCGGGTTCGGCACGCAACGCCCGAATCGCATATCCGATCCTGAGCTCTCCGGTTCCGAGCGCGGCGCGTCGCAGTTCTTCAACACGTCGGCGTTCGTCGTGGCGCCTCAGTTCACGCTCGGGAACAGCTCGCGCAATCCGGTGCGCGGGCCTGCTTATCGCGATGCGGATATAGCACTCATCAAGCGCACCCGCATTCGCGAGCATATGAATCTGGAGTTCCGCGCGGAGGCATTCAACCTGACGAACACACCGCCTCTTGGAGCGCCGAACGTAGTGTTGGGCACTCCGGGATTTGGCTCAATCACATCGGCAGGCGATCCGCGAGTGATTCAGTTGGCGCTGAAGCTCAACTTCTGAGCCGCGTCGACAAGCTTCTCTGAGGAGCACTCGTATGAATCGTGTATCGCGCTTCTGCGCCTGGCTTCGCGCGAAGTAATCGAATACGGGATATTAGTTCCGAGATAGATTGGTCAGCGAGTCGAAGTTCCGCGAAGCGCGCCGACGAATGGTGAACCTGGCTTTGTAGACGCAATCAGGCGTTTCACGTCATCAATCTTCAAAGACATGAGCCGGTCGACCTCGGCTTCAACCTCTGCTGGAGCTCTGCGATTGAAGATAGCGAGAGCGTACTCCAGTGCTATGCTGCGTTGGGATTGTTGGCCGAGCAGGGTCCGGGCAATTGCTCCTGCTTTGATTGCCGCGAACTCATCATTGCCCAGGCTGCCTTTGCTCAATCGATCTATTGACGCTGTGAGCGATTCACGTGCAATTCTCTCATTTTCAGAAGAGGTCGCAAGATCGAATTCGAGCAAGCCGCCCGTCGCTCCGGCGTTTAACTGGAAGCCTATCCTCAACGCGCCGTCCGCCTTCGCGCGAAACTGCAGCGGCACGAGGCCCGCATCGTCCGTCAACGCAAACGTGATGAAGTTGAAGAATGTTATATCGGGGTTATCGCCCTTCGGCCCCTCGAATCCGGTCGCGGCTATTGTGAATGGAAACCGGCTGGCTGCGGCTTTTTCGTTCGGCTTCTGTGCCTGAGGTACTTTGACGGTGATGGTCTTTTCGAGATCCCGCCTCTTGAATCCCTCCGCGACTTCTCCGGACACCAGGGCCGATCCTTCCGTGTCGCCCACTATCACGAAAATAGGGTACTGCCGCTTCACGCTCTGCTCGTGCAGCGCGCGCAATTGATCCGCCGAAATTTTGGCGACCACATCCTCACGCCCGTGTATTGGAAGGGCGTAGGAGTGCCCACCGAAGAAAGCCTCTCGCAACAAGGTGCTCGCTCGTTGCTCCGGCTGTCCGTTAGCGCTCCGAATCTCGACAAGCTGTTCGGCGCGGGCCAATTCGAGGTCTTCAGCTTTGAAGGCAGGGTCTTCGATAACATCGTGCATGATTCGCAACGCGGGCTCCGCATTGCGAGAAACTACGCTGACAAGGTATCCGCAGTAATCAGGCTCGGCGACGATTCGAACGGCCGCGCCGAGTTGATCCAGATCGGAAGCGATTTGGCCGCGAGTCCGTCGAGACGTGCCGGTCAACATCGCTCGAAGCATTGTTTCAGCAGCGCCGCTGGAGGCCGCGTCTTCGAGAATTCGGCCTCCCTGAAAAAGAATCGCAAGCGTCACAAGCCGCAGTGAATGATCTTCTCGCACAAAAGCGCGAGGTCCGTTGTAGGTTGAGAAATCCCTGATCGGCAGAGGCGCCATCGATTCGCTGGCTTCAATTCGAGATTGAGAACCTTCAGATTTCCCCTTTGCGAGCGGAGGCTTTTCTCTCTTCAGATTCAATTCTTCCGCGAGCCCCGGAGCCCAGGCCGCCACCGTGCGCGCATAGCTCTCGGAGTTAAACGTGCGAGCCGGCGCGGAGACCGGCTCGATCTCACAAACCGACAGACCCGAGACGTGTAGATATTTCGCGGCGACTGCCTGAACATCTTCCGCTGTAACCTGCTCAATGGCTTTGATGAAGCCCGCTGTTTCAGCAAAGCCGCAAAGAGCAAGCGCGCGAGCTTCGCCGGAATACGTTCCGGTGGATTCGAGAAAGCCTCGCTCCAGAATTGTTTTGGCGCGGGTCAGGTCTTCCGGCAGCGGGGCCGCGCGCCGAAGCGCATCAATCTCTTTGAAAAGGGAAGATTCGGCTTTGTCGATCGACGAGGGCTCTGCCGTGGCTTGAAACGATATGACTCCGTTGCGCCCCGATTTATAGAAGTCCGCCGAAGCTCGTTGGGCGACGCGCTGATTGTAAAGCAAGGTCTGCTTCAGTCTTGACGCACGGCCTTTCCCGGCAAGCGCCGCCAGCACTTCGAGAGCGGCGATGTCTCGTTCGCCCGCATCGCGCGCGGCGAAACCCACAGTGACCACCGAATAAGCCGAGTCGGAGCGCCGCTCGACATATCTCGGCCACGGCGTTGGAGCCGCGGCGGCAGGCTTAATGTCATCGACCGGGTTCTTGACCTGTTCCTGCTTAACTTGTTCCTGTTTGACCGGCGCTTGTTTAACGCGCGCGGGGATTGAGCCGCTCTGGCGTTCCGCGCCGCGCGGTTCGGACTTCCCGGTCTTAGATGGAGACGAAGAAGCTTCAGCCGGTTCCACGGATGGCTTTAGACCAAAGTCGCCGTAGAGCCCTTCGATGCTCACGAGTGTCTTGAATAGCAGGGCGTCCCCGACGACGCTTATGCAGAGATTTTCAGGACGCCAGAACGCGGCTCGGAACCGGTCCAGTTTTTCTCTTAACCCTGAAAGAGGCAAATCGATCGCGCGAGCCAGGAGACTCTTATCGTCCTTGCTCCAGGTTTGCGCCAGGCTCATCGCGGCCGCTTCGCGAATGCCAATTTTTTCGGGAGCGAAACCCAGGCCCTCTTTGTCCGATGAAAAGCCGAATGCTTCTTCCTGCTCGCCCTGAGTCACGCTCTCGGCGTCTATGAGCTCCGTGTCCCACTTGAGCTCATCGGCAAGCTCCGCGCGAACTTTTTGCAAGAGATCGTCGGAAAACGCGGTCTGTTTGAGCAGTCCCGCATGATAAGCGAGTACATCGTCCAGCCGTTCGGATTGAGCGATGGTCGTAAACGCGATGCCTCCGTCGAAAGTAGAGCTGACGGTCGGCCAGGCTGACGCTGCTAAGGCTGTTTTAGCCGATCGCAGGGCTTGAGCCTTTGCCAACCGTTCCATCAGCAAGGCCGCGGCCGTTGTGTCTACATCTTTCAGCACGTCGAATTTGAGGCAGGCTGCTACGGCGGCGCTTGGAGAGCGATGCTGTTCGCTGATCATCACGGACATTCCGTTTCTCAACGAATAGTTTGAGGTGTCTCCGATTTTGGATGTCGCTACGACTTCGGTTGAAGCGGGAACTTTGGCGGGCGGCGCCGGTGTTGAAGGCTGATCCGCGGTCGGTACTTTAGGGCGGCCCCTCCCGCTCTGAGCAGGCGCGCTTGATTGAATGATGACCGCCGCAAGAACTACAGCGATGAAACGGTTGAGCCTAAGAAGAGACTTCAAAATGCGTTACTCTCCTCTCTATCGTGTAATGATGATAGAGGTCATTTCCTTGGAGAGTCAACGGAGGGGGCTCCTGAGGGCGCCTGAGTGGTGGATGCATTCCTAATGGAAGGCGCGGGTCTTCATGAATTCCTCGGTGCATTGCCTTGAAACTCGGTTGGCTCCGCCAATATAATCCCGCCGGTTCCGCGCTTAACGCGCGGCGGCCGATGAAATCGCTCTGGCGCAGGACCCTCTCTTCATATTAGAAGAGCGATCTCTCATAAATGCGCGCTGCTTGGCAACGCGCTCCGAATGCATAAGCCGCGCTCCGAATGCATAAGCCGCTCCGAATGTATAAGCAATGAAGACCAAGCTCGCGATCTCCGCCCTATACGGGCTTTTGCTCGTCGCGCTTGTCGTCTCATCGGCGCGTTCGTCAAATCTTCCGTCAGCTTCCGAGGTATCGCAGGCTCAACCTGCTCGTTTGACGATCAGCTTTGACATCCACGGCAGGCGAGGACTGGTGCTATTCGATCACAAGCGCCACGAAGCCGAGATAAATCCCGACCCCTTGTTTCCGCACAAGTCCGCTTCCGGAGTCGCTTGCATCGGCTGTCACCACACGGTAGAGAAGCTCACCGTCGCGAACCATTTTCAGAAATGCTCCACCTGCCATAAAGAAGAAGGCAACCCGGACAATCGCGAGGACAAACAAGGCATCGAGCTGAATTCGCGAGAGAGCTTCCATCGGCTCTGCATTGGATGTCACGTCGCTAAGAAAATCAGCGCTTCCAACGAACGGTTCACCAACGCGAGCTTTACTAAATGCGGCGAGTGCCACGATCTAAACACGGCGACTCCAATTGCTGCTCGGCCCGACGAAATGCCTTTGCCCGTCGAGGAGAATGTTGCATCCACGTCGCGGAGGCCGGGAACGGATGAGCCGGCGACCACGCCGATGGATTCGCCCCGCGGATACGCCGGTCGTTCGACTGTCTCGCAGCCTCGGCAAACATCATCCGATTTCATTGTTCGTCCTGATCGTTGGAGAATCGGATTTCCAGACGATCCGCGCTTTCAAAAAGGCTCGCTGTTGAATCCGTATCGCCAGAACGTGCTCAAGGGCGATTACCCGATTCTCGGACAACACACTTTTCTTGCTCTTACGGGTGAGAGCGATTCATTCATCCATGTCCGCAAGCTTCCGGTTCCAAGCGATGTATCGAGCCAGCGCCCGGACAGCGCGGAATTCTTCGGGCGAGGCCGTCAGTTCCTCTTCAATCAGACATTTGTTTTTTCGGTGGATTTTTTTCGCGGCGACGTTGCGTTCAAACCGATCGATTGGAGAGTTCACATAACTCCGAATTTCAACGTGAACTATCTCCACACGCAGGAGAACGGCATCGTCAACATAGATCCCCGACGCGGCGCCGCCCGAACCGATGCTTACATTTCACTCGAAGACGCTTTCGCCGAGGCCCGGCTCGGAGACACGACCAAGCTAATTCCGTTCTTGCGCGGGCGCGACAGCAGCGGAGGCCACAGCCCGTACTTTGATACGACTTCGATTCGAGGCGGAATTCAGCCGTTTATCAGCGATTTTCGCGGCTTCATCTTCAGCGATACGAATCTCGGCGTCAGGCTTTTTGGTAATTACGCCAATAATCGATACCAGTTCAACGTCGCATACTTCGATATGCTCGAGAAGGACACGAACAGCGAGTTGAATACTCCGCACTTTCGAAATCAGACCGTGCTCATAGCGAATCTTTTCAGGCAGGACACGCTTTGGAGGGGCTATACCAGCCAGTTCAGCTTTCACTACAACAACGACAGGCCGGGATTTCATTTCGACGAAAACCGGTTTCTAGTCAGGCCGGCGCTGGTCGGCGATGCCGCGCCGCACGGAATCAAAGCCGCCTATTTCGGTTGGACCGGCGACGGTCACATAGGCCCGCTCAACATCGCTCATGCGTTGTATCAGGCGATTGGCCATGACACGCGGAACCCGATTGCGGGCAAGCGCACGGACATCAACGCGCGGATGGCCGCGGCCGAACTGTCGGTCGATCGAGACTGGCTTAGACTGCGAGGCTCCTTCTTCTGGGCTTCGGGGGACGACAATCCGACTGATGGAACCGCGAGAGGCTTCGACGCGATCCTGGACTTTCCGGAATTCGCGGGAGGCAAATTCAGCTTCTGGAACAGCCAGGGAATAAGGCTGACTCAAACCGGAGTCGCTCTGGTAAATCCGGACAGCCTGCTGCCCACCTTGCGCAGCAGCAAGAGCGAAGGCCAGGCGAATTTCGTCAATCCGGGCCTGTTTCTATACAACCTCGGGCTTGACGCGGATGTCACCCAGAAAGTGAAAGGCATCGTGAACCTGAATTATCTCCGCTTTCATCACACTGAAACGCTCGAGACACTTTTGTTTCAGCCGGGGATTCGACACGACATCGGAGTCGACTACGGAGTGGGCGTACAGTACCGGCCCTTGCTCAGCGAGAACATCACGCTCGCGGCGGGATTCTCATCGCTGTTGCCCGGAACAGGCTTCAAGGACATCTATAGCTCCGCCTGCAGCGGCGAGGGATGCGGCGCAAGGCCCAAGGCGCTCTATTCGGCTTTCGTTCGGCTGAAGTTTATATACTGAGCCTCAGGAGAAGAGATGCGTTCATCGAGTAATCGAGCGTTGAAGCTGTGCGTAGTTATCGCGCTTGCGGCGTTGTACTCGGTCGCCGGCTTTGCGCGATCAGCGATCAACGATCAGCGATCAGCGAACAGCAGCCAGCGGTCGGCAGTCAGCAGTCAGGAGGTGATGGGAAGCGGTCAAGAATCACCCGTCAGCAGTCGGCAAGCAGCGGTCTCTAACAGCGCGAGCGATCTTTCAACAGGTTCTCAGGAGCAGCAGGTAAGGAGCTCGGTAATTACCGCCGAAGAAGCCCAGCGCCGCGGTGCGGGGTGTGTCGATTGCCATAACGGCATCGAGGATATGCACAGCGGCAAGATCAACATTGGCTGTACGGACTGTCACGGCGGCGACGCTTCGGCGAGGCTGCCACAGGACGCGACAAGAGGCTCGAAGGCTTACGAAGAGATTCAGAACAAGGCTCACGTTCAGCCGCGTCTCGCCGATTTATGGAAGAGCTCCGCGAACCCCGAGCGGCCGTATGCCCTGATGAATCAAGAGAGCGCGGAGTTCGTACGCTTCGTCAATCCCGGAGACCTTCGCGCGGCTCCGATGAGCTGCGGAACTTCGGAATGCCATCCCGGCGACGTGCACAACGTCGGCAAGAGCATGATGGCGACGGGCTCGATGCTGTGGGGAGCCGCGCTCTATAACAATGGCACTTTTTCTCTGAAGAACTATCGGTTTGGCGAGAGCTATTCGCGCGACGGTCAGCCTCAGCGCCTTCAAACCGTGCCCCAGCCTGACCAGGAGCAGACTCGAGCGAAAGGCGTGCTACCTTTTCTCGATCCGCTGCCTCGATGGGAGATTTCCCAGATGGGCAATATTCTGCGGACCTTCGAACGCGGAGGTCGAAAGGCCGCCGAAGTCGGGCTGCCAAATCCCGAGGAGTCGCCCGGCCGGCCTACGCAGAATCTTCTAAGCCCGCGCGGGCTCGGTACGTTGCTTCGAACCGATCCGGTTTATCTTGGCCTCCAGAAGACGCGACTGCTCGATCCGACTCTCTCATTTCTCGGGACAAACGATCAGCCGGGCGACTATCGCTCGAGCGGATGCACGGCCTGTCACGTCGTCTACGCAAACGACCGCGACGCTTTTCACTCAGGATCGTTTTCGCGCCACGGTCACACGGGTCTGAGCGCCAGCGGAGATCCGACTATTCCGAAAGATCAGTCAGGCCATCCGATCAAACATCAATTCACTCGCGCGATACCTTCTAGCCAATGCGTAGTCTGTCATATGCATCCGGGCACTCTTGTAGAGAACACGTACTATGGATACACCTGGTGGGATCTTGAGACCGACGGCGACAAGATGTACCCGAAAGAGCAAAAGAAACTCAGCCCGGCGCAGGAAGAGCAGATAAAGAAGCGAAACCCTGAAGAGTCGGCGCTGCGCGGTAAGTGGGGCGATCCGAAATTCCTTGAAACGCTTCGAGAGCAGGTCAATCCGACTCTGAAACACAATCAGTTCGCGGATTTCAACGGCCACGGCTGGATCTTCCGAGCCGTATTCAGCAAAGACCGCAAAGGCAATCTGCTCGATGCGAACGGCAAAGCAATCGACAGCGTAGACGCCGATAAGCTTCGCCGTGCGGTTGAAGAGAAGGCCGACAACCCCGTGTCACGCGAAGGCCTGCCCGTACACTTGAAGGACATTCATCTCGAAAAGGGCATGCATTGTGTTGACTGTCACTTCAAACAGGACAGTCATGGCAACGGCAATCTCTACGGCGAGCCTCGCAACGCGATCGAGATCAGTTGCGAAGATTGCCATGGAACGATCTACCGGCGCGCCGATCCGACTTCGCGAGAGGCGGTGACTTCGGCGGCCGCCGGTGGAAATAAAATGTTGACCTACCGCGAGGTGTTTCCTGCCGGAGACGGGCCGAGCCCTCGGTTCGGAGAGGATCGCTTCTTCAAAAAAGACGGGAAGCTGTTTCAGCGGTCGGCTGTCGAAAAAGATGTCACGTGGGAAGTCGTCCAGGTGCTGGACACGATAACCGAAGGCAATTCTCACTACAGCGAAAAGTCACGGCTTGCAAAGACGCTTCTGAAAGACGGCAAAAACTGGGGCGCGGCTGCTTCCGACAATCAGCTCGCGCATTCGAATAGCACGATGACCTGCTACTCGTGCCACACCTCGTGGCTGCCGAGCTGCTTCGGCTGTCATTTAAAAATGGAGGCGAATCAGCAGCGGCCCATGCTGCATAACGAAGGCGAGCAACAGCTTCGCAACTGGACCTCGTATAATTTTCAGACGCTGCGCGACGATGTTTTTATGTTAGGCAGAGACGGTTCGGTCACCGGCCGCCGGATCGCTCCAGTGAGATCCGCCTGCGCGGTATTGGTGAGCTCGCAAAACGCAAACCGCGAATGGATCTATTCACAGCAGCAGACGGTTTCGCAGGAAGGCTACAGCGGTCAGGCTTTTAGTTCGTGTTTCCCGCATACGGTGAGAGGCCGTGAAACAAAGGGATGCACCGACTGTCACGTCTCGCGAGAGAACGACAACAACGCATTGATGGCCCAATTGTTGATGCAGGGCACGAACTTCTACAACTTCATCGGCCGCTACGTCTGGGTCGGCGAAGGCAGGAGCGGTCTTGAAGCCGTCGTCGCCACGGAACGCGACGAGCCTCAGGCCGTAAAGGGCAGCTATCTGCATCAGCTTGCCTACCCGGATGAATACAAGAGGCATCAGGAATCGGGCGGGCTTCTGAAAGAGGCTTATCATCATTCGGCGGGAGACGCGCTTCCAAAGCTCGGCGCAAAAGACGAGGTGCTCAGCCTTCAACTTCGAGGCGAGTACCTTTACACAGCGAACGGAGCAGGAGGGTTCCGCGTCTACGACGTAGCCAACATCGATCAGAAGGCATTCTCCGAAAGAGTAATCACCGCGCCCGTCTCACCGCTGGGCCAGAAATTTTATGTTAAGACGAGGTATGCGACCGCGGTCGCTTCGCCCTCCACTCTCGCCGTAGATCCGACGCGAGCTCACCGGCCCGAGAACGAAGAAGCGATCAACCGGGACGACAAGCAGCCGATTCACCCGCTGTATGCCTATATATATGTCACCGATAAATATGAAGGGCTGATCCTGGTGCTCGCCGCGACCTTGTTGGACGGCAATCCGACGAACAACTTTCTCAAGCGCGCGTTGACGTTCAATCCGAATGGCATTCTCAACGGCGCTGTGAATATCACGATTGCGGGAACGCACGCTTATATCACTTGCGATCGCGGACTCGTGATCGTGAATATCGACGATCCTCTGAAACCGCGAGTCGTCGGCGAAGTTGGGGCGCCTTTTATAAAGAGTCCCCGAGCCATTCAAATACAGTTTCGATATGCCTTCGTCTGCGATTCAGAAGGCCTCAAGGTCGTCGACGTAACGAGGCCTGAAAAACCGCGGCCGGTTTCCGGGGCGGTGATACCGCTCGCGGAAGCAAACAATCTCTATCTGGTACGAACTCGTGCCTACGTTGCGGCGGGGAAGCAGGGGATTGCAATGATCGACATCGAGCGGCCGGATCGTCCAAGGCTCGAACAAGTATTCAATGCTGATGGCGCAATAAACGACGCGCGCGATGTGAAGGTTGGAATGACCAACGTAAGCCTGTTCGCGTATGTCGCCGATGGAAAGAACGGGATGCGCATCGCGCAACTGACTTCGCCGGACACGCCCGGCAGTGGAGGATTCAGCCCGACACCTGTTCCTCGACTGATAGCGACCTATCACACTCATGGAGCCGCGCTCGCAATTTCGGAAGGGCTCGACAGGGATCGAGCGGTCGATGAGAGCGGCAATCAACTGGCGGTCTTTGGCCGCCGTGGAGCCAGGCCGCTGAATTTTGTCGAGATGCTGAGAATGTACATGCGAAACGGCGAGCTTTTTACAGCGCCGGAATTGAGGAGCGATAAAGATGTACGCAATTTCTTCGGCGAGCCGGCGACGGCCCGGCCATGAGTAAGCGATATTTTTGGATTTAACCTTGTCGGCGACTACGGAGGGCCGCCCGCACACTAATTATGAAGTTGTGCGATTGATTTGGACCGTTCCTGGTAACGCGAAATTGAAGCCGTGAAAATTAAGCTCGTCATTCTAATTCTGTATGGATTGGTGCTGGCGGCGCCCGGCGTATTATTTGCGCGGCCCTCGCCAGGCATCGAACAAACGGCGGATAGACTTGTTGTTCGTCTCGATGAGCGTGGAACACGCGGCCCGGTTAAGTTCGATCACACAAAGCACGAAACAACCGTCAACCCCGATCCAAACGCGAAGTTCAAGACGAAGGTGGGAGCTTCATGCAGCGGGTGCCATCATACCGAGAACAAATCTACCGGGGCGCCCCAGTTGTGGAAGTGCGTGCTTTGCCATCGCTCGAGCGGCAATCCCGCCAATCCAAAGAACGACGAATGGAATGAGCTTTGGTCCAAGACCGCATTCCATAAGCTGTGCGTAGACTGCCATCAGGTCTCGAAGAAGGGACCGGTCAAGTGTGGAGACTGTCACAAGTCGAATCAATGAGCCGGCGCCTTATGCGCCATAACATGACGATCGCAAGACTAAAACTGACCGTGATTATTCTCGCGATCACCGCGGGCTATGCGTTTTTGAGCTCGAGCCGAGTTTCTGAAGCAAGCGCGCAGCAGCCTGCGCTCTTCCCGCACGGCAAGGACAAGCACAAGACGCTCGAATGTTCGAAGTGCCATGTCATCACGGCGGAGCAGATCGATGTGAAAGCATTCCCGCCTCATGCTGCATGCGCCGCATGTCACAACCTCGCGACCGAGAGCCTGGCAAAACCTGTGAGGTTCTGCGGAATCTGCCACAACGGCCAGCCGATCTCAAAACAGCAGCCCGCGCTGTTCGCGTTTCCAAAACAGCGGAGTACGGTCAGCGACTTCGGAGACAACTTCTCGCATCCATCGCATCTGAAACCTCAAACGAGCCCATCGGCGGAAACCAAAACGCCGCGCTGCGACGACTGTCATAAAAAGGTCGAGCCGGTGCGTGCCGCCTCGCCTGAGCTGACCCGTGCGACCGGGCACCGGACCTGTTTTGAATGTCACGGCGAAAAGCCGGTCAAACCGCCGAACATGCTTCAATGCGCGGAGTGCCACAAACTCAATGGGGCACATTCACCTGATCTGTTCGGCATTGTGAAAGAGTTCAGACACTCCGATCACGATTACGACATCCGGCCGAAAAAGAAGGCGGAGCTGCGAACGCCGAAGGCAAGAGACTATCTATGCATCGAGTGCCATGCTTCCGCTGCAACCGCGGCAAGCTTGCGAGAAATCAAGCTGCCAAAGGAGAGCTACTGCGGCGAGTGTCATAACGGCAAAATCGGATTGCCGGATAAATTATCGGACAGCGTATTGAACAGCATCAGGGCCTCGGCCAAGCGGTGAGCTGTGCTTGAAGGATTGAATTGACGGAGAGAGCTTCAAAAGTGAAACGAGCCGTTGCCGCGATTTCATTGGCCATCGCCGTTGGCGGCATCGCCTGTCGCGGCTCGCGCGAAGTTGCTCGAAGGCCTCCGGCCAATGCGAATGCGCCTGTGGCTTCGAGCGAACGGCAGCCGGCCCAGCCGTCGTCGACGGCGATCGTTGCGCCGGAAGAAGCGAAGCTGCTCGAACACTACACCAGGTTCGATCACAATCGGCCCGAGCACAAAAAGCAGGATTGTTCGCTTTGCCATCAACGAACAAGCAACGACCCGCTTCCGAAGCTGCCCTATCATACGGCGTGTATCGACTGTCACGGGAAGGACTACACGTCCACCAACAGCCAGCTCTGCGTTGTTTGCCATCAAACACCGCTTGAGCCTCAGCCGAAGGCGATCGCTTTTCCGACTCGCTTCAGACAGTTTTCGCTCAAGAGCTTCTCACACAAGCAGCATCTCGATGCGGCGAAGATGGAGGCCGGGACCGCTCCGCCAAAATGCGATGCCTGTCATCGGTTCGACAGCCGGGGCATCGACGTTAGTATTCCGAGACATCAGGAGTGCTACGGTTGCCACACCCATCAGGCAGGCCAGAAGCTCGCCGGATGCCAGACCTGCCACGCCGATCAATCTTTTGCTCTGAAGTACGCCAAGAGTGTGGGCGCGGCGTTTTCCTCGTACAACTTCAAACACGGATCGCATCTCAAACAATCATCCGTTCAACAGAACTGCGACAAGTGTCATCGAATCTTCGATCTACCCGAGGGCAAGATCGCCGCGGATATCGGAGAGATCAATACTTCTCGAGGGCAGAAGCACAACTCGGCCTGTTGGACCTGTCATCAGCGCGCGAAAGAGAACGTCTGCACGAAGTGCCATGTCGGCGGCGCTCCGGTTCTAATTCCAAAGGCATAGCGTCGGGTCGGGGGGTCGGGAACTCTCTTTGACACCTCATGAATCGCTATTGTACGATTGAAACCCACCCGAATACGTCGGTTCTCCACCGGTGGAGCGCAACATGAAGGAGTGTCCTGCTTGCAAAGCAGAGTTAGATGACAGGACGATGATCTGCCCATTCGACGGCGAGCCTGTTCCGAGCAACCCGACTCCCGACAAGTTCATAAACACGGTTCTCGACGACAAGTATCGCCTCGAAGAAAGAATCGGCGAAGGCGGCATGGGAGCGGTGTATCGCGCTACCCATACCAAGATGGAGCATACCGTCGCCGTCAAGATTCTCCATCCCGACCTCGCCTCCGATCAGGTAGCGGTCGAACGGTTTCGACGCGAAGCGCTCGCCGCCGCCAGAATCCATCATCCGAACGCCGTCGCCGTAACCGACTTCGGAGTCACCAGAGACAGCGGAATCGCATATCTGGTGATGGAGTTCCTCGAAGGAACCGACCTCAAGCGGCGGATCAAAGAGAAAGATCAGCTCGACTACGAAGAGATTCATACACTGCTTGATCAAACCTGCCAGGCGGTCAACGCCGCGCATTCGAAGGGCATAATTCACCGCGATCTCAAACCCGACAACATCTGGATCGTCCAAAGCGAAGGCCTTAAAGAGCACGTCAAGGTTCTCGATTTCGGAATCGCAAAGCTCAAGGAGAGCTCCGACGCCTCCGGGCTCACGCAAAAAGGCATGATCATCGGCACTCCTTATTATATGTCCCCCGAGCAGTGCCGCGCGGAGAAGCTGGACGCCCGATCGGATGTTTATAGCCTCGGCGTAATCGCTTACGAGATGCTTACCGGCGAAGTGCCCTTTGAGGGAGACACGCCGCTTGCGGTCGTTGTCAAACACAGCACCGAACGTCCGAGGTCGTTGCGCGAGCTTCGGGCGGACATCAATCCGCGAGTCGAGCAGGTGGTTCTAAGGGCGCTCGAAAAGAAGAAGGAGAACCGCCAGGAGTCCGCGCTCCAATTCGCCCTGGAATTCGGCGCGGCCCTGCATGCCGACGAAAAAACCAAAGAGCTTATTTCGTCGCGAACACCCGCGCCGCGAAGAAAGGACTCCGATCCGACTCATCAACAGCTCGACGCGCCGACCGTAGTATACGAATCAGGAGACGTGAGCCGCCTTATCGCTTCCGATTCATCGGAACCGGCCGGGGCGACGGTCGCCGTGGCGGGTCAGCGACAAACCACACCCGCGCTCGCTCCGGGCCGCGGACCCGCGCGCGAGACCGTGGCAAATCCGGTGATCACGGCTTCGGCCGAATACGACATGCCGCCGATCAGACGCGGAAGCAGGCTGCGATACGTGTTCGCGGCGGTGATTCTGGTCGCCGCGGCGATGGCGGTGGTGTTTGTGATCCGTGCGCCAAAGTCCGGACCGTCCACTCCCGGGATTCCAACTGGAATGAAGCTCATAAAGGGAGGGGCGTTCACGATGGGAACGAATGAAGGCTTTGACGCCTGGAAGCCCGCCCACGAAGTAAGCGTAAAAGACTTTTATCTCGACCTCTACGAAGTTACCAACGAAGACTACGAACGCTTTATCCTGCAAACTCATCACAACCCTCCAGCTTATTGGCCGGACGGACAGCCTCCGAAAGGCGACGGTAAGCTTCCAGTTCAAAGCGTGTCGTGGCGAGACTCAAAAGAATATGCCGACTGGGCCGGAAAACGGCTGCCGTCGGAAGCCGAATGGGAATACGCCGCGCGAGGCGCCCAGAATTCGATCTATCCCTGGGGCAATGAGTGGTCTGCTGATATGTCCAACTCGGGAGAAGATAAGCGCGGCAAGCCGGTCGCCGTAGGTTCATTCGCTCGCGGCAACAGCCCGTTTGGGATTTACGATATGGCCGGGAACGTCGCCGAATGGGTGGCCGATGACTACGAGCCTTATCCTGGCTCGACGGCGAAACGGCGGCCCGGATACAAAATATATCGAGGCGGTTCGTATGGATTCGCCAAGTCGGATCTGCGGACAATGGTTCGATGGCTGGAGCTTCCCGACGTTGTATCCGAATATGTTGGATTCCGCTGCGCCAAAGACGCGCCGGTCGTCGAAGGGCCTCATTAAAAAACTTCCGGAGGGTCAGTGCTCGTATTATTTCGCATAATGCGATTATCCGTTGGTTCAATAGCGCTTCTCTTTATAGTCGCCGGCTTGTGCTTTGGCGTGTCTGTCCGCGCGAGTCAGGATGAGATCCCGCGGCCCACGATCATCAACACGGGCGAAGTCAAAGAAACCAGAGCAGGCGGTGGAAAGCTCGACCGAATCAATGTCGGGAAGACCAAAGCCGTTCGGGCAGCAAACGGAATGCTGGTCATTCGCACATCACCCGATGACGCCGAAGATAAAGATCGACGGCAAGGCCTCCGGCCGCGCGGTCGAAGGGAAGTTTGAAAAGGAGCTTCCGAGCGGTAAGAAATATAATGTTGAAGTATCGGCCGCCGGGGACTATGAAGCTTTCAAGAACAGCGTCACTCTCAAGCGTGGAGAGGTCAAGGTTCTGGACGCCGCGCTAACTTCGAAGTACGGAGCCATAAAAATATTTCCCGTTATCGACGGTGTGAAGATCCTTCTCGACGGACAGCCGGTGCCGCCCAACAAGCTCGTTATCGATAAGAACAACAAAGAGCTGGCGGCGATAATCGGAGTGACGCCCGGTGAGCACGAAGTCACATACGATCATCCCGAATACGTGCGATATAAAAACACCTTCAAGGTATCACCCGGCAGCGAGCTCTCGTGGAGTTTCAGACCGGAACTCGCTCGCGCTGAAGTGTCCGTGGTCTCAGACCCTAATGTGAAGGTGTACATCGACGGAGCCCCCGCCGGAGAAACACCCGCCGACGGCGTTCTCAAGAAACCGGATGTCCGATTGGGCACGCATCAGATCAAGCTGGTCAAAGAAGACTATCAGGAATACTCCGAGTCTCGGGTGCTTGAATACGGCAAGCCGGTCAGAATCGAAAAGAGGCTTGATCCGCTTCCGACCTCGGGCGAGTTCAACGATTATTTCGATGTGCCTGCTCCGGCCAAGTGGGTAATGCCAAAGACCGGCTGCGAGTTCAAATCGGGCAGGCTCTTTCTAGAAAACGCGCCCGTGCTAATGTTCCCGAAGGACATCAAGTACTTCGATTTTCAGATGCACTTCCACCTAAAGCTGACCGATGGCCGAGGCGCCGCGTGGGCCATACGGGTCAGAGACCAGAATAACTACTACCTGTTCTATTTGTCGGGTCCGAAGGGCCGCTTTCCGGGTTACTTCAATACCTACATAGTTCGCGACGGCAAGCTGGACGTCGATAATCCCGCCGGCAGCGTTCCGATCGTCGTCGATGTCAAAGCAGGCGGCGAGTACGAGATTGCCCTGAAGTCTAACGGAAACAAGTTTGAGACAATGATTCAACCCGCGGCCACCGGCGAAAATCTGACGTTGGGCTTCTTCGAAGACAAGGACAATCTCTTCCGCTACGGAGGAATCGGGTTCAGAACCATAGGCGCGGAGAAGTTCTCGGTCGACGATCTGTTCGTCGGGCCCCATTGAACGACGTTGAACGACGTTGAGTGAGCCCGGCTGTCTCAACAAGCAGTCCGGGCTCTGGCTTTCGCGTAAGGGATCTCTGCTATGACGCAGAACCTCGAGATACAAGTCTCGGTCTCGGCTCGAACAGACGCGGGCATGAAACGGCCCGCGAATGAAGACGCCTTTCTTGTTGCCGATCTCACCACCGGCCGCTCCGGCCTCGGTCCTGAAGTAAGCACTCACACTATGGGAGAGCGCGGAAGCCTCTTGATCGTGTCCGATGGTCTTGGCGGCGCGGCGGCCGGAGAAGTAGCAAGCGAGCTGACCGTCAAGACGATTCTGGAGAAGCTCAGCGAATCACCGCTCGACGGCGACGTTTCCGCGAGCCTTATGGATGCGATCACGGCCGCGAACCAGCGAATTTGGAAACACGCTCGAGAGTATCCCGAACACGCGGGGCTGGGCGCTACGTCGACCGCGGTCCTCGTTCGTGGAACCTTCGCTTACATAGCGCAAGTAGGCGACTCGCGGGCTTACCTCGCGCGCGGCAGCCGAATAAAACAGATCACCAAAGACCAGTCTTATGCGCAGCTCCTACTCGATTCAGGCGCAATCACGCAAGAGCAGGCCGTATCGGTGCCGAAAAACATAATTATGCAGGCGCTCGGTACCAGTCCCACCGTTCGCGCGGCGATGACCCTCGCGCAGCTCAATAAGGGCGACATCTTGATTCTCTGCAGCGATGGTCTCTCGAACAAAGTGGAATCCGACGAAATGCTCCAGGCCGTTCGCGAGTCTCCCTCTCTCTCGGATGCTTGCCGGTGCCTGATTGACATGGCCAACGAACGCGGTGGAGAAGATAACATCACGATTGTGGCTGCCCGATTCGACGGCGAAGCCTTGCGCTCGGCCGTCGATGGCGCGGCAATCACGGGTACGTTTCAAGCGCTCGAAACCGCGTCCTACAGCGATGACGTAATGAAGACCGCCGCGGATTACTCATCGCGGTTGGCCGAACAACGCGCAGCCGCGATAAAGACCGGGGTTTTTAGCGCGCCTTCGATCGACGCATCGGTTGCGAATACGAATGACGAAGATGACCGTGACGAAGAGAAGGACGACGAGGCGTTCGCAGCCCGCGGAAGCGGCGCCAAAGTCGTCATAACGGCGTTGCTGGTGCTGCTCGCGCTATCGATCTATCTCGTCTATCACTACTTCTTGAAGCAATGAATCAAATCGTCGGCGGCGATATCGCAGGCGGCGCATCGGCCTCACCCTCGTCCTCGCGATGACCCGATTGACTCTCCTGCCACAGCACTTCGAAGATCTGAACAGGCCGCCTCTTTCCTTTCAACTCAAGCTCGCCGCGTGGACGCAGGATATATCGGTCCGCCAAAGCCTCTCGAGTCATCTGGCTGATCAGAATCTGACCTCCAAGCGCCTGCTTTTCCAACCGCGCGGCAAGATTCACCGCATCGCCGATCGCCGTATAATCCGTGCGCTCCGCGGAGCCCACGTAGCCCACCGTGACGTTTCCCGTATTGATGCCGGTGCCCATGCTCACGGAGGGCAGTCCCAGTCGCCGCAAATCGTGGTTCAACACAGCAAGCCTCTCTTGCATGGCGATGGCCGCGCCGACCGCTTTCAACGCGGAATCGGCGTCCTGGTACGGAACCCCGAAGAGCGCCATCAGGCCGTCGCCGATGAATTTGTCCAGTATGCCCTCGTACTCGAATACCACGGGAGTGATCCCCGAAAAAACGTCGTTCAATATCTTGAGCACCGTGTCTGGAGCCATCGTTTCAGCGAGCGCGGTGAATCCTCTGATATCGGAAAAGAGAATTGTCGCCGCCTGGCTAATGCCTCCCAAACTGATTGCGTTCGGGTCCGCCAGAATCTGATTCACTACGTGCTGAGGCAGGAAGCGCTTATAAGTGGCCCTCGCCAAGGCCTCCTTCACCAGTTGCGCGTGAGAAGCCGCGTTCTCGGTAGCCATCGCGGCCGCCGTCGCAAGCGCATTCAGGAGATCCAGATGATCCGAGTCGAATTGCTCAAACGGGTTTCTGCCATCTACATAGATCAACCCCAGCAGCCCGTCCTGGCTCGAAAGCGGAACACACATAATCGAATGAATGCGCTGGATCGTCAGCGACTGCGCCTGAGCAAACCGCTCATCGGCCCTGGCGTCTGACGACAGCAAGGCGATGCGCTCCGATAAAACCCTGTCTACGACTGTCTTGCTGACCGGCGCGTCACGATCTTCCGCCGAGCCGCGCCCCGAGCGAAACCTGACAAAGAACGGATTGAGCTCGCCGCTTTCTTTATCGCTCAGCAGCACAAGGAACCGATCGGCCGGCGTCAGCCTGAGAATCATGTCGCTCAGCTTTTCAAAAATATCCTCGAGCGAAAACGTCGAGCTCAATAGCCGGTTGAGCTCATAGAGGTGTGCTAACGTCTCGGCCTTTTTCTTGAGAGTCTGAATGTCCTCCAGCAGTTCTTCCGGGTGCGCCGATGACAACGCTGAAACGTCTATCCGCGGCAGGCTCGACGCCAGCAAGTCAGGCGCGAGCATCAAAGCGGTCGCGGTTATCGGCGCGGAATCATACTGGAGAGAGGGGGTGAGACCCTCATCGAACAACAAACTGTATCCGCCGATCTCGAGGAGGTCGTTATTAGCGAGGAGGCGTTCTTCTATTCTTTTTCCATTCACGACCGTTCCGTTGACGCTCTTGAGGTCTATCAGCAGATAAGTCTTTCCCTCGCGTCTGAGCACCGCGTGACGACGGGAGATTCTCTCATCATCGAGCACGAGTTCATTGACATCCGGTGAGCGCCCGATTCGAACCTCATTACGATTGAGCTCGAAATCGAACTCCTTTCCAGTGGCCGAGTGCTTAACCGAGAGTTTCTGAGACATAAGAGAAATTATAATGCGAGCCTAATCCATATAAGTGTTGCGGCCTATTATATCACTCCGTTAATGCCCTCAGCTGGCGGATGTCACTAAGAACTACTCCGGGTTGGCCGTCATAAAATCTTGTGCTAGAGTCCTTCTGTTTTTCAGCTTGTGTAATGCGCTGGATGAAATCCTGGATGAAATGATTGAATGGGCTCGACAAACGTTAGCGATAGGAACCGATGAAAAACGACTGCGACCCGCTACATTATCCGCTACATTCAAGAATCAGCTACCCGCGCGTTTTTCACCAAGCTAGTTTGATCGATTTGGTAGCGGCCCCTTAGCTCAACGGCAGAGCAGAGGACTCATAATCCTTTGGTTGGAGGTTCGAATCCTCCAGGGGCCACCAAATAACCCACTGAATATTCAACACCTTCCAGACCTCCGTTTTTGGCATCTCATTCCCCGACTGCTTTTTTTGACGCGATCTTGACGACCACAGCTCTTTTTAGGGCGACAGCCTCAACTACGCGCCGCTTCCCTTCGTCGGTCGCGTGTGCGTATCGTTCCGTCATCCTTATCGAACTGTGACCCATTACATCTTGAATGGCCGTCAACGGAGCGCCTGCATCCGCCGCCCTCGTACCGAACGTGTGTCGTAGATCATGAATCCTCAGATCCCTGATTCCCGCCAACCTGCAGGCTGTATCCCAAGCGGTCTTGAGCGATGTGTACGGCTTTCTGGTTGCCGGGTTCGTGAATATGTAGGTGTAGCCCTTCGCTTGAGCCTTGCTGACCAAGGCGCGCAGAGTTTCCCTCGTCTGATCGTTCATTGGTATTTCATGGTCTATGTCACCCTTCGTGTTTTTCAGACAGATCACATTGCGATGGAAGTCCACAAGATGAGTTGGGAGCCTGAGCAACTCGTTCTCGCGCATACCCGTATTTATGTAGAGATCGACTATCTGCCGAAGATGAGCCCTCCGTCCGGTTAAAACCGAAAAGAGCGCCTCTTCCTCATCAGGCAGCAGGTAGCGTGTCCGACTTTGCTCTTTTGGCATCTCCACCGAGCGGCACGGATTCTCCGAGATCACTACCTGCTTGTCAGCGACTGCTAGGCTCAGCACGCTGGAGAGCAGGAAGATTTCCCGATTCACTGAGGCGGACGACCGGGGCTTCGACCATGTGACCGTCTTGTCCCTGCTCTTGCGTGTGTACACGATCGGCGTCTCACGCCGCGTGACCTTGTACTTCTCAATTAGAAACGGGTTTATTTCGCTCAGCCTCTTGTCTCCAAAAAACGAGAGCACTGGTTTCATTCGGTAGACATCCATCTTGAGCGATCGCGGCTTCGTGGCTTCGGCCCAAGCCCAGTATTCTTCTTCTACAAACTCTCTCAAGCGCGGGTCCTTGACGGCGCCGCCGTACCTCCCTTCGTAGACATCGTTCTTGATCTGGCGTTCGGCCTCCAACGCCTGCTTTTGATTCTGTGCTTCAGGGATCACACCACGATACCGCACCCTCCGAATTTGAAAGTCGTAAAAGTAGCTGAATCCCTTTTCCGTTTTGACCTTCTTCACTCCCATGAGCATTTCCTTTCCCGCATCGCAGCCAGCGATTAGGGTTCGGCCATCCTAAGACGAGGCTTTCGCGTTTGTCCAGTTTCGGTGGTTCCGTTTCTGAGTGCGCGAACTACTTCATTGAACTCGAAGAGGAATACTGAGCTGCCTGGTGGCTTGAACGACGGGATCAATTTCTTCTTGGCCCATCCTCGAATCGTGCGCTCATCGATGTGGATCAAAGCCGCCAGGTCCTGACTTCGCAGGAAGGCGACTTGCTCGACCGCGAGCCGGCCGTCGTCCCCCAGGCTGACCCTGAAATAGACCGGATTGGTCAATTCTTTCTCGAGCAACTCGCCGATTTGTTTGGTTAGATCAGCCAAGATATTCCCCTAAAGCGCCCCCTCCATTTGCGTCGTGCGATTCTTCCCTGAGTCTATGCAATCAAGGTCAACTGCTCGCGAATGGGGCTTCTGTTGTCATAGTGAATAATCCGCCTCGCGCTCTAGACGAGTCGGCAGTTCGTCAGGTGCAGGTACACCGGACTCGCCTTTTGATCCATGTGGTTCCGCTGTTCGCTCCCCTAAGGAGGGGGGAGCGAACGAACTAGTGGGAACTGGGTCATTGAACAAGGGCTGAACTGCTACTGAACCACCACTCATCAAAGAAGTTGTTTTTGAACTGTCCTCGGTATCCAGTTCCCAATTCAGCAAGGACCGGTTCGGCGTCGGTTCAATAGACTGGTTGCCCGGATGCTCAGCCATTTCGATCAGGCGTTGCGCTAGCTCTTGACCGTTCGCCAAGAGCGTCAGAGTCCCGTTCTGAGATCTGTCCACCAGATCTTTTTTCATCAGCGCGTTGATGGAGGTTGAGATAGTGGACTTCGGAATTCCTGTGTGAGTTTCGATCTCCGCGAACTTTGCGCCCCGCTTAAATATTGGCTGTGCGAGCGCTATCAAGACTTCGGTCTGCCTTGCGCTCAACGGTTTGGCTTCGCTGGCAATCTTCGCTGCATCGACTAGAACGGTATATTCCTCGACTCGCTTTGGGTCGGCCCCTTCGATTCTTTTGACATCAACCTGTATGATGCAGAATCTGCGGGCCTCATGGTCGCGACGCACGTTCGCCTTGGCCACCTTCACTCTTATTACCTCGTCGGTTTGTTCGACGTGAAGAACGCGTCTCGCAGATCCGTATGACTGTGAACCGCCTCTCGTGTGTTCCCCCGACCAGCCGGTGTGAGTCGTAACCACAACGCCGCAGTTGAGCGAGCGCGCAATCAAATAGGTGGAAGCGAACGCGGCCGCCATGTTCTCGTTCGTCTCATCCTTTCCAGCCGCTCCAAACTCGTTGCTTAGAACGTCAATCAGTATTAGATCGAATCCGCCCAGGTCTTCGGCTGTGTCTATTAGCGCCCCTACTTGAGTCAGGTCGAATAGACCGACCGTCTCTGCGATTATGTACAACTGAGGAGTCTTGAGCCCGTGAAACGACTCCCAGGCATCGAGACGAGCGTCCAACTCTTCTGGCGACTCATTTGCAACGAATAACACTCGCATTCTCTGAGAAGCCGTAGCAGCAATGTCGATCGCCACATGGCTTTTGCCCGATCCTGCCAATCCTTCCACAATGGTTACCTGCTTTCGATAAGCAACGCCCTTGACCAGTGGTGCGGCCGGTTGGATCTCGACTTTGCGGTTGCGGGAGTGGAAAATCTTGCGCCGTTGGATCTCGCGGTCCTCTTCACGGGGATGATCCGCACCAGTTCGGCCAACGTCTGTCTCTGTAGGCTTCCACTCGGGCGCATTCTCGATTAGCCCGTTGATCTCTTCAACAGTACCCCCAGCATCGCGATACTCTATGATGTCCCCCTTTGGAGGGATTCCTGGCAACCGTATCTTCTTGATACTGATTGCGACGGCAGACACACTACGTGCTACCGTATGGCCCCATGCCTCTCCCTCCTCGTCATTGTCGAGGAAGATCGCAACTCTACGGCCTCGAAGAGGGGTTATATAGTCCGGGTTCGTTCGCTCCGCACTAACCCATCCCTTTGAGCCGCCGCTGTTGCAGGTCGCGTTATAGCCAAGCTCAACGAACGCATTCGCGGCTTTCTCACCCTCGGCGAGGCAAACCAATTCCCCTTCGGGCACCTTAAGTAACTCCGGAAGGCGATACAAAACGCGCGGTATGCCGTTCAAAGTGCCTGGCCCTCTAATCCATCCGCCCTTACCATCTGGGCGCCGCGGCCAAAACTGCTTGTCTGGCTTCTGCCCAGGTGCCCCTCGCCTCTCCATTCGATCAATCAGATACACAATCTCGCCGTCTGCATGCTGGTATTGATATGTGTCAGTCTTCTTCCACGTGTTAACGGGTGGCCTACCACGTGAGCCGTTGCCGCTAGCAGCTAGCATCGCCGGCCGCGGTCCAAGGTCGAATTGATCGAGTCCGGCACCCTTGATGATTTCTTCAAACGTGCAGCCACGTGATCTGCAACGGAATAGGGTTCTACCGTCATTCGCTTCACTTATGCTCAAACTCGGTTTGCGATCTTCATGGTCTGGAGCCGAACATTGAGCACGCCAGCCGCCCGAGACTTTCCGCACGTGCTGGAAGTAGTGAAGCACCTCGTTTGTAGAAAGCCACCTTTGAGCCTGCGCCGTGGGCATTCTTGACAACTTCCTTATGTTGGAGGTTCTGCACCCTTCAATTCCTTACTCACGTGTAGCGAGGTTGTCAGACCCTCTGACCGCGAGACTGCACAACTGATTTCAATCAAGCCCAACAGGACAACCGACCGTTAGTTTGAGGCGCTGACTGTTCTTCGCTCCCGCTTTTCACGTTCGCGCGCGGCCGCCAGCCGCTCGACATCGGACGCTTTATAGACACGTCGGCCACTTGGCGTCGTCTCACAAGGCAATCGTCCTGATCGAGCGAGGTTCCGCACCAGTTCGACGGAGCAGCCGAGGCGCTTCGACACGTCAATCGTCATCAGCAATCCATTGCTCATTTCCGTAGACCCCTTTCGATTGCTGCATACTGCAAGACGGAGAGTACCGAAAGCAGAGAAAAAAAGATGGGTAAAGTGAGGGAGGCCGCCTAGTCCGCTTTTTCGGACCGGCGATTCTGTTCCAAGAGCGATGCAGTGGTCCGTTATCCTCTTTTGACCCGAACTACGGGGAGACTAAGGGCGTAGCGGGACGCGGGGATTGAGTAGAAGTTCCGATCGGGTGACGTGATCACAGGCTCACTGTCCGCTACGAATGTCTCCGCACCAATATGCGTGATAGACCCTGATGACACGTTACGTGCGTTCCTTCTATACCGTCTCTGGACATCCTTCTTCAAGGAGAACCGCGATTCATCGTATAGGTTTTTCCAGCGGCGCCAGTCACGTCTCTGGAATGCAAATCTTCCGTCAGGACTTTTAAGAAACGCGGCGATCTCCAGCAATCCAACCTCGAAGTTCTTCAAGGTTTCCTGATCAAGGCCAGTTCGATGTGCCCCGTCCTCATATAACTCATCTTGACCAAGTCGCTTAAGGGCAGCAGCGACGAGCTTGTCTGGATTCCTACTATTAGTCGCGATGTACGCTTCGAAGATCTGCCTAAGGTACCAGGAGCGGTCGAAAACGAGCCTTCGGTGGACCTCAAATGCTTTCTCCGCAGGCCACGCTCGGGCGACAACACCCTGGACTAACGCCCTGCTGACGCTCTCCAAATGACCTTTGGCTATCTTTCCGCATTCTCGCAGCCGTTTCCCTTCACCACGGCCCATGTCCGGCAACCGCTCCTTGCAAACGACAGAGCCTTGCCAGAATCGGAGCGCACACATGATTGCTGGGTGACCCAAGCTCGCTGCATCTGCTCGTATAGACGCCAAAATGTCGATCTCTTGATCCTTTTCCATGCCGCCCGGTCCGAATATCATTAACGCGCGGGGACGGCTTATGTCATCAGGGCGTGGCTCCAACATCACCTCACGTGAAGTCAGGCGGCGTCCGCTCAACGTCTTGCCGGTGTAGTCAATTGCTCGTTGCTGCCCGTCATAGATATTAACAATCACGTCTTGCTCAACAGCGAGTCCCAACCTCGCCCACAAAACCGTGCGGTCGTCGTCAGACAATAAACTCACTTGTTGTTCGAGCTTATCAATGAGCGACCTCTGCTCAGGATCTTCAGGCGTTTTTGGCAGTGCTGGCAATTTTGGTTTGTGGTGAACTGATTTGACGGAGTGCTTCGATTTGGGCTTTTTCAACTACCCTCCTTTCCAAATTATTATTCGACGCGTGGCTATAACACAGAAAAGAGAGCGGCCTCAGCAGAACGGTTCGGAACTGTACTCGATGCCGAAATGATCTT
>Ga0209687_1000063_pt1 | contig 45619 bp, 42 predicted proteins | sample GraSoiAngelo_136_FD_185893 | JGI IMG/M metagenome (GOLD analysis project Ga0209687, IMG submission 185893) | Grasslands soil microbial communities from the Angelo Coastal Reserve, California, USA - 14_0929_09_20cm (SPAdes) (version 2) | ecosystem: Environmental > Terrestrial > Soil > Grasslands ...
TCATTTCGTCTATCTCTTCAAACCTCGGATCGCCGTTGTTTGCGCTGAAGGCGGTGACTTCGATGGGCTCGGCGCGAAAAATATATCGCGCCGCGTTGATGCAATAGATGCCGATGTCGTAGAGCGTGCCGCCTCCTAGTTCTTTCTTCACTCGAATGTCGCCGTCTTTGACCTGCATCGTGAAGATTGAATTGAAAGACCGCACCTCGCCTAACGTGCCTGACTGCACGAACTCGACAGCTTGCATGTTTGCTTCTTCGAAATGCAGCCGATAGGCGACCATCAGCTTGACCCTGGCTTCTTCGGCCGCCGCGATCATAGCCTCGCAATCAGCTTCTGTTACGGCCATCGGTTTCTCACAAAGAACGTGCAGTCCCGCCTGACAAGCTCGGACGGTGTATTCGCGGTGCATACTGTTCGGGAGCGCGATATAAACGGCGTCTATCTCACCGCTGGCAAGACAATCATCGTATTCATCGTACGAGCAGGTAATAGGCGCCTTGTACTTTTTACCTAGCTTGGAGAGCTTCGCCGGATCATCCGAAATAAGCGCGGCCAGCTTGGAGTTGGTCGCTTTGGCAAACGCAGGCAGCACCGCGGCCTGTGCAATGTATCCGAGTCCTACCACAGCGTATCGAACCATCTGGCTATCCCCGTTGTCTTTCTTCGCGATGCTCACATCTTCGCTTGATGACATTGTGTTTCCTTTCGCTTTGCCGTGATCGAGCAATTCAGATCGGTCCTTTAATAGATATTGTCAGCGGCTGTGCCGCTCGCGACTCAGGGTGCAAACGGGATGCCATGTTCGAGTGTCCGAATCGCAAGGAACTGCTTGCATCAGAGCAGCGACGGCGTTGCGCGAACCGTCGGACCGATGCTCCGTTCGGAATGAATGCATATGTGTTCGATTTCCGTCAGATTAATTCGAAAAAGCCGCAAATCGTCGGCTCTACGTCTGGGTCGCTCCGAAGGTACGGCCTTTGCAGTATTTTCTCTCGTTTTTATTGCAAGTCTGTCTCGCTCGTTTACGGCAGGTGTTGTTGAACCGGATCTTTCAATCTTGAATATGCAAAGACGCGGCAAATTAATTCGCTGCTAACGCAATAGACTTAGCATCGCTCAATAGTCAACGCCGCGAAGGAGGACAAAGCATGGGACTCATATTAATTCTACTTGTGATCATTTTGTTGGTAGGCGCAACGCCTCGATGGCCCTATAGCAGAGGGTGGGGATACTACCCGAGCGGGCTTCTGGGACTGATCTTATTGGTCGTAATCGTACTGGTGCTGGCGGGGCGGTTGTGAGAAATAGCAGCAGCCCCGAATGGATTCGATAGTGGGCGGCCGGCGACAGGCTCTTTGATGTCTGCTTGATGGGGCCTTTGTTCAAGCGGTTCGTTGAACAGTCGAGGACGCCGGCCGCTCTCATTATTCCATGCGGGCATTTATCACGGCGGTGAAATATGAAAACAGTTGTAGGCATACTAAATTCGGGAGAAGAGGCCGCGGCGCTGGCCGACCGGCTTAAAGAAACCAGACGAAAAATTGAAGTGAGCATTCTTTCTCCGGGCGCTACTCCGGAGGAGCTTGCCCAAATACCGACGAGCGATACAGAACAGCCCGGCATGGGAGCCGCAATGGGTGCGGTTGTTGGAGGAGCGCTCGGCGCCGCGGGAGGAATGGGGCTTGGCGTGACGGCCGCCATGCTCTTTGTTCCCGTGGCGGGACCCGTGCTCGCCATCGGAATGGCCGGTGCGGCGATGCTTGCGGCCGGCGGAGCTCTCGGCGGCGCGCTCGCCGGAGACGCCCTGGAAGATTCCATGTCCAAAGGACTGCCCATCGATGAGCTCTTTATATATGAAGATGCACTCAAGCATGGCCGATCGGTGTTGATCGCGATGGTCGAAGACGATGAGGAAGCGAATCGAGTTCGCGAGATAATGAGCAATGCCGGCACCGAAGCGGTTGACGCGGCCAGGGAGCACTGGTGGATTGGACTGCGAGACGACGAGCGAGTGCACTATTCAAAGCAACTCAGAGATTTTGAAACTGAGGAGCCCGTCTATCGCGAAGGCTTCGAAGCCGCGCAGCACCCAAGTGTGCGCGGGGCCTCTTACGATGAAGCCCTCGATCGTCTCAAGAAGCGATCGCCGGATCACTGTTTAAAGGACTCGTTCCGGTGCGGCTATGAAAGAGGAGTGTCATATTATCGAGATCTCGCTCGTGCCGAGAAGGGGTCAATAGAGGCCGCGAAAGACAAGTCGTCCCCGCCTGCGCGGGAAGCACAGCGGACGGTCGCCGGCGGTGAATCGCGCAAAGCATAGGGGGATCACCGTTCGTTCTCCTTCAAGGAACATACCTACATCTCCCTCGGACCGGGGGCTGCGCTTCGCTCACCCCGGCTACTGACGCGTTCCCCTTCAGGGATCAATCCAACATCGAAATTCCCATAAACGCGGGTCCGCGAGTTAGCGCGACTCCGCGATCAGATCGCTATCGCGATCTTCTCTTTCTTTTTCCTTCTTCTGTTGGTCGACCGCACGCTGATGATCAGCGCGTGGGTCGCGTCCTGTTGCTTCGCTATACCACGCCGGATGATGAGTCCATGCCCATCCGCGGGTGACAGTTCCGCGGGTCATTGCCTCTAAGGTACCCGGCTCTCCAACCGTGCTCAGGTAGATGTGGATCCAGATCCCGAACAACATTATCAGCGCGGAGATGTCGTGCAGCACATAACTGATCGCTACCGCGATTCTTCCGAATATCTCCGGGAACCACATCAGGAACCCTGTTATAAAAAGCACGAGGCCGCCGCCAATGATCTCCCAGAACTGCAGCTTCTGGCCTCCGTTGAAGAAGCCGACATACTCGGGTTCGAGTCTCTCTTTTCCGCCTATATAAATCTTCAAGCGGCGGATCCACTTGCTGTCCGCGGCGGTCCATCGCATTAGCGAAAGCCAGTTGAAGAACTGGAACGCATAAATGATCACGAAGAACAGACCAAACCACGGATGGAGCACTCGCGTCGTGGGCCCTCCGCCGAACAGCGGCGTCAGCCAGTGAAATAGCCAGGGCGAATAGATCGCAAGGCCCGATAACAACGCGAGAAAGAAAAGAATCGCGCTGGTCCAATGAAGGAACCGCGTATACACCGGATGCCGGAACAACTCTCCTTCGTGGATTGTAGTGTGCCCCAGTTTTCCGAAGCCCCGCCGCGCTTTTTCATCGAATCGCCTGACTGCCGTCATAGCTGCTCCTCCCTCTCAACCGTCGGCTCCGGCTGAGAAAGTCTCGGACCGGTGAAGATGTAATGGAAGAACACCGCCAGCAGCCCCATCAGCGCTATGAAGAGGCCGATGGGTTTCGCCAGGTATTTCCATATCACATAGCTCGGGGGTATCCGCGGGTTAGCAGGCAAACCGCCGTACGCTTCCGGCTTGGTGATGTCGTGAAGCACGTAGATCACATGCGTTCCGCCGATCGACTGCGGATCGTAGACGCCCGCGTTCGGGAGCGGAAATAGCGCGTCATCCCGCAACTGCGAAGCTCGTGCATTCGCGATCTGCAGCATGTCCTGTTTGGTTCCGAAGTGCAGGCAGCCGGTCGGACATGCCTTTATGCACGCCGGCTCGAGTCCTGCCCCAACGCGATCCGAGCACAGCGTGCATTTATGTACCTTCTTGGTTGTTTGATTGAATTTCGGGATGTTGAATGGGCATCCCGAGATGCAGTACTGGCAGCCGATGCAATTCTCCTGATTGAAATCGACTATGCCATTCGTGTACTGGACGATGGCTCCGTCGGATGGACAGGCCCGCAAACAACCCGGATCAGCGCAATGCATGCACTGGTCTTTGCGCATGAGCCACATCAGGCTTCCGTCGTCGCGCTGGGTCTCGCTGAATTTAATCAGATTGTAGTAATTCCATTCCGTCGTCGGCATCGTCTGGTAGGTGTTGTCGAAGACCGTTTCGCGGAAAGGATGATCGTTCCATTCGACGCATGCCACTTCGCAGGCTTTGCAGCCTATGCAGGTGGTGACGTCGACCAGCTTGGCGACCTCGAGTTCGCGCACGGCCCCACTGCCGGGAACCGGGCCGCGATGAGCCGAGATTTCTTTGATCTGCAGCGTCTGTTCAGTTGCCATAACTCCCGCCCTCACTTCCTTGCGGCGCCGGGCGTCTGCCCGCGCGCCGCGGCTATGCCTTTTCTATTTTTGCCAGGAAGCCCTTGTATTCGGGCGTGTAGGCGTTCGGGTCCATCGCCGTCGGCGACAGCAGGTTTACCGGATTGAGACTGGTCTTCCCCGAGTCTTCGGCGATGCCTCTGTAGCCCCAATGGATCGGAACGCCGATCTGATAAACGGTCTTGCCGTCGATCGTCATCGGCTTGATGCGGCGCGTCACCATGGCCTTCGCTACATATTGCGCGCGCGCCGTCGATACCCTGACCTTTTGACCGCCTTCAACTCCGATCTCGCGAGCAAGCTCGACAGGCACCTCGACAAACGGCTCCGGCACTAACTGGACGTTCATCGGGTTGTTTTTGGTCCAGTAGTGATAGTGCTCGGTGAGGCGATAGGTCGTGCACACGACATTGAAGCCCTGCTCCGGCGTACCGTACTTATCAAGATCGGTATTGAACAGCTTAATAACCGGGTTGATCGACTGCTTCGGATGGAGCGGGTTTGCGATCGGACTTTCCACCGGCTCGTAGTGTTCAGGAAAGGGGCCTTCGGCGAAGGCGGCCAGCGGCGCGAAGATTCGTCCGATGCCTTCCGGATTCATGATGAAGGGCCCCATATGAGATTGCGGAGGCGAGTCCGCTTTGAAGTCGGGCACGTCGTTGCCCGCCCACCGATGCGCCGCCTCATTCCACCATACCTGCCGGCGTTCGGAGTCCCAGGGCTTGCCCGCGGGATCGCACGACGCGCGGTTGTACATAACGCGGCGGTTCGCCGGCCACGACCATCCCCAGCTCGGGAAAATGCCGAGGCCGGAAGGATCGTCCGTGCCTCGACGCTGCATCAAAGCGCCCGCCTCCGTCCACGAGCCGCTGTACAACCAGTTGCCGCACGCGGTCGAGCCGTCATCTTTCAGCCATGCGAAGCCGGGCAGTTGCTGTCCGGTTTTGATAGTCGCGCCCGGCTGCGAGTCTTCGGTCAGATCGCTCAAGGCGCGGCCGTTGATCTCTTTGGCAACCTCGGCGAGCGACGGGTTCTCCGGCTTTGAATAAGACCAGGAGGCGTTGAGAATCGCATCCGGAAACTTCCCGCCCTCCTTTGCATACAGCTCGCGAATCTTAAGGAATATGCGAGCGAGTATTTCCTGATCCACGCGCGCCTGGCCCGGCGGCGCAACGGCCGCGTACTTCCACTGTAACCATCGCGCCGAATTGACGAACGTACCGTCCTTTTCCGCGAAGCCGGCGCCGGGCAGCCGATAGACGGCCGTCTTTATCTCCTTCATCTCTTCTGGTGAAGTGCCGGGAGCACGCCAGAATTCGCTCGTTTCATCCGGGAAGATCTCGCAGACCACCAGCCAATCGGCCTTCTTTAAAGCTTCGATGTTTTTCCTGGAATTGGGACCGATCATCACGCCGTTCATGCCGAAGGCGATGTGGCCTTTAATTTCGCCTTTGTACATTCGATCCCACATCTCCACCCACGAATAACGGCGGTCGATCTTCGGCAGGTAGTGAAAAGCGAAGTCGTTCTCCTTTTTGGCGGCGTCGCCGAACATCGCCTTGAGATAAGAGACGGCGAACTTCGGCGTGTTCGACCAGTAGTTATAGGAATCCCACTCCGACGGTTTCGAGGGAGTCGGCGTGATACGTTTCAGATAGGTCGCGAAATCCGCGTCGCCCGGATTCGGCATCTTCAGATAACCCGGCAGAATATCGAACACTCCGCCCATGTCGGTCGCGCCTTGAATGTTCGAGTGGCCTCGCAAGGCGTTTACGCCTCCGCCCGCTCTGCCGACATTGCCAAGGAGCAGTTGAAGAATCGCCGCGGTCCGAATGATCTGGGTTCCGAAGGTATGCTGCGTCCAGCCTACGGCATAAATGATGGTCGCCGCCTTCTTCATGTCTCCATCGTTGCGAATCGAGGTGAAGAGCTCGGCTGCCTTGATGAAATCGGCTTCGGGGATGCCGGTAATGCTTGAGACCATTCGCGGCGTGTAGCGCGAGTACTGACGCTTCAGGAGTTGGTACACCGAGCGCGGATGTTGAAGCGACAGATCATAGGCTACATTGGAGGGCAGCGCCGGAGCAGGATTCGCGGCTCCCGTGCCTTGCGCTCCTGGTCCTCCGGCAGCTTGGACCGCCTCCCAACGGGCCTTGTTGACCGTCGCCGGATCGGGCGCCGCCGGAACTGCCTTTGTCGGCTGCGCCGCCTCCTCGCTGCGACGATTGCCCCGATGCGCCTCCGGAAGCGGCGGCGGCGCCGGCCGAGTTGGTGACGTTCCCGCCTTCTTCATAATTCCATGTGGACTTGTCGTATGCCTGCGTTTGCGAGTTGAAGCCCGAGTACAGGCCATCCTCAGGAAGCTGGAAACCGTCTTTGATCAGGAAGGCGGCGTTTGTGTAGTTCTTGACGTAGTCCCAGGCGACTCTCTCGTGCTCGATCGCGTAGTTGATCAGACCGCCGAGGAAAGCGATGTCGGTTCCCGCGCGAATCTGGAGGAAGAGATCGGCGACGGCGGCGGTTCTGGTGAACCGCGGGTCGACGACTATCATCTTCGCGTTACGTGTTTTTTTTGCTTCGATCGGCCATTTGAATCCACACGGATGGTTCTCAGCGGGGTTGCCGCCCATGATCAACATCATGTCGGTGTTCTTGATGTCGATCCAGCCGTTCGTCATCGCCCCGCGTCCGAATGTTGGTCCCAAACTTGAGACCGTGGGGCCATGTCAGACACGGGCCTGCGTTTCGAAGTACACCACCCCCATGCTGCGCATCGCCTTGACGGCGAGATAGTTCAACTCGTTGGTATCGGTGCAGCCGCCCGCCCACGCGATCCCCTCGCAGCGATTCACGGTACGGCCGTTGGCGTCCTTCTCAATGAAGGTCTCGTCGCGTGTTCGCTTGATCAGCCGCGCGATTTCGGAGGTAGCCTGATCCCAGGAAATATCCTCCCAGTGATCGGAGCCCGGCCGGCGCACCTGGGGCTTCAAAAGCCGCCGCTCGTTGACTATGTCTTGTTCAAGCGAAGCACCCTTGGGACAGAGCGTGCCGCGATTGATCGGATGATCGGGGTCGCCTTCGACGTGCACGACTTGGGGAGTGGAATTCTTTCCTTTATCGCTGAGCGTGTGAATGATGACGCCGCAGCTAACGGAGCAGTAGGGACAGGTGCTTCTGGTTTCCGAGGTCCTATCGATTTTCAGAGCCTGAGTCTGCGCGTAGACCGGCTTCAGATCGAAGCCGAACGCGGACAGCCCCGCGCCTCCGGCCAGAGTGCATTTGACGAAGGTTCTCCTTGATACTTCCATTGCGCTCCCTCCTTTTCCGACGGAAGACCTTTATTGAACCGATATCAAACAAGTGCGTATCAAGATCGATCAAGGGGAGAGCCGCAAATAGCGCGCCAAATAGCCTGTAAGAAGGGTAACCTGTAAAAAATAAATGATACGGAGGAGAGTGCAATCGATCATCGGTTGCATAGTCGCTGCCCCTATCCTCGCGCCATCATTATCGGGCCCTGATCGGACTATGATCGGGCAATGATCGGGCCCTGATCGGGCTATGATCGGGTCACACGCCTACCAGATTGAGTTCTATCTTTCGGTAGCCGCGTTCACGAGCCCACACGTCGAGCGGGGCTGAAGCCACTTCATCCACTAGCGGCGCAGCCAGACCGAATTTCGTGAGATCAATTCTCTTGAAGTAATGGCTACAGGTATCGCACGCTTCGATGCTGACATGCGCGAATTCGGGCGCGCCAAAATAGGCGAGGTTCGAAGGCCGCTGTTCCATGCAAAATGGACACGTGCAGCGTGGAAACGGCCATTCACTCAGACAGGTGGAGCAGAGAAGCCGCCGGCTTCCTTCCGCCACATCGGAATCTTCATGAGAAAACAATCCGAGCTGGGGGCGGCCGCCGCAGAACGGACACCTGCTCTCATCGATCGCCGGCCGACGTTCAAGCTGCTCAACTCCTCTATCAGCCATCAGCCGCGCGTACGGCTGGACGAGCGCCTTCGCAAAGAAGCTGTGGTCGGCACGGGTCTGCCAGTATGAGATGAGCATGGATCTGAGCGACTCCTGGCCTTCACCGCTGAGCCTTCTTGCCTCGTTCGCAAGCAGCTCGGAGCCGGTTTCGGCGACAACTTCGAGCAGCGTCGGAAGGCACGACAACAGAGCGCTCAAATCATCCCTGAAGCCGCCGCGCGCTGTCCCAGTCCCGACTGAGTTCAGGTGCTCGTAGATGGCTTGTTGAGCCCTGAGAACTCCGGCATAGAAAGTCAGCAATTCCGCTGTTTCGCCGGAGGCGGACAGGTCTTTGGCACGCTTTATGAGTGGACTCCAGAAGCTCGTCATTAAATTAGTGACTTAAAGGAGAACGCTACATTGGCCGATGATACGCAAAGCGACGAACTGGTCGTCAAACAACACCCGTTGATTCAACGATCGATAAACAAGTACGTAGGAACCTCGATACTTCTGTTTCTTTCGATCCTTGCAGTAGTGGTTTTGATTGCGGCAGTGATCGCCGCCGTCGAAATCATAATTCGCGAATTTCCCAAACTCGTTCAGCCGACCGACGAATATGGCTCTCTGCAGCATATAATCGAGAGCCTTCTGCTGGTGGCGATTGCCGCCGAGTTGTCGCTTTTACTGCTGTTTCATAAGGCGAGCGCGGCAGTAGAAATCGTCATCTTCATCGTAGCCAGGAAGATGGTCAACCCATCCATCGCCGCTATTGATCTATTACTTGGCGCCGCCGCCCTTTCCGGCCTGATCATTGTGCGCTTCTACTACCTGCGTGAGGAACCCAATTAAGAAGGATCGCTCATTGAAATCAATGTAGAGGCGGCGCCCGCGGCCGCCCCTCTTTCGCACTCACATTTATTCGAAGCTGATTCCGTGCTTTTGCTGCTTCGTGGACTCTGCTTGAACCGAACAGAACAAAAAAAAGATCCGCAACACTCGGGTCAAAGGGGACACAGCGTTGCGGATCTTAGCTCCTCACGGTTGAGCGAATCCACGGGTTCAGCAACTCAATAATCTATCGCCGTGCGTCTTCTCGCGCGGCTTTAAGTCCTAACGCGAATGAATCTAACGGCCTGCTTTAACCGAACGGGAATCTCGCATTAGCTTGATGTGATCGTGAGCCGTCTTTATGGCGAGATACTGCCGCTCGACCATTGGCCTGCAGCTAATCGGAAGCCGTTCCTTGAGCGCGTGTTCATATGCCTTCACGGCCGAGTCTTCTCCTCTTTCCACTTCGGCCAAAATAGCCTTGTCGTCCTGGCCGGTCAGGGTGCCCTTTATACTCATCCACGCGCGATGAAGAGCGCCTGCCGTGGAACCGGTATTGTCAGGGTCGCTGCCGTATCCGCGAACTTGATTCTGAAGCTCTCCCAGGAACTGTGCGCGCTCTCGGCTCATCTCTAAAAAGAAGTTTTTCAAATCCTGAGTTGTTACGTTGTCCGACGCTTCCTTGAAGCCTTCCTGCCCATCCCGGCATGTCTCCACCAGCTCGTTGAGAATTCCTACTATGCTATCGTTATCCATTTGTTGGTCCCTTTCTGTCTGAGTCGAGTCCCGACATTGGTCGGCACTCCGACAAGACTCGCCGATATCCGGACTCTCCGGCGCTTTTCAACTTCAACAACAACCCCGCCGTTCGCATTAACCGCGAGCTCTTCTCTACCGACTCCGACAGTCGCGTTCGCACCGCTCGCTCAAACGCCGGGCTGACACGACCACAGGCAATAGACATGCCAGCAAGGCCGTTAAGAATAAGGGCTGCTAAATCCAACTAAGAGTAATCCACGCCGGCGCGCGGCGAAGCGCCGACTAGATTGTTTCAGTACAACTCCCTCGCTGAGCGTATGTCGTCGATACAGGCATAAGCGCCCCTCGCCGCGGGCTGGGCTATCTTGCGACACGCCGGGGCGCGGTGGAATGACGGCACGCCGGATGCGAGTTTGTTTCATCGTTAGCTGAAACCGTAGGCGAGCATTATGGCAACAGACCCGCAAGCACAAGTCGAACGAGTCGCGAAAGAAAAGAGCGCCTTAAAAGAAAAAAAGGATTTAGAAGCGGCGCTGAAGCAGGCGGAAAAGGGCTCCGAGCACGCGGTGAAGCTTCCAACTTCGGAAGCGCCCGCGCCGCCCAAGCGCGAAAAGGTGAAGCTTGCGGGATACGTTCTGGTTCTTTTGATACTAGCCGCGCTTCATTATCTGTTCATCCTAAGCCCTTTTGGTTTGTCGTCGAACTCGATCAGCTTGCTTCAGAGATTCGCGAAAGGGGCGATGCTGATAACGTTGCTCCTCGGCCTTGGAAAGGCTTCCGAAGCCTACCTTATCGCGCGAATCGACGATGCCGTATCGCGCTACAACCTGGCGAGAATTCAAAGGCTCATCGCGGGAATTCTCGTTATTTTGACGGTGGTTTCGATTCTCTTCGTGAACTGGTACGCGGCGGTTCTTTCGCTCGGTTTGATTTCAGTGATCCTCGGCTTCGCGCTGCAAACGCCCGTATCCAGTTTCATCGGATGGCTCTACATAATGGCCAGGGGCACTTATAGGATAGGCGATCGCATCAAAATCGGAGACGCCGCCGGCGACGTTATCGACGTGAGTTATCTGGATACGACCTTGTGGGAAGTCCGAGGACATCTATCGTCGGATCAGGCAAGCGGCCGGATAATAAAGCTCCCGAACTCTGAGGTGCTTCGTTCGGCGGTTTATTACTACACGTGGCCGTTATTCCCCTACATTTGGGATGAAATCAAATTCACGATTGGCTATGAAAGCGATCTCGACTTTGTAGCAAAGACGCTTCAGGAAACAGTCGAAGCCGAAATCGGCGAAACGATGATGTCACGGGTGAGAATCTATCGTCGGCTTCTCGCGGACACGCCGGTCAACGCCGCCGAGGTCAGAGAACGACCGTCGGTCTTGTTTCGAATCAACCAGAATACTTGGCTTGACGCCATAGTTCGTTACCTGGTTCACCCAAAGGACGCCAGCACCGTCAAGACCCGCTTGATCGAAAAGCTGCTCGGAAAACTCGCGTCGGAGCCGAACATGGTTTCGCTTCCCAAAGGAAGCTCCAGATAGTATGGCAAGTCTCAAAAACAAGGTTCAGAACGCCCTGGATGAAGCGCGCCTGCTGATTCTGGGCTCGCAGGTGCTGATCGGATTTCACTTCAGATCGGTCTTCGAGAATGGGTTCGATCGAGTGCCCAAAGAAGGCAAGGAGCTCGAGTTGGCCGCGCTCTATCTTTTACTGATAACCCTGGCGCTTTTAATCGCGCCCGGCTCTTATCACCGCCTGGCAGCGCGCGGTAACGACACAAGAGAGATGCATTCTTTCACCAGCGCTATAATGGACTTTGCGCTGCTCCCTCTTGCCCTGGCCATCGCGATAGACATGTTGATGGTCGCGCGAAAGATCGGCGGCCCCGCGCTCTCCATCGTAACGGTGTGCGCCGCGGCGGGCGCCGCGCTCGGCTTCTGGTATGGAATCTCATTCGTGCATCGACTGAGGCATGGATCGCCTAATGAAGAGTCCGAGCCGCAATCGGGCTTCGGAGGCCGCGGCCCCTCGAGTGATCGACACAAGGACAAGCGTCAGCATCGCACGAAGCTCAGTAATAAGATTCGACACGTGCTGACTGAAGGGCGTGTCGTGCTGCCCGGCGCTCAGGCGCTTCTCGGATTCCAGTTTGTTACGGTGTTGATGGACAGTTTCGAGCGACTCCCCGTCTCATCCAAATACGTTCACTTCATCAGTCTTTGTCTGATCGCGCTCACGGTGATTCTTCTAATGGCGCCCGCGGCCTATCACCGTCTCGCCATCCGCGGCGAAGAAACGCAGAGCTTCTATGAACTCGCAAGCAGGTTCGTCCTGGCGGCAATGGTCACACTGGCGCCGGGCATTTGCCTCGAGCTTTTCGTAGTAGTGCGAATCGTCAGCGATTCGGTTCGCGCTTCGGTGATGTTTGCGATTGCATTTCTGCTGATCTTCTACGGGCTCTGGTTCGGACTTTCGATCTTCCTTCGACACAGGCGCCGGTCCCAGGAACTCGAATCAGGTGAAGTCAAAGGGCCGCAAGCGGCTGCAAGAAAAACAACAAGAATTCAAGCGTGAACCGGAGATATGAGGCGCCGACGGCCTCGCGATCGAAGAATCGCCCTCGCTCCGTAGATAATCTCGTTTGATGAACTGTCTCCAGACGCCGTTTGCGTTCGCTGTCTATACACGAAAGAACACGGTTGATAGATGCGAGACTCATCGCGCGATCTGTAACGATTCATCAGAACGAGGAACAGCGGTTGCTCTACCAATAGGCGAAGCAGTTATGCGGCGCCTGAGAGCCGATAATGCTCGTTATTACGGATTTTTTGAGAAGCATTCCAGCGCTGCAACGGTTTCATCCAACTAAGTCGGACTAAGGAGGCGGACAAATGCTCTGGACAATTTTTGTAATTCTGCTCGTTTTATGGCTGCTTGGTTTAGTGGGCGGCTATGCGCTCGGTGGATTCATTCACCTGCTACTCGTTGTAGCCGTGATTCTACTCGTGGTGCAGCTTCTTACGGGAAGGCGCGCTGCACTGTAGGCAGCCTGAGCAGTTAATTAGTCGTGAAGCTTAAAGCTTGTAGCTTTGAGTAGGAATGCAAGAGCGATTGGAGCTGCAAGCCGCCATTTTCCCACTAGGTAGTTATGGGATCAAACAACGGAAAGACCGCCTAGGGTCTCTTCCTCATCAATCGAAAAGGAGAAATTATGTCAGCAAACAAACCGAAGACTCAGCAAAATGATAAAGACCGCGTACAGGGCAACATCGAAAATGACGAGATGGGACGAAGCGGACAGAAAGTTGGCCAGACCGACCAGAATGAACAGAACCGCCCGGGCCAGGGCCAGAAATCACAAAAGGACCAGCGCACGAACCGCTGATCCTTGAGCATCATCAAAGCCGCGGGCTTCATGCCCGCGGCTTCGAGTTTAGCGATTGGGCGCGAAGGCAGGATGCCTTCGCGCTTACATTTTTGGAGGATCTTCTCACCCGCAAGCCTCCTCGCCCGCAAACAATCTTCATCCGCCGCTCGCTTCTAGCCTCATCTTCCCTCGGATTAGTTCCTCCACACTCGCATCCAAGTCAACCTTCTCACTACAACCACCCAACCCGATCACATCCTCACCTAAATGCCCCCACTGAACTCCTCCTTAAACTCCAAATGCTCCCAACCTGGCTTGTTCAACACCGACTTGCGCGGCGGCTTCGCCCCGCGCTAAGTCTTATCTTGTTCTATGAAAGGGGCTGTCAAGAGCAAACCATACCCGACCTGGCTGGGAGAGGAAACCTCCTGACAGCCAGCCCCGATTTCCGTGGCAGCAGACTCCCTGTTCCCAGATGGGAACACAGGAGCGCAAGCTCCGTTAGAAGCCATCCAGCCGAAGCGAGGAAAGCAGTCAAGGGTTGCGAGTGACGCGAGCAACCGCCGAGCAAGCGAGGCGGCTTGCCCTTGACTGCTTCCGCAGCGGAGGCTATCCGGATTCAATGATGTAGCTATCGACTCAAAGGACATCGTTACTCACCGTGTAATTATCACTCGACCAACTCGCCGATAAGCCTTGCTGGTTGCCGTTGAAGCCAACCATGGTTCTATCTGAGACTTTCAGCCTACTGCTATTTCAGGTTGAGCGCGGGGGCATATAGTTAGGCACGATCCATCGCCTCAGCGAGGATCAACAAGATAATTGATACTCACCCGCGAACCCAGGCGTGGAGTTGAGTGATCTGCGGTGAGAGCAAACGCCGCAAGTCAATCAGCTCCTCGCGCTCAGACTGCTTGATAATGATCCGAGTTTCAACTCAACGAACTCATCTCCTTTCTTCCAGACGGCAAGCGCGACGGCCGCGATCTTGCGCGCCAAAGTCAATCGCGCGAGCTCTGGTCGAATGCCTTTTGCAATAAGCTTCTGGTAGTGGGCCAGGAAAGGCTCTCTTGAAGCCCCATCGAGCGCTGCGGCCTTGAAAACGCGCTTCAATCGTCGATTGAAGTTCTGATTCAACCCACGAGTGGCGACAACTCTCCGACGCCGTTCGACAACCGAGCCAACGAACCGATAATCGTCCGATGAACGAGTGACCACCGCCAACCCGCAGTAAGCCCAGAACTGACGCTTGGAGTGAAAGCGATAAGGCGAGCCCACTGAAGCGATGATCTGCGGGACGCGGATCGGGCCCAGCGCCGGCAATCGAAGTAGGATCTTGAATCCAGACGAGCGGCGAGCTTCTTTGAGCATCCCGTTCTTGGCGTCTCGTCGTAGCTGCCTGAGTTGATCCAGCTCCTGGTAGAGAAACGTGGCTCGAATGCAAACACCAGGCTCCGAAAGCTTCGCCAGCCAGCGGTCGCGGTTGCGCGCGTGATAGACATCGCGGCCGGCGCAGGGAACTGCCCGAGAGCGGTAAAGCGCTTTAATCCGATTCATCACCCTGGTTGTGTCCGTTACCAGGCAGTCGTACAAATGCGCGAGTTCTTTCAGCGTGCGAGTAGAGTTCTCGCCGTGATAGACGGCATTGAGCAATCCTCCGCGCAGAAGCTGTGCCAACTTGTTGGCATCGACTCGATCTCCTTTATTTCCGCTTTTGAGTAGACGATTCCGCCGAGGATCACACACGATGATCTCGGCGACCAATGGTTTGATCAAGTCATATAGCCACGCAGCCTGAGTGCCTTCCTCAAAAGTCACATGAACACTACCTGATAGACCGCGGATTAAATCCCGGAGTGCTTCAGGAGTGGTTTTGATAGTTGACTGCATAAGCACCTTACCTTCCGAGTCGTGGACTGCGACCGAGGTGCTTGCCTGATGCACGTCTAGACCTACATACTTCAGATTGTTCATTGGACGTTCCTCCTGGATAGGTTGAGGGTTGGAACTTCAAGCTACCACCGAAGGGGCGTCCTTTCATATAGCGTTAGATGCCGTTTGCCCAACTCAGCCTCTTTTGGTCGAATCATCGGAGCTTTTCACGCCGCCGCTTGGCCTTCGCCTGCCACGTATCGTACACTCAGTGCAAAGGAGCAAGAACATGATTAGCCAAGAAGAAACCCTAGAGGTAGACCTAATTCCCTCGCTGGCCCAACGCCGTGCCTTCTTGAAATTGCCTCTTGAGGAGCGCCGAAGAATCCTCGCACAGCAAGCCGACCAGATTGTTGAGCATTATGAGTTAGACTCAGAGCGCACTAATCGCGAGCCTTGGCAAGGTGGTGACATTGTCGGGTATTAGCCCATCCATACCCAAACGCGGAGAAGTTTGGCTTGTCAATTTTGATCCAACCATTGGAGCCGAGATCAAGAAAACACGTCCTGCGATTGTGCTGAGTTCCGATGCGGTTGGTCGCTTGCCAATCAAGCTGGTTGCTCCAGTAACTGATTGGAAAGATTACTTTGCCTCCAATATCTGGCATGTACGTATCGATTCAGATCCAAGCAACGGCTTATCGAAAATATCGGCTGTGGACGTGCTGCAACTTCGAGGTATGGATCGGCAAAGATTTATTAAGAAAATAGGACAGGTTACGCCTACCATCCTCGAAGAGATAGTTCTTGCTGTTGCCGCAGTTGTTGAATATCACTGAGACTTCACGAGCAGAAGAACACTTGCCGCAGGCATCTAACGGTTGGGATGACACGGCGCGGCACGTAACACTGGCAGAACCATACGAAACTCGCTTGCCGCGCTCGTGTCCATCCCCTGCTATACCGCGTTGATTTCCACAAGTTGCTCGCCTGCTTCTAAAAGCTCAAGCGCCTTTTCTAAAGTCTCGGTTAGTATCTCCTTCAAGCGAGCATTTGAAGTGTTGCCACACGTAAGCCATATGATCTTGGGAGGAGGCCCATGTTGCTCAAGTAGCCTTGCGAAGTCACTATCTTTAGTCATTACGATGGCATCTGAAGCCCGTGCTGCAAAGAATATTTCCTGATCTGTCGCATCCCGTAACCCTAAATCACGTAAAGCAGCCGCAGGCACAGCATATTGCGCAGTGATCCAAACCGCGATTGCAGGCGACAATTGAGCGTCAAGCCATACGGTCATGCTGCCAGGATAGGGTGGTCTAACCGACGAGCGGCGTAGTTAAGGGCGGCCTTCAGGTCGTCCATCTCAAGATCAGGCATCTCTCCCAAGATTTGTTCTGCAGTCAAACCTGCTGCGAATAAATCCAGCACATCAATAACACGAATCCTCATTCCCCGAATGCAAGGGCGCCCTCCGCATTGTTCAGGGTTGACTGTAATTCTTTCCATTCCGTTTGACATCAATTACTCCAGATACTGCTAAAATAATCGCCGCAGAACAAAGGACAACATTTTTCACCAACTAAGCCTAAGGTCAGCGGTATAACGCCTGCGTTCAGCGGGGCCGCGAGCGGCAATCAAGTAACGATGAGAACCTTGCTTCGCGGCCTCCGCTGCAACGCCTTGTTGAACTAAGCGCTGAGCGCAGTAGCTAGCGCGCGCCCCTGACTACAGTCATAGCTCGATCATTCCCCATCTGAAACTCCTGTCAACTACACTGAGTTCACCACAAACTCAATCCATTATGGAGGTGTAGTTATGACCGAGATGCGAAAGAGAATGATCGAGTCTCTTCAACTGGCTGGCTTCTCTGAACGTACTCAGGAAGCATATGTTCGAGCTGTCCGCCAACTGGCTGAGCATTATCACAAGTCACCTGACCTTATCACCGAGGAAGAACTCCGACAGTATTTCCTCTACATTAAGAATGTCAAGAAGTACGCCCGGCCAACCACTACCATCGCCCTGTGCGGAATCAAGTTCTTCTTCGAAAAGACTCTCGGCACGCGATGGACGATCTTTGATCTGATCAGGCCCGCCCAGCCAGAAGAAGCGCCGACCTCAACCACGCCGTCAGGAGGCTATGGTTAGAATTGGGTAGTCTCCAAACCGATCGCCCTCCGGACAGAGGGGCTCCAGAGGCTCCATTCTTCTGTGGGCAGGCGGAAATTTCTGGATACTGGGTTTGTTTTAGATGTTGTTTTAGATGTTGTTTTAGATTTGTTTTGGGTGTTTGTTTTGGATGTTGTCTTTTGTCCCGGAGGGACATCTGGGGAATAGCCCACCAGTTCACTGGTGGGTCGCTGTTCCCAATTGCTTGGGAAGTGCCGAAGGCACGGCTGATTGTTGTATTCAAAGATGAGACCTGAATGGTCTCTGCGAGCTTCAATTTGGTCGGGACTTTCATAAGAGATGTAATCTGAGACCTCAGCCGTCCCTTCGGGACTAGCGACTTGTTTTGTGCCCCTACCCACCGATAAATCGGCGGGCTATTATCACAACATCCCTACGGGATGCTTCACAATATGGGGAAGTCTCCATGGGGAAGTCTCCGCGGAAGAGTTCATCCGCTGCCCTCTTCAACACGTCTTACCAAAGCACTTCGTCAAGGTGAGATTCTACGGCCTGCTCAGCCCCGGAAACCGCCATCTCCTCATAAAGCAAGGAAGCTGCTCGGCGCCGGCCGCTATGTAAAACCCTCATCGCCTATAGACTCGGATCAACCCCGCTGCTGTCCCGCCTGTGGATCAGCTTTGATGCTTGTTCGCGCTCACTCCCCTGCGGTCACGCTCTCCTTGATCTATCCATGATAACCAAACCACCATTCATCTCTTTGTTCGTTCACGCGGCCTCCATTCCCTTCGCCGTCGCAATATTCCTCTGCCCTCTTGGTCACTCACAATTCGATTCTTCTCACCCGCAAGCCTCGTCGCCCGCAAACAATCTTCATCCGCCGCTCGCTTCTAGCCTCATCTTCCCTCGGATTAGTTCCTCCACACTCGCATCCAAGTCAACCTTCTCACTACAACCACCCAACCCGATCACATCCTCACCTAAATGCCCCCACTGAACTCCTCCTTAAACTCCAAATGCTCCCAACCTGGCTTGTTCAACACCGACTTGCGCGGCGGCTTCGCCCCGCGCTAAGTCTTATCTTGTTCTATGAAAGGGGCTGTCAAGAGCAAACCATACCCGACCTGGCTGGGAGAGGAAACCTCCTGACAGCCAGCCCCGATTTCCGTGGCAGCAGACTCCCTGTTCCCAGATGGGAACACAGGAGCGCAAGCTCCGTTAGAAGCCATCCAGCCGAAGCGAGGAAAGCAGTCAAGGGTTGCGAGTGACGCGAGCAACCGCCGAGCAAGCGAGGCGGCTTGCCCTTGACTGCTTCCGCAGCGGAGGCTATCCGGATTCAATGATGTAGCTATCGACTCAAAGGACATCGTTACTCACCGTGTAATTATCACTCGACCAACTCGCCGATAAGCCTTGCTGGTTGCCGTTGAAGCCAACCATGGTTCTATCTGAGACTTTCAGCCTACTGCTATTTCAGGTTGAGCGCGGGGGCATATAGTTAGGCACGATCCATCGCCTCAGCGAGGATCAACAAGATAATTGATACTCACCCGCGAACCCAGGCGTGGAGTTGAGTGATCTGCGGTGAGAGCAAACGCCGCAAGTCAATCAGCTCCTCGCGCTCAGACTGCTTGATAATGATCCGAGTTTCAACTCAACGAACTCATCTCCTTTCTTCCAGACGGCAAGCGCGACGGCCGCGATCTTGCGCGCCAAAGTCAATCGCGCGAGCTCTGGTCGAATGCCTTTTGCAATAAGCTTCTGGTAGTGGGCCAGGAAAGGCTCTCTTGAAGCCCCATCGAGCGCTGCGGCCTTGAAAACGCGCTTCAATCGTCGATTGAAGTTCTGATTCAACCCACGAGTGGCGACAACTCTCCGACGCCGTTCGACAACCGAGCCAACGAACCGATAATCGTCCGATGAACGAGTGACCACCGCCAACCCGCAGTAAGCCCAGAACTGACGCTTGGAGTGAAAGCGATAAGGCGAGCCCACTGAAGCGATGATCTGCGGGACGCGGATCGGGCCCAGCGCCGGCAATCGAAGTAGGATCTTGAATCCAGACGAGCGGCGAGCTTCTTTGAGCATCCCGTTCTTGGCGTCTCGTCGTAGCTGCCTGAGTTGATCCAGCTCCTGGTAGAGAAACGTGGCTCGAATGCAAACACCAGGCTCCGAAAGCTTCGCCAGCCAGCGGTCGCGGTTGCGCGCGTGATAGACATCGCGGCCGGCGCAGGGAACTGCCCGAGAGCGGTAAAGCGCTTTAATCCGATTCATCACCCTGGTTGTGTCCGTTACCAGGCAGTCGTACAAATGCGCGAGTTCTTTCAGCGTGCGAGTAGAGTTCTCGCCGTGATAGACGGCATTGAGCAATCCTCCGCGCAGAAGCTGTGCCAACTTGTTGGCATCGACTCGATCTCCTTTATTTCCGCTTTTGAGTAGACGATTCCGCCGAGGATCACACACGATGATCTCGGCGACCAATGGTTTGATCAAGTCATATAGCCACGCAGCCTGAGTGCCTTCCTCAAAAGTCACATGAACACTACCTGATAGACCGCGGATTAAATCCCGGAGTGCTTCAGGAGTGGTTTTGATAGTTGACTGCATAAGCACCTTACCTTCCGAGTCGTGGACTGCGACCGAGGTGCTTGCCTGATGCACGTCTAGACCTACATACTTCAGATTGTTCATTGGACGTTCCTCCTGGTGATAGGTTGAGGGTTGGAACTTCAAGCTACCACCGAAGGGGCGTCCTTTCATATAGCGTTAGACGCGGTCGGGCCATCTTAGCCCTTCCCCATAAGGTATCTGGTCACGCGCCGAAGTTTACCCGGCTTAAGTAATTTTTGTCGAATTTGTGCTGGTGGGTTTGTGCGAACTCGTTTTACCAAGTCCCTAAAGAATTCTTGGTAATCAGCTTTTTTTAGTTCTCCTTCTCGTATAGCTTTGCGTAATTCCCCTTCCTTTACGATATATGGCTCAAGCACCAACCATGCAAATTCGATTGATTCACCCATGAAACTCAGGACGAGCTCTTCATTGATTATACCGTGGGCAACTAGCAAACCCAGGTTGTCGAAGAAATGGCTAACCGGCAAGACATGAATAGCCGCTGTCACTGGGAGGTTGGTATAACCTGTCTGCTCTGGATCACATTCCTTTCTGAGGTCGTCAGCAATATAGCGATAATGGCGTTTGAAATCTGCGCTTCGATATTCTCTCAACATATCGATCAAGATAGGAAGTGCGTTCGCATGTTTAAGTATAAGTGTTTGTCGAAGGACAATAACCAGTGAAATAATTGATGTAAGAACGGCAATTATAGAGAGTATCGTGGAAGGATTGATAGCCATAATCTTCTTCTCCTGCTTGAGAACATAATAAATGTCGGAATACCATTCAACTCGTAATCCGGGCCTATGACGATCCATTAATCACAGGACTCGTAGCGTCTAACCCCCGCGTTCAGCGGGGCCGCGAGCGGCATCGCGGGAACTATGAGAACTGTGCTTCGCGGCCTCCGCTGCAACGGTTTAGGCAGCGTCTTAGTATAATTCATTGACGGAATTCATTTCTCTCGGCCCTTCTTATCTTTGCCTTTCTTGCCTTCCTTTCTATCATTCCCTTTTCCGCTCATTGATACATTCTCATTTCTAGTGTCCTGCTTCTTTGCTCGAACAAGGACGTCGATAACAACATTTTGAAGGAAATGATAGGCATTTTTTCCTAGCTCAGTCGCCTTGTAGAAAATATCATATTCCGGGTCGCCGGTATCACCGACTTGTAGCTCGATCAGTTTCGCCTTTTCCAGCTCACGCAACAATGGGATCTGATTTTCCAAAACATGGGGGAACTTAGTTGATGTGCGATGGGTTGCTTCGCCTGTATCCATCAATAGTTTCAAAGCATCAGGGGAAATTGAAGAAATCGCTGCTCTTATTTCTGGAGTGGCTTGTGCCCGTAAGCTTTAGTCAACTTCAATTGTTACCCCGGCTATTGTTATGACTGAAGCTCGTGAAAGAAGATATGGAAATAAAGAAATGGCTTCTAATATTGATTCGCGAGCCTGGAAGAAGATAAAAAGGATTATTAACGGCCACACGAGTGCTTTGGCGAGGCTCACGCTAGGCTTATAATACTGCAACAACAGGGGCTCATCTTTGGCTTTCTCTTTCGAGCCTTGTTGCTGGCCCTTATTATCTTCACTCGACATTTTAGTAACCTCTACGGTTCACGATAAGCTGTCTAACTCTAACTATACAGACCTGTATAAATCTTTTGGCCCGGCTGCCCCAGGCTGTATAAAAAAGGCCGGCTTGAGCAAATGTGATCCGGTCATGCTGCTGAGAATAGATCGTTTAACATTCAAAAGTAGCTGCAATCTCCATTGTGATAGCAAGCCTGATCGTTCCGCCCATATCCGCCCCGTCCGGTAGCATCGCTTTGCTCTCATAGAGAATCGGCCGGGCTCCGGACCCCGCGCCCACCCCGATTCAGAACATGCGTGTATATCATCGTCGTATTGAGATCCGCATCCTAAGAGTTCCTGGATCGTGCGGATGTCATGCCCATCCTCCAGTAAGTGGGTAGCGAACGAATGTCTCAGAACATGCGGCGTCGCCGGCTTGCCAATGCGAGCTCGAATGACCGCCTGTCTCATCGCTTCTTGGACCGCGGTCTCGTGAAGGTGATGGCGTCGCTCAATCCGTGCTTCCTTATCAAAGTATCGTGTCTGGGCCGGAAAGGCCCACTGCCATGTTTCCTCACTCGGAAGTGCTGTCCTGACCCGCGGCAGGCGGCGCTCTAGTCTATCCACTTCGCGCCCTCATGAACGCCGACAAGTATAGGTACCAACCCGAATCATCGCAAGCTCCGCGTATAATAATAAAAGCAGGCACAAGCGGCGATTAATCGGAGTGAAGGTAGAAGGGTCGTGCTGCGCCTGAGTGGTGAACCGTAAGGCAAATATGTTGCTGCACGCTCTATTTACCGACTGGATTCAACGAGCTATATATGTGTTCAGGATGGGTGCTCATATTTTTGTTAAGTAGCTCACAGGCTTCGGCGGATGCACTGTATGATCGCGAGCCTTGATAGTCGGAGCCCTATGATTTTGTTTTTCGATTACAGGCATCGTCAATGATTGCAATGAGTTCATCTGTTCAGCGCACTCGACGAGACAGTGACGGCCTTGCAGCAACTGGCAGGTAGCCAAGCGTCGAGCCGTGCGTCCGGACGTAATGTCACGACTTCAAAATCGGTTGCCCGCTCCGCGGTACTCGATGATTTGGATGCAATCAGCCTCAACGCGCGCGCTCCGGCGTTGCGCACTCCGGGACTCGAGGATAAGTTTCGGCTGCCTGTTTCGGCTGCCTCGCAACCAGAGTGATCAGCTAATACTTGCGTCGGCGCGCGCGTTCATCGCGGATGCATTGCCTTTGAGGGACCAATTCTTGGCTCTCCACATGTCGCCTGTCCCGCCAGGGACATTTGAAATTAGCCCACCAGTTCATTGGTGGGTTTTCTTGTCGAGCGACTTGACGAGTGCCCAAGGAACGGCTGACCCATGACGCCAAGTCTCCTCTCCTCCTCTACAGGACGAGATAACGATCAGGTTGTCTCGGATCCCAGCACTGAAGCGCACTTCAATGCTCGGCTTTTATTAATGCTTTCCTAACGGAATCCAGAAGATTCCGTATCTGAGTATCAACCCAAATCTCTAAGGACCCTTTCTCCTATTCACACTCCGCCGGCGACGATCTTCTCACCAACTCAGTTAAGCAGCCCCCTCATTACCCCCTCATTCAGGGCTGGTTGACGCACGAATTTACCGTGAGTATGCTACGGCTGCCGGCAAGGGGAACGAATTAGTTTTGAGATTGATTCCGAGAATTGTCCAAGCAAAGGAATTCTGAGTAACGTCGAGCTTTTTGAGCAGCAGAGGGATAGCTCGTATATTGCCCGAGTAGAATCCAGGTTGTTTCGCCTTTACAAGTAGAACCGGCGGCCGTAAGCCGCAGCGATTGAGTTGCTTTTAACCGCACATAACTAACTCCGGAGGTGAGGGCCTATGATACCTCGCAGCTTTGAGTACTCCGCTCCAGGTACGCTTGACGAAGCGGTGGCGCTTCTTCAAAAGCTGGGGTCGGATGCCAAGATTCTCTCAGGCGGACAAAGCCTGATTCCGATGATGAAGCTAAGGCTGGCATCGCCTCCGCACATCGTGGATATCAATCGGATTCCCGGTCTCGATTACATAACCGAGAAAGACGGCTTCCTTCGCATTGGAGCGCTTGTCCGAGAGAGCGATCTCGAAAGATCGGAACTGGTGCGATCGCGCTTCCCAATCCTGGTCGATACGACCTCGGTAATAGCCGACCCGCTTGTGCGAAACCAGGCGACCGTATGCGGAAATCTGGCTCACGGCGATCCCGCCAACGACCATCCGGCAACGATGCTTGCGCTTGGAGCGATCGTTGTCGCGGTCGGGCCCCGCGGCGAGCGTGATGTACCTGTTGAGAATTTCTTCCCCGCATTGTTTACAACCGCGCTCGAGGCTGACGAAATATTAAGGGAGATCAAGATTCCGATTCCCCCGCCGTCGACCGGCGGCGCTTATTTGAAGCTCGAGCGAAAAGTCGGCGACTATGCAACGGCCGGCGTTGCGGTGCAGATAACGTTGAATAACTCCGGCGCATGCACTGCTGCTGCTGGAATCGGCCTCACGAACGTCGGCTTCACCCCGATCAAAGCAGTGAAAGCCGAAGCCTTCGTCAAAGGCAAGCAACTCGATCAAGCCGCCGTCAAGCAGGCATCCGAGATTGCGGCAGGCGAGTCGCATCCGGTCGACGACATTCGCGGTCCGGCCGATTACAAGCGCGATCTGGTTCGGGTTCTCACCGCACGGGCGATTGTCCGAGCGCTGGAGCGGGTGAAAGGAGGCGTCTAAGCCATGGCTGCGATCAATGTCAAAGTCAACGGAGTGGATCACAAGGCCGAGGTCGAGCCGAGGCTTCTGCTTGTCCATTTCATTCGCGAAGTCCTCCGGTTGACCGGCACTCACATAGGCTGTGATACAAGCCACTGCGGAGCTTGCACCGTTGTTTTGGACGGCCGCGCCGTCAAATCATGTACGGTGTTCGCGATTCAGGCAGACGGCCGAGAGGTGTTGACCGTTGAAGGACTCGAACAGGACGGCAAACTCAATCACCTCCAGGAAGGCTTCTTTCAAGAGCACGGATTGCAATGCGGCTTCTGTACTCCCGGCATGCTGATGACCGGATATGAGTTTCTCAAGAATAACGCCGAACCCAGCGAAGACGAGATTCGCCACGCCATTTCCGGCAATCTTTGCCGGTGCACCGGCTACGTCAACATTGTGAAGGCATATCAATATGCCGCTCAGAAGATGCGAGAGGGAGGTGCGCAATGACGCCGAGAACTTCACCTGAAGTAGGCGGGATGGGCCATTCCGTCAAGCGCAAAGAGGACCCGCGCTTCCTGCGAGGCCAGGGGAACTACGTCGATGACGTCGTGCTGCCGGATATGCTCTACCTCGACATCGTGCGCAGCCCGTACGCTCACGCGAAGATCACGAATATCGATACGTCCAAAGCGCTGGCCATTCCCGGCGTGGCCGCGGTCATCACCGGCAAGGATCTCGCCCAGTACAACCTTCACTGGATGCCTACGCTGATGTCCGATACGCAGATGGTATTGCCTGTCGAGAAAGTCATGTATCAGGCTCAGGAAGTAGCGGCCGTGCTCGCTACTTCGCGCTACGTGGCGGCCGATGGAGTCGATGCGGTGGAGATTGACTACGATCCGCTGCCCGTCGTCGTCGACCCGAAGAAAGCGCTGCTCCCCGATGCACCGGTTCTTCGCACCGACAAGGAGGGCAAGAAGGACAATCACATATGGCACTGGGAGTGGGGCGATAAAGCCGCTACCGACAAAACCTTTCAGGAAGCCGAAGTCACGGTCCAGGAGGACATCTACATTCCGCGGATTCACGTTTCTTCGATTGAGACTTGCGGCTGTGTTGCCCATTTCAACAAGGTGACGGGCAAGCTCACGGTCTGGATGACCACGCAGGCGCCGCACGCGATTCGCACGGTCTTTGCTCTGGTCGCCGGCCACGTCGGTCTTGCCGAACACAAGATTCAAATCATCTCGCCCGACATCGGCGGAGGTTTCGGCGGCAAGGTTCCGGTCTATCCGGGTTATGTAATCGCGGTCGCCGCCTCAGTGCTCACGGGCAAACCCGTCAAGTGGATCGAAGATCGAATGGAAAATCTCCAGGCCGATTCCTTTGCTCGCGACTATCACATAAGCGCCGAGCTTGCGGGGAAAAAGGACGGCACGATCACCGGTCTGCGAATCAAAACGATAGCCGATCACGGCTACACCGATGCGGCCGCGAATCCCTCGAAGTTTCCGGCCGGTCTGTTTCACATCTGCACCGGTTCCTATGACCTGAAAGCGGCCCACGTTGAAGTGGACGGCGCTTACACCAATAAGCCGCCCGGTGGAATCGCCTACCGCTGCTCCTTCCGCGTCACCGAAGCCGTGCACACCATCGAGCGAATCGCGGATGTGATGGCGCACGAGATCGGAATGGATCCCGCCGAGTTTAGGTTCAAGAATTTCATCAAGCCGGAACAGTTCCCGTATAAGTCGGCGCTGGGATGGGAGTACGACAGCGGTAACTACGCGGCCGCTTTGAAGCTCGCAATGGAGCGAATCGAATACGACGAGCTTCGAAAAGAGCAGGCGGAGAAGCGTGCCCGCGGTGAGTTGACGGGGATTGGTATCTCGAGCTTTACAGAGATCGTCGGCGCGGGCCCGTCGAAGCACTTCGACATCCTTGGCCTGAAGATGTTCGACAGCGCGGAGATTCGGGTTCATCCGACCGGCAAGGTGATCGCGCGGTTCGGCACCAAGTCACAGGGACAGGGCCACGAGACTACCTACGCGCAGATCATCGCCGAAGAGCTTGGCTTTCCGGTCGCCGACATCGCCGTCGAAGAGGGCGACACCGACACGGCGCCGTACGGTCTGGGAACCTACGCAAGCCGGAGCACTCCGGTGGCGGGCGCTGCGTGCGCCATGGCGGCGCGCAAGATTCGAGACAAGGCCAGGAAGATAGCCGCGTATTTACTCGAAGCCCACGAGGACGATCTAGAGTGGGAGCCGGGCAAATTCTTCGTCAAAGGCTCGCCCGATCGCGCCAAGACGATTCAAGAAATATCGCTTGCGGCTTATACGAATCATCCGCCTGGAGTGGAAGCGGGCCTCGAAGCGGTCGACTACTACGATCCGCCGAATCTCACCTATCCGTTCGGGAGCTACATCTGCGTCGTGGACATAGACAAAGGAACCGGCGAGGTGAAGATCCGCAGGTTCGTCGCGGTGGATGACTGCGGCAACATCATCAATCCGATGATTGTCGAAGGGCAGATCCATGGCGGCTTGACTATGGGGCTGGCTCCGGCGATGTACGAAGAGATTCAGTACGACGAGAGCGGCAACAATCTGAACGGCAGCTTCATGAACTATCTGTTGCCGACGGCGGTGGAAACGCCGAAGTGGGAAACGGATAAGACCTGCACTCCGTCTCCGCATCACCCGTTAGGCGCGAAAGGCGTTGGGGAATCGGCTACGGTGGGTGCTCCGGCGGCGATCGTGAACGCGGTCGTCGACGCGATGTGGCATCTCGGGGTTCGCCATATTGATATACCGATCACTCCCGCAAAGGTTTGGAAGCTGTTGCGGGAGAATGGAGTGAGTGAGTAAGTGGAGCATTAGACGTAGCAAGCATAAAGCTGAATGTCTCAACAAAAGAAATCATCGAGTTCATACGTGAAGGACGCGAGAGAGGATAGAAGCTTAGACTGGGCATTGATCGAAGATTTTATGCCTCATTCGAGGTTAATTTCGAGATTTTTGCCTTCAGCGATTGATTCAATTCCTGGGTCCGTCTTGTAGCAAGTCGATATGAACACAATCTGGAACGCCCTTCTCGATCAAGCCGAGCGGTTGCGCGCCGAAGAGCATCCCTTTGTCGTCGCGACCGTCGTAGCCTATAAAAGCCCTCAGTCGGCGAGGCCCGGGTCGAAGGCCATCATCTTTCCCGACGGCTCGATTGAAGGTTGGATAGGCGGCGGGTGCGTTCAACCCATAGTCATTCGCGAGGCTCTGAAAGCCCTTCAGACAGGAGAGCCGAAGCTCGTAAGCATCAGCCTCGACGATTCGCGCGAAGGTTGGAAAGGGGTCGAGTCACATCACATGACCTGTCACGGAGGCGGCTCGCTCGAAATCTATGTTGAACCAGTTTTGCCCAAACCCGAACTCCTGATCATAGGCGCCTCGCCCATCGCTCAGATTCTGACGGGACTCGGCAAGCTGCTGGATTTTAAGGTGTGCGTAGCCGATCCCGATGCCGCACAAACGCGCTTCCCCGAAGCTGACCTCGTGCTGACGGATCTTCGCTCCGCGCGCGAGCGAATTAGTTCCGAAACCTATGTAGTAGTCGCGACGATGGGCCCCGGCGATGAAGAGGGGCTCGAGGCGGCGGCCGGCACAACTCCGAAATATCTTGGTTTGATAGCAAGCACGCAAAAGGCAAAGGGACTCTTTCAGTATCTGCGCGACAAAGGTGTTCCGACGGAACACCTCGACCGTGTCACGTGCCCGGCGGGGCTGAGCCTCGGAGGCGAGACGCTTCCCGAGATCGCGCTCAGTGTGATGGGCGAGATAATACAATTGCGAAGATCCGCGGCCGAAACCAATGCTCAAACAGAACGGCCGAGATCGGCGCTGCCGGTGATGAATGATGTGGCGTTGCAAGAGCCTCCACCTGCCTCCGCTTTATCTCGTGATCCGGTCTGCGGAATGATGGTCGATACCGCTAAGGCGAGATACGTCGCCGCTGTCAACGACGCGACCTTCTACTTTTGTTGTGTTCGCTGCAAAGAATCGTTTGAACGATCGCCCGAGTCCTATCTGACGGAAAGCGCCGGCGGTCTATGAGGAAATTCATTTCCGGATTGGTGCTCGGCGCCGGGGCGTCGACTCGGCTCGGACGGCCTAAGCAGCTTCTACCGTACCGCGGCACGACTCTGCTCGAATGGGTTGTCACGCAAGCTCTGGAAAGCCGGTCTCTCAACGAGGTTGTCGTAGTTCTTGGGCGGGCCTCTGATGAAATCCGAAATCAAGTGAATTTCCGAGAAGCGACCGTAGTCGATAATCCGGTGTTTGCCGAAGGGTGCGCCTCGTCCTATAGGGCCGGCATAACGGCGATCAATCCGGAATCGGATGCCTTAATGATTCTTCTTGGAGATCAGCCCGGAGTTAGTCCGGAAATAGTCAGTCAAGTCGCCGAGTTCTTCAGAGAGCGAAACGATCAGATCGTCCTGGCTTCATATCGTGGACGAAAGGGCCACCCGATGGTATTCGCGAGGCCGCTGTTTGACAGCCTCATCGAGCTGCACGGCGACAAAGCCGCGTGGAAGCTGGTCGATGCGAATCCCGATCTCGTCGGAATTGTCGAGATCGATTTACCCTTTCCAGAAGACATCAATACGTTGGAAGACTTCAATCGCTTGTCCGAGGCGAGGCAGCAGTGAGAGAAGAGGTCCGCAGAATTCGGGAGCTGCTCGAGCAGCAGGCCTACGTAACCGATGCGGCTGTTGCTACATCGCTGTATCTTGCGATGGCGCTGGCCAAGCCGCTCTTGATCGAAGGCCCGGCGGGTGTCGGCAAGACTGAAATAGCCAAGGTACTCGCCGCCGCTCTGAGCACGCGCCTCATACGGCTTCAATGTTATGAAGGACTGGACGCGACCACCGCGCTTTATGAATGGAACTATTCGAAGCAGATACTTCACATCAAGCTGCAGGAGTCGGCGCCGGTCAGCGTTGAAGAAAAAGAAGCGTCGATTTTCAGCGAAGCATTTCTATTGAAGCGCCCGCTGCTGGAAGCCATCACGGATCAGACTCGTTCTCCCGTGCTCCTGATCGATGAAGTGGATCGCAGTGACGAAGAGTTCGAGGCGTTCTTGCTGGAGGTGCTTTCCGAGTTTCAGATTACGATTCCTGAGATCGGTTCTATCGCGGCTACCCACCGGCCTCACGTAGTGCTTACGTCGAATCGCTCACGCGAGCTGTCCGATGCGCTGAGGCGCAGATGTCTCTATCTCTGGATCGACTACCCCCCTTTCGAAAAAGAGCTTCGGATTGTGCGCGCGCGCGTGCCCTCGATCGGCGAGGCCCTTTCTTCCGAACTGACCCGCGTGATTCAAAATTCGCGGACGCTGGGTCTGTCTAAAGTACCGGGCGTCGCGGAGACTATAGATTGGGCGGCATCTCTTGTTGCTCTGAATGCCGGCCATCTCGACATTGATGTTGTACGCGAGACAATGGGCTGCTTTCTCAAAGACGAGTCGGATCAGCAAAAGTTCGAGAGGGAAATCTCCCGTCGCTTCGATGAAATGGCAGGCTCGGGATCATGAATTCAAAGCAGCTCGAGTCCAATCTTCCTGAGTTGGTGCTCTTTTGTCGCGCGTTGAGAGAAGAGGGTCTTTGCGCTACGCCGGCCGAAACAATAGCCGCGGCCCGGACCTTAGACCTTATCGATCTGAGCGACCGCGAGGAGATATTTTTAAGCCTCCGCGGCATTCTGACGTCATGCGTGGAGGAATTCGAGCGATTCGAAGATCTGTTTGAACGCTTTTGGAATCGATTCGATAACGCGAAACCGCCGCAACGCGACTTCGGCAGCGAAAACCGTTCGACGAGCCGTCGACCTCCTCGCTCCTCGCAAGAACAAGAGCGAAAGGGATTGGCTTTCTTTCTTGAAAATTGGGGAGCGTCGAGAACCGATGCGAACGAGATCAATCTGCCCGCGGCCGGGAACACCGCCGCTGATAATGAGAAAGACTTCAGCCTGTTTTCAGCCGAAGACCTTGAAGAGATCGGTCGTCTCGCGAGGCGCATCGTCAGAAGGCTCTATTCGAGGCCGAGCCGCCGATGGAAGCTTTCTCCGCGCGGTTCCAGAGTCAATCCGCGCGCCTCAATTCGGGCAGCGATGAAGACAGGTGGAGAGTTGATCGAGCTTTCGTTCAGACGGCGCAAGAATAAGAAAACCAGACTCGTGGTGCTATGCGACGTGTCCGGATCGATGGATATATACAGCAGGCTCCTGCTTCAATTCGTCTATGCGATTCAAAATAGTCTCGCGCGAGTGGAGACCTTTGTTTTCAGCACGTCGATCGAACGAATAACCGGGCGCTTGAAGAATAGAACCTATGAGCTGGCGCTTGAATCTCTGAGAGAAACGCGAGGATGGTCCGGCGGCACTCTTATTGGTCCGAGCATCAGCGGTTTCAACTCCAAGTGGTCGAGGCTGGTCGACAGACGCACGATAGTAGTTATCTTGAGCGATGGGTGGGACACCGGAGAGCCTGAAGAACTCGCCGAATCGCTCTCCGGCTTAAAGAGGCGCGCGGGAAAGCTTATATGGCTGAATCCGCTGCTCGCGAATCCCGAGTACCAGCCGTTGACTCGCGGAATGCAGGCGGCATTGCCGCACATAGATATGTTTGCGCCTTTGCATAACCTGCAGAGTTTGAGAGCGTTGGAATGCCATCTCGTCCTTTGAAGTAAATGGACAACGTCTCTGATCAGCTTGATAAGCTCGCGGCGATCGAGCGGCGGATCGCGATGGTCACTCTTGTTGCGACTCGCGGAACCAGCCCAAAGAGGGAAGGCGCGAAGATGTGGGTCGGCGAGGCAGGCCACCTGTGGGGCTCGGTAACGATTGGGGGCTGTGTTGACGCCCGTATCATCGAAGCGTCCGAGCAGGCGCTCGCCCGATTTGAGCCTCAACTGCTGTCGATGAACCTCGGCGAAGAAGATGCATGGGAAGGCGGATTCACCTGCGCGGGAACGATAGATGTGCTGATCGAACCTGTGGATCTGTCGAATTCCGAAGACAGGTTACGGCAGGTCTACCAAATCATTCGCGGCGAAGTTGAAAACGGAAAGTGCGCGGTGCTGGCCACGCTGCTTAACGGCGCGGCGGGCAAGGCGGTTCTGTATCAAGACGGGCGAATGTCGGGCTCGCTCGGCAATTCCGAGCTCGATCAGCAGGCGCGCGCGGTCGCGCTCGATCTGATACAGAGAAGCGTTTCTCGCACCGTCGCGCTTGACTCAGCAGGATCTTCACGCGAGGTATTCTTCGAGGTTCACGGGCCGCCGCCCACTCTAATCGTATTCGGCGCAACGCATGTCGCTATGCCCCTCGTCAGCCTCGCGAAGGTTCTGGGTCTCAAAACGATTGTAGTGGATAGCCGTCCACGTTTTGCCTCCAGGGATCGGTTTCCGACCGCGGATGAGCTTCTTGTAGGAATTCCGTCGGAGATTGCGCGATCCCTGCGTTACACGTCGTCCACTTATGTAGTCCTTGCGGCGCATGACTACAAGTACGATATTCCGGTACTGAAGATCATACTGAATACGGATGCCTCATACATCGGAATGTTGAGCAGCAAGCGAAGAGGCCAGGCTATCTTGAAATTTCTCGAGGAGAGCGATGTCCCGCCCGAAGCGTTGGCCCGCGTGCGAGTTCCCAGTGGTTTGGATATAGGCGCGGAAAATGCCGCCGATATCGCCTTGAGCATCCTGGCTGAAGCCGTAGCCGTCAAAGCGAGCCGTCCGGGTACTCCATTGAGGGAGCGGCGGTGAGACATTGAAGAGCGCCGGTAGATATAATGCCGCGACTATACAGCGACATATTGCTCGACCACTTTCGGAAGCCTCGCAACCAAGGCAGCCTGTCGGCGCCGGCCATTTCTTATGAAGAGTTCAACCCGCTATGCGGCGATCGGATCAGGATTGAAGTTGAATTGAGCGGCGACGTGATCAGCGCCGCTCGATTTCAAGGCGATGGCTGCGCGATCAGCATAGCCGCCGCATCGATGCTCACCGAGATGATTGTTGGCTTGAGAATAGGCGACGACGTTTCGAACGACGATCTTGTTTCGGCATTGAGGAGCGACATACCGCCTGCGCGGAAAAAGTGCGCTTTGCTTCCGCTCGAGGCCCTTCGCGCGGGGTTTGAGCGGTATCGACCGCGGCATTCAGGACGTAAATAGAGATGCCTTTCGATGTAAGCCGCATCAGGGAAGACTTCCCGATCTTGCGTCAACGAGTTCACGACCGGCCGCTCGTCTATCTCGACAATGCCGCAACAACGCAAAGGCCTGCCTCGGTAATCGCGGCCATCAGTAATTATTATTCGGCCGATAATTCCAACGTACATCGCGGAGTTCATGACCTGAGCGAGCGGGCGACCCGCTCCTATGAAGAAGCCCGCGTAAAGGTTCAGCGATTTCTTCACGCTCGCGATCCCAGGGAGATAGTATTCGTTCGCGGAACTACGGAGGCCATCAATCTCGTTGCCCAGAGCTATTGTCGCAGGCTCATTCAATCCGGCGATGAGATACTGGTCTCCGCCATGGAACATCATTCCAACATCGTGCCGTGGCAAATGATCAGCGAAGAAAGAGGCGCCGCCCTTCGCGTGATTCCTATAAACGACCAGGGAGAAATAAACCTGGATGATTTCGACAAGCTCTTGAGCGACCGCACGAGATTTGTCTCAGTACCGCACGTATCACATGTCCTTGGCACGGTTAATCCAATCAAAGAGATCGTCGAGATGGCGCATCGTCGCAATGTTGCGGTTCTGGTGGACGGAGCTCAATCGGCGCCGCACCTCCTCGAGATTGACGTGAGCGATCTTGATTGTGATTTCTACGCGTTTTCGGGACACAAGCTATATGGCCCGACCGGAATCGGAGTGCTGTATGGCAAGTCGCACCTCTTCGAATCAATGATCCCTTATCAGGGCGGCGGCGATATGATCAGCTCCGTGAGCTTCGAAAAGACGATCTATAACGCGCCTCCGTATAAATTCGAAGCTGGAACACCGAACATCGCCGGAGTTATCGGATTGGGCGCGGCGATAGACTACTTGAAATTGATTGGATCGGAGGCCGCGACCGCCTACGAGCAGGAGCTGCTCTCTTATGCTATGAGCTCATTGTCGGAAGTGCGGGGGGTCCGAGTGGTCGGCACGGCCGCGAAAAAGGCCGCGGTAATATCTTTTGTAGTCGAGAATGTTCATCCCCACGATGTAGGAACCATATTGGATTTGGAAGGTATCGCGGTTCGAACGGGTCATTGCTGCGCGGAGCCGTTGATGCGTCGCTTCGGATTGACGGCCGTCACGCGCGCCTCGATCGCGTTTTATAACACAAAAAACGAAATCGATTCTTTGATCTCCGGGCTCGCAAGAGTCCGGGAAACCTTCAATTGAACTTCTATCCCTATCTCTTTCCTGAGGCGTGTTGTTTATTCCCGTGACTTGGTCGTCCAGGCGACTCTGGCCACGGCCGTATCCTGGGATTGTCGCGGAAAGAATTCGAGTCGTTTTGCTGCGCTCGGAACACGCCTCGTAGACTAATCGGAAAAGCTACGGCGTCAGCACCACCTTGCCAAATTGTGCGCGGTTCTCAAGCGCCTTCTGAGCCTCAGCGGCAGCTTCCAACGGCAAGACCCTGTCGACTACCGGCTTCAGCCTGCCGCTCTCAAAGTGTTTCAATACTTCCAACAACTCGGGCTTGCCGCCCATGTACGACCCAAACAACGCGATCTGTTTTGAGAAAAGATACCGGATATCGAGATTGCCGTTATGACCCGAAGTAGCTCCGCAAGTCACCAATCTTCCGCCTCGCACGAGCGATCTCACGCTCTTTTCCCAGGTCGCTTCTCCGGTGTGCTCGAATACGACATCGACTCCTCGCTTATTCGTCAGGCGTTTGATCTCATCGAGAAAATCGTGCTCGGAATAGTTGATCAGATCGTCCGCGCCGAGCTGCGCGGCCTTATCGAGTTTCTCCTTTGTACTCGCGGTTGCGATCACACGCGCGCCAAGGAGCTTTCCGATCTGAATGGCGGCGATTCCGACTCCGCTGCCCGCGGCGTGAACCAAGACGATTTCGCCCGGACGCAAATCGACCCGTCCTACAAGCATGTGCCACGCAGTCAGAAAGACCAGCGGAACCGAGGCCGCTTCCTCAAAAGTGAGATTCGCCGGTTTGGGAAGCACGTTGACCGAAGGACACTTCACCATCTCGGCATAGCCGCCGGGGCTGCGGAGCCCGAGCATATCGTATTGAGCGCACAAATTGTCGCGGCCCGATAGGCAGTACTCGCAATGCATGCAGGAGAGGCTCGGCGAAAGAAGCACTTCATCGCCCGGCTTGGTATTCCGCACCAGGGAGCCTACGGCCTCGACCGTTCCGGCTATATCGGCGCCGAGAATGTGCGGCATCTTGAGTTTCAAGCCGGGCAGTCCTCGTCGTATCCATATATCGAGATGGTTCAAGGCACAAGCTTTGATTCTTACCAAGACTTCGTTCGATTCGATCTCCGGTTGCGGACAGTCGATCAACTCCAGTACTTCTGATCCGCCGTGACTGGTTATCCCTACCGCCTTCATTGGCGCCTCCGAATATTAGAATAAGTACATTATCTGAAATGCTGCCGCGTGGACCGCGAGTGTCGTCCAGGCAGGCTTCCTTGCGATGTTACTGATTTTGGTCTTAATCGCTGGCGACTTGCATCTGCCGGGACATCGCCGTTGGAAGTTTAATCGTGAAGTGCGCGCCTTCTCCAGGCTTGCTTTCTACAAAGATTCGGCCGCCATGCTCCTGAATGATTCCATAGGAAAGCGCGAGACCGAGTCCGGTGCCTCGTCCAACTTCCTTCGTGGTGAAGAAAGGATCATAGATTCTGGCGATGTTCTCAGGAGCGATCCCCATTCCGCTGTCCTTGAAGTCCAACACAAGCGACCCGTCCAAGGCTCCCGTATGAATCGACAGTGTTCCGCCGACCGGCATAGCGTCGCGAGCGTTGAGGATCAGATTCATGAATACCTGTTGAAGCTTGGAGGCGTTGGCCCACGCTAACGGGAGATCCTCTCCATTTATGCGACGAATCTGGATGTCGGAGCTGCGAAGCTGCGGTTCCAGCAGTTGGAGCGTATCGTCCAAGACCCTGTTAATATCCACTTCCCGGAACTGCGCGTCGCCCATTCGCGAAAAGTTGAGAAGATTATTCACGATGCCCGAAGCTCGAACCGTCTGCATGTGAATCTTTTCAAGCAGTAGATGATTGGGATCGCGATCCGATACCTGTTGCAGGAGCATCTGTGCATAGGAAGAGATGCCGGCCAGCGGCGTGTTGACTTCGTGAGCTACGCCTGCCGCCAGCAAGCCGATCGAGGAAAGCTTCTCGCGTTCGAGGAGCTGCTGTTCGAGTTGGGCGCGCTCGGTTACGTTTTCGATAACAATCAGGGTTCCGGTCACGACTCCGCGGGCGGCCTCGAACGGCGCGATAACGAGGTTCAACACTCTGGGACGGCCGTCGTCGGTCAACGCGCTGTACTTGTAAATTTGCCGCACCTCGCGTGCATCCCATCCGCCTGTCCCCATCGCGCTCTGTATCGTCTCTATCAGATCGAAGCTGACAACATCGCCTATCAATCGGCCCACTGCCTGTTCTCTGGATATGCCGAATATCTGCTCGAGAGCGGTATTCCAGGTCGTGATTTCGGCGCTCATATCGACAACCAGTATGCCGACCGAAACACTTTCAATGATGTTCTCGGAAAACTCCTTCAGCCTCGCAAGCTCATCGGCCTTCTCCATCTCGGATCTGTATAGAAGGCTGTTGTCGATGGCAACCGCTACATACCCCGAAAGGGTCCTTACCAAATCGACGTCTTCGCTGCTGAGAAGCGCTCCGGAGCCGGTCCTGCCCAGACCGATCACCGCGACCATCTTGTCCCTGACGATGCATGGAAAGTAGTAATAGATCTCCCGCGATGATTGGGGGGTCGAGTCAGCGATGGGGTTGTCGTCCGGACCGTCGTCACCTGACGAACTATTGCGGCTATCCACGTCGAGATCGTCGATGGCTACGTAACCGCGCCCGATGGAATGAACTCTGAGCAGTCTCCTCAGCCCCTCCGGGAGATATACATCGCCTTCAAGTCCCGCCGCGCGCGTAATCCGGAAGCCCGAAGGCGCACTCGGGTCTTCGATCAGCACTACTATTTTGCTGATCGACAACATATCGCCTAGACGCCGCACCAGCGAGTCGAGGAGATGGGGAAGCGCGGTAGTCTGTGAAAGAGTCCTTCCAAAATCCTGCAATCCCATTCGCAGCGTGTACCGCTCCCCGTAGAACCACCTATCGGCATAGAACTGGAGGCGATTTTTGATCGGGGCAAAGAGCATGGCGACCAGTAGCATGCCGCCGACTACGACCGCGCGCGTCGTCCACGAATTCAAATCCGCCGTCGCCCAGATAAATTTCACCAGATCGCCGACACCCAGGAGCACCGCCATATAGATCGCGCCGACCGCGATAGTCGCCATCACGTGAACGAAGCTCTGCCTTACGATCACGTCCACGTCCATCAAGCGGAATCGAATGATGGAATAGCCAAACGAAAGTGGAATCAGTATCAGCGGACCGTATGCGAGCGACTCCATCAACGGAGTCACTTCCATGTTCGAAACGTATGGAATGAAGTAGAGCACCACAAAGGGCAGCCCGGAGAGACTCAACCCCCACACAATCCATTTGAGCTGCTGCTTGAGGGCCGGGCTCTTTGCGCGAATGAAGCTTCGCAGCAAGAGCACTCCGCCTGCTACAAAAAAGAGCGAATACTGAGTCAGCTCGCTGATTTCGAGAGCGTCTCCGACTGCAATAAGCGCGCCTCTGCCGAACGTTCGCGGATGGTAGTGCCAGAGCGCCTTGAGTACGATCAGGATGAAGGCAGGCGCGTACAGCAACAGCGACATGCCGCGAATTCCGCGGAACAACTTTCTGTTTGTCGAAAATCTTATGCAGAAATGCAGAAACAGGGGGGCCAGCATCGCGGTCGCCGCAAAGTCCAAAAAGTCGACCGTCTTGTCCAGCCGCGTGAACTCAGTCGTAGCATTGAGAAAATAGGCGGCGAACGAGGCAAGAAACCATGCAAAAAAGTGATAGGTGAGCGCGGCCCGCTTCTGCTTGAAGAGAACGAATAAACCGATGATTAAATAGACGAGCCCGATAAGCGCGAGGTAGAGATCTCGGCCGATGTGTTTGGGCGCGGACGTGACTTTGAAGTCGACATCGTATACAGGCTCTGAGATTCGCAGGATGTTCTGCAGCGCTGGATCAGAATGGTACACGGTGTACCTTGCATCGCCGCCGACCTTAACGCGATCCAGATATAGGGAGACGTTCTCGGCCTGTTTAACAAGCTCGTATTTACCGTGATACAGGAACCCTCGAACGTAATCGCCCGGCCGTAGCGCGAGCACCAGAGGGGAATCTTCACTGACGGACTGAGCCTTTACCCCGTCGGCCGTATCGACCCAGCTTATGCCGTCATATGGAATTGGCTTCTGACGAAGCCGATCGCGCAGATTCAGGACTCCCACGACGACAAGCGCTGTCGTAGCCGACAGTATAAGTAGGAGCTTCAGTTTGCTTGCCAGTAGACCCATATCAGGGACCCAATCCCCGATCATTGCAACGGGACAAAACCCGCGCTCGGAGCAATTATTATTCCTGCTGACAACGTCCAGCTACTGAACTGATTACGCTAATTCCGATTCGCAGCACCCGTGCGTAAAGCTGCCTTCCGTCCATTGTTTCGGAAACTTTCCAAAATCTCGTTCGCTCGACCCAACATCGCTTTCCGTCTTAACCGAAAAATGAATCAAATCTGATAATCCTCTAAGCGAGCCTCCGCGCGAGCGTCATTGGTTCCGCGTTTTTGGAAGGGGCAGCAGTTCTCTTATCCCAATCCTGAAATGGCTCCGCATCAAATTAGAATCGAAGGGCGACGCCCACCCTGACCAATCTATGAAAGCGAATGCTGATTAATTCCTGCTGGTCGTCATTGACCGATGCCTGTTGATCAAGGAGATTCCTCATGTCGAGAACGGCGCTTAACTGGCCCGGAATCAAATTGAAAGTCGGCAGTTCCTGAGAAATAAGAAAGCTCAGGTTCGGATCGTATGTCGAGATCTTTCCCTGGAACGGATCTATTCCGAAGACCGCGCGGCCGGATGACAGCCTATATATCGTAGATATTCTCGTGCCGGTTCTTACGAAATGCCCGTCCACTTTGGCAGTAATCACGTGGAAGAATCCGCGTGCAAAAAGACTTGCCGGATCGGAGATCCCTCGCGCATCCAGTTGTTGCCCTTCACCGAAGGCATACCCGATACATCCGTTGAAGGCTTTTCCGAGCTTGTGCTTGAAGACCACTGTCACGCCCTTGGCTCCGCCATTCTGGTCGTAAGCCCTGAGTCCCTGACTCGCCGCATGCTCGCCGTCGATCGGTATAGTGAGAAGCCCCACACCTTTTCCTGAGATCGTATCCACAAAAGCCATCAACTCTATCGACGAGTTCTCTGAGAGTATCTGTTCTCCTCCAAACTGAAGTCGAAAGCTTCTGTCTGGCCTTGGCTCCGAAAGACCCGAAGGAAGAGAGGCCACCGCGACCGGCTTTTGCTCGGGAAAAACAACCTCTCCTGTTTCCGAAGTGATTTGGGCTTGCGTGTCGGAGGAGGAACCCGGAACGAATCCGGCAAAGAGCTTGGTTCGCGGTCCCGCATCAGCCGCAATTCCAAACCTCGGGAGAATACTCACTCCGCTCGCGCCTTCGGTGAACCGGGCAAACTCAACTCCATAGACAATGATAAAGGGGCCTCTGATCTGCCACGTGTCAGTAGCGGAAACCGATACTTGACCGAGTTTTGATTCAATTCCGGGAGCGGTTACGAGCAGTCTTCCATATCCCAGGGCGACTGAAAGTTGATGGCGGTCTCCGGCATTGATCGACGTGAGCGCTTGAAGGCGCTGCGGGGCGCCAATTCCCTGCCCCACCTGTCCGCTCACCAACAGATGTCCGATCTTTTCAACTTGCTGAGATACCGCGAAATTTGTTCCCGCGAACGATGCCCCTCGCATGTCGCTCGGAGCCGATTGAAAGAAGGCGCTCACGTAGCCGTGCGTTTCGGTAACGGCGTCGGCGAGAATCCGTGAGTCCTCTTTCTGATATTTCTTTTGATCATCGAAGTGGAAGATCGTGCGTTTCAACGCGCGTGCGGCGTATTTGGAATCGGAGTTCTCGAGTGTTTCATCCGCAAGCGTCTCCGACCGCCTGAGTAAGATCGAATCGAATATTGTGGCTTTGTTGGCTTTTACAAGAGCGGAAACTTCGACGGCCTTGTATCCGGCTGCCGCGGCCTTTATCACATAGCGGCCGGGATTGATTCCGGTTGCAATGAACTTGCCTTCGTCGTCGGTTTTTAGCTGTTTAATTGGTTTCTCGGATTTCGCGGGAGCTACTGGTTCTCCGAGTACAAAAACGATCGCACCGGCCAGCGGTTCGCCTGCTCCGTCCTTGATGAATCCTCGAATCGAGCCGAGCGCGGCGCCCTGCGCCTGTGGTACACGGGAAGCGCCGACTATAGCCAGCGAAATTAACACCGCTATGTTCCCATATCGCCGCATAACCTTCTTACCTCTTTCGGAACGTGTGCTCTCAAATGATTTGGCACTTATTCTACACCCGATCTTCGAGCGAAGGACAAGCAATTTTGGCGTTCGTTCGCGGGGTGCTCGCGCGCTGTTGGATTTCGGCTCGGTCATTATGATCTCAAGCCTCCTGATGATGATTTATTCACTTGAATGGCAGTGTAGGTCGATTTGCCCGAACAGCATTGTGCACGAGATGGGATTAAGCTGCGTGTATGCATATCGGTCATCTTACGTGAGCCTGACGAAGAATGGCAGCCCTTATTCAGAGCTGTATTTTCATGAAAATATTGATTTCGAATCGACCCCTATTTTGAAGCAGACACCAGTAGAATCAGTTGGCCTTTCGTGTTTGCACGCTTCGAAGTAATAATTTCTATCATCTATGTACTTTTTACACATCAGCGCACGTTGAAGGATGGGATCGAGTCTTGGTTCTCTATGAAAATTCGAAGAGAAACGGCAACCAGGGTACTGGTATCATTTGGCACTTTGATTGCTCCGCTCTGGATGGGGCAAGAGATACGGGTGATGGTAACACATCACTTCCTGGTCTCGATTGGTCACCGGAGGTGAGGACGGTGACCAAAAGAAAGGCGACGCAGTATCCCACGCTGCGTCGCCTATTTTTTTACCCGATCGATTTTCCAGCCCTACAACTCTTCCTCAGGCCGGCCGCCTGATCTCCCCTGTGAATCAGTGTGAAAATGTCGCCAACCTGATGCCGGATTTTCAACTAACCGATAAGCGCCTTTCATCCAATGCGCGGCAATCCTATAATTCTCTACTTTTCGTGGGGCAGGCCGCCAAAGCAAACTCTAAAGTTTGAGGAGATCGATCAAGATCGGTCTGCCGGCTGCCGAAGCCCAATCCGGCCGCCGAAGCCCCAATGAAGATAAGGCGAGATATTGATGCCGACAATTAAGGTCAAGCTGGAACGTCTCTCATATGATATCGAAATTGAATCCGGAGCCCTGGATTCGCTCGGAGCGCGCGCTCGCAACGCGCTTGGAGACTCCGCGAGACGCGCCGTCGTGATAACAAATGAAAGAGTCGACTCGATCTTCGGCGCCAGAGCGGCGCGATCACTCAAACAGGCCGGCTTCTCCATTGATAAGGTCAGAATAGGAGATGGGGAGCGCTTCAAGAATCTGCGCGTCGCTGAAGGAATCTATGCGCATCTGATCGCGAATCGTGTTGAACGCTCGGATGTAATCGTCGCTCTTGGCGGAGGCGTCGTAGGCGATTTAGCCGGATTCGTAGCAGCCACCTATCTGCGCGGCATCAGAGTCATACAGGCGCCGACTACCCTTCTCGCGCAAATCGACAGTTCCGTAGGCGGCAAGACCGGCGTGAATCATCCGCTGGGAAAAAATTTGATAGGCGCATTTCATCAACCTTCTCTTGTCGTGATCGATCCCGAGACACTGAGCACCCTACCGCCGCGCCAGCTCAGGGCCGGCTTGTTCGAAGCAATAAAATACGGAGTCATAAGAGACCATCAATTGTTCGGGCGTATAAGCAACCGGATGGAATCGATCCTCAATGGCGATCTCGATGAGCTATCGCATCTCATCGCAAGATCCTGCGCAATTAAGGCTGAGGTCGTTGGAGCCGACGAGCGCGAGACAGGATTGCGCAAAATCCTGAACTTCGGCCACACAATCGGACACGCACTCGAAGCGGTGACTCGCTATCGCCGCTTCCTCCACGGAGAAGCGGTCGCTCACGGAATGCGGGCCGCCGCCCGAATATCGGAGTCAATCGATCTACTGCCGGAAAGCGGCCGTGAAGAGATCGATTCGGCGATTCACAGGGTGGGAGCGCTGCCAAAAACAAATAGTATTGCGCTCAATGGTATAATCGCGGCTATGCAGCACGATAAGAAATCCGTTCGCGGCCGCCTCACCTTCGTGCTCCCCAAAGAAATCGGCCAGGTCGTTTTACGATCGGACGTACCAAACCGGGTAATTCGCTCCTCTATTCGAAGAGCGTTGCTTTGAACTAACCCGGAGCCCTCGCAAAAAAGTGGATCACGCCCCCGCGGTTGCCTTTGATTCAGCAGGCGTTCTTTAGTCGCTTCAGGACTAAGTGAATCCGCCGTTCAGGAGATGAGCAATGTCGGACCGGAAATCTGTCGGATCGCGCGCGGGCGAGCGGGGAGCTGTCAGCATAAAGGCCATCTTGTCGATCGGTCTCGCGCTCGCAGCGCTCTTCGTCGTGATAAAGATCGTGCCCGTCTACTGGGACGAACAGCAGGTAAAGCACCAGGTCGACGAGCTGGCGAGAATTACCGCGAATCAAAATCTGAAACCCGAAAAGATCAGCAAGAGAATCGAGGAGATCAGAAGCGAGTTCAATCTTCCCGAGGACAGCATAATGATGACGGCGGTGTCCAATCAGTCGGCGCAGTTCTTTCTGAAGTACAGCGTGACGATCGACTTCATCGTAAGCTCGTATGTTTGGAAGGTGGACTATGTCACTGTTGGAAGAGGTCTCTAATTGGAAGAGGCCTCTAATATGAAGGCCGGAAAATAAATCCCGATTTTGTATTCCGGCCGCGAAGCGTCCTTTTCACTTTTAGCCGGGCTCTTCAGTGCACGGTTGCTGGACGCGTTCTTTACCCCGCGAGAGGGCCGCTGTAGAATCTCGCGTTTGAGCAAACCCCACTTCAGTCTACAGCAGGAGCGCGATCTCACCTCGGCGCGGACCGAGGTTTCAAGCGCTTCAGCCAATCGAGCGCTCGCGCTGGTTTGCATCGCTGTTTTGCTTTCTTCTTCAACCTGGCTCTCAGGAACGGCCGTTGGACCAATTCTCAGGCAGCAATGGAAGCTGAGCGATGCTCAGAGCGCATGGCTCACCATAGCCGTGCAACTCGGTTTCATCACTGGAACCTTTCTTTACGCATATCTAAATCTCTCCGATCGTTTCAACGCGAGGCGCGTTTTTTTTGTATCAGCCCTGCTCGGAGCCGCATTCAACATTGCCTTTGCCTGGCTTGGAGCCGGGCTCGCTTCCGCCATCGTTCTTCGCTTTCTAACCGGGCTCACGCTGGCGGGTGTATATCCGGTGGGAATGAAAATAGTCGCTATGTGGTTTCGGACAGGACTGGGATGGAGGCTCGGTTTGCTCGTCGGCGCGTTGACGATGGGCACGGCGTCGCCCTATCTCATTCAGGCGATCGGCGCGCGGTTCGATTGGCGCGTCCTCGTCTCGATCGCTTCGCTGTCATCAATAGCCGGCGGATTCATTATACAGAGCGCGGCAGCCGACGGCCCGTACTTGCGGGCTCGCGCTCGGTTCGATCCCGCGATGCTCTTCAAGGTGTTTCAGCATAAGCCGTTTCGCTATACGGCTCTCGGATACTTCGGGCATATGTGGGAGCTCTACGCATTCTGGTCTCTGTTGACCTTCTACCTTAGCGCAAGCTTCAGAGATCACGCCGAGAATTGGCTCGGCTATCTCCCTCTCGTTGCCTTTATCACGATCGGGGCGGGCGCCATCGGCTGCGCGGTAGGCGGGTGGATATCCCGGCGCTCCGGCGAGATAACTGTAGCAATCGCATCATTGACCATAAGCGGCGCCTGCTGCGCGCTCTCGGCGCTTTCGTTCTTGCTTCCGGCCGCCTTGCTGCTGGTCTTTATCATTATATGGGGCGTCTTCGTTGTGTCGGACTCGCCGCAATTCTCGGCGTTGGCCGCTCGGCACTGCCCTCCGGAATACACGGGAACCGCGTTGACGGTACAAAACGGAGTCGGATTCGCGGTGACCGTAGTCTCGATACAGGTCTTACCGCTGGCGGCCTCGGTGATCGGATGGCGATGGGCATTTATGTTGTTGACGGCGGGACCCGTGGCAGGCGCATTCTTCATGCTGAAGCTGCGCCGAATGGCGGCGCCTTGATCTTGATTCACCCACGCGAAATCGTGTGATAAGATGTGCGCGGTTTCAGCGCGTTTGATGTTTCTGTTTCGCATAGCGGGGCGACAAATTATTTAATCCGAGTTTCGCCGAGTCGTAGTTTGGGGAGTAGCAACAAGAAAAATTGTTAATATTGACACCTCCTATCGGGTGTAGTATTTTTAATACCCCGATCCCCCAAGGACTACGATGGCCCCGTAGCTAGCAGAGTAGGGATCCGAATACCCCCAACACGTTTCCCCGAATTGCTCAAGCTTCGAGCAGTGGGCTCTGTTTCGAAGCAACCCCCCCCAGTTTAATTTGAATGCCGTATGCCACGGCTTCCTCTTCAGGTTTAACGAGCGTGGGCGTAGCCTGCTCAATTCAGTCTCAGGCTCTCGCCAACATCGACAATACGTCCGCGCTTGAATGTCACTCAGCTCGAAACGCGACTTCAAAATGCAATCCTTTTGCGTGGACAAAAAGCTGGAGCGAACAGCGCTCCGGGTGCTTATAGTCCTTGCCTTCGCAGGCGCGGCCACAGGCCTGGTGTATGCCGCCGCAACGAACCTGATCGCGGGCTCACTGGCCGATCCGAGAAAAGAGATCAGCCGCGACGCATTGACCGAAGCCGCGAGATATCTGCCCGGTTCATCGGGAATCCAATCGCGACTCGCGGACACTTACCTGCTCGAGGCGGAGCCAGATCTCAACAGCGCTCAGAAACACGCGGAGAATGCGGTCAGGCTCTCACCCTTCAACTATGCGTTCAGGCAGCAACTCGCTCTTGTTCAAGAAATGCAAGGCGACCGCGCCGCGGCCGAGGAGTCGCTTCGCGCGGCAGTTCGGCTTTCGTCGAGTAATCTAGAATCACACTGGCGGCTTGCTAACCTGCTTGTTCGTTCGGGCAAGCTATCAGAATCATACGACGAGTTTCGCCCAGCAATCGGTTCCAACAAGAATCGATTCAATTCGGCAATCGATCTCGCCTGGCGCGCTTCAGGCGGCAGCGTAGCCGCCGTTGAAGCAGTAACGCCCGAGACGACCGAGTCAAAGCTCGCACTCGCAAAATTCCTTCTCAATCAATCGCGCTTCGACGATGCAATCAGAATAGTCGGAGCGAGCGGAAACGCGGCGCAGCTTCCTCGCGGAGAGCTAGGCTCTGTGATCAGCGCTCTAATCGCCGCGGGTCTGCACGAACCGGCTCGCTCGTTATGGCTGGCTTCTCTCGGCGCCGGATCGGATCGTCCAATAATCTGGAACGGCGGGTTTGAGTCGTCAATCGAAAGAAACTTTAGCCAGTTCGACTGGACTCTCACATCGAGCGAGTTCGCGCGAGTAACGATCGATCAGCACCGCGGCCATACCGGAGCGATGTCGCTTCGCATCGATTTTACCGGACGAGACACGACGAGGCTCGCGGGAGAATTGCGGCAGCCGGTGCTTGTTCGTCCCGGAGCCGCCTACATCTTGGAATGCTGGGTGAAGACTCAATCTCTCATCGCCGCGGAAGGGCCTCAGATCACAGTGACCGACGGCCGATCTTCGACCGTGGTAGCGGCTACCGAGAAGCTTGAGGAAGGCTCGAATGATTGGCGCCGAGTGAGCATGAGGTTCATCGCGCCTCAACAGATGAGCGGACAGAGCGCATCCTATGCCCTTCTTAACGTCGGCCTGAGGCGCGAGCCTCGGTACAGCTACGACGAACCGATGAGAGGGACGATCTGGCTCGACGACTTTGCAATAAGAGAGGCTGACGGGCGATGAGCAGGATTCTCGATCGATCCATTATTGCCGGCTTCTTCGCGCTATTGGCGTTCACCGCGCTTGCGCACGGCGCGGTCGAGCCCTGGTCCGCGGCTTTATGGGAAACAGGGACGGCCATATTGCTGCTCTTGTGGGGCATTAAATTAGCGGTCGATAAACG
>Ga0209687_1000064_pt1 | contig 45220 bp, 25 predicted proteins | sample GraSoiAngelo_136_FD_185893 | JGI IMG/M metagenome (GOLD analysis project Ga0209687, IMG submission 185893) | Grasslands soil microbial communities from the Angelo Coastal Reserve, California, USA - 14_0929_09_20cm (SPAdes) (version 2) | ecosystem: Environmental > Terrestrial > Soil > Grasslands ...
ATCGACAGAGCCAGCGCGGCGTCGGTTCCGGGCCGAATCTGAATATGCTGGTCGCAATGATCCATCGTGTGAGTTCGGTAGGGATCGATGCCGATTACGCGAGCGCCTTTTTCTTTCGCCTCCTTGATCTTCGGCCAGAGGTGAACATTGGTGCTCAGCGTATTCGTCCCCCAGAGCACGATGAGCCTGGCCCGAGAGAAGTTCTCGGGGTCAGTGCCGTACACGCCGCCAAGGGTGTGTCGTATCGCTTCCGAACCGGCGGCCGAACATATCGTGAGCGCAAGCCTGCTCGCGCCCAGGCGGTTGAAGAAGCGCCGATCCATGCTCGATCCGTTCACGATGCCGAGCGTTCCGCCGGCTCTGAACGGAAGTATGGTTTCCGGACCTTCTTTAGATTCGGCAAGAGCCTGGAAGCGCTCGGCGATTTCGTCGAGAGCTTGATCCCAGCTTATTCGCTCGAAGCGGCCTTCGCCTTTCGACCCTATTCGGCGCATCGGATAGAGCAGGCGATCGGGGTTGTACACTCTTTCGAGATATCGCGCCACCTTCGTACACAGAAACCCCTGGGTCGGCGGATGACTGGGATCGCCCGACACGCTGACAGCGCGCCCATCTTCAACCTCGATCAACATCGCGCAGGTATCCGGGCAGTCGTGAGGGCAGGCGGCGCGAACCGTCTTCTTCTGAGCCACTAGGTAACCTCGTCTGATTGTTAGGAAGCGGCGTTGATGCCGGTGATTTCACGTGGGCCGATGATCTTAAAACTGATCGTCGAGCAATCGTGTTCGGCTTGAATGTTTATTGGCTCTCCTGCTCTCACGGCAATCCCCTTGCGAAAGGCTTCCATGGCCTGAGTCCAGTGAGTGGTGCTGCCCGGCTGATTCGACACCGAGATGTCGTCGTCAAGGTACAGGGTGAACCAAAATATGATCGCGTGACAGACGCCATCTCTTTTTATCGGCGCCTTCACGATACTTTGCGAGGGAGTTATCGGCGCTCCCGCGAAATCAAAATGCAGGACATCGAACGGCTCGCTAAGCTCGACGTATTCAAATCCCCCGAGGCGGACCGGGAAGTACTCGGGCGTCGCGTAGTGATTGAACGGGCTCACGTCGAACCCGCAGGATTTTTCAACGAAGTTGAGCCGCTGCAGGCGCCTACTTTCCACCAGTACGGCGCTGACAGTGGCTGCGCAGGGGATTATACGAGCGTCTTCGGTCAGCAGGTGCTCTCTGGCATGAGCTATGGAGCCGACGATGCCCTCGCCGAGCAGACCGCAATCCACTGTCTCGGTAACCAGCAGATTCTGCTTTACCGGCAGATCGACTCCGAGCCGGAGCTTGGTCGACCGCTCATTAATGATTTTCACTCGGTCGTCGTAGCCGTTTAGCCGGACCGTGTCCTGGGCGAGCTCCGCAACGGTTGGGTTTATCTCGCAGGAGAATACTTGCCTGGCACCCGCGCGCGCCGCTATCAGCGCCAACAACCCGGACCCGGATCCGATATCGAACACGATGCTTTCGGAAGTGACCGCGCGGTTCAGGGCCATTTCATACGCGTGGTTTCGCTCGTCGTCGTTAAGCATGGCGAAGTGCCAGCGAGGAACGATCTTACAATGCGCGCGTTTTAGGCCGACGCTCGCTTCTTCATGATCGGGATCGAGATACACGGCGGCCTCGAAGCACTTCATTGCGTCATAGTACTGCATGTTTTCCATGTGTACCCGGCCTTGAGACACCAGCAACCGCACCAGATCAGGGGAACGATGATCCAGCGCGGTCTGGGTTCCCGCGGCATATTTGCTTCCCGGCTCGATTTCTCCGTGACCCGTTTTGGCGAATCGGCCAAGCAGATCACCCTGCAGCAAGAATGTTTGCTTTCCAAGCATCGCAGTTCTCTCCCGTTGTGATTAGAAATAGGAGGAAAGCGTCCCACGCCGCCTTACGTCGGCCGTAGCGCAATGGAAGGAGCCTCCAAAGGAATTGAAGTTTCGAAAACCGCACGGGATCGGCTTAAAGCCCCACCGCTTCATTGCTCGAATGAGCGTTTCTTCGCCCTTCTCGACGATCACTCTCTCTTCATCGAGCATCAGGATATTCATGTTTATCCATTTGCTGGTCATATAGAGACAATGATCGTCGGGAATGCACGGCTCCGGAGCCTGCAGCGCGTCCCATCCTCTGAATATTCTCGGCAGTTCAAACACCCGCTCGGGATTGATCAACACCTTTCCAGGAGCCAGCGGCATAAATGTCGCGTCGATGTGCATCGGGTGCGTATCTTTGAACTCGACGACGTGAATCGTGTACTCCTTGCCGAGATGCCGCCGGAGCCAGTTTATTCCCATGAGATTCGTGACGTTGCTGCGTTGAACGAAGATGTCTTTTCCGCACCGGATGAAATCCGCCGCGTCAAAGGTAGGCTCAAACTCCGTTATGCAGTACCGCGGGCTTCCATCCTCGCCCGGGTCTTCGTAGTCGTAGTCGTACAGGTCGTCTCGGAGTTGAGGCTTTGGCGCGGATGTCCATTTAGCCCCCGCGTTGAAGTAGTCGGAAAGCAGCTCGCGATAGGCGTTGATTTCCCAGTATCTGGAGCGCCACGCCATCGGAGACTCGATGATCTCGTTCCCGATCACCAGTAGAATGTCTCGCGGCATCGCGGCATACAGGCCGCCGGGCGCGGACCAATCCTGAGTGCTGAACGGCCGCGCATGATTGACGATCGAAGGGCGGCGGACTACCACGCCTTCAGCTTCCAGTATATGAACAAAGCCTTCGAGATCTCTTTCAGCGGCTTGCACCTGTTCCATGGGAAAAGGCTTGCCGGCGTTGCTTCTGTAAAAGCTCTTTTGATTGAGCGGCATCGTTGACTCCAGCGTCACATGCCACTCCGGGACGCATGCTCCGTTAACCACGCCGACGACGACCTCCTCGAGAGGATCCCATTCGTTGAAAGAGTTGACGGCGTGGCCGATTGGTTCAGGCGCAGGTTCGATTCTACGACGCTCTTGCATCCTCTTCCTCCTCGTATTTGGCTGTGTAGTGGTTCGGTTGGTTAACTGATCAAGAATCTCGGCCGCACAGCGGATCGGCGACGCCGGTTCGCTTGTACAGCCGCACCGATGTTTCCGGTGAAACATCGAGAATCATGCTGATCAGCCCCTTGTTTTCGACGGATGGGACTGCACGTTTCGCCAGAATCTTTTTCGAGTATCTGGTTCCGTGCCACGGACACATCAGGCACTGATCGGCGGACGCCCACTCTCCCAGATGAAGCGGCCCTCCGCGATGCAGGCAACGGGCGCTGGAAACCAGTGAGCCGCCTTCAGGAAAGCGAAGCACAAAGTACGGCTCTTCGCCCGCCAGGATATAGTTGTACTGTGTTGGATCGAATCTTATGACAAGCACGCTTTGTAGTCGTCGATCGAATAGATGTGGTAGACGCAGTCTTCTTTCGAAGTGATAAGCGCTCCATGCAGCCGGTTGTGAAGCAATATGGTTCCTTCGCCGGGGTGAAGCGGCACTTTGCGGTCGTGGCCGGTGACAAAGTCCATGACACCGCTTTCCACGAGACATAGCTCATCCGCGTCGTGCACGTGAGTAATCGACAATTCTCCGAGCGGCTCGACGTAGGTCCCCTGGCGGCATTTCACCGCACCGCTCGTGATCCTCTCCAGCAGCGGCTCGGTCAGGCCCTTATACTCCAGGCCCCTGTCACTCCAATCGGACTGCTCGACGAAATCGGACTCGGCTATTTCGGACAACAATCTAAATTCTTCGATGCCCCGAACTATATCCTCGATAATGATGTCGCCGTGCTTTTCGAGGGCCGGCACTACGATCTTGTCGAAGACCATCCTTCCGTGATGGAGATCGATGTGGACGTGCTCGTCGAAATACCGCGTGTCGGCTTTAGCCCCGAACACCGTTCGCAGCGCTTCGGATATCTGGCGGCAAGTATGCGAAAAAGTCGCTTCGGTGTAGGCGAGCGCTCCCAGGAATCTGAAGAATTTCGAGTGATCTCGCGAAACATAATGGAAGTAGTTGCTGAGAGCCATCGACGAAGTCAGATAGAACTGGAAGTAGGCATGGGTCTGCGCTTCAAGGCCGCAGCTTTCGAGCGTCCGCTCAAACAAGGTGCTGTGCTTCGTGTCGTGTACGCCGTAGCCGTATTCGTCGACGATGACTTTGAACAGCTCCGATTGTATGGGGCCGAATCGGCCTCCGACGTTGCGAATCATCGCCGACGCCTCGGATAAAAAGTCCATCATGAGTTGAATCAGAAACGACGACGCCGTACGTTCACGGTCGGGCGAATACAGGATCGCGGCTACCGATCTGCTTTCGGACTGGTTGGCTTCGCGAACAAGATCGTCCAGATAAGACTTCAATATCGCGGGCGTCCATTTGCCGGATACGCTCACTTCCTTATCCAGAAAACTGAACACGTGGTCTTCCAGAATGGGCCGCGCGAGCTCACCCAGGAGCTTGGTCTCCTGGGAATAGAACAACTCGAAATCCTTCCTCTTCGAGGCGAAGCCTTTTTCGGGAAGAAAGACCAGATCGCTCTCATAGATGTTGAGCAAGAGCCGCTGGGCCGCAAGCGCGCTGTAGTTGAGCGCTTCGCGCCGGGCCAATGTCTTTGTGAAATCGATGTACTTGAGGACATGCGGCCTGACCGCACGGCGGTATGGATCGTCCTCGGTCGTCCATTCCTCGGTTGCGCCAAAGAGAGGATTGTCGGCGTACAACTGGATGCACTCTTTGACTGCCTCCGGGTCCCGCTGAAACACCTTCTTGAGTTGCAAACCGTTCGAGGCGCTCCTTGCGCCTTCGAGCACGGCGTCCGCGGCCGATGCTTGATATTTTGTCATGTTTGTCTCCTGGGTGCTGTTTTTAGAACCGTCGATTAGAGCTAAGAGGAATTTTTTACTTTTTGCTCGCAGCGTCGCCGACTTATAGCCATCTTCACGGAACAATCCGAAAAATGGCTTCGGAAACAAATCGCCCCGCGCACCGGGGGCTGCGCTGCGCTGGCCCCCGGCTATTGGCGCGTTCCCCTTCAGGGGGAACAATCCGAATTACCGCGGAAATGAAATGAAATACTCGAGCCGGCCCCAAACAGTCGTTCTACTCGGTTCTGAGCGCCGCCGCGGGATTGACGCGGCTCGCCCTTAATGCGGGCAGGTAGCTCGCCGCCAATCCAACTCCGAATAGAAGTATCGGGGCCGCCACGAAAGTGAGCGGATCGCGCACTCCGACATCGAAAAGCATGGTCCTTATCAAGGAGGTCAGGATGAATGCGCTCAACAGGCCGACCGCCAATCCCACGAGAATGATCCTTACGCCGTCGCTGACGATCATCCTGATCGCATGGCTTCTTCTTGCGCCAAGCGCCATGCGAATTCCGATCTCGTGCTTTCGTTGATTCACGTTATACGAGATCAGCCCGTACAGCCCTATCGCAGCAAGCACCAGGGCGGCGGCCGCGAAAATCTCGAGAAGCAATAGATTGAATTTTCGAGGAGCGATGAGCGCGGACATGACCTGATCCATTGTCCTCAGGCTTGTGGGAACATCTTTGTCTACGTTCCGGACCTCGTCTCGAACGGCGGACTGCAACCCGAGCGGATCGCCGTCGGTGCGCATAACCCAGAACAGGTTATTCGTAAGAAACGGAACGGCCCCATCCGGCGCCTGCGCCATCGCCGCATAGATGTCGAACGTCGGCTCTCCATCGAGCCCGTATTGTTTCACGTCTCCGGCGACGCCGACGACTTCGGCCTCGCGATCGCTTCCTTCTATCTTGAGGTGCGAGCCGAGCGGACTCTCATTCGGCCAATATCTGCGAGCGAGGGTTTGATTGATCACGACGACCGGCTGCGTGGCGGCCGTATCGAGCGGGCTAAGCCCCCGGCCTTCTAACAGCGGTATCCCCATCGTCGACAGGTACTCGGGGCTCGCCATCCGATATTGAGCCAAAGGCGTCTCCGCGCGTGAGACAGGAGGCCGACCGACGATCGTGAACTCGGGCCGCAATATCAGATCGCTCATAGGAACGATCGAGACCCCCCCCGCCGATTTGACTCCCGTAAGAGCGCCGAGCCGCAGAGACAGTTGATCGTTGAACGTCGTCACCGCCTGCCTGTTGGCGTATCGGGATTTGGGCAACGACATCTGGAGCACAAGCAAGTTGTCGGAATCGAAGCCCGGCCTCACCGACTGAAGCCTGATAAAGCTCCTGATCAACAGTCCTGCCGTCACAAGCAGTACAAGGGAGATAGCTACTTCCAGTACGACTAGAACTCCACGGGCGTGTTTGACCTGGCTTCCAACAGTCGAGCCGCGAGTGCCTTCTTTCAGATCTTCATTCAGATCGGTCCGCGAGCCTTGAACCGCCGGCGCGAAGCCGAAGATTACGCCGGTAACAATCGAAAGCCCGAGAGTAAAGATCAGCACGGAGGGGTCCAGGCCGACCTCCGCCGCGCGAGGAAGCCCGGCGGGACTCAACGCTATCAACGACTCAATTCCAAGTCGGGCCAGCGCGATGCCCAGCAGACCTCCAGCGAGCGCGAGAATCAAACTCTCGGTAAGAAGCTGTCGAACCAGGGCGCCTCTACTCGCGCCGAGCGCGCTCCGAATCGCCATCTCCTTGCGGCGGGACGAAGCCCGCGCCAGAGACAGGTTCGCGATGTTCAGGCACACGATCATCAAAACGAGAGCGACCGCCCCGAGTAATAAAGCGAGACCGAGCCAGAAGTTTCCCACGATCTCATCCTGCAGCCGGAATAATCTGACGCCCTGTTTGGCGGCGTTGCTTGTCGGATAGTCCTGCTGGAGCTTCCTTGCGATAGAGTCCTGGTCCGCCTGCGCCTGTTGAAGCGTTGCGCCGGGTTTCATTCGGCCGATGACCTTGAGAAAATTCGCCGCTCGATTCTGTCGCCGGAAGTCCGTGTCCATTGAAAGCGGCGCTATTATTTCGGCCTTCGATCCGGGGAAAATGAACTCCGGCGGCATAACGCCGGCAACCGTGTAGCCCTCGCCGTTCAAGATGACCTGCCGGCCGACGATGCTTTTGTCGCCGCCGAACCTGCGAAGCCACAGTCCGTTGCTCAAGACGACTACATGCTGCGCGCCGGGCTTGTCGTCCTCGGGAATCAAAGTTCGGCCGGTAAATGCGCTCACGCCCAGCAGACCGAAGCTATCGGCGGAAGCCCGTACGCCCAACAACCGCTCGGGGTCGCCGCTTTCGGTTAGATTGGCGCTCCAATCGGTAAAGGCGGCCAGTTGCTCCATCGTCGTGTTCTGATCTCTGTGATCGATGTAGTCGGGTATTGAAAACGGCGCCTTGTCCCTGTCGGTGCGAGAGGACCAGATCCATACGAGCTTTCCGGGATCGCTGAACGGCAGTTGGCGCAGGATGATCGTGTTCACCATGCTGAAGATCGCCGTATTGGCGCCGATTCCAAGACCCAGGATCAACAACGAGACCAGAGTAAAGCCCGGCCGCGTACGCAATATCCTGATGGCCAATCGGATGTCCTGTAATAGCGTGCCGCCCATTTTATTTGTTACCCCCTTGTCCTAGCTCTTGGACCGTCAACCCATCTCAGGCTTTCGCGCCGATATTACCGGCAAGACACGCATGAAGAATGCCTCTTCGGAGTTGAGAAAACCGTCGATCCCCGCGCAGTACTCTTTGTACTCCTCGTCGCACACGACGCCCATCTTCACCAGCGCTTTTACACGGTCCGGGTCGAATTGAGGATAGAACCAGTCAAGGCCCTTTTCCCCGCTATGGAACACGATAGCGTCGTAATCTATATCTCGGAATCCCGCGGATTTCAATATAAACCACATTCTCCGCGCGGCCATCGCGTTACCTCCGTGCGACTTCTTGAGCTGAACGATTTTCTCCCGTATACGCTCAGCTTCGGGAACAAACGGATTCGAGATACTGTTCAACGAGAAGTCCCCTTCGGCAAAAACCGCCGTGCCGCCTGGCTTCAGCATGCGAAGAATCTCGCCGGCCGCCGCCAGCGGTTCCGTCAGGTGCTCGAACACCAGACGCGTATAAGCGAAATCGAATGCGTTGTCCGGGAGATCCGTTTTTGTCGCCGAGCCCGCAACAAAGCTGCATTTGCATTTTGCCCTGTCCCGCAAATATTCCTCGGCGTGTTTCACAAGCACCGGATCTATCTCGACGCAGGTGATTGAGCCGTTGGGAACCAGGGCCGATAGCCACTCCGTTACGAAACCCGGCCCCGATCCGACTTCGAGCACCGACATCCCGTCGCGAAGGCCGCAGGCCGTCAGGATACGAGACTCCTTCGCCACGTTCATATTCGCCTGGTTATGCAGACGTCCGAGCTCCGCATCCAGGCTTATGTTGTCCTTGCGAGCGTTGTAGAGTGTTGCACTGCTCATCACGCCTCCCTTTTTACGATTGAAGTTCCATCAATTCGCCGATACGCGCGGCGATCCGTTCGCAATTGGGCCGTCGAAGCGCCGTAAAATGATTCGCTTCCAATTCATCGATTCGCGCCTCGCCTCTCGAATGACTCGCCCAGTCCGTCCGCGATCTCCCCTCGCGCAGGTTGTCTTTCGCCCACCAGATGTAAAGGGGTGCAGTGACTATCGGCGCGGAATGAGCGCTTAACAGCTCGAGGTGTGTCTCTGACAATTTAATCTGCTGTTCGAGCATCTCCGGCGCGAGACTCTCGGAAAGCAGCCCTCTGTGTCGGCCCCAGGCGATAGCGCGCCTAACCCGTTCAGCGGGAGCCAGCAGGATGAATTCGTCCAGCAGCGATTGGCGCTCTGATTCCTCCATTTCCCTGAACGCTCCGGCCATCACTCCTCCAAACGCGAGCCCAAGCCCCTCCAGCGGATTCGGCTGCGCGGATGATCCGGCTTGTCTGAGATATGAATCGATCAGCGCTACGAACGCGATTCGGTGACCCCGTTCTTCGAGCTTTTTGGCGATGCTCAGCGCGACCACGCCGCCCATCGACCAGCCCGCAAGATGGTAAGGACCGGCGGGGTGCGCTTTTGTTATCGCCTCGGCGTATGAATGCGCCATCTCGTCTATGCTCTCGTGCTCAGATGTAGGATCGTCGTCCGTTGCTCGGGACTGAAGGCCATACACCGGCGCGTTTGAATTGAGCGCGGCGGCGAGATCTCTATAAACCATCACGTGCCCGCCTGCCGGATGGATGCAGAACAAGGGCGCGCCTGCTCCAGCCTTGATCGGGACCAACACCTCGTTCGTCGCGACTTCGGTCCCTTCTTCAATGAGGGCCGCAAGCTCGGCGATCGTGCGCTTCGCGAACAAAGTAGTCACCTGAACGCTCCTGCCGAAGCGCCGGCGAAGCTTCCACATGAGTTGAATTCCCAGAAGCGAGTGGCCGCCCACGTCGAAGAAGTCATCCTCTATGCCGATCTCTTTGACTCCCAGAAGCTCGGACCACATTTCGGCGATTGCTATTTCAGTCGTCGATATCGGCGGCACGAACGCTTTCTTCGACAGACCAGTCGCTTCGGATGCCGGAAGAGCCTTTCGATCTATCTTGCCGCTCGTGGTGAGAGGCAGCGACTCCAAGGCGACGAATGCCGATGGAACCATATGCGCCGGCGTCTTCTCCCGAAGAAACTCCTGCATCTCGGCGGTAGAAGGTGCGGGTTGCACTCGCGCTACGGTGTAGGCGATTAGCCGCGTCTCCCCTTGCCGGTCCGGGCGGGCGACCACGACTGCTTCTCTCACTCCCGGATGGTGGGCGAGCGCTGCTTCAATCTCTCCAAGCTCGATCCGAAAGCCTCTGAGTTTTATCTGATAGTCGAGGCGGCCCAGATACTCGACGTTTCCGGAGTCGAGCCAGCGGGCAAGGTCGCCGGTTTTGTAGAGTCGGGCTCCAGGCTCGCCATCCGCCGGGCTTGGGACAAATCTCTCCGCCGTCAAATCGGGCCGATCCAGGTAGCCTCGCGCCAGCCCGTCGCCGCCAATGTGCAATTCTCCCGGAACTATGATCGGAGTCGACAACAGCCCGGAATCCAGAATGTGTATCTGAGTATTGGAAATAGGCCTGCCTATCGGCACGCCGCCGGGCTCGACGAATTCGGCGCACGGATAGTAAGTAACATCGATGGATGCTTCAGTCGGCCCATACAGATTGTTCAGCTCGGCGCCAAAGCGGTTCCGGAACGCCCTCGGCAACTCAGGCGGCAGCGCTTCGCCGCTCGACATGACCTGCCTGACCGAGGTCAATGAATCCAATCCTTCTTCTTCCAGAAAAACTCGCAACATCGATGGAACGAAGTGCAGCGTAGTAATCCGCTCGCTCCCAATCAGCTCCGCCAAATACGAGGTGTCCTGATGGCCGCCGGGCTCGGCAACCACAAGCCGCGCGCCGGTGATTAGAGGCCACAAGAACTCCCATACTGAAACATCAAAGGTGAAAGGCGTCTTCTGGAGCACCGAATCCGACTGTGTAAGGCCGTATGCCTGTTGCATCCAGAGCAGCCGATTCCGCAGGCCTCGGTGACTGCTCATCACCCCTTTTGGCTTTCCGGTCGAGCCCGAGGTGTAAATGATGTACGCAAGATTGTCGGCCTCTACTTGCACGCATGGATTCTCATCGGCCTCCGGCCCGCTCCAACCGTATTCCATATACACGACGTGCGGAAGATCGCGAGGGAGGTACCGGGCGGCTGCGCGCTGCGTCAATACCACCGGGGTCCGTATATCTTCCAGCATAAACGCGATGCGATCCGGCGGATACAGCGGATCAATGGGCACGTACGCGCCGCCCGCCTTCAACACGCCGACAATCGCCGTCACCATCTCGAGCGACCGCTCCATCACAATAATTACGGGGATGTCGGGACCAACACCGAGCTTGCGCAATCGATGCGCAAGCTGATTAGAACGCCGGTTAAACTCTTGATAACACACGGCTTGGTCTGAAAAAATCACCGCGATTGAGTCCGGAGTCCGCTCGATTTGAGACTCAATCAAGCGGTTAAGTAGTACTCGACTCAAAAACTCAATTTGAGTCGAGTTCCACTCGACTATCATCCGCTCTTCGGGCTCGGTCAGCATTGGAAGGGCGGAAACTGGTCTGTTTGGGTCGGTTACGATCGCATGGAGCAGCGTTCGAAAGTGCCCGATCATTCTCGAAATTGTTGTCGAATCAAGAAGATCGGTGCTGTATTCCAGCAGGCCCTTTAAGCCGTCGGGCCATTCGGTGAAGTGCAGCGACACATCGAACCTGGAATTCCCGCTGTCGATTCCGACAAGCTCCACCTCGAGATCGGGAAGCTTCAAATCGGGAATAGCGGTGTTCTGGAGCGCGAACAAGGCCTGGAAAAGAACCGTGTGACTCGGGCTACGCTCTGGCTGTAGCGCCTCCACCAATTTTTCGAAGGGCAGGTCTTGATGCGCATAAGCGCCGAGGGCTGTTTCGCGAACCAGTTTCAGCAGTGTACTGAACGAGGGATCGCCCTCCCAGGCGGTCCGAAACACCACCGTGTTGGCGAAGAAGCCGATCAATCGCTCGGTTTCGATGGGGGTTCGGCTGGCCATCGGCGAGCCTATGATCAAATCCGTCTGTCCGGAGTAGCGGAATAACAACACCTTGAACGCGGCAAGCAGAGTCATGAAGAGCGTGGCGCCTTCGCGCTGACTGAGCGTCTTCAGGTTTCGCGTGAGGCCGCGATCCAGCACAAAAGCAACCTCGTATCCGCGAAACGTGAGCGCCGCCGGTCTCGGGCGAACCGAAGGCAGTTGCAGCACCGGAAGCTTGCCGCCAAGCTGCTTCTTCCAATAGGAGATTCTCGATTCCAGAACCTCGCCTTGCATGTGCTCGCGCTGCCAGATGGCGTAGTCCGCATATTGCACCGAAAGCAGAGGAAGCGGAGAAGCGGCGCCTTTGATGAACGCTTCATAAAGCGCGGCCATCTCGCGAAAGAAGAGTCCGAGCGACCAGACGTCTGTAACTACGTGATGCATTATCACGAGCAATAGATGATCCTGATCGTCCAGCTTGATCACGTAGGTTCGGATAAGCGGTCCTCGACTCATGTCGAACGGAAGCACGGCAAGCTCGGCGGCCATACGGCACGCTTCGTCCAAGCGCTCCGTCTCAGGAAAGGCACGCAGGTCCATCTTCGGCAGGGCGAGTTCCAGTGAGGAAGAGATCACCTGAACAGGCTGTCCGTCCACTGTCGAGTACGACGTCCGAAGAATCTCGTGCCGCCTTACGATTTCGTTGAGGCTCTTCTCGAGCGCCGGTAGATTGAGCCGCCCTTTCAGTCGGAGAGACCTGGGTATGTTGTAAGCGTGGCTATTCGGATCGAGCTGATGTATGAACCATAGCCGTTGTTGCGTAAACGAGAGAGGGATGGGCGCGGCGTTCCTGGCCCGAGCGGAGATGGTCGGCTGCTTCGATGTTCCGACCCGCTCGGCTTTTTTCTTGCCCAGGCGGCGCAACAAGAGCTCGCGCTTCTCGGGCGACATCGCCGCAATGTTGTTCACCACATCACTCATTTCAATTCTTCTGCGCCTTAGCCTCGCGAAGCCGCGCTTACCGCCTCCACCCGCAATTCGACGTGTTCATCTTCCGGTCTTCGAGACGTCGCCAGAGTGAAGCACCCGATGAGCGCCGTAATTATCGAGACGGTTCCAATCACCGCGAAAACGGGCGAGACGCCGACTCGACCTGCTACCGCCGTTCCAAGCGCCGTTCCCATCGGGCCCAACACCGTCAGCATGGTCCACCAGGCCGCGGATACTCGGCCGAGCAGATGATCAGGAGCGAGCTGTTGTCGCAAGGACATCGTATTCACGTTTCTTACAGTATTCCCAAAGCTGAAGATCATCGCGTATAGCGCCATGGAGGCAGCTCCAGGAGCCAGCCCCAGAAAGATAATCGCCGCCGACAGCAGAACCGTACTTCCAAGAAACGAGAACCCAAACCCTTTCTTCTTCCTGAGCCGCGACGCTATCGCTCCCGCGATTATTGCTCCAATGCTGGCTATGCCGAAGACTACGCCGACTGCTCCGTCACCCTGATGGAGATCGTTCTTCAGTCGAAAAATCGCCAGGTTCACCGTCGGAGCGGATACAAACGTAAGAACGGCGAAGAGCAGCGCAACCGGCCGCAGGACTCTATGCCGCAGTATGTAGCGGGCTCCCAGCAGCAGGTTATCGAGCCACGACTCTTTGCCTGCCGATTCTTTCACCCTGGCCGCTTCAACAGCTCTTCTGAGCCTGACGAAAAACATCAGCAGTGCGGAAATTCCGTATGAGACGGCAACAACCGAAAGCGCGTTGACGGCGCTCAGTCTTTTAGACGCGAAACCGGCGATCATAGGCCCCGCGATATAAGCCAGCGCTACCGTGGCCTGCAGGCGCCCGTTAGCCTCGGTGATTTGCTCCGCGTCGACGATGTTAGCGACGGCGGTCGAATATGTAATAAAGAAGAATGTAGTAAGGTAGGCGGCGGCCATCGCGATGCCGCAGATCAGCCACAGATTCATTCCCGCCAACGAAGCGGCGACGGGAATGAGCAGATAGAACACCATCCTTCCGATATCGCAAAAGACCATCACTCTTCGGCGATCCCATCGATCCACGAGAACACCGGAGACGAGGCTCGATAGGAGGTTGCCCATACCGATCAGCGCCGTAACCAATCCCATCTTCGCGACGGAACCGGTCGTCTCAAGCACCAGCAAGGGGATCAGGATCAGAGCCGCCGAATCGCCGAGTGCATCGAAAGTTTGCCCCGCCCAAAAAATGTTGAAGTTGTTGTTGCCCCAGAGCCCCGAACCCTTCGGGTTAGGCCTATCGGTTTCGGCCGATTCAAATTCGCTTGCCACCATTCCTCCTACTCATAATGTTCCATCGCTTTTTCGATGGACTCCGCCTCGTCTGCTTGAAGCATTTCTTTCACGGCTTCGTCGGACAGACCGTTGATTTCGGAGACCAGCTCCGCCAGCATCTCTCTCTCTTCTTCGTCCTGTTCGTATTGGCTCTGCGTAATCGCTTCCGCCAGCTTCGCGATCGTAGGCGCCTCGAAAAAATCCCGCAGCGGTATCTGAATAAACAGTTGCTGCCGGAGCCTGGACAGAAGCCGGGTCGCGAGAATCGATTGGCCTCCCAGCTCGAAGAAATCGTCGGTTACTCCTATCCGCTCGACTCCGAGTATCTCCTGCCAGATGCCCGCGAGAATCTCCTCAATCGGCGAGTCGGGCGCGACAAAAGGCCGCACCGCAAACGCCTGTCCTTCTTCCGGCGCGGGAAGCGCGCTTCGATTCAGCTTGCCGCTAACGGTGAGCGGCATCGCGTCCATGAACAAAATTGCCGATGGAACCATATACTCGGGCAAGGTCGCTCTCAGATGAGCGCGTAAGTCGGCGGCCGCGAGCTCGGACCCCGGCGCCGCAACTACATAAGCCGCCAGCCGCTGATGCCCATTATCTTCTCTGGCTAAGACGGCGGCTTCGCGAACCGACGGATGGCTCGCGAGCGCGCTTTCGATCTCGCCGAGCTCGATACGGAAGCCGCGAATCTTGACCTGATAATCGAGCCTTCCCAGAAACTCGATGCTGCCGTCGGAAAGGTGACGCGCCAGATCGCCGGTCTTATAAAGATGGGCGCCCGGTGTTTGTGAGTACGGATCGGGAATGAATTTCTCGGCGGTCAAATCCGGCCGGCCAAGGTATCCGCGCGCGACTCCTACTCCGCCGATGTGCAGCTCGCCGGCGATCCCTTCGGGCAATGCGTTCAGGCTGCGATCCAGCATCAATATGCTGGTGTTCGCAATTGGGCGCCCGATCGGCACGACTCTGGAATTCCCGTTCCTCACGCAAGCCCACGAGGTCACATCAACAGATGCTTCGGTTGGTCCGTACAGGTTGTGCAATTCGGCGGCGAGCGAGGCGAAGAAGCGCTCTTGAACCTCGTGCGGCAACGCCTCTCCGCTGCACATCACACGCTTGAGGCTCGTGCATCTGCCCGGTTCGTAGTCGGAGAGAAATGCCTGGAGCATCGACGGAACGAAATGGATCGTGGTGATGCCGGTCCGATCGATCTCATTCATCAGGTAGAGCGGGTCCCGATGGCCGCCCGGCTCGGCTACTACCAGACAAGCGCCGGTCATAAGCGGCCAGAAGAATTCCCAGACGGAAACGTCGAAGCTGAACGGCGTCTTCTGCAGGACACGATCCTGGGGCGTCATACCGTACGCTTCCTGCATCCAGAGCAGGCGATTGCGGATGCCTGCGTGCTGAATCATCGCGCCCTTCGGTTTGCCGGTTGATCCCGATGTATAGATCACGTATGCAAGATTCTGCTCGGAGACATCCAGATTCAGGTCCTCGGAAGATTCGAGAGAAACGCTCTGCCATTCGACATCAATGCAGATCGCGGCGCAGATCGCGGCAGAGGTGTGCTTTGGCAATCGGCTTTCCCATTCGGATCGCGTGATCAGAACCGGAGCCGCCGCATCTTCGATCATGTACGCCAGTCGTTCCGCCGGATATTCCGGATCGAGCGGCGCGTATGCGGCTCCCGCCTTGAGCACCGCAAGCAGCGATACGACCATCTCCACCGATCTTTGAATGCAGATTCCGACCGTTGAATCCGAAAAAGCGCCCTTTCGCATAAGCGCGCGAGCCAGCCGGTTGGCGCTCCGGTTCAGCCCGGCGTAACTGAGTTGCGTGTCCTGGTAGATCAGCGCGATCGAATCGGGCGTCGTTCTAACCTGGGCCTCTATCAGTTCGTGAAGGCTTCCTGTCTGATTGTATTCGCGGGCGGTTCGATTAAGCGCATGGAGCGTCTGTTCGATTTCGTGCTCGGACAGCATGCCCGCGGTTTGAATCGGCCGGTTTGAATCTTCGAGAAACGAATCGAGAAGCCGTAGATAATGATCGGTCGCCCTCACACGCTGATTTCTATCGAACGCCTCGATATTGAAGTCGAGATCCAGCCGGAAGCTGCCCGAAGCGTCGAAGTCGCGCACCTGAATCGCCAGGAGATCGTTCGAGTGACCCGAGTGGATCAGATCAAAGTCGACCGGCAAGCCGAGACATTCGGTGAAAGCCGCTATCTGATAGTTGAAATATACATCGTAGGCTTTTCCGTGAATGGGATTTCGAACCGCATATCGCTGGGCCCTCGCGCTCTCAATGATCTCCGTCTGTGTCGTTCTCGCGAGTGAAATAAAGGTCTCGCCGGGGTTCATAGCGATTTGCAGCGGGCAGACGTTGATGAACAAGCCGATCGTGCCGGCGAAATCGTCAGGGCGGTGCGCGAGCGGCGTGCCCATTCTCAAAATCGGTTCACCGCTGATGCGGTGCTGATAGGCAAACAGCAGAGACGCGAAAAATACCGCCGGTGAGAACAGACCCGCTTCGCCGGTGAGCACCCTTATTCTCCGGCTCCGCTCGAGTCCAAGATCCCTCGAAACGCGTTCGGTGCGCGTCGTCTCTTTTGAAAAGCTGCCGCGATAAAATCGGTTTGAGGTCACCTCCAACGCGAGCTTCTGATTCCAGTAAGCTTCGGCTCGCGTATAGCCCGGCGATCTCCTGTAGACTTTTTCTGAATCAAGGTAGTGCTGATAAGGGCGCATCGGCTCGGTTTCGTCGAGCCCTTCTCCGATAGAGAGTTTGTAATAACCGGAGAGGCGCTTCACCAGTACGGAAACGGACCACAAATCGGAAATCATGTGGCTTATCTTGAGGCTCCACACGAATCTGTCATCGGCCAGTTTCAAGAGCGCGCAATCAAAAAGGCGCGACGAAAAATCGAGCTGGGCAGCCTGATGGGCGCTCAGCCATCTCTCCGCGGCATTCCGCGGATCGGCCTCGGTTGAGAAATCGATGCAAGGCGCCGAGAACGGAAATACCTGATGAACGTATCGGCAGGGAGCGCCGTTTATTTCCTGAACAGTGCTTCTCAACGCATCGCTGTCGTCGACGACCTTCTGAAATGCTTGTTGAAACCGTGACTCATCCACCCTTCCTTGAATCGTGAAAGCTACCGTGACCTCATCAAAATAGAGTTGAACATCGCGCTGAAGCTTCTTACTGAACCAGAACAACAACTGGTTCGCGGACATATTGGACTGCTCGTAAGCCAACATCGCCGCGTCTTCGAGCTTCGTTTGAAGCCCCGTTTCGGCTGACGTGTCGACGGACGCCGTGTCTACGAGCGGCGGCAGAGCAATTAAGCCGCGAGTTGGATCGCCGGTTATGTCTTCGAAAACCGTTCGAAGCATATCGGCAAATCGCTCCATCAAGCCTCGGTCGAAGATGTCCGAGTTATATTCCAGCGAACCCTTCAAACCGGATTTCTCGTCGCTGATAAACAGGGTCAGATCAAGCCGCGCGGTATCGCTTTCGATTGGAATTCGGCTGATGGCCACGCCGGGAATCTCCATGCGCTCAGGAGAAGCCTGTTCGTAGGCGAATGCGACCTGGCGCAAGGCCGGACGGCTCAAATCGCGCTTCAGATTGAAAGCTTCGACCAATTTTTCGAACGGCGCGTCCTGGTGATCGTAGGCATCCACCGTCACCTCTCGCACTCGTTCCAACAGCTCTTCGTAGGTGGGATTGCCCGACAGATCAATCAGCGTGACCAGAATATTCGTGAAGAAACCGATCAGCCCTTCCGTCTCGATGTGATTGCGATTGGCCACCGGAACGCCGATCGCAATTCTGTCCTGCCGCGAACAGCGATAAAGCGTCACGGCGAATCCGGCCAGCAGCGTCATAAACAACGTCTTGCCGCGTTCGAGGCTGACTCGCTTGAGCGATTCCGACAGCGGCGCCGGCAACTCGAACGAAAGCACGTTCCCGCGGAAACTCTGTATTCTGGGCCGCGGTCTTCCGGTCGGAATCTCCAACACGGGAATCCGCGGACCCAGCCGGCGTTTCCAATGCGCGATCTCGGAGTCCAGGACGTCGCCGATCAGCCAGCGTCGCTGCCACGAAGAGAAATCTCCATACTGCAACTGCAACTCTGACAGCGGCGATTGCAATCCATCGGAGAACGCCGCGTAGAGCGCCGAGATCTCTCGATCGAAGATTCCAACCGACCAGTCGTCGCAAACGATATGATGTATCGTCAGAAGAAGGACGCTATCGCTTGCGCTCAGCTTGAGAAGCCCGGTGCCTAATAAGGGCGCTTCGGCCAGATTGAACTTCGTCTTTGCCGCGCTCGCGGCGAGTCTGGATACAATCCGATCGCGGCCGGATTCCGGCAATTGCGTCAGATCGGTCAGCTCGAGATTGATATCGAGATTCGCAAGGACGCGCTGGATCGCCGAATCATCCGAAGTCGCGAATACAGTTCGCAGAATCTCATGGCGCCGAACTATTTCATTGATGCTCGATTGAAGCGCGGTCACGTTGAGCGCGCCGGTCAGCCGCAGCGCAACGGCCACGTTGTAGACCGAGCTGCCTTGAGTCAATTGATCCAGGAACCAGAGCCGCCATTGCGAATACGAAAGCGGCAGGTTCCCCTCGCCAGAGGCGCGACCGATCGCGGGCGCTTCGAAACGTGCATCCGTCCGCGCTTTCTTTATACGCTCCGCCAGCGCACCTACGGTCGGCGATTCGAAGATGCTGCGCAGCGCGATGCCGTTATCGACCGAAGCTCGCAAGCGTGAGACGACCTGGGTGGCGAGCAGCGAGTTCCCGCCGAGCTCGAAGAAATTGTCGAAGGCTCCAATCCGCTCAATGCCGAGGACCTGGCGCCACGCGTTCGCGATCAGTTCCTCCGTGGGATTTCGCGGAGAAACATAGCCGCCGCCTGCGCCGAGCGCTGGAGTGGGCTCTGGAAGCGCGCGCCGGTCGATCTTGCCGTTCGACGTCAACGGCAGCGATTCGAGCAGTACGATATCGGCCGGAGTCATATAGTCCGGCAGCCTCTGCTTGAGATAACTCCGAATCTCACCCGGCGAGAGCTGCTTGCCGGCTTGTGGAACCACATATCCGACAAGCCGCTTTTCGCCGGCCTCGCCTCGAACAAGCACGGCGGCTTCTTCGAGGAAGGAATGTTCGCGGAGCGCGGCTTCTATTTCACCGAGCTCGATTCGGAAGCCTCGGATCTTTACCTGATCGTCTATGCGGCCAAGAAAGTGTACGTTGCCGTCGCGGGAGTATCGCGCGGCGTCTCCGCTTCGGTAGAGGCGGCCTCCGGGCGTCTCAGCAAACGGATCCGGCGCGAATTTCTCAGCCGTCAGATCGGCTCGGTTGAAATAGCCTCGAGCAAGTCCGTCTCCGGCAATAAGCAGCTCGGCGTGGACGCCGGCCGGAACTGCTTCGCCATTTCTATCCAGAAGATGAACCCGGCTGTTGGGGAGCGGCTTGCCGAGAGGAAGCACTGGAGGATGTTCGGGGCGGCTCGCTTCTACACGATACGTCACGACCCCCACTGTTGATTCGGTCGGGCCGTAATGGTTAAAGATCGCGCAGTCGGGGTTCTCGCCGCGAAGCTCATCGATCCACCTGTTCTGAGAGGCTTCGCCGCCAAGTATCAACAAGCGTCCCGGCATCGCCTGTTCATCGCGCGTGTATGAACGAAGGCTCGCAAGATGACTCGGCACGATTTTGATGCAATCAATAGAATGAAGATCCAGGTACTCACACATCGCATCGGCATCGGAAGCCGTATCCTCCGGGATTATGTGCAGGCATCCACCCGCGCATAGCGATGGAAAGACAACCGTGTTGCCTAGATCGGCCGCAAACGTCGACGCGACTGCAAAGGTCTTCATCCCATCAAGACCGAGCGTTCGAGTTACGCCGAGTATGTAATTGCGCAACTGCCTGTGCTCAATCGCGACGCCTTTGGGCCTTCCGGTTGAGCCTGAAGTGTAGAGCACGTAAGCGAGATGCTCCGGAGCCGTTACGGATGAAATGTCGCATTCGTCTTCAGGACCGGCGAACGCTAATTCGACGTCCACAAGTAAGACCGTTGCGTCGTGCGATGACAGGAGCTCGGCCGGCCCTTGCTGACTGAGCACCACCCGCGCGCCGGAGTCCTCGAGCATGAACGAGAGACGATCGTTCGGGTAGGCAGGATCCAGCGGCACATAAGCCGCGCCCGACTTCATGACTGCCAGGACGGCAATCCACATCTCCAGCGAGCGCTCCATACAAATCGCCGCCGTCGCGTCCGGTTGAACCCCCGCTTCTCTCAAGCGCCGCGCTAATTGGTTCGCCCTTCTGTTCAGCTCGCGGTATGAAAGGATCCGGCTCTCGAATACCAGCGCGGCTGCGTCCGGCGTTCTGGCTGCCTGAGCTTCGAACATCTCGTGAACACAACCGTCATTTCTAAAGTCGAATCTCGTGTCGTTCCACTCGAAGCACAATTGCCGGAGCTCCGCCATCGACATGATCGGCAAGAATGCGATACGGGTGTCGGGATTCTCTATGGCTGCTTCGAGAAGATTGCGAAAGTGCGAGGCGAGGCGTGAAATCGTGCCGGCATCAAATAGAGAGGTGTCGTATTCGACGTATCCAGTCAACCGCTCGCCCTGAGTGATGTTGAGTGTGAGATCGAACTTCGAGGAGCCGCGCTCGATGTAGAGCGGAGTCACCCGCGCCCCGGAGAGGTTGAACGACGGCTCGAAACCGGCTTGGAGCTCGAACATCACCTGGAAGATCGCATTGCGGCTCAGGTCGCGCTCGACGACAAGCTCGTCCATCAATCGCTCGAAAGGCATATCCTGATGCGCGTATGCGCCGACGCAGACATCTCGAACGCGGTTGATAAGCTCGCGGAACGTCGGCCGATCCGAGAGATCGGTCCTCAGCGCCAAGGTATTGATGAAGCAGCCTATCAAGCTTTCAAGTTCGGGAAGAGAGCGGCCCGCTACCGGGGCGCCTACGATCAGATCCTCCTGTTGGGTGTACCGGTAGAGCAGCGCATTGAACCCGGAGATCAAGGCCATGAATAAGGTCGCGCTCTCTTGTCTGCTGAAGGCGGCCAGTTGAACGTTCAGGTTCTCGCCCAACTCGAACTGATGCTGCGCTCCTTTTGAGTTTCGGATCGGCGGCCGAGCGTAATCGAGTGGAAGCTCGAGGACAGGAAGAGTTCCGCTCAACCGCTCTCTCCAGTAGTTAAGCAGCTCGACGAGCGCTTCGTCTTTGAAGGATTCTCGCTGCTGCCGCGCGAAGTCCGAATACTGGAACGTTAATGGAGCCGGCGCAGCGGGACGATCATTCGAAAGTGCTTCATAGAACTCGGCGAATTCCGACAAAAACACCCCGATCGACCAGCCGTCCGAGGCGATGTGATGCATCGTGACCAGCAGCACGTGATCGGCTTCAGTTATTGTTATCAACTTCGTACGAATCAACGGGCCGGTTGCAAGGTCAAAAGGCTGTTTGGCTTCGGCAGCCGCGGCATTCATTGCAAATGACAATCGCTTCGATTCTTCGATGTCGCCGGCGTCAATGTGAACCAGCGGAACAGCAGGCTCGGCAAGGATTCTGCCGACCGGCTGGCCCTGTGAAGCCGCGAACACCGTTCGCAACGGCTGGTGGCGACGCACGATTTCATTGATGCTTCGCTCGACCGCGGAGACATTCAGCGGCCCTGCGATCCGCACGGCCATTGGTATGTTGTAGACCGGGTCGTCAGGATCGAGGCAGTGCAGGAGCCACATTCGGAGCTGGGCAAAAGAGAGCGGAGCCGGACCGTCGTCACCGTGCGCAGTCAGCTTCGGAACCGGCCGCTGCACCCGCGATCGAATCGTGGATTCGAGCTTGCGGGCGAAATCTGCCAGCACCGGAGTCTCAAAAATCTGGTGAACGGCGAGGTCGACCTTCAGGACGTTCCGAATCCTGAACACCACCTGGGTTGCCAGAAGCGAATGGCCTCCGACATTAAAGAAGTTGTCGTTGAGAGAAATTCGGGTGCGATTCAGCACGTCGGCCCACACCGCGGCTACAATCTCTTCGACAGCGGTCGAAGGCGGAACGAATTCGTCAGCCGATTCCGCATCCGCATCGGGCGGCGGCAGCGCTCGCAGATCGAGCTTGCCGTTAGGAGTTAGCGGCAGCGCATCGACGAAGACGTAATCCGAAGGCGTCATATACTCCGGAAGGCTCCGCCTGAGATGAGCCCTCAACTCAGCGGCTGCCGGCGAATGGACTCGCTCACAAACGACATAAGCTACTAGGCGTTTACCGGCCGACTCGGAATTGTGCACGATTACGGACGAATCCAGTACCGACGGATGCTCGGACAACCGGCTCCGAATCTCCGCCAGCTCGATCCGGTAGCCTCGAATCTTGACCTGCTCGTCTATGCGCGTGATGTACTCGACGTTGAAATCCGCGGTGTGTCTTCCAAGATCGCCGGTCTGATAAAATCGCGCTCCTGCCGTCGAGCTGAACGGATCAGGGCCGAACTTTTCGGCGGTCAGATCAGGCCGGTCGAGATAGCCTCTGGCGACTCCGGAGCCGCCTATATAAAGATGGCCGGGCACGCCGATCGGAGTCGGCGATCCGCTCTCATCCAAAATGTAAAAGGTCGTGTTTGCATAAGGCGATCCGATCAGCACTCGTCGATCCGGGCGCGACTCGCAGCGCCAGAAGCTCGACGAAATAGTCGTTTCGGTAGGGCCGTAGAAATTTTCAAGATCAGCGCCTGACGAGTCGAGGAAGTCGTTCATCAGCTCTACCGAAAGCGCCTCGCCTCCGCACGCCACATACTCAAGCGATCCGCATCTCCGCATCGAGCCTTCGTCGATCATTCGCTTGAGCATCGCCGGCGGAAAGTTGATCGTCGTAATCTCCTGCTCGTTGATCAGCCGTTCCAGATACGAGCAGTCGTATTGCCCTCCGGGTCTCGCCAGGACAAGCACGCCTCCTGAGACCAGCGGCCAGAAGATTTCCCAGGCCGATACGTCAAAGCTCACCGAGCTTTTCTGAATGACCCTCTTTAGCGAGGCGTCTTTGTGGCGATACTCGAACCAGAGCAGCGCATTGGCGAGCGATTCGTGCGAGATCATCGTGCCTTTGGGTCTGCCGGTCGTGCCCGAGGTGTAGATGATGTACGCCAGATTCCGCGGAACTGGTCCGGGATGCGGATCGTCGCCGCTGTAGTTCGACAACAGGTTCGAAATCGAATCGACCGGCAGGCTCTCCACGTCGGAGGGCAATACAGCCGCGAAGCGCTGATGCGTCAACACAAGCCTCGCTCCGGAATCATCGACCATGAATTTCAACCGGTCCGCCGGATAGGCTGGATCGAGAGGCAGATAAGCCGCCGAGGCTTTTAGCACGCCAAGAAGCGACGCGACCAACTCGACCGACCGTTCCATGCAGATGCCGACGATGGCTTCGCTGCCGATGCCCCTCGACTGCAACAGGTGCGCTAGCTGGTTTGCCTTTGTATTGAGCTTGCCATAGCTCAGGGCTTCGTCTTCGAAGCAGAGAGCCAGAGAGTCGGGCCGCAGAGCGGCTTGCGTGCTGAAAAGCCGGTCGATAGTGGTTTCAGCCGAATAGTCGCACTCGCTCTTGTTCGATTCGAACAGGAACTGTTCCAACTCGCTCTGCCTGAACAACGGCGCCAGCGCGATTGGTCGATCCGGAGTTCGCGCCAACCCTTCGACGAGCGTTAGGAAATGGCCTGCCATTCGCGCGATGGTCGTGCGATCGAAGAGGTCGGTATTGTACTCAAACGACGCGGAGAGCCTTCCTCCGATCTCCGCGGCCATCAGCGTTATATCGAATTGAGCTATCCTCTGCTCAACGGGGAACGGCTCAAGCACGAGCCCGCCCAGGTTCAAAGTAACGGCGGCATCACCGAGCGCGAATGAGACGAGCCCTTCGTCATTAAGGAGATGCGTCTTCTGCAACGCAAACATCGCCTGGAACAGAGGCGAACGGCTGGGATCACGCATCGGCTGAAGCCGCTCCACCAGAAGCGAAAAGGGATACGCCTGATGCTCAAAAGCTTCGAGAACTATTTTTCTTACGCGGCCGTGGAACTCTTCGAAGGTGGGATTGCCCGACAGATCAGCCCTCAGCACGATCGGATTGACAAAGTATCCCATCACGCTGCTGAACTCGGCGCGCTCACGGCCCGCGCTCGGCGAGCCGACAAGCAGGTCGTCCTGGCGTGAATACCGAAACAGCAGCGCCTGGAAACAGGCGAGCAGAGTCATATACAGAGTCGCGCCGCGCGCGGCCCCAAATTCCTTCAGCAGTTCGCTCAGCTCCTCGTCGAATGCAAACGGCTCGGCTGCGCCGCGATATGTTTGCAGCGCGGGGCGCGGATAATCGGTTGGCAGATCAAGGATGGGCTGGTGATCCGCGAGCTGGCTTTTCCAGTATGCCCAGAGCCTCGCTCCTTCTTCTCGCCCAAGCACGTCCGCCTGATAGTGAGCGAAATCAGCGTAGGTAAATTCGAGCGGCGGAAGCACGGCTTCGGCTCCGGATTTCTCCGCCGCATACGCGATTCCGAGCTCGTTCAGAAATAGCGCGAGCGACCAGAAGTCCGTCACTATGTGATGCGCCGTCAGCGACAGCACGTGCTCGTTCTCGCTTAAAGTAAACAGGCTTATTCTGAGCAAGGCGTCCGCATCGAGAGCGAACGGCGTGTTCATCTCCCTGATCAGGGATTCATTCAATGTCTCTCGATTCCAATTCGACGCATCGTGTCGCGTGAAGTGGACCTTTGCACCGTCGTTCACTCTTTGCACCGGCGCGCTGCTTGTTAGAGCGAAGTTGGTTCGAAGAGAAGCGTGCCGGTCGACGAGTGTTTGCAAGGCCCTGTGCAGCGCTTCAACATCGACAGGGCCGCGAACCCGCGCGGCGCGAGCTATGTTATAAGCCACGCTATCGGGCGCGATCTGTTGCAGAAACCACAAGCCTCGCTGACCATGCGAGAGCGGATACTCATTGAGGTCTTCCGCGGTCCGCTTCCGCGCCCGCGCTTCCGATTCAAACCCCCGCGTCGCGGGCGATTCGAGCGCCGGCGCGGCCAGATTCTGAACCAATTCCGCGATGCTGTATCCGTGAAGCAGGCTCGCCATCGGCACGTTGATCCCGAGACCGGTCTGGATGTTGTGAGCCAGTTCCACAACCATCAGCGAGTCCAGCCCGTATTGGGTAATCGGCCGGTTAATGTCGACTTCTTCAGGAGAGAGCCCGATCGTGCGAGCTGCCAACGCCGCAAGCGCCATCTCGAGTTCCGCGGCAGTTCGATCGGATTCGCGTGAAGGCGACACGAGCGCCGTCGCGGCGGTTTCAGGTGCGGCTGTTTCTCGTTCAGTATGTCGCCACGCGATAACGGTCTCCAGACTGCCTTCCATGAATCCCGATTTACAGAGTCGCCGCTGGATCTTTCCGCTCGAAGTTTTCGGAATGCCGCCGGGCTTGAGCAGCACGACCGCGAACGGCTGCAGCTCATGCCGTTCCGAAACTGCCATTCGAATCCTGGAAACGATCTCGTCCGGATCGAAGTCCTTTCGCTGATCTATCTCCTGCACGATCACCAACTGCTCTTCGCCGCCCGCTTCGACGGAAAAAGCGGCCCCGCATCCCGGTCTCAGCGCGCGATCGCACTCCTCGACGGTGCGTTCGATATCCTGCGGGTAGTGGTTGAGCCCTCTTATGATGACGAGATCTTTCAGCCGTCCCGTTATGAACAACTGACCGTCTTGAGTAAAACCGAGATCCCCGGTTCGAAGGAACGGGCCTTCATTTATTGAGGCCGCGTCTCCCATTGAGGCGGCGTCTCCCATGATGAACGCGCGAAAGGTCTGCGCGCTTTCTTCGAAGCGGCTCCAGTAGCCTATTCCGACGCTTGGGCCCGATATCCATATTTCGCCGATCTCTTCGGGCTTACACCTTTTCAGCGATTCAGGATTGACGATCGCGACATGCTGATCACCGAGCGTCTGACCACAACTAACCAGAGTATGAGAGCGAGCAGTCTTATCCGCCGCTGGAACGGCGGTTCCGCTCTTCAGGCATTCAGAGTCGAACCGCCTGATGATCGGAGCTTCGGTCTTCGGGCTGCCCGATACGATAAGCGTGGCCTCCGCCAGTCCATAGCACGGGAACAATGTCTGAGGCCGGAATCCGCATGGTTCAAACGCCTCGCAGAACCGCTCCAATGTCTCGGCGCGAATCGGCTCCGCGCCGTTGAAGGCGACGGTCCAACTCGAGAGGTCGAGAGCCGCCTTCTCTTCGGCGGTCACCTTTCGGACGCATAGATCGTAAGCAAAGTTCGGCGCTCCGCTGGTCGTGGCCTTGTATTGAGAGATGGCCTGGAGCCAGCGCACCGGGTTTCGCAGAAACGATACCGGCGACATCAATACGGCGGGTATGCCTGCGTACAGCGGCTGCAGCACACCTGCCATAAAACCCATATCGTGAAAAGTCGGCAGCCAAGAGACGTATTTATCGCCCGCCTTATGACCGACGGCATTGAATACGAGCGAGGCGTTGTGAAGGAGGTTCGCGTGAGTCAGCATCACGCCCTTGGGTTGGGCTGTGGAACCCGAGGTGTACTGCAAGAAAGCCACTTCGTCTTCGCTGGAGCCGTGCGGCTGAAAACCCTCCGCCGGCTCAGCGGCGGAATCCGCGGCTGCCCATTTCAACGCCTTGAGATCCGGGGCCGCGGGAAAAACCTGCTCCGCCATCGACAATATGCCCGAGGTTGTTAGCGCGACCGCCGCCTTCGCGTCCGCGGTCACCGCGCGAAGCCGGGGCAACGAGCGCGATAGGCGAGCGCTGTCGGGCGGATAGGCTGGAACCGGAATCATTCGCGCATAAAGACAACCAAAGAATCCTGCGATGAAATCCAGGCCCGGAGGAAACAGAAGGAGCGCGTGCGCTCCCGGTGGTCCAAGCGTCGCAAGCATGGAAGCCACGGCCCGGGCTCGACGGTCCAATTCGGCATAGCTGATCTGAATCGGATCGATTTCGCCCTCTTCCAGGAAAAGGTAGGCGGTGTCGGCTGGACGAGTTTCAGCCTTCGCTCGAAGGAGATCTATAAGAGTGCGAGGCTGATCGCAGCTCGAAAAAGAGACACTATGCATCGCCATTCCCGGTGTCGGTCGGCTATTAGACACAAATAGCCTGATCAGACTACGAGTCAATTGTGTTGGAACAAAGGTGAGTTATTACGCCTCACAACCCCAAATCGGATCCGAGTTCCGATGGGTTAAAACAAACTATGAGGCGTATTAGGACGCAATTATAGCGTAAGAAATCAGCCCTTGCGGGAAGCTACTTTTCGTAGCAATAATTGTTAAAATCTATCGAAGAAAAGACTAGTGAAACCTTGGAATTCAAGGTATTAAAAACGCAACTTGTAATTTTCACTATCTACAACCCCGAGGCGGGGCGTCGGTGCTGAATGACTTTGCCTGTTATTTTTTTGCGGCGGCCAATATAGCACAACGATTCACGTCAGTCTACATGCTGTAGAAGAAAAACCGATATAAAATCGGACAGAGCCCGGAATGCCACAAATGTGTACCAGAAAGTCCCGCTCTCGACATTGAATAACCTGTTTAAGATTGCTCAAAAGAAAAGTTGAAGCGCAAATCATATTTCCCCAAAAGAATTCCTGAACACGATGTTACAAACGACCCCAAAAATGTGATCAGCTTTGCGAATAGATTTGCCAGGGGCCAGAGTAATTCAGTGTAGGATTTAACGCGAGAATTATTACCGTTTGTAACGGTCCAACGAGCCGGTGCGAGAAGGGTTCTCTACTACCGTTTGTTATTCGGGGAGTTTCTCCTGTGCGGGCTGCGGAAGCCAGAATGTAGCCACAAGCGCGATTGCGAACACCAGCAACGCGACTCCAGCCGCGGCATATGACAATTTGGTCGCGGGCGAGCCGCCAGGCATGAACGCGGCAAACTGTGTGGTGATCAGTGCGGCGGATGTCCCGACCATTCGCCCGCCGATGTTCGCCGCAAAGCTCTCGCCGGTTCCGCGTAGATGAGTCGGATAAACTCTCGGCAGGTAATTTCCCCAAAAACTCAACTGAGCCACGGTGAATAAGCCCGCGAAGAAGATGCCCCACTTGAGCATCGCCAGGCTGTGAACGGCGGGATAAATGAATACGAATGGAACTATGATCAGACCGGGAATCAGAAAAATTCTCAGCAGCTTGCGTTGAGACGTTATGCGAACCACAAGCAGCGCGAGAATGATCCTGCCGATTAACCCGCCGAACTCCTGAATCTGTTGGACGTTTGAAATGACGCCTTCACGCGCGGCCGGGGTCGCGATGCTTTTGACCTCGGCAAGGTCTCTGGCGATCTGCGGAGTCTGTTGAATAGCTCCAAACGCCACGCCAAGACTGCACGCGAAGATAACCGCGGTCACTATCGTGGTTCGTCGATGCTCGGGCCTGAAGATTTCGCCGAAGCTCGGGCGCTTCAGGGTTCCCGCTGCTTTTTTCTCGCGCCACACGGGAGACTCGGGCAGGAAAGGCCGGATCACTATTAGAGGTATCGCCGGAATCAATCCCGAGATCAGAATATATCGCCAGATATCGTGGCCTCCTTGAATTGAAGGCAGCGATTGCGACGTGCTGGAAATAACCCGCGCCATCGAGCTGACCATCAATCCGCCGAGCGACGAAAAAGCCTGAGTCCACCCGATGACTCTTTCCCGCTGCTTCGGATCGTCAAAGAGTTCCGCGAGCCACGCTGTTGCGGCGACGAACTCGACGCAGACGCCTACGAATTTGGCCGACCGCAAGACAAGCAGGACAGGCAAGGTCGTGGCGAACCCCGCCGCGAAAGCCGATATGGCATAGAGAAGAATGCTCCAGGTGAGGATTCGGCGTCTGCCCAACCGATCGGTCAGATACCCGCCCAATAAGCCGAAGACGCCGCCGCAAACGGCGGGAACGTAAAACATCAGATCGCGCCATCGCGCGAATTCAGGCGTTCCGAACTGCAATCCCCCAAGCTGCTCGATGGCGGGCCTGATGATGAGCGGGAGCATCAGCAGTTCATAGGTATCGAAGGCAAACCCAATGCTTGCGATTATGCAGATGAGCCATTGAATTCCGGTGAGTCGAGGAGTGCCATCACTACGGGGCGTAGAGCTCGTCATAATGGGCTAGCATTCTTTGTGAAGTCCGATAGCAACGTCAAGCCGGGGGGGGATGATCTGAAAGCTGCACTCAACTATTAACAAGATTGCGATTTTATTCTCTTCGCGAGGCTTTACCGAGCAGCACGCGTGAGATCGCCCTCGATATAGCAAGTCTCGGACAGCGTTCGAGCCAGAAGAATTCGCCCACAGGATTGATTTCCAGAAATACGTGCCGTCCGTCAGGCGTGAGTATGATATCGATTGCGCCATAGTTCAGTCCGAAGTAGTCCATCAGCTTCAAGAGCTTTTCGCCGACATCCGCGGGCAGATCATAGAATGCCCACGCATCCAGAAGACCGACTCCGTCCCGGCGCCAGTCATATGCCGCCCGTTCGGACTTCGCGGGATCTATGGAGGCGCTGAATACCTCAGAGCCGACGATTGTTACGCGAAGCTCCAGGAATTTAGGAACCATTTCCTGGAAGGTCATCGGACAAAATCGCAGGCCGTCGAGATCGGCCAGATCGGATTCGGACACAGGGTTGGTGAATACCACCTTTTCGAGACCATCTTCATAGACCGCGAACGAAGAGAGCATCTTTGTGACTATTCGGCCTTCGCAGTCGGCGGCGAAACGGCGAACGGCTTCAGGATCGTTGCTGATAAGTGTTCTCGGTATGTCGAGCCCGAGTCGGCGCGCAACTTGAAGCTGGAGTTGTTTGTGTTCGGCGTGCCTGATTCTCTGAAGGCTGTCCATCCTGAATACATCCAGGCTCGCAAGCATTGCGAGGAGGCTCGAGCGGGACTCGCCAACCGACGCATGACGGAGTTGAGGATCAATTGTCTTTGGCAAAAGGCCGCCTATATTCAGCCTCCGGTGCCACACGGCCGACACGTCACGAAGATCCAACTCACGATTGTCGGAGACTATTCTGATTCGCTCTTCGCCTTTTTCATAACGCGCGGCCAGTCTCAACTCGGTAGGGAATCTATCGGTATCAAGCCTGAAGGCATCACCGCCTTCCGCTTTCACCGCTTCCGACACCATCTCGATGCACTCGTTGTCGTCGGTCTTCGTGATTATTAGAACAGTCATTTAAAAACCTGAGGATAGAGTCCGGTTGTCTCGAAGCGGCCGGCCGGAAACCCGAGAGGAGTTTATTTGCTCACCAGAGCCTCGGCTATCGCTTCGGATATGGGCAGGCCGAGATTCTTTTCCAGCATTCCCCACTCGCCCGCGGGATTGACTTCAAGAAATACGTACTCGCCTTCGGGAGTCCTGATCATATCAATCGCGCCGTAAATCAGACCAAGCCTGGCCATAAAATCTCTGAGACGAGAAGCGATGTCGTCTGGAACCTCCTGTTCTTGCCAGACACATTCGCTCGGATCAGCCAGCCGCCAGTCCACCTGTCCGCGCGCCGACCGTGCCGCATCGATCGCCCCCACAAAGAGGCTTCCCGCGACATAGGCGATGCGAAGCTCGGATGCTTTATCGATTCGCTCCTGAAAGACCATCGGACTATGCCGCAGCATTTCGGCATCGGCGAGATCTTCCTCGGCGACTTCGCTCGTGTACATAAAAACCGGCGCGGCGCCCATGCTTGTCGAAAGCGGCTTTAGCAGTTTCGCCACCATTGCGCCGCCCACTTCGCGATAGAATACGCGCGCCTGCTCGGGGTCGTTGGTGTTGAGAGTTTTCGGAACGCGAAGCCCGGCTTCGATTGCCGTGCGGAGCTGCCGCATTTTGATCTCCGCTTTGTAATCGGAGGCAGGATCGTTGACCCATCGAGCGTGATTCAATCCGGCAAAAAATCCTTGCAGCATCGCTGCCGATTCAGCGGAGCACATTGCTCGAAACTCCGGATCGAGCGCCTGATCGAAACTGGGCGCCCACAGCTTTCTCGCCCAGACCGCGCGGACTTCATCTGACCTGATCGTGACCCCTTTATGCGTGAGTAGCTCAGCAGGGCCGGACGAATCCGGGCGAGACGAATCGATGTGAATCGATGCGCGCGCTTCCAGAGGAAATGAATCCGTGTCGAAGCGAAAGCTCCTGACGCCTCTTGTCGCGAGCGCGGCCGCAACGCGGTCGACGGTATAGTGATCGGCGGTGTGAGTCAGTATGAGGACGAGGTCGTTCACGGGCTGGATGATTGCCAAGAAACGAACAGACCATAGACCAGCTCTTGTAGAGCAGCCGGTCTATGGCCTATTCGAAGTTATTGAAGTTCGTCGATCAAACCGATGGTGGATTGTCGTCGCCATCCGACGGGTACTTGAGCGTGACGGCTTCGTCCAAATCGCTGGGGAACTTCAGAGTCTGCCCGGCGCGAACATCGGTCTTTACTCTGGGGAATTCCTGTCCCTCGAGATAGCGTGCGAAGAATGGAACCTGCTTGCCTTTTTCAGTCATTCAAATCACCTCCCATGTTTGAATTCTAGAACCGGAATGCGCTCATCGGATAAGCCGGACGTTTTTATTGATCACTTCGGAAATTGATCAGAGTACTGCTCAGTGCTTCCGATTCTTATACCTCGTCGCCGTCGGATGGATATTTGAGCGTATGCGCTAACTCATCGCTGTCGGATGGGTATTTGAGCGTCATCAATCCGGATTTGATGCCGGTCTTTACTTGTGGAAACTGTTGACCCTCGAGATAGCGCGCGAAGAACGGAGTCTCATTTTTTTCAGAAGCCATGTGTGGCGCCTCCTTCACTCGAAATATTATGCGAGAGCCGGCCGGGCTCTCGCGCGTAATTCTTTGCCTGACCGTGGGTATTGTCAAGCACAGACCGAAGTGTCCGTGGAGATCAACGACGGCGATCATTGTTGGTGTACATCAGGTCGTACTGACCGAATTCGATTTTTTGAAGGACGGTGTCCTCATCTTGCCCGACGACAAGGCAGCCCTCCTGAGTAGTCACGGTTCCGATGGATTTCCTCTTCTCTTTATAGCTCTTGATCTCCCGGCTGAAGATTTCACGATCTTCATGCGGCTTGAAGTGTTTACGCCGTGTTGCTTTCATGTAGTCCCTTGTACGGCATTATTGTTGGAGGTCTACCTTGTCGGTCCATTTTTCGGAAACCATGAGGTCGCTTGCACTCGACCGCTTTCGTCCTTCGATGCTGGCTCTCTGTTTTGTTGCGGTGGTCCTGATTTCATGGCTTTTCTGGTTCGGGACCGCGCGCGTCAGCGTTTACGAGATCAGTACAAAAGCGAGGCTTGAAGTGGATGCCGCGGTGCGGCCGGTTACTTCTTCGTACGAGGGCCGCGTGGTTGCGTCGAATCTCACCGTCGGCCGCGATGTCAACGCCGGCGATGTACTGGTCGAGATAGAATCGGAAGCCGAGAGGCTGAAGCTCTCGGAGGCTAAAACGCGGCTGGAGATGCTTTCGCCGCAGCGCACCGCGCTTGTAGAGCAGTTGAAATCCCAGGAAGCCTCGCTTGTTCAGCAACTCGAGGCGGCTCGAATCTCCATAGCCGAAGGGCGGAAGCGAAGCGAGGAGGCCGACGCCGCGGCGCTGTACGCCAAACGCGAGGCGGATAGACTGGCGACTCTTTCTTCATCCGGTTTGCTGTCGGAGGCCGAGCTGTCACGCGCCAGAGCCGAAGAGCAACAACGGCGCGCGGCAGCCGACGCGGTGAGGCTCGCTATCGGGCGGCTGGAAACCGAACTGCGGGGTAAGGAAAAAGACGGGCAGGGTCGGCTGGAAGCGCTAAGGCGCGAGATCGCGGCGATCGCCAGCCAGTCTAGCGCCGCCGCGGCTTCCATCGAACAACTCTCTTACGAGCTCGAACGACGGCAGATCACATCGCCCGTGACAGGCCGAATCGGCGAGTCGGTCGATCTGAGCCACGGGGCCGTCATTCATGCAGGCGAAAAACTCGGAACGATTATTCCGGCAGGCGAGGTCAAGCTGGTAGCGTACTTCGCGCCATCGTCGGCGCTTGGATGGGTGCATCCGGGCCAACGGGCACGGTTCCGTTTGGAAGCGTTTCCCTGGACCGAGTACGGCGTGATCAATGCGACGGTCTCACGCGTCTCCAATGAGCCGCGCGACGGAGGCGTCAGAGTGGATCTCGCGATTCAACGCGATTCAGCATCCGCCATTCCACTCGAGCATGGATTGCCTGGCGTCGTCGAGATCGAAGTCGATCGAGCTTCGCCTGCTGCGTTGCTATTTCGCGCGGCCGGTAAGAGGCTCTCCATATCGCCTGAACCGACGGAGGCGCATTGATCAGGAAGCGCCTCATCGCGCCTGAAGTCATTCAGGTATCAGCCATGGACTGCGGTCCGGCGTCTCTCAAGTGCTTTCTGGACGGCGCGGGCGTGTCGGTTAGCTACGGCCGTCTCAGAGAAGCCTGCCAGACCGATCTCGACGGCACTTCCATTGATACTCTCGAAGAAGTCGCGGTTGAGCTCGGCGTCGACGCCGAACAGGTCATCGTTCCGGCGGAACATCTATTGATAGCCGAAGCGCGAACGCTTCCCGCCATAGTAGTCATTAGCCTGCCTAACGGAGGCAACCACTTCGTCGTTCTGTGGCGCCTTCACGGGCGGTTCGTCCAGATCATGGATCCCGCGACCGGGCGGCGTTTCCAAATATCCCATCGCTTTCTGAATGAAATTTATATTCACAGATTTCCTGTTCCCGGCGATGCGTGGCGCGCGTGGGCCGGCAGCGACGAGCTTACCGCGCCGTTACGAAGACGGATGGGTCTGGTGGGAGTGAAGGAGAGAAGGGCCGCCGCGATCATCCGCGAAGCTCTTGAAGATCCCTCCTGGCGTTCAATCGCCGCGCTTGATGCCGCGACTAGAATGGTGGAGTCGATGGCGCGGTCCGGCGGATTGAGCAAGGGACGCGAAAGCTCTCGCCTGCTCCGAACGCTCTTCGAGAAGAGTGTCGCGAGAACAAACCCACATCAGCTCGTTCCGGAAGCTTACTGGTCGGTGTCGGCTGCTCCCGAAAGCGGCGTCGATGGCGACATCCTGATCACGAGGGGAGCCGTGGTCGTTCGGAGCCGCGGAGCTATCCAAAGGAAGCCCGCAAGCGAACCCGCGGTCGTCGATGATCGGCCCAGGCGTCACCTGTCGCCCGAGTTAATGGCAGCGCTCGAGGACCCGCCTGCGCGACCGCTTAGAGAACTTGTCGGCCTGCTTGAAGCCGACGGCGTTTTGATTCCATTCGCGATTGTGCTCGGCCTGTTTGCGTCCGCGTTCGGCGTTGTATTCGAAGCTCTTTTGTTTCGAGGGCTGTTGGGCATCGGGCGCGAACTCGGGCTCCCAACGCAGCGGCTGGAGGCCTTCGGCGCGCTGTTGATATTCGCGGCATCGCTGTTAGTACTCGAGCTGCCTCTTACGGCCGGCTTGTTGCGGATTGGCAGGCGTCTCGAAACTCGTTTGCGGCTTCTGTTTCTCGAAAAACTGCCTCGGCTCGGCGACCGCTACTTTCAGAGCAGGTTGACCTCGGATATGGCTGAGCGCGGTCACAGCTTGTATCTCTTGAGATTGCTTCCAGGCATGGCGGGGCAGTTGATAAGGCTTTCGTTCACGCTTGTGCTGACGACAGCCGGAGTCTGCTGGCTCGACCCGCCGAGCGCGCCGCTTGCGATCTTCGCCGCAATCACTGGACTCGTGCTGCCTCTTTTGACGCAGCCGCTGCTGGCCGAAAGCGATCTTCGGGTGCGCACCCACCTTGCGGGGTTGAGCCGCTTTTACCTCGATGCGCTGCTTGGACTGGTTCCGATTCGCACGCATGGCGCTGAGCGGGCTATAAGGCGGGAGCACGAGGGATTGCTCGTTCAGTGGACCCGTTCGGGTCTCAAGCTGCAGAGAAGAGTGCTGGCCGTGGATGCGCTGCAGTCGATGATAGCGCTCGGGTTGACCTGTTGGATCGTGTTTGGTTATGCGGCGCGAGCCGGCGATGCAGGCAATTCGTTACTGCTTATCTACTGGGCGTTGAGCCTTCCCGCTCTAGGACAACAGCTCGCGTTTACGGCGCTGCAATATCCCGCGTACCGCAATGTAGTGCTAAGACTACTAGAGCCTCTGGGCGCTCCGGATGATGGCGATATCATTCGAATGGGCCATTCCTCTTCGGTCGAGCAGACGCCTCATACCGCGGGTGTCGATATAGTTTTCAACGAGGTCAGCGTACTCGCGGCGGGCCATATAATATTGCGGGACATCAGCGTGCGTATCGCCTCCGGTGAGCACATCGCCATCGTAGGGAAATCAGGGGCAGGCAAGTCGAGTCTAGTCGGATTGCTTCTGGACTGGGGCCGCCCAGCCTCCGGTAGCATTACGGTCGATGGCCTTCCGCTTGATGCGCCTATGATCGAATCACTGAGACGCCGGACCGTCTGGGTTGATCCGTCGGTTCAGATTTGGAATCGAACTCTGATGGATAACATCAGCTACGGAATGACCGGCGGCTCGTCGCTGGATATGAGCTCCGTCATAGATGAGTCCGGACTCTCGCCGGTTTTGAAAAAGCTTCCAAACGGATTACAGACGATGCTCGGGGAGGGCGGAGCGCTGGTGTCCGGCGGTGAGGGGCAACGCGTGCGGCTTGCGCGCGGAATGATGCGCCCACAAGCTGGACTGGTCATACTCGACGAAGGGTTTCGAGGAATCGATCGAGAACAGCGAAGCAGGCTGCTTGCAAATGCAAGAGCCCTGTGGAGCGACGCGACTCTTCTCTATGTTACTCACGACGCGGCGGAAGCGGCGGATTTCGACCGCGTCATCGTTGTCGAAGACGGTTGCATTGCGGAAGACGACAAACCGGCCGAGTTGCTTAAGCGGGAATCTCGATATCGGGCAATGCTCGATGCCGAACAAGACGCCCGAGCCCAAATGACTTCGAACAGAATCTGGCGCCGCCTGTCTTTTAGGGACGGCTCCATAGAAGAGCGACAAGGCGACCGATGAACCGCGCTGAACAAATCCATTCCGCGAGTTGGTCCGCGGAGAGTTTGGGAGAGGCGATTCGAGAACTCGCTAGCCGCGGAGGTATGTATTCCGGCGGCGAACATCTGAATGGCGGCGCGCGTCTACATCAAATCCGCGATGACGGCGCGGCATTAGGGGAGTGGATTGAGCTCGCGGCTGATCGACTCGGAATCGAAGCGGAACCCGTGCGTGTCCCGCACTCTGAGCTGGAAAGCTTCCTTCGCCGCGCCGCGCCTGCGGTCGTTCGTCTTCCCGGCACGCCCGCGGCGAGATTCCTGGCGATGCTGTACAGCAAGAAACAGAAAGCGGGGCTCCTGGCTCCTGACGGAAATATCCATTGGGTCAAAACACAAGATCTGCGTGACGTTCTATGCGAATCGATCGAAGCGCCGATTGCCGCGGAGATGGGCCTGTTGCTCGAAGAAGCGGGGATCGCTCGGCACAGGAAGTCGAGCATCGGCAAGGCGCTCATCGGAGATCGGCTTCGGCTAGCGCGTATAGACGGCTGCTGGTTACTGCGGCTTCCTCCAGGCGCGGCTTTTTGGCGTCAGGCGCGCGGCATCAGAATTCCTCAGCGACTGGCGGCTCTCGTAGGCGCTCAGATAACGCAACATCTCTTGTTGCTTGGAGCGTGGTGGCTTGTCGGACGAGGAGCACTGCTCGGATATTTTGAAAAGCCCTGGTTGATAGCGTGGGCCCTGCTGTTAATAACAATGATACCGTTTCGACTCGTGGCAACCTGGCTACAAGGGGTCATCTCATTCGCGCTCGGCGGGCTGATAAAACAGCGGCTGTTATCCGGGGCATTGAAGCTTGATCTCGAAGACCTCAGATATAAGGGCGCAGGACAACAGCTCGCCCTCGTGATTGAGTCCGCCGCGGTCGAAGCGCTTTCCCTTAGCGGCGGATTTATGGCTCTGCTTGCGGTTATCGAGCTCGCAACGGCCCTGCTTGTCATAAACCTGAGCGCGGGCGGGCTGCTGAAGACGGCTCTTTTTCTCGGCTGGGCAATGATTGCGGCGTTGATGGCGTGGCGCTACTGGTCGCAACTCAAACAATGGACCGAATCGCGTCTGCGAATGACTAACGAACTCGTCGAGAAGATGATCGGTCATCGAACTCGGCTCGCGCAGGAAGCTCGCGAGCTCTGGCATGAGAGCGAAGACAGCGCGTTGGCTCAGTACCTCGATAAGTCAAGGATGATGGATCGCTCCACGATCTTCCTCACCGGTCTGATACCGCGCGGCTGGCTTCTACTGGGACTCTCCACAGTCGCATGGAGATTTGCAGCTCAATATGACTCGATTGGATCGGTCGCGGTCGGTCTCGCGGGAATACTGTTGGGCTATCAGGCGCTTGGCCGGTTTGCCGGAAGCCTCGCTCAATTGGCCGGAGCGATCATCGTTTGGAGGCAAGTGGCGCCGTTATTCGCGGCCGCCGGTAGAGCCGACGTAAAAGGATCGGCCCCTGCCGCAGTGCGAAACGAGCCCGCCGGCGAGCGAATATCCGGAGGCGCGGCGAAGCTTGTCCAGGCTCAGGACCTCGTATTTCGATACCGCGATCGAGAAGAAGCCGTACTGCGCGGTTGCAGCCTCGAAATCCATGTAGGCGATCGCCTGATGTTGGAAGGAAAGTCCGGCTGCGGAAAGTCGACCCTGGCTTCCATCATGGCGGGACTTCGATTCCCTGACTCGGGTCTGCTGTTGATGAGAGGCCTCGACTATCAGACTGTTGGGGCTCGAGGATGGCGACGACTGACGGCCGAAGCTCCGCAGTTTCATGAGAACCACATTCTGACCGGCTCGCTGGCATTCAATCTATTAATGGGGCGTCGCTGGCCGGCGGAGCAAAGCGACCTCGCACAGGCCGAAGCGATTTGTCGCGAGCTTGGACTTGGAGACCTGATAGACCGGATGCCGGCGGGCTTGCTGCAGATCGTCGGAGAGACCGGGTGGCAGCTTTCGCATGGCGAGCGCAGCCGCCTATTCCTCGCTCGAGCCCTGCTTCAAGGGGCTGACTTGGTTATCCTCGACGAGAGTTTCGCATCGTTAGATCCGGAGTCGCTTGGATTGGCATTGCCCTGCGTTTTGAATCGAGCGCCGACGCTTCTCGTGATCGCACACAACTAAGATTTCCATACTCTTCCTCTCGTGATCGCATAGTGTATTATTGAGTCTCCATTGTGAGAGCTAATGATTAACGAGAGATACTCAAGACAGATTCTCTTCGAAGGCATCGGCGGCGAGGGCCAGAAGATGCTAAAGGAGAGCCGCGTTGCGATCGTAGGCTGCGGCGCGCTCGGAGCAATTCAGGCGGAGACGTTAGCGCGGGCAGGCGTAGGACATCTGGTCCTGATAGATCGGGACTTCGTGGAAGAGTCCAACCTGCAACGTCAGATTATGTTCGAAGAAACCGACGCGCGCGATCGGCTTCCGAAAGCTATAGCCGCCGCCCGCAGAATCGAGCGCATCAACCCCGACGTGAAAGTTGAATCCATCGTCGCCGATGTCAACTACGAGAATATCGAGGACCTGCTCGCGGAGTCCGATCTGGTGCTGGACGGAACCGATAACTTCGAAACACGATTTCTGATCAACGATGCCGCGGTGAAAGAAGGGATACCGTGGATCTATGGCGCAGCCGTAGGCTCTTACGGACTGACGATGACAGTCATTCCAGGCGAAACTCCTTGCTTGCGATGCGTACTTAGAAATATGCCGGACCCCGGTTCCGGCCCGACCTGTGATACCGCCGGAGTGATACTCCCGATCGTTGCGGTGATCGGATCGATTCAATCCGCGGAAGCATTGAAGCTGATTGTAGGCGCACGCCAAAAGCTGCATCAATCGCTAATCAGGATTAATGTGTGGGACTTCGCGATAAACCGAACTCCGCTCGCCGCTATTGATAAAGATCCGGAGTGCCGGGCTTGCGGGCTGAAGCGGTTCGACTATCTGCGAGGCGAAGGCCGGCAAGCGGCGACGACGCTATGCGGCCGCAATGCTGTTCAGATCGGAAGGTCAGGCTCAAACTCGCTTGATTTCGAGTCGCTCGCCGCTCGTCTGAAGCCCCTGGGCGAAGTGGCGTTCAATGATTTTCTACTTCGCTTTCGCGTAGACGACTACGACATCACCGTCTTTCGTGACGCGCGAAGCATCATACGCGGAACTACCGACCCGGCTGTAGCTCGCGGTCTCTACTCTCAGTACATAGGAGCCTAGCCATGCAGGCAGAGGCAAATATTCTTAGCGCATCGGTCGCCATGGATCGCGATTTCATCGGCGAGGGCGAGATCGTCGTCCGCCGCGAAGGCTGCAGTCGCGCCCGACACCTCTTTATCAAAGAGGGCCGAGTGATCGGCCGCCTCCGTTGGCAAGGCCTTCGCGGGGCTGTTTACGAATCCGACGGTGTGCGCCTCGAAATAAGAGTCGGAGCGCTGGGGCGAAGGATCAACATAATCAGTCACGACGGCGATGAATCCTCCCTGATCGAACGAAGTCGGAACAACCCTCATCGCCGAGAAGATCTCAGAATCGAGGCGGCCGAAGGGGACAACTTTTGCATATCTCGAACTATGGACCGCCGGCTCCGCTCACAGACGTCGCTCACGGTGTACAAAGAGTTCTATGCGTCGACGCTCATGATTTTCAGGTACGAGACCATGCGGCGAACACAAACTACGTTCCACGTTGAAATCAAGTCTACGATGAAGAGAGAGGCAAGATTCGGCCACCGCCTGCTTGCGCTGCTGGCGAGCCACATAATATTGGAAAGACGGCATTCGGGCTCACATCCGCAGCGCGCGAAAGAGAAATCAAGCTCCGTTCCTCATTCGCGGGCGCGGATTCGATTTCGGCGTTGACCTGGTCTTGAAACAACGAAGCCGTCCGCGGGACGATGCCCGAGGTCAAAGTTAAAACGGAAATTGATCGAGAGCTATCGATAGAACAGGTTCACCAGTGACGATAATTCGCGTTCCAGCATCAACATCAAATCTCGGACCCGGCTTTGATGCTCATGGTCTCGCCCTGAATCTTTACCTGACGGTCGAAGTCGAGCCGGCCGCCAATCCGTCCGGCTCGATTACCTTTGAAGGCGAGGGCGCCGATGAGCTTCAAAGCGCGCCCGAGCAGAATCTGATACTCCGTGCAATGAAGAGGGTGGCCGAGCGTGAGGGCATAGATCCCAGGCCGGCCCTGTTGAAGGTCAAAAATGAGATACCGATTGCGCGAGGACTCGGATCGTCGGGCGCGGCAATCGTAGCCGGCATATCGTTGTTCGAAGCGCTGTCGGGCACGCGCCTGCCGATCGAAAAACGGCTCGCATACGCCACTGAGATAGAGGGTCACAGCGACAACGTTTCGGCTGCCCTGCTCGGTTCCTTTGTTACCAGTTGTGTAACCGACTCGGGCGACGTGCTGGCGACGCGAATTGAATGGCCGCCCGAGCTGGCGGTCATTGTAGCTATACCTGACTTCAAGCTCCGCACCGAAGATGCTCGAAGAGTGATTCCCGAGACCATCTCGCACAAGGATGCCGTGTTCAACATCCAGCGAGCATCGCTGCTGGTGGGCGCTCTTGTTAACAGGCGATTCGATCTGGTGAAAGAGGCGATGCGCGACCGGCTTCATCAGCCGTACAGGGCTGCGCTGGTGCCGGGTCTCGAGGATGCCTTGAAGCTGCCGGACAAACTCGATTTGCCAGGACTTCTGGGTGTTGCATTGAGCGGATCCGGTCCATCGGTGACGGCTCTTGCGCTAGACGATATCGATCAGATAAGCGCGGCGATTTCGGCTTGTTTTCACGCACGAGGGATCGATTGCAAGTCCCGCGTTCTTGATGTAGAAAGTGGCGGCAGAGTCGTCCGCCGATTGAGAGGCCTCAATGAAAGAGAATAGATCTTCCAGTAAGAAACGCGTTGCTCTGACGGCGCCGTTGGCAGTCGGTGCAGCGATGCTGCTTGTCGGTTGTTTCAGCCCTATGTCCGGCGGCGGCCCCAGGAACACGGCGCAAATTCCAATTTCGGCCACGCCGATTGTGACTACCAACGTCCGGCAAAGCATGGAGCAGTTTCAGGGCAAGGTGGTAATTCTCGATTTCTGGGCTACCTGGTGCGGTCCCTGCCGCTCTGAAATTCCTGGATTCATTGCTCTGCAAAACGAATATCGGGATCAGGGCCTTGAAGTCGTCGGCGTCTCCATCGATCCGATCGCTCCGCAAGGCGGCGGCGCGGCGGCCGTGGAACCATTTATGAAGAAGTTCGGGGTTAACTATACGATTATGATGATCCAGGGCCAATCCGCGATGGCAGGCTATGATGTAAGCCAGGGCATTCCGACTACCTACCTGGTTGACCGAACTGGAAAAATCACGAAGACTTATGTCGGCTCCAGATCAAAGACATTATTCGAGCAGGATCTAAAACAATTGCTGTAGCCGTCAGCAAAGCGGCCGAGATGAATGCCGGTGAAATATACTGCCGAGCGAAATATACGGAGCGCCTTTCGATATGAGGCCGATAAGTCTGTTCAAGCTTGTAATCCTTCGAATCGAGGAACTCTTCCGTCTGCTCTACAATGTTCCGCCCTCGAGCTGAGGTATGACGGCCCATCCCCCGCGCCGTGAGCGCACGGATTCAGCAACGGAGCCCTTAGCTATCGATCGCAGCGAATCTGTGCGAATCGCGAGACAATGAGAATGACTGCCTTCCTGCCGGCGCGGGCGACCGGCATTGATCAGAAGTACGGCTCAATCACGATTGGCAAGCGTTGCTGAGCCTTGCTGTCTTTGACGATGAAGCCGGAATCGATGAAGCCGGAATGGTCGGTTAACGAATCCTCCACGGACCCAGAATTGATCGGGACGGCGCCCGCGGTAATTAATTAACGCGCCGCGAAAGCCGCCCCGAACATCTTCTACTCGACTGGTGACCGTACACCGGATTGTTGTCGATCTGATGATCCAAAATTGGTCGGCCGAATTCTGGCGGTAAATGCTCCTGATGCCGGGTCGACCACGGTTATTGCAACAACGCCGCCGGTATTGAACCGGAATGTGCCTATCGCGCCCGTGAGTCCGAGCAACTGAGTCTGATCGCCTACGGCAACATCGCTCAAGCTGCCGGAGGCGGTCATGGAACCGTTAAAGCTTGTCAGGTCGTACTGATCTACAACCAGCGTCGAGCCGTCGGCGAATTTCGTGCCCATCCTGCGAAACACACCACCGCCGCCGTTCGCGGACGCTATGATTCCCAATTGAGAGAAGGGGCCGGGAGAGCTCGGCAAATTCAAGGTCGCAGTCCCGTGAGCCGCATCAGGCGTGACGGTAAAAACAGCCGAGTTAAAAGACCCGGGTGATTGGGCCGATCCTCTAACAGTGCTATAGTGCCAGACAACAACCGCAACAAGTGCAAAGACCGCCGCGATCACTACTGTATAGGCGGGCTTGGAATATCGTGTAACCATCGTTTCTCCTTTTCGGGATTCGTTTGAAGTGGCTTGCGAAGTTCAAGAGCTCTCGAAGAGTAGGCTTCCCCACTGTATAAGACGGATTGTCAGGCGGAAATCAAATGACTTATTAACATCCGCTGCTCTTACATGGGTTAGTGGCATTATGATCAAACAACGCAATGAATCTGGTCGCCGCCCAGCCCAGCTAATCCTTGCGCAACATGTCGGCGCAGTTTAACATAATCAATGCTCGAAGCCAGCCAAGGAGTTATTTAATAATGCGGTTTAAAGCAAGAGTTGCCGTTGTTGTGCTGTCAACGATGATAGCTTTCTACGCTATTATCGGCGGATTAATGACGAAGACCGGCGAGGCAGTGGCGCGCCAGAGCCCGGCCAATCAGCTTGAAGTATTCGATGAGGTGCTCAGCCACATAATTCGGAACTATGTCGATCAACCTGATCTGGAAAAGGTCAGGATCGGGAGTCTGAGAGGACTCGCGGAAGGAGTCGACATTTATAGCGCCTACCTTACCCCGGAACAAGTCAAACAGTACAATCCCGCCGCCAATCAGGCTGAGATCGGCGTGGTCCTTTCGAAAGTCGGCGGATACGCCTACACGCTCGCAGTGCTTAAGGGCTCACCGGCGGATCAAGCGGGAATCCGCAAAGGCGATTTCATCGAGTACATCGGTAAAGTTCCATCACGTGAGCTGAGTCTGTATGACGCGCAGCAACTCCTTAGCGGGCCTGCAGGTTCTCCCATCGAGCTTCGCATTGTTCATCTCGGCCAGTCGCGAAAAATCAGCGTTCCTCGGGCTAGAATAATTCAGCCGGTAATCGAGAGCCGCGCGGAAGAGGCGGGCATCGGGTATATCAGAGTGACGACTCTGGTTGACGGCAAGGCTAATGAGGTCAAATCTCAATTGTCCGATCTGGTAGCAAAGGGCGCCCAGAAAATAATTCTCGACCTGCGCGATTCATCAAACGGCAAGCTTCAAGAAGGCGTTGCAGTCGCAAACCTTTTTATAGGAACCGGAACCCTGGCGCGATTGGAAGGAAAAGAGAGCCGCGACCTGCAATCATTCGCAGCCGATCCCAATAAAGTAATGTTCAATGGTCCGCTTACAGTTCTTACGGATCGAACAACGGCCAACGCGGCCGAAATAGTAGCAGCGGCTGTGCGCGATCAGAAGCGAGGTGAAGTAGTTGGCGATCGAACCTTCGGTGCCGGAACCGAACAAAAGCTCTTTTCACTATCGGACGGCGGTGCGTTGTTGATAACGACGGCGAAGTACGCTCCGGCGAGCGGCAAGGCCTTTATTGAAGAGGGCGTCACGCCGACCGTCAAGGTCGAGCGACCCGCTGAACCTGAAGTCGCGCCGACCGACTCCGATGACGACGACAGCGACGAGACACCTCAGACCGTCCATCCGAAGGTCGAACCGCAGGCGACGCCTCCCGCTGAAGACATCCAGTTGAAGAAAGCCATTGAAATCTTAAAACAAGCTCCGGCCAAATCGGCGGCGCCGACAAAACGCGCTGCAATAAACAGCTCTCGAAATCGGACCCGCAACGATGACTACGAGTTTGCGACCTAAGAACTACGTCACACTTTCGCATCCAGACATCTCGATAATTAACATAGGGCGGCCCGCGCAGGCCGCCCTATTTGCATGCGTGCATGCGCCCGGCAGGGCGGGCGCTCTTACTTGGAGGTGAAAGTCTCCACAAGCGCGGCAATCAATCCGATCGCAATCACCTACGGGACCGATACTAGTCGGGCCTTCTTTCGTCGTGGTTCGTTTACTGAGTTATTGCTGTTTACGCAGGCTGTTTGCCCATGCCCATCCTTCACTCAACGAAAGTCTATTCGAAGGGCTATGCGGTTCGAAGGGGTGCTGTCGGAAGGGCGATGCTGTAGAAAGGGCTATGCAGTTCGATAGGGGGTGCTATGGGAAGGGATTATGCAGTCGAAGGGCTATGCAGTTCGAAGGGCTATGCTTGACACGTCACTGTGGCTCTAGTATTTTCCTCGATCTAGTAACTGACCGAATCTGTGCAATGTTGTACAAAATAAATCAGAAAAAGCTGATCAATTCATTGCAATAAGTTCTTGCAATGAGTTCAGCGAAAGAAGAGATAACAGATTTTGCTGATAGGACATTAAACTCTAGTCATCTAAGAAGGCCAGCGTAGCTCAGTTGGTAGAGCATCGGTTTCGTAAACCGGAGGTCAAGGGTTCGAGTCCCTTCGCTGGCTCCATAAAATCAATAAGTTAGGCCGCTTCGAGAGCGGCCTTTCTAATTTACTCACCTTTTCATTCACCTTTTCGCAGCTTGCCCCAAACACTGGAAAAATTCTTGTTGATGGGCCCTAAGTTGATGGGCCCTAAATAGCTGTGTTAACTTGGTGGCACTAGCGCGGACAAAGAAGTACCGGAAAAAGATCTGCGCAGTGGCTTCACGGAAAAGCTCAATCAACTTTAGAACGTCGAAAGGGCTTTTCTATGGCTGATCAGAACACTCCGAAACTAACCTACTCCATTCCCGAAGTCTGTGAAGCGCTCCAAATCTCACGCACAACACTTTGGAAGCTAGTGGTGCTTGGCAGAAAAAGAATAGCAGGGTAATTTGAAGAGAAGAAAGGCAGGGAGGTATAGGAATGAAAGGAAGAGAGCCATAGGAATCTTAAAGGCAGAAGAAGTAAAGCTGACCGACAAAGAGC
>Ga0209687_1000065_pt1 | contig 44922 bp, 41 predicted proteins | sample GraSoiAngelo_136_FD_185893 | JGI IMG/M metagenome (GOLD analysis project Ga0209687, IMG submission 185893) | Grasslands soil microbial communities from the Angelo Coastal Reserve, California, USA - 14_0929_09_20cm (SPAdes) (version 2) | ecosystem: Environmental > Terrestrial > Soil > Grasslands ...
TCCAACTTCTTGCAATCCGCCGCGCAAACTCCAGAAATCCGAAAAATTCGCCGCGCCCGCCCCTGATCGCAGCCCGACAATAATGCCTAGTAGGATCAGCGCGATGAGCGCACCGGTCTTTGCCGTGGTGAAAATGTTCTGCACGATTTTGCCGAGCTTCAGCCCGAGCGTGTTCATGAACGTGAGCAGCGCGATAAGCAGCAGGCCGACCAGTTGCGCAGTCGAGAGCGAGAGCGCGTAACCGCCGAAACGAATCGGTTGAATGAAGTAATTCGATTCTGAAACCCACGGCACAAGTACACCCATGTAACGGGCAAATCCGACTGCGACCGCCGCGATCGTTCCCGTTTGAATCACGAGGAACAAGGTCCAGCCGTAGAGAAAACCCCAGAGCGGCGAGAATGCTTCTCGCAAGTAAACATATTGCCCGCCGGCCTTCGGCATCATTGCGGCCAGCTCGCCGTAGGAAAGCGCGGCCATTAACGTGAGTACCCCGGTCACAATCCAGACGACAAGCAACCACCCCGGCGCGCCCACTTGCCGCGCAATAATTGATGAGACAATGAAAATTCCCGAGCCGATCATCGACCCGGCGACCAGCATGGTCGAGTCGAGCAAGCCCAATCCCCGAACGAACTTCTGCTCGGTGGCTGCGGGTGTTGTCGCTGTGGTGCTATCCATCAAAGGCTTGTATCTTGTAGCTGGTCGCGTGCCCTTGCACAATCCTTGGAATTAGTCTCGCGACACCTCGATGCCAAGCGCTTATTCGATGTCGAGCTCCCGTACCCGTTTTTGCATACGAACGTTTTCGACCGCATTCCGAATCTTATCGCCGAGACCGATTTTCTTCGGCACCGCGTCAATCAAAACAAACGGCGTCGAAACATCGGCGGTATTGATCTGGACGTTTTCGACACCGAAGGCGCGCTCCCAAAAAGGCTGGCGCGTTTCCAAGTCTTTCACCCGATAAAGCTCAAGCGTATCGGTCACTTTGTTGAAAACGCCTTCCGTCATTTTCAATCGCTCACTGGTGAGTTCGTAAACTTTGTTTTTCGTCTGGAGGAAACGGGCGAGCGCGATAAAGATCGGCACGATGGCGGGAGAGAGAATGTACGGGCTAAAGTCTCTGGTGGATTCGTTGTGCCAGAGAATAGCGAATAAGAGGAGAAGAGCGCAAAGGCAAAGGCCGCAGAAAAAGAAGACGCTCGCGTTTTTCACTTGCGAAGAAGTACCGCGCCAGACCGTTTCTTCCGCCATGGTGCAATTTGTAGCCAAGCCCTGCGCGAGCACAAGCCGGTGATAACGCGCGCCTTTGTCTTAGCTGCGGGAATGGGAACCCGTTTGCGTCCGCTGACGGACGCGTTGCCGAAACCGCTCGTGCCAATTTTTCAAAAAGCACTCATCACCTTCGCGCTCGATCACCTGATTGACGCGGGCGTGAAGTCGTTCGTCATCAATACCCACAGGCTTCCGGAATTATTTACCGCTTTTTTTGCGGGCAACACTTACGCCGAGCACCCGATCACGCTCGTGCACGAGCCGGACTTGCTTGAAACCGGCGGCGGAATCAAAAATGCCGAACCTCTTTTGGCTTCCGAACTCTTCCTAACTTACAGCGGAGACATTCTCACCGACGTCGACCTTCGGCCGTTGATCGACGAACATTTTCGGCGGGGAAATGACGTTACGCTCGCCTTAAGAGAAACGGGTCTCGGCACTGATATTGCTTTTGCCGATGGCAAAGTCGTAGATATCGCCAACCGACTCGGCATCGCTGGTCGCTACGATTTCGCTAACATCGCCGTGTGGAGCCCCACGGTTTTTCGACGAATTCCGCCGGCACAGAAAATCTCTCTCATTCCAGTCGTGACCGAATGGATCAAAGAAAACGCCAGGATTGGCGGAGTTATTTTGAACGACGGGAAGTGGTTTAACGTCGGATCGGTCCGCCAATATCTGGACCTTCATCGCACACTTGCCGCAGAAAAATGGAAACCGCACTACCTTCGGACGCCAGAATGGCCTCTGGCAGTGGCGAGAAATGCCCGCGTGCACCCAACTGCACAGGTGCTCGGCTGCTCTGTCGTTGGTGAAAACGCAATCGTCGCAACGGGCGCCATCTTGCGGGATACGATCGTGTGGCCCGGTGCACAAATTGCTTCTCGAAGTGAATTGCAAGATTGTATTGTCCGCACGCGGCAGAAGGCCGAGGGGATTCTGCAAAACGCCATCATATGAAAACGGAATTGCTTCTTCGCCAAACGCGCCGGCGTTTGCCCGCCTTCAGCGAGGGACAAATCGAGATCTCGCCGATTGAGAAGGGCGGTTCCGATCGCCGTTTCTACCGTGTTCGTTGCGTGCCGGAGCAATCGCTCATTTTGGTAAAATACAATCTCGAGCGTGCGGAAAACCGCCACTACGTGCGCATCGCCGAATTTTTGACAGAACACGGAATTGCCGCGCCGAAAGTATATTTTCATGACGCGGAAGAAGGTTTGATTTGGATCGAGGACCTGGGTGAGAACGATCTTTTTAGTTTTCGAGACGACACCTGGTTGGTTCGGGGCGCGCTTTATCGATCAGCCTTGGATGAAATCGCCACGCTTCATGATTTGCCTGAACGCGAATGGGCAGAGCTGCATGGCGAAATGCCGCCGGAATTTAACGCCACGCTTTATCGGTGGGAGCAGAATTATTTTTTCGAAAATTGTCTCGGCCGAATCTTTGGATTGAAGGAAGGGAGACTACGCGAGCTCGCCTCGCTGCCCGCGCTAGAAGAAATCGCCGACCGGCTCGCAGCGATGCGGCGCGTGCTGGTGCACCGTGATTTTCAATCGCAAAACATTATCGTGCGGGGCGGCCACGCCTTTTTTATCGATTTCCAAGGGATGCGTCCCGGCTTGGCTGAGTACGATCTGGCGTCACTGTTATTTGATCCCTACGTCCGGTTCTTGCCAGCCAAGCGCGAGGAACTTTACTCCTACTATATGGAGCGCCGAGGGCTATCACCGACCAGGCAAATGCGCGAGACGCTTCGGCTGTGCGCAATGCAGCGCTTGATGCAAGCGCTTGGGGCTTATGGTTTTCTGGGACTGGTAAAAGGCAGCCAACATTTCCTGACGCACGTCCCTGCCGCGCTCCACTCTCTGCGTCACCTGATCGCCGATGTTGATTTGCTCGAGCCATTGGGTGTGGCGCTTGCTTGTCTGCCAAAGAATGACTGGCGTAATTAGCGCAGAGGCCTCTTTTCCCATCGCGAAACTGCGAGTCCGACGGCCCGGGATCGTCATGTCCAGGCCGGATGGTGTGGATCCTTTGCGGCGTTGGATCGCCTGGGGGGCGATGCTCACCGGCAGCGTCGTTCCGATGATGTTCGGTCATCCCACTGGCCACGGCCCGCCTTATTCAGTGCCGGCTACGCAAGCGCTCGTTCTTGCGGTTGCGGCCATCGTCGCAAGCAGATCGCGCCGGCTAAGTCCGCTCATCGGATTTCTTTTCACCGTTGCAATTTTGCGGCTGGGATGGTCTGTGATTGCGCCGATGCTCGGTGAATGGGGGCCAGTTCAAAGCTTCGTCGCTGAGATAAGCTGGGGGCCAAAGATTTTCATGTCGCGTTTGTTGAATGTTGCCAGCGCGCTCCTGATGCTTACTACTTTCATCGGTCGCAATTTCAGCACGGACGATCTTTTTCTGCGTGTCGGCCAGCTTGATGCGCCGGCTCAGCCAGAGCCTATCCTGTGGTTCCGCAAGCCGATACCATGGACCCGGTTCGGCCCGCAGTTGCTCGTGATTTTTGGCCTGGGCTTGACCGCATTTTTGTTTGTCAGTCTCCGCCCGAATTTAGGGGAACTATCCCGCCTCCGGCAACTTCTGCCCTGGGCCTTGGCGACCGCGGCCCTAAACGCCGCCAACGAAGAATTTCAATTCCGGTGCGTTCCTCTGGCGCACCTTCGCAACGTGCTACCGGTTCGCGAAGCGCTTTGGTTGACGGCAATTTTCTTTGGGTCGGCGCATTACTTTGGCCAGCCTTCGGGGCCGATCGGCATCATTATGGCGACGATCGCGGGATGGATTTGGGCGAAAAGCATGGTGGAAACACGCGGTGCGGGCTGGGCCTTCGGCATCCACATGGTCCAGGACGTCGTGATCTTTTATTTCCTCGCGTTGTCGATGAAAAACTAACGCACAAACGGGTTGCCTTTGCGTTCCTCACCGATGGTCGTGGGCGGCCCGTGCCCGGGCAGGACTATTACGTCATCGCCTAGCGGGAACAGTTTCGCTTTAATTCCCTGAAACAACTGTGGCCCGTCGCCGCCGGGCAGGTCCCAACGACCGACGCCGCCGGCAAAGAGAACATCGCCACCGATCAAAAGCTTTTCGGGACGCGAAAAGAAGCAAAGGCTACCGGGGCAATGACCTGGGACGTCGAGTACCTGAAATTTCACTCCCAGAAAATTGCGCTCGCTCGTTTCTTGGATAAAAAAATCGGGCGTAACTGGTTCGATTTCAAAGCCGAAGCCGAAGTTCCGGAAGAAATCCGGGTCCGAAATCATTGGCGCGGTATCAGGGTGACAACCGATCGGGCAGTTAAATTTTCGCTTAATCTTCGCAACGTCGCCGACGTGATCGATGTGCCCGTGGGTGAGGAGCAGTAGTTTCAAATCGACTTTGCGATTTTGCAGCCACGCACAACTACCGTCGGGCGCGTCAAATAGAACCGCGCCCTCCGGAGCGTGAAAGAGGTAGCAGTTCGTCTCGAAAATTCCGCCACAAAATGTCTGGTATTTCATTGGTTTAGCCGCCGCGAACCAAAACGTTTTTTGAATGTTCTGCTTTGCCGATTGTCTTTTTAATCGCTGCAGCAGGCGTGGATTCAAGGGGAGTTCTTGCTTTCAGGGCGCCGATCTGCGACTATGGAAAACTTCTTTTTTAGGGCATGAATTATCGTTTTCGTTCATTCGCCGCGATGGCGGCGATTTCACTGGCCGGCCTGGCTTCAACGCCAGCGCTTCCGGCAAAGACCGACCTCGACAATGTTTGCGTCTCGGTTGGCCGATTGCTGGAGGAAGGCCATTACACTCACAAGCAATTAAACGACGATCTGTCGGGCAAGATTTTGCACAGCTATCTGGAGCTCCTGGATTTCAGTCACCTTTTTTTCACCCAGGAAGATGTCAATGCGATAACCGAAAAATATGGTGCTTCGCTCGATGACGACATTTTGCTCGGTAACCTCAAGCCGGCTTACGAGATCTACGACCTCTACCAAAAGCGGGTCGATGAACGGGTTGCCAAGGTAAAAGAATTTCTCAAGCAACCGGTCGATTTTAAAACCGACGGAACGATTGATTTCCGGCGGGAAAAGAGCCCGTGGCCGAAAAACGGTGCGGAAGCGGACGAGCTCTGGCGTGGCCGGATAACGAGCGAGCTTTTGCAGGAACATTTGAGCGAGCACCCGATTGAACCCGGGCCGCAGTTGGTGGCGCGCCGTTACGATCGGCTGGCGCGTAACGTTCACGAAAGCGATCGCGATGAGCAAGCCAAGTTTTTTCTAGATGCCGTTGCGCTCGCCTACGATCCGCACTCGGAATATTTGAGCGAATCCGATCTGAAAAACTTTAGTATCAACATGGGACTCTCGCTCGTTGGCATCGGAGCGATGCTGCGGACGGAAGATGGCTACGCCAAAATCGAGAGCCTGGTGCCGGGCGGCCCGGCGCAGGTCGATGGCCGCCTGAAGGTTGGCGATCGCATCACGGCGGTCGGGCAAGGAACGGGCGACTTCGTTGATGTTCGTGACATGCGTCTCGACAAAGTGGTGGAGATGATTCGAGGCAAGAAAGGATCACGAGTCCGGCTGCTCGTCATTCCAGCCGATGCGGCCGATCCCTCCAAGCGCAAGAACGTCGAGCTGGTGCGCGATGAAATTAAACTGAAAGACCAGGAAGCGCGGGCAGACATCATTATCAAAAAGGATGAGGAGGGCAGACCGGTGAAACTCGGCTGGATTACGCTGCCGTCATTTTATGCAGACATGGATCATCACGCCAAGAGTACGACGAAAGATGTGATGGCGTTGTTGAAGCGTCTGAAGAAGGAAAACATTGCCGGGCTGGTAGTGGATTTGCGGCGGAACGGCGGCGGTTCGCTCGAGGAAGTGATCTCACTCACGGGGCTGTTTTTGAAATCGGGTCCCATCGTGCAAACCAAAGGCTCGAATGGCAACATTGTCGTTTCCAGCGATCCGGATCCCGGGATCGCCTACTCGGGAGCGCTGGTCGTCCTGACCAGCCGGCAAAGCGCGTCGGCCAGTGAGATTTTCGCGGCGGCCCTGCAAGATTATGGACGCGCGGTGGTCGTCGGCGATCAATGCACTTTTGGAAAAGGAACCGTGCAGACCATTCTCGACATCGGCAACTACACCTCGCTGCTCGGTAGCCGGTCGCACAAGGATGGCGCGCTGAAATTGACCATCCAGAAATTTTATCGCGTTGCCGGCGGCTCGACACAGCTCCACGGCGTGGCCTCGGACATTGTCTTGCCATCGCTGACGGATTTGCCGGAATTCGCCGAAGGGGCGCTGAAAAATTGTTTGCCGTATGACGAAGTGCCCAAGGCAAAATACACCAAATGGAACGAGCCGGTTTCGCTTTACATCGATGAGCTAAGACGTCGATCTTCCGAACGCGCGCAAAATGATCCCGAATTCCATTACGTGATGGAAGACCAGGAACGGCTGCGTCATCGACTGGATGATAATCGTATTTCGCTGAATGAGGATGTGCGGAAGAAAGAACTTTCCGAGGACAAGCTGCGCAAGGAAATGCGCTCCAAAGAGCGGCTGGCGCGTAACATCGAAGAGCCGCGCGTTTATCGGGTGACTCTTGATACGGTCGACAAGCCAAATCTTCAGCTCATCATGTATCCGGGCAAACTGGCGCAGGCGAGAAAGGCCGGATCGGCCAAAGTCGCACCGGAAGCCGCAGGCGATTCCGATACCGAAAATGACGTGTTGGGCGGCCAGGACGACGACACGAAAGAGCCCGCGATCGATCCGGAACGAGACGAGACGGTCAACATTTTATCCGACCTAATTCGGCTGGAGCGAGGACCAAAAACAGCCAGCACTAATCATTGAGTAGCGGGTAGTGAACGCGACGCTTTTCAAGCGGCGTGGCGATTAGTAAATTCGCGCTCATGTTCTGGCACTCTTCCAACCGCGGCTTCCTGTTCGCGTCGCCGGGGGGGCTTCTTGCGAATGGCAATCTCCTCGCGCAGCAGCCAGGCGCTTCGACCGAATCGGACCTGGCGGCGCTTTACAGCCGCGGGATGTCGGAGTTCCAAAACGGCGATTACGCTCGCGCGGCCAGCGTTCTCGAAGGGTTGAGTGCGAAGGGAGAATTCGCACCCACCCTCGAGCCGGTTTTCTTTACCCCTGGCTCCGCCTATTTGTGGTCCGGTTTGGAAAGCAGAGCAGCCGAAGGAAGCTAAATGATCAGCGGTCCGGTGCTGTTTTGATTCGACGCTCCCTTCAAAGGTAGAATGAGGTCTTCCGGCTGAGTCGAAATCAATGCCACCAGGGATCAAGATAGCGCGGATCGTATTGCGGTTGAAATCTCGGATCCACTGGTCGGCCGAACCACGGCTGCATTCTTCGATTCGGCGGCAGACCGTATGGGTGGTATTCGTTCGCTCGTGGCGTTCTGCCGAAAACTGCGACCGGTGTTCCGACTTCGACAGCATGGAAGAATGCAATCGCCAATTGTTCGGGCATCCGCACGCAACCATGCGATGCCGGATAACCGGGGAGATACCCAGCGTGCATTCCATCAGCTTCATGGAAGCGCATGAAGTAATGCATGGGCGCGGGCATGAATTTGCCACCGCGCGGCACTTTCATGTCGACATCGGCGTCGGCGACAATGGTGTTGCCATTCGCGTCCACGATCTTCCCGTAGATGCTTGAGTAGTGATTTATCTCTTTTTCAATGACTTTGAACGATCCGGTTTGGGTAAGATGTCCATAGCGCCCGCTGGAGATTGGCGATTCGAGAACTAGACCGCGTCCGCGAACCAGAAAGGCGGTCTGTTGTTGAAGATCGATCTCAACGCGAAACGGACTTCCATCCTGTCCCCTCACTGATGCGAGCGATAGCAACAAGATCGAAAATCCCCCTAGAACCCTCACATCTACTTCAACCCGCGCGAGCGAGAAAAGTCTCAGCGGCGATCGCCGAAAGATGGGGCGTAATCAGACCGCGATCGGCGCCCTGATCGAAGGGTGCGGGTTGTAGTCGAGGAGCGTAAAATCCTCGAAGCGAAAGTCCTCGATTCGGGTGATTGCCGGATTTAATTGGATGCGTGGCAAAGGCCGGCATTCGCGGGAAAGCTGCTCGCGCGCCTGCTCCAGGTGATTTTGGTAAAGGTGGAGATCGCCAAAGGTGTGGACGAAGTCACCGGGCGCGAGATTGCAAACCTGCGCCATCATCATCGTCAGTAACGAGTAGCTCGCAATGTTGAACGGAACGCCGAGAAATAAGTCGGCGCTTCGCTGATAAAGCTGACAGCTGAGTTCGCCATCGTTGACGTAGAATTGGAAAAGCACGTGACACGGTGGCAGAGCCATTTCGTCGATCTCGGCCGGATTCCACGCACTCACAATCAAGCGGCGGCTAGATGGGTTTTCTCTGATTTCGGAGATTATTTTGTCGATCTGATCGACGCGGATTCCGTTTGCTCCGCGCCAATCGCGCCACTGTGCGCCGTAAACCCGTCCGAGGTTTCCGCTTTCATCTGCCCATTCGTCCCAGATGGTGACGCCGTGCTCGTTGAGATAGCGAACATTGGTTTCGCCTCGCAAAAACCAAAGCAGCTCGTAGATGATCGATTTGAGATGGAGCTTCTTGGTCGTCAGGAGAGGAAAACGCTCGCGCAGATCGAATCGCGCTTGCCCGCCGAAGATCGACAACGTGCCGGTTCCAGTCCGATCACTGCGCGCTACCCCCTCCTCCAACACGAGACGAAGAAGATCGTGATATTGCCGCACCTGCAAACGGTAGTGAAGGTTGGCGTCGGCTTCCAGCCGATGTTTCGATAATTCGTCGGCCGCGCGCCAATGCCCCGGCTACGTAGTCTTGCGTAGCTCTTCTTCCAACTCGGTCTTGCGTTCGTTCAATGTTTGCAAGCGCAGCTTCCAGCGATGGAGCTGAATGCCGAGTTGATTGATGTAACCGGTTATTTCGGTGCGCTGCGATTCGTTCTCTTTCAACTTGCGCTGCAGATCGGTGAGCTCCTGCGGTGCCGAGGCGGCGCTCGCCGATACCATTGGAACAAGCGTCGGTTTACCGCAACGCTGGCAGTTCAGAGTCATTCCAGCGGCCGCCGCGTTCACCACGAGCGGGCTGGCGCAGTGCTGGCACTTGAAGAGGAGGTCCCCTGCTTCGTTTCTTGTCTGCGAACGAACAGGGTTCATCATTTAATAACTTGAGCAGAGCGTATACCAAGCAGGGTGACGAGCTGACGCATCGATCGGCTCTTGCGCGGAAATTTTGCGTCAATTTGGCGCGTTCTACCAAATCAGGAATATTGCAATTCCAGTGATAACCACTTATGGAAAAGTGACTTACGCTTCGTTTGGAGTTCCTGGAACAATCGCTGCTAGAGGATCTCGGAGGACTGTACACAAATGGCTAAAGTTTTAGGTATCGATTTGGGTACCACCAACTCCTGCATGGCGGTGATGGAAGGTGGCGACCCGGTCGTTTTGGAAAATAGCGAAGGCGCAAGGACGACGCCATCAATCGTCGCCTTCTCGAAAAATGGTGAGCGGTTGGTGGGCCAGGCGGCGAAACGTCAGGCCGTAACCAATCCGGCGAACACAATTTTTTCGATCAAGCGGTTTATGGGCCGCAAGTATGACGAAGTTCACGAGGAAGAGCACCGCGTGCCCTATAAAATAGTGAAAGCCGCCAATGGCGACGCCCACGTTCAGGTGGAGGTAAATGGCGAGCGCAAGACATTTTCACCGCCGGAAATTTCGGCGATGATTCTGGCCAAGCTCAAGAGCGACGCGGAAGCGAAGCTGGGCGAGAAGATCACTCAAGCAGTGGTCACTGTTCCGGCTTACTTCAACGACTCCCAGCGCAATGCGACCAAAGACGCGGGTAAGATCGCTGGCTTGGAAGTATTGCGAATTATCAATGAGCCGACCGCAGCTTCTCTCGCGTACGGCTTGGATAAGAAGAAGGATGAGAAGATTGCCGTCTATGACCTCGGTGGCGGCACCTTCGATATTTCGGTTTTGGAGATCGGCGACGGCGTTTTCGAAGTAAAGGCGACCAACGGCGATACGCACCTCGGCGGCGACGATTGGGATGCGCGTATCATGGATTGGGTAGTTAACGAGTTTAAGAAAGATACCGGCATCGACTTAACGAAACAGCCGGACGCGATCCAACGAATCAAGGAGGAATCGGAGAAGGCGAAGATTGCGCTTTCCTCCACCCAGGAATACGAGATCAATCTGCCGTTCATCACGGCGGATGCGAGCGGACCGAAGCACATTCAGAAGAAGCTGACCCGCTCAAAACTGGAGCAACTTTGCGATGATCTGTTCCAGCGCACGGTCGGTCCGGTGAAAGCCTGCCTGCGGGACGCGAAGCTTTCGGAGAAGGAAATTAACGAACTCGTGCTGGTGGGTGGCATGACCCGTATGCCGAAAGTGATCGAGACCGCGCGCAGTTTAATTGGCAAGGAACCGCACAAGGGAGTGAATCCGGACGAGGTGGTCGCGGTTGGCGCAGCTATTCAAGGCGGCGTCCTCAAAGGCGACGTCAAGGACGTTCTCCTACTCGACGTTACTCCGCTTACCCTGGCGATTGAAACCGCCGGTGGCGTGGCTACGCCGATGATTCCGCGCAATACCACGATTCCGACTCGTAAATCGCAGATTTTTTCGACCTACAGCGACAATCAACCGGGGGTGGAGATCAAGGTTCTGCAAGGGGAGCGCCCCCTTTCGCGCGATAACAAGAACCTGGGGACATTCCATCTCGACGGGATTCCGCCCGCCCCGCGCGGCGTTCCGCAGATCGAAGTGACCTTCGACATCGATGCCAACGGCATCCTGCACGTTTCAGCCAAAGATTTAGGCACTGGCAAGGAACAGAAGATTTCCATTACCGGAAGTTCTGGTCTTTCCAAAGAGGAAGTCGAGAAGATGCAGAAGGAAGCCGAGTTGCATGCCGAGGAGGATAAGAAAGCGAAAGAAGCGATCGAGATTAAGAACAACGCCGACAACCTCGCTTATCAATGCGAGAAGCAGTTGAAGGATCTCGGTGACAAGATTTCCGGCGACAAGAAGAAGCAAGTGGAAGACGCCATTGCCGCGGTGCGCGAAGCGATCAACAAGAACGATACCGAAGCGATGAAACGGACCTACGATGACCTGCAAAATAAATTCCAGGAAGTCAGTGCCGAACTTTACAAACAAGCGTCAGCTGGAACGGGCGCGCAGGCCGGACCAGAACCAGGTGCGGAAGCGCAGCCGCGTCGGGGTGCTGAGCAAGGCGCCGGGGCTCGTGGCGGCAATGGCGACGTTGTCGACGCAGAGTTTGAAGTAGTAGACGAAGACAAGAAGAAATAACAACGAATTTGTCGGCTGTAGCTCGCGAATTCCCGAGCTACCGCCGGCAACAACCTAAGTAAACAAAGGAGTAGAGAAAGAAATTATGGCATCAGTTAATGTCAAACCACTTGGAGATCGGGTGCTAGTGCAGCCGATTGAAGAGACTGAAGTAAAGAAGGGCGGCATCATTATCCCTGATACCGCGAAGGAAAAACCGCAGGAAGGCAAAGTCGTCGCTCTTGGCACCGGTAAAATTGACGACAAGGGCAAGAAAGTCGATTTCACCGTTAAATCCGGCGACAAGGTGCTGATCTCGAAATACGGCGGCACTGAAATCAAGATCGACGGCGATACTTACCTGATCATGCGCGAGGACGATATCCTCGGCATTATCGGTTGATTGTCGATTAACCCGCAACTATCAACCAACAACATAGAATATGGCAGCTAAACAATTACAATTTGATGAAAGCGCGCGGCATGCGTTGCTGCGCGGGATCGAGAAACTGGCGAAGGCCGTCAAGGCCACGCTCGGACCGAGCGGTCGCAATGTGATTCTCGATAAGAAATTCGGCAGCCCGACGATCACGAAGGACGGCGTCACGGTCGCGAAAGAAATCGAGCTGGAGGATCCCTATGAAAATATGGGCGCTCAGCTCGTACGCGAAGTGGCTTCGAAGACTTCGGACATCGCCGGCGATGGCACTACGACCGCGACCGTCCTGGCAGAGTCGATCTACAAGGAAGGTCTGCGCAATGTGACCGCGGGAGCGAATCCTACTTCGCTACAGCGCGGAATCATGAAAGGGGTCGATGCAATCGTGGAGGAGCTGAAGAAAATCTCCAAGAAAGTCAGTGATCGCACCGAAATCGCACAGGTCGCCACTGTCTCAGCTAACTGGGACAAGACGATCGGCGAGATCATTGCCGACGCGATGGACAAAGTGGGCAAGGACGGAACTATTACCGTCGAAGAAGCCAAGTCGATCGAGACTACGTTGGACGTAGTCGAAGGTATGCAGTTCGACAAAGGTTATCTATCGCCTTATTTCGTCACTAATGCAGAGGCGATGGAAGCGGTCCTGGAAAATCCTTATATCCTCATTCACGAGAAGAAAATCTCGAGCTTGAAGGACATGCTTCCGTTACTTGAAAAAGTAGCGAAGGCTGGTCGTCCGCTCCTGATTATCGCAGAAGATGTGGAAGGCGAAGCGCTCGCCACCCTGGTCGTGAACAAGCTGCGCGGGACCTTGCAGGTTTGCGCGGTCAAGGCTCCGGGCTTCGGCGATCGTCGTAAGGCGATGCTGGAAGATATTGCAGTGCTGACCGGCGGTCGTTGCATCACGGAAGATCTCGGGATCAAGCTCGAGAACGTGAAGCTCGACGACCTTGGCAAAGCCAAGCGCATTACCATCGATAAGGAAAACACCACCATTGTCGAAGGCGAAGGCAAGCAGAACGATATCCAGGGTCGCGTGAATCAAATTCGCCGTCAGATCGAGGAGACGACGAGCGATTACGATCGCGAAAAGCTCCAGGAGCGTCTGGCGAAACTCGCGGGCGGTGTGGCCGTTATCAACGTCGGCGCTGCCACTGAGACAGAGATGAAAGAGAAGAAAGCTCGCGTGGAAGACGCCTTGCATGCTACGCGCGCGGCGGTTGAGGAAGGCATTGTCCCGGGCGGCGGCGTCGCGTTCATTCGCGCGCAGAAAGCGCTCGATAACATCAAGGGCCTTGAAGGCGACGAGAAGGTGGGCGTGCAAATCGTGCGTCGCGCGATCGAAGAGCCGACCCGACAGCTCGCCGATAACGCTGGCCAGGAAGGCGCGCTCATCGTTCAAGAAGTCAAGGCGCGCAAGGGCAACGAAGGCTACGACGTCGCCACCGGCGAATACACCGACCTGGTAAAGGCGGGCATCGTCGATCCAACGAAGGTCACGCGCAGTGCCTTGCAAAACGCGGCCTCGATCTCGGGCCTGCTGCTCACTACTGAAGCCATCGTCACCGAGCTTCCGGAGAAGGAAAAAACTCCTCCGATGCCCGGCGGCGGAATGGGCGGTATGGGCGGAATGGATTATTGATCCGCTAAGACCGGCAAGTAATGCGGTAAAGCAAAATTCAACAGCAGCCGGACTCGCGAGGGTCCGGCTGTTTTGCTTTAGCGAATCGATCTTTAGACAAATCCAACCTTTGGCGGCGTCATTTGCAAGTGCTTATAAACGGGCAACGCGATCTGATGGGCTTAGTCTCGGCCGTCGTAGCTGCAACAGCGTTTTTTGGGTGCAGCTGCTCGCCCACCTCGATTGACGAAGTGATCGAGCGTCACACTAAAGCAATGGGTGATCGCGCTGCGATCGAAGCGATCCAATCGATCGAGATCCACCTTCACATCGCCGATCCGAAGTTTGAAGTAGACGGCATTTACTTCGCGGCCCGGCCCGGCAAGATGAGGATAGATGTCAACGCTGGTGGCGAACGTGTCTTCACGGAAGCGTTTGACGGTCAAAAGGGGTGGCAATGGGAAAGCAAAGGCGCTGCGCAGAAGGCGGCGACAGAGAAAGCGACCGCAGCGCTGCGGCACGGAATTGAGTTACCGGGAAAATTGTTTGGCTTGCACGAATTGAAAAGACGCGGCCATCGGATCGAGCTGGCCGGGCGAGAAAACATTGATGGCATTTAGTATTACGTCTTGCGGTTAACTCTAAGTGATGGCTACCTAACGACACTCTTTGTCGATCCAAAAAACTGGTTAATCACGCGTCGCCGCGATGTTCGGCCGTTGCACTTGGATGTCGATCCAACACCGACGACAATCGAGCAGCGCAGCTCCGATTTTCGGACTATAGGCGGAGTGCAATTTGCATTCGCATCGAGCGAAACCGATCTCCAAAGCGGCAAAGTGCTCGAAACCACTGCGGTCCGAAGTGTGAAGATTAATCCTGCACTAGCTCCAACCATTTTCGAAAAGCTCTAGGAAAGAATTCGTCCGCTCAACACGCTAAACAGACACTAAAGCTAGCCCGTTCGCCTCTTCAGCGGATGACAATTCTCTTTGTTCCCGACGCGACCCTCCTTTGATTCTCGCTCGCTTGCGAGGCGACTTTCTCATCGATTAAATTCAGAAATGTTACCGAACTATGGCGATTTGTTGATCAAGCGCTTTGAGCAGCCCGATGAAGTGCGCACATTCGAAAAAGGAAAATTCGAAACGGTGAAGATCGGATCGATGACGATCGGGCGGGCCAGTTATGAGCCGGGATGGAAATGGTCGGAGCATGTGGGAGCGGCGCTTTGCGAAGTCGAACATGTCGGCATGGTCATATCCGGCTGCGCCGCTTGTCGAATGCAGGATGGCCGCTACTACGAGATGCGGGCGGGAGATTTGTTTTACCTCGGGCCCGGCCACGATAGCTGGGTGGTAGGCGACGAACCGTATGTCTCGCTTCATTTTCTAGGCGCGGAACATTACGCCCAGTCGCGCCGCTAAAATCCATCCGCCAAAACCGCCAAATGACGCTAGAATTTTAATATGCGGATTACCTTGGCCTCATTTCGCGTATTTGGCGGATGATGGTAAATTTTTCCTTTCGACTTTGGCTTCCCTGAGAGATACGTCTAAGACTCGCGCGTTGAGCGAGGAATTCACATGAGAGATTATGTTGCCGAGTTGATGGGCGAGGTGAAGGCGAAGAACCCGGCCGAACCGGAGTTTCACCAGGCGGTGCAGGAAGTAGTCGACTCGCTTTCGATTGTTCTCGAACAGCACCCCGAATATCGGCACGAGAAAATTCTTCATCGCATCATTGAGCCGGAACGAGTGATCATGTTTCGCGTTCCGTGGCGGGATGATCAGGGCAATCTTCATGTCAATCGCGGATTCCGGATTCAAATGAACAGCGCAATCGGTCCTTACAAAGGCGGGTTGCGTTTTCATCCCACGGTTAACTTGAGTATCCTCAAGTTTCTCGCCTTTGAGCAGGTATTTAAAAATGCGCTGACTACTCTCCCAATGGGTGGCGCAAAGGGCGGCTCCGATTTCGATCCCAAGGGCAAGACTGACTTTGAAGTGATGCGCTTCTGTCAGGCGTTCATGTGCGAGCTATTCCGTCATATCGGACCGGATACGGATGTCCCGGCTGGCGATATCGGCGTGGGCGCGCGCGAGATCGGATTCATGTTCGGGATGTACAAGCGGTTGAAGAACGAGTTCACGGGCGTGATGACGGGCAAGGGTCTAACCTGGGGCGGTTCGGTGATTCGTCCGGAGGCGACCGGCTATGGCGCGGTTTATTTCGCGGAAGAAATGCTCAAGACGCGCAAAGAAGACCTCAAAGGCAAGATCGCGTTGGTCTCGGGGAGCGGAAATGTGGCGCAGTACACGGTCGAGAAGTTGAACTCGTTAGGCGCCAAACCGGTCACGCTTTCCGATTCGACTGGGTTCATTTACGACGAAGATGGGATTACACGGGAGAAACTCGCTTTTGTAATGGAGCTAAAAAATGTCCGGCGCGGCCGCATATCGGAATACGCCGACAAGTTCAAGGGCACAGTATTTACGTCGGTCGATCCGAAGCTCGATCACAACCCGCTTTGGAATACCAAAGCGCAATGCGCCTTTCCCAGCGCGACTCAGAATGAAATTAACGAGAAAGACGCGGACAACCTGCTCAAGAATGGTGTCTACGTCGTTTCGGAAGGAGCGAACATGCCGACGACGATTGAGGGAGTGCATCGGTTTCTCCAGGCGGGAATCCTTTATGGCCCCGGCAAAGCGGCTAACGCCGGTGGCGTTGCTACGTCCGGACTGGAGATGGCGCAAAACAGCATGCGGATTTCATGGACACGGGAGGAAGTAGATGCGCGGCTCTACAAGATCATGAAAAGCATCCACGCGGTTTGCCATCGCACCGCCGAGAAGTATGGGACGCCGGGCAATTATGTTAACGGCGCCAACATCGCGAGTTTCCTTAAGGTTGCCAATGCGATGATGGATCAGGGGTTGGTCTAGTTCGTGGTAGAAATAATCAGTCCCGGATCATCCTGCTAATTCTCGTTAATCTCCGGAATCTTCCTCGACTGGCTCGGCCCGGCGAACGGTTGGCGACTCCTCCGGTTGAGCCCGGCGATGGCGATGGCCGTTAGTCTGCTCACCTTTGTAAACCTCCTTCAGAACTTGAGCAATCATCGGTGCGGCCACAGTGCCACCGTGCGCTTTCACCCCCACGTCGCCCTCGTAAAGGGCAGCAAAGGCGTACTGCGGTTTTTCCGCGGGAACATAACCGGCAAACCACGCTGCCGTTCGCTCCTTATTTTTTGGCCCCCACTGGGCAGTGCCGGTTTTGCCAGCCACCGTTACGGTATCCAGGCTGGCGGCATGCGCCGTTCCGGCCGGAGCATTGACCGCGTCGACCATTCCCGTGTGAAGCTGCGCCATCGTTTCTGGGGAAAAATTGAGTGTCCTTTTCTCGCGCACATTATAAGCAGTAACGATTCCGCCGTCGATTGATTGCACCTGCTGGACCAGTCGCGTCTGATAAAAGCTGCCACCGTTGGCGACGATCGCCATCGCCTGCGCCATCTGCAGTGGCGTAACCTGGGTATCGCCCTGACCAATGGAAAGATTGGCGACGTCGCCGTTCAGTAACTTCCGGCCATGCGTTGCTTTCATATACGAGTCGTTAGGAACACGGCCTTCTGCTTCCCCGCGAATCGAAATTCCGCATTTGGCGCCGAAGCCAAGTCTTTGCGCCCAATCGATGATCGGGTCAGCGCCGGTCTTTATTCCAACCTGATAGAACCAGGTATCGCATGATTCGGTGAGGGCCTGGACGAAATTGAGGAAACCACGATCGCTTTTCTTCCAATTGTGAAAGGTCAAGTTACCAATCTGGATCGATGGGACGCATTGATATTGCTCGCTGGCAGTAACAGCGCCGCTTTCCAATGCCGCGATGCCGACGGCAACCTTGAAGGTCGACCCTGGGGGATAGGATGAACGAAATGCGCGTGGCAACAGCGGAATCCCGGGATCATCCTGCAAGGCCTTAAACTTTTCCGGCGAGATCGACGGGACGAAAAGGTTTGGATTGTAATTTGGCCATGACGCTAACGCGAGGATGTCGCCGTTATTCGGATCCATGATTACGATCGCACCGCGCTTTGCTTTCGCCTCAAGCGCCTTCTCTGCCAGTTCCTGCAAACGCAGATCTAGTGTGGTCACAACCGTGTGACCGGGAATAGGCGGCGCGACGATTTTTTCCGATGTTTTACGGCCATCTTTATCGAAGGTAATTTTATACTCGCCATGCTTCCCCGTGAGCATGGCATTGAAGGTTTGTTCGATTCCTTCACGCCCCTCCGTCTCCGGCCAGATTGTTTCGTGGTTGTCAATGATCCCGTCGGGATTACGTCCCGTGCGTCCGCAATAGCCAACTATTTGTCCGGCGACCTTGCCCTGCGGATAAAGGCGAAGGTAAATGCCCCGTAACGTCATTTCCGGAGGCAAATGCGCTTTGGCCGCGTCGTATTCTTGCGCCGAAAGATTGGTGGCGATCTCGAAAGGCAGAATTCCGCGATTGTGATAATGCCGCAGGATTGCGTCATCGGCAGGATGGATTGGACGGCCGATCAATTTTGTCGCCGCCGCGATTTGCCGATGCGCGAAGTCGAGCGTCTCGGCATCATTAAATTCCAGCGGAGTAGGAAAATTGATCGCGAGGTTATAGCTCAGCTGGTTTTGCGCGAGCGGCGCGCCATTACGATCGGTAATCTGGCCGCGCGGAGCGGGGATATCGAGAATGTAAGTGCGCGCGAGTTTTTGAGTTTCGAATGTTGGAACGATCTCTTCATCAATTGCGGGCGGCGATGCTTCCACCGAGGGCGTGGCGCTGGGCGCGACAGAGGATGCAGGTGCCAGCTGCTGCCCCGTTGCGCTGGAGAATGCGAAAAGCAGCGATGTCACATTAAGCATCATCGCGAAACGTCTCATTTGGTCAGAGATTCTGCGCCTGGTCGAGAATGACAAGGCCTAGTGGGTTTGCAAAAATCGGTGCACGTCCGCCGCCAACTTTGGCCCAATTCCGTCCGTCGCCGCAATTTCTTCCACGCTGGCTCGCCGCAATCGTTTTACCGACCCGAACTTTCGCAGCAACAGATTTTTGCGATGCTGGCTAACGCCCGGACAATCATCCAGAACGCTTTCGCCGATGCGCTTCTTCATCAGTAATTGATGATAGGCGTTGGCGAAACGATGCGCTTCATCACGGATACGCTGAAGCAGACGCAATGCGCCTGAATCTTCCGGCAAACGCAACGGCAGCGCCCGTCCCGGTCGATAGATTTCCTCGTGCTCTTTCGCCAGTCCGATGATCGGCAAATCGTGCAAGCCAAGCCGCTGAAGTTCCTTGCAGGCAGAGGAGAGCTGACCTTTACCCCCATCGACAATAATTAGATCAGGAAGTCTGACCGCGACAAAATGCTCGTCATCCCGACCGGAGCGGAGCGAAGTCGAGGGGTCCCGTTGCGTAACCTCTTCGTTAGGCAGCGGGATCCCTCCGTCCGAGCTGGACTGGTGGTTTCGCTCGGGATGACCGACACGCTCAAGCGCTTCTGCCGGATTCTCCTGAGAAAATTCTGCGGTGTCGGGATCCGCATCACGCGCTCCCAGAAGTATTCGGGAATATCTTCGCCGTACCACCTCGGCCATGCTCGCGAAATCGTCCTGCCCTTCGACCGTGCGAATCCGATAGCGGCGGTAACAATTTTTGTCCGGCACGCCATCACGAAAACAAACCATCGACGCGACGACATGTGTGGTGCTGATGTTGGAAATATCAAAGCATTCCATCACCCGCGGGACCTTCGGCAATTGCAGAGCATCGGCTAAGGCGCGGACGTCGGCTTCAGGCTCAATCGTTGTCGGCAACGAACCACGGGTAAAACGCCGCGTCGGCCGTGTCGTGCGCCGCAAGTCATCCAGCATGTTGCGCAATTCCGCCGCCTTTTCGAAATCGAGCTTCTCCGCTTGCGCGCGCATTTGTTTTTCCAGTTCCGCCATCATTTCGCGCGAATGTCCCTCGAGGAATTCACAGGCCTGCGCGACGCGTTCTCGATAAATCTCCGGCGTAATCTCGCTTAATTTCATCGGCACCTGATAGGTTGATGATTTCAATTCCCGTTCCGTAGGCGAACCGCGGCCAAAGGTGAGAACGCCGAACTTCTTTCGCATAAAATTCAACGTTTGCCGTAGCGCACCGGCATGTGCATAGGGCCCGAAATAACGAGCGTTGTCATCTTTTTTGAAACGAGCGAGACGAAAACGCGGCCATTCCTCAGTCTGATCCACTTTCACCAGCAGAAAACGTTTATCATCGCGGAAAGAAACATTGTAACGCGGGCGATATTCCTTGATCAGCTTGCCTTCGAGCAAAATCGATTCTGCTTCAGTCTGCACGGTATGGGTTTCGAAATCCCAAACCGCATCCAGCATGGCGCGCGTCTTCAGATCAGCCACCGCGATTTTCGACGGCATAAAATAAGAACCGACGCGTTTGCGCAGGTCGCGCGCTTTGCCGACGTAAATGACGCGGTTAAAACGGTCGCGCATCAGATAGACGCCCGGCTTATGGGGCACCTCATGCACTTTTTTCGTTAGATCCGGTTTCGCTTTTTTCACGCCTGCCATGAATGACGTGTCTCCTGTTCCCAATGTTACTCTTAATCCTGTTCGTATTCTTGCTCTTGCTGGCGAAATCGACAAGAAGCGGTGGTTTCGAAAAGCCTGCCGTGATAACTGGCGGCGTTCTTGAAGGTGCCGCTCGCCAATTCTATGCCGCGCGTCGCTGCGGCATGGCCGAGTGAACCATCATCAGCTCGGTTACATTTTCCGGCGTCAGCAAACCGACCAGTCGCTTCATCCCATCCAGCACCGGCACCACCGGACAATTGCACTCCTGCATGATGCGAAACGCTTCCTCGAAACGTGTGCCAGTCGTCACCGTCGGAATATCGCGCCGCATCACGTCCGCGACTCGAATTTGCGGGTCGTGTTTGCGTAACGCCGCAATTAAATCGTGCCGGGTCAAAACGCCGGCGACGGCGCCATTTTCATCAATCACTGGAAAATCGTGTTGCGAAGTAGCCAGCAGCGCGTCCACCGCCTCCTGGAGCGTTGCGTTTTGCGGAAGCGAGTGGAATTCGCGCACCATCGCGCTCGAAACCGGAAAACTGCGTGAAATATCCTTGAGTTGGGCGAGGGCCGCTTCCTGCGATGCACCCATGTAAACAAACAAGGCAATGAAGAGGAGGAGTGGATTTCCAAAAAGGCCGATGAAACCGAAAATGAACGCGCAGCCCTGGCCGATGCTGGCGGCGATTTGCGTGGCACGCGCATAACTCAGTCGGGTGGCGAGGAGTGCACGCAAGACCCGGCCACCATCCATTGGAAATGCCGGCAGCAAATTGAAAAGGACGAGCACAACATTAATCACGAGTAATTGGGCAAGGAGATCGGGCCCGCCCATCGCCGCTTGCGCCGCCAATCCACGCCAACCAACGACCGCAAACAAAGTAAGTGCGATGACCACGTTCACCAGCGGGCCAGCCAGCGCGATGATTAACTCTTGCCGCGGTTCATCGGGCATTCGTTGCAACCGCGCCACCCCGCCGATTGGTAGCAGGGTAATATCGGGCGTGTTGATGCCGAAATTTTTCGCGGCAATAGCATGACCGAATTCATGCAGAACGACACAGACAAAAAGCAAGAGCACAAAAAGAACGCGCCCCAACGCCACAGCTGAGCCGCCTTCTGCGTAGTAGCCAAATGCGAGCCAGGCGATCAGCAGTAAAAACGTGATATGAATCCGCAACTGAATTCCAGCGATCCGAAAAATGGGAAGTGACCAGCTCATCGGCAACCAAACGTCCTCATCAAGATATCGTGCGCCGACGCCCTTGGAGCAATCAGTAATGGGAAGTTGCGTTAATTGAGCTTCAATACTCCAACGCTCCATTACTCCATCCGGATCGCTTGCGGAAATCGCTTTATGCCCGTGCGCATTCCTCGAAAGTGAAAACGAATGGAACTTTTCGACGTCGCGGTCATCGGCGGCGGACCGGCGGGGTCGGTTTGCGCCGCCTTTTCCGCGGCCAGCGGATTGCGCGTCGTCCTCATTGAACGCGAAAAATTTCCGCGTGAGAAGGTCTGCGGCGATTGCTTGAATCCGGAGTGCTGGCCAATTTTGCGGCGGCTCGGAATCGATCAATGCGTTCGCGCCTCGCCGCACGGTGCGCTCGATTGGGTGGAGTTCATTAGTGTAGGCGATCGCCATGTCCGCATCGATTTGCCGCGCGGGGAAGAGGCTGAGATCGCGGTCAAGCGAAGTGCGTTCGATTCCGTGCTGCTCGAGCGAGCGCGTAAGCTGGGGGCAGAAATTCGTGAAGCGAGCACGCTGACATCGATCGAAAAATCGGACAGCGCCTGGAAATTAACGACAACGGAAACGGCGACCGCCTTTCGTGCACGGGTGCTGGTCGCAGCGGACGGTCGCAACTCGACCGTAGCGCGATTGCTCGGTCTGCTCCCGCGTTTCGCAAAAGAACGCGTGGCATTGCAGACGCACATTCCGTTGCCGCGAGGCTTTGGTAATCGCGTCGTCCTGCAATTGCTGCCGGGCGGTTATTCTGGACAAGCCCCGGTGAACGACTCCGAACTCAACCTTTGTCTGGTGGGAAAGCCGAAATCGATTCGCCCGCTGCAAGCCTGGGCAGCACAGTATTTCAATCTTCCGTCGACGCAAAGCTGGCGCACGATCACGCCGCTTACGCGTCCCTCACTCCCGCCTGCGCGCGAAAATCTGCTTTTCGTGGGCGATGCCGCCAGGGTAGTCGAGCCCTTCACCGGCGAGGGAATTTTTTATGCATTGCGTTCCGGTGAATTGGCGGCCGCCGCTGGCAAAGAGATGATTCGCGGGAATGCCGCGGAGGCGATGCGCGATTATATTCGGCAGCACCGCGCGATGTATCGCGGACGTTTATGGATTAATGCCTTGGCGAGAGCGACGGTGATTTCGCCAGAACTCGGCTCGTTTTTTTTTCAGCTCGCACGCTTGCAGCCAGCGCTGCTGCGTTTCTTGACGCGCAAGATTGTAAAGTAAGCGCCTTATGCCGAGTCAACATTCGCATGTTGCAGGTGCAACACTCCAATATCGATTCGACTTCAACCAGATTTTGTTGCTTGGAATGATGTGATCTGGCGACAGGCTTTGATCGTGTTTGACATTAGCATCGCGATTGTCATCGGGCCGACACCGCCGGGAACGGGAGTGATCGCGCCGGCTAATTTCGAAACGCTTTCGAAATCGACGTCGCCCACTAGCTTGTAACCGCGTTCGCTACCGGCGTCCTCCACCCGATTGATCCCGACATCAATCACGGTCGCTCCTTCGCGAACGAATTCCGTTCTAACGAAATGTGGACGACCGATGGCAGCGATAATGACGTCGGCGCGCCGGCAACTTTCAGAGATGTTCCGGGTGCGGGAATGAATCACCGTGACCGTTGCATCGATGCCCTTTCGCATGAGCAAAAGCGCCATTGGCTTTCCGACGATCATGCTGCGACCCAGCACGACAACGTTGGCGCCGGAGAGGGCGATGCCGGTTTCGCGGAGCAGGCGCAAACAACCCAGCGGCGTACACGGAACAAAGCCGGTGTCATCCTCAAGCGCGAGCTTCGCGACGTTGAGCGGGTGAAATCCATCCACGTCTTTGCGCGGATCGAGCGCGCGAATGATCGCCGCCTCATCGATTTGCGGCGGCGGCGGCGATTGAACAAGAATACCATGAATTTTCTCATCGCGATTTAACTCATCAACCCGCGCGAGCAATTCCTCCTGCGTGGTCGTAGCCGGCAATTCCAGCTTCACCGAATGCAGGCCGAGCTCGCGGCACATTTTGTCTTTGGCGCGAACGTAGGCGCGAGAGGGGGGATCATCGCCGACCAGAACCACGGCCAGGCCCGGCGTTGCCCCCCGCGATTTGAGGCTGACAATTTCGTCCCGCAATTCCGCGTAGACTCTTTCCGCGATTGCGCGCCCATCGATTAACTTTGGCATCATGCGTTGCTTAACCTGTTTTGCAGAACGAAACGTGGCTAGAGAGATCTTTCGCTTCGCTCAGGATGATACATCCCGACGAAGCTATCAGCGCATTTCCACCAGCGCCATCATTGCCGCTTGTAGACGCTCGCGTTCTGCCTCAAATTCTTCTTCGCTCGATGTCGCCCGCACCTGATGAGGCGGGCCGAGAATAAAACGCACTCGGGTAAATGGGCGCGGAAGGATGAATTTGTCCCAACTGGGCAGTCGCCAGCAACGCGAGTATTCGAGGTTCAATGGTATGATCTGTGCGCCGGTTTTTTGCGCGAGCAGAATGATCCCGCCGCCGGGTCGATATACGGGACCGCGCGGACCATCCGGGGTGATGACGACATCGTGACCCGATGCGATGACGTCGGCCAGATGCAGCATAGCGGCCGCGCCTTTGCGCGAGCTGGAGCCGCGGACGACCGAGAAGCCAAATCGGTGCACCAACTTAGCCAGCCAGGCGCCATCGCGGCTGGCGCTGATTAGGGCCGCGCCCTGCCGCTGCGGGATAAAGCGATGAATGGCGAAGGGAAGCAGGAGAAGGCGATTATGCCAGGCCGCCCCAATGAACCGTTCCGAGAGCGGAATCTGTAAGAATTTCCCGGGATCTACGACTTCAAAACGAATTGTGTGCGACCAGGTCTGAAGCAGGCGAAACCCGAATGCGACCAGAAAACGCGCACTGAAACTTTCCGGATCGAGCTTCAAATTTGCCGCCGACCAGCTTGTTGACTTTGCCAGCGGAATGCTTGCGGACTGGGCAGTCCAAGTTGATCGAGAATCCGCCAGACGACCGTGTCCGCGACTTCGTTTACATTTTTCGGACCGCTATAAAAGGATGGGATGGCGGGTAGCACGATCGCGCCAGCTTCGATCAAAGTGACGACATTGCGCGCCTGAATGAGACTCCAGGGCGTTTCGCGCGGGACGACGATCAGTTTGCGGCGTTCCTTCAGAAAGACATCAGCGGCACGCAAGAGTGCGCCTTGGCCCGAGCCAGTGGCAATTCGACCGAGCGTGGACATCGAGCAGGGCACAATCACCATCGCATCGAAGCGGGCAGACCCGCTGACGAATGGCACGTTCATGTCGTTGTCGGGATGCTGGAGGACTTTCGGAGGAAGGCGAAAGGTCAGGAGTTCATGATCGGCGACCTGTCGTGCATGCACCGTCATAACGAGGTGAACTTCGTGTTCGCTGGTGTTGATCTGTTCGAGCAAACGTTGCAAATAGATGCTGCCACTAGCGCCGGTCGCGCCGATCACAATCTTCATAGATAACCGCCGGTTGCTAGTTTCTGCGCGAGATCGGCGTGCCGTCTACGCAATTCCGCATAAAGCGTTTCGTTTTCTTTGCGCGGCTCAGCCCGTGTTTTGCGATCGATCTTCACCGCGGACTTCACAATTTTCTCCAGCGGCATCGGCTCTCCCCGGGTTTGACCGTAGGTCCATGCCGCTTGAATCGCCGCACCGAGCGCTGCGCCTTCCCCGACTTTAAATCCCACCACCGGCAGCCCAAAAATGTCCGACACGATTTGGCGCATAGTCGCACTTTTGGCCCCACCACCGGTGATGCGCAATTCATCAGTGCGAATTGCGAGGTCGACGAGGCGTTTCATTCCCTGAGCAAGTCTAACAACGATTCCTTCAATCAAGGCGCGGGCAATATCGTGGCGATTGGTGTTGGAGGAATTCAGGCCGTGAATCACGCCGCAGCCGTTTGGTAGATTTGGCAGCCGTTCGCCGTCGAAATAGGGCAGGAAGGTCAGACCGTTCGCGCCGGGCTCGGAGCGGACGACATTTTTTTCCAGTGCGTTCATCTCCCATTTAAACAAATCGCGAACGCGATCGACCGCGCTTGCCACGTTCATCGTGCAAGCCAGGGCCAGCCAATGATCGGTGCTATCACAAAATGCGGAAATTTCTCCTTTCGGATCGATAATTGGGGTTTCTGCGAATGCGTAAACAGTGCCGGAAGTGCCGAGGCTGATGCTGAGCCGACCGGTCACGATGTTTCCGGTGCCGATCGCACCGAGCATGTTGTCGCCGCCACCGGCGCTGACGAGGACGTCACTCAGCTGAAATTTTTCGCGCAAGGTCGAGCGCAACAAACCGGCCGGCCGAGTGGAGGAACGGAGCGGCGGAAACTTGGCCAGCAAATCCTTGTCGATGAATTCGGCGAGCGGTTCGCACCAGGCACGCGACCGGACATCGAGCAATCCGGTGCCGGAGGCGTCGCCGTATTCCATCTGTCGTTCGCCGGTGAGCCAGAAATTCAAAAAATCATGGGGCAGAAGAATGGTCCGAGTATGCGTGAAGTTTTTCGGTTCGTTTTCTTTCAACCACAAAATTTTCGGCGCGGTGTAGCCGGGCACCATGGCATCGCCAGTGCGGCGAATGAGTTCGTCGACGTTTCCGAGAGCGCGATTTAATTTTTCTGCCTCTGGCGCGGTCGAGGTATCGCACCACAGCTTCGCCGGGCGCACCGGTTGGTTACGATCGTCGAGGGTAACGAGGCCGTGTTGCTGCGCGCTTACGCCAAAGGCGACAACTTCGTTGCGACGCTCCCCGATTTTTTCAAGGCAGGTCTGGATGACGCGCTCAGTTGCATCACACCAGGGATCCTGTTCGACATGGCCCCGCGGCAGACCGTCGATAAACGAATGCGGCGCGCTGGCCTGAGCGAGAACTTTTCCGGAATTGGCCTCGAGCACGAGACCCTTGCAGGTGGTTGTCCCGCTGTCGAGACCGAGGCATAGCATTATCGAATTTGAATTCGAGGCGAGGTCGCGGCAATTAGTTTAGCGATGATCAAGAAATTATTGCATACCCGTTATCGCGTGACCGATCTGGAAAAGACGGTCGTGTTTTATCGAGACGTCCTCGGTTTGGAGGAAACACGACGCCACACCTCCGGGCGCGGCTCCCAGCTCGTTTTTTTCAAAGCGCCCGAGAGCGAGGAAGAGATCGAGCTTTGCAAGTATGATAAGAGCGGTCCAGTAATGGTTGGGCCGGACCTGACCCATCTCGCGTTTGAAGTGGACGACCTTGAAAAATTCGCAAAACAAGCTGCGGCCAAGGGTTATCCGCTCTCCGATGGCCCGCATCCGCATGGCGACGGTGGCGCGATTGCTTTCATCGACGCTCCGGAGGGCTACGAGATTGAATTGATCCAGCCTGGGCGCGAAACTGGCTAATTTAGTGACCTCCCGTCTGCGACGGCATTGACGCTAACAAATATTCACAGCCAATGAAACGAGTGAAGCGCTGGATTACGCTGACGGTTTGCACACTGCTTTTTGTCGGCAGTGTCAGTGCCGCGATCTCGCCGCAAGACGATGATGAGGTCAACGTAGTTCGCCCGAGTGGCGTGCATAAGCGCCATACGAAAAGCGCAGCGCGAGCAGGCAGACGCTCATCACCCGACGCGGGCAAGGCAGATGACATTTCAATTCCCGCGTCTGCCCTGACGCCGGGGCCGTCTGGTGCTGTTCCAAATACGCGAGCGAATTCCGTGATGGTGGTCGATGCGCGGACCGGTGTGGTGTTGCATGAGAAGAATGCCGATCAACCGCGGCCGGCCGCGAGCACACAAAAACTGCTGACCGCACTGATTATTGCGGAGACCGGTTATCTGGATCGGCCGGTACGAGTGGAACCAATCGATACTTTCGCCGAGCCGGTGCGGTTGAACATTCGACCGGGAGAAGTTTATCAGAGGATTGATCTATTGCGCGCGCTCTTGGTGAAAAGTCCCAACGACGTGGCGCGTTGTCTGGCCCGCGATAGCGCCGGCAGTATCGAAGCGTTCGCTGATAGAATGAATGCAAAAGCGCAGCTTCTTGGCGCAACTCATTCGCATTTCGTGAACCCGAACGGGCTCCCTATGCCGGGTCAGTATTCCACCGCGCGCGATCTCGCGATTATCGCGCGCGCGGCTTATGCGAATCCGACGATTCGTTCCATTGTCTGTCTGCCCCAGCTAGTTTTTCGCTACGCCAACGGTCGGACCCGCGAACTGGAAAACACGAACAAGGTTCTGAAACGGCTTTCCTTTTGCAACGGCATGAAAACCGGCTACACCGAAGCAGCCGGCCACTGTCTGATTGCGAGTGGCTCGCGCCCGGGGCGCGACGTCATTGTTGTTGTTCTGGGCGACACCAAATCCGGGGTCTGGACCGACGCCGCTTCGTTGCTTTCCTGGGGTCTTTGGCTCTGATCGAAGGCGTCGCGCGCGTCTCGCGTGCGGCGGGGCAGAATTTTCTTGTCTGGGGAGCGCAGGCTACCAGCCTGCTGGCCGCGGCAGCCTGCCGCGGCCCCTCTATTTACATTTGTAGAACAGCGAAAAACGACCGTTTCCGGCAAGCTGCCGGAAACTGCAGGCTGGCAGCCTGCGCTCCCCAGAAATCCGCGGCGGTCGCGCTGGTAAATGACCGACTGAGTGGCACGCTTTCGCGATGGATGAACCGTTTCGCGATGAACTCGATCAGCTCCGGGCTCGTTCGCTCTTGCGACGACTGCGCGAGATTGGGTCGGCCCAGGGACCGAACGTAGAGCTGGTCGGCCAACATCTCGTTAACTTTTCGTCAAACGATTACCTCGGTCTGGCTGCCGACGAACGACTGCGAGCCGCAGCGACGCATGCGATCGAACAATTCGGCGTTGGCGCCGGCGCATCTCGCCTGGTTTCAGGAACGCAGTCGCCGCATGTGGCACTGGAGCGCGCGATTGCAAAATGGAAAAACGCGCCGGCCGCGATTGCTTTCAATAGCGGTTACGCGGCGGCGGTCGGCACTCTTCCCGCCATCGCCGGGAAAAACGATGCCATCGTGATTGATAAACTGGCTCACGCTTCGCTCATCGATGGCGCACGCTTGAGCGGGGCCAGCATTCGCGTTTTTCCGCACAATCATCTCGGCAAACTGGAGGGTCATTTGGAATGGGCGCGACGCGAAAAACCACAAGCTCGCGTCATCGTCGTCACAGAATCCGTCTTCTCGATGGATGGAGACCGCGCCCCTTTGCGCGAAATCGTCGAACTAAAATCTCGCTTTCAAGCGTTGCTACTTCTCGATGAAGCGCATGCGGTCGGCGTTATCGGACCAAACGGCTGCGGTTTGGCGGCGGAAGAAAAACTGTCAGCTGACATTCAAATGGGAACGCTGAGCAAGGCACTCGGCGCAGCGGGTGGATACATTTGCGGTTCAACTTCGCTGATTGAATGGCTAACGAATCGGGCGCGTTCTTTCATCTATTCAACCGCGCCGCCAGCCACGGTTGCCGCCGCGGCGATTGCGGCGATCGAATTCTTGCAAACTTCGGAGGGTGAGGATCGCCGACGCGCGCTTTGGAAAAACATCGAGCTACTTCATCAATTGCTCGTCAGCGAAACGAATCGCAAACCCGAGAGCGCGATATTTCCATTCATCGTTGGCCAGGAAAACGATGCGATGAACTTTGCCCACGCGTTACAAAAGGAAGGATTTTTCGTTCCGGCGATTCGTTATCCGAGCGTAGCGCGGGGTTCCGCTCGTCTCCGGATCACGCTCACGGCCGGGCACACTGAATCACAAATCCGCGCGCTGGTGGATTCGATTCGAAGACTGGAGCGATCTTCAGGGCGTCATTGACGCCGCCGAATAACGCAAAAGCGGGGAAGGGACGAGGCCGGGGTTGCGTGTGGGATCCCGGGCGGGGCCGGGTGCAACGTCTTCCGGGCCTTCCGCTGGCGGCATTGGTTCGTCGGTATTAAGAACGGCAAGGCGCTCGGCCAAGGCTGGCTTCATCGTAGCCGTCGGCGTAATCGGGGCCGTTGTTTCGCACGCCGCCAGAAGTGCGAGAGCGAGCAAGCCAATGATCAGTTTCATGATGAAAAGCGAAACGTCACACGCGTTGCCATCATTATCATCTTATGATCGCCTCTGGCAAGGTTCTTGCACCAAAATGCTGAGTTAATATTCGAATGTTGCACCTGCAACGCTCAAATGTTAACTCGCAGGACGGGCTATTTCGCCAGTCAAGCCCTCCCATTCGTTGCCAACTAGACCCAGACTACCAGTGCGTCCTCGCGAAAATCTTGTTGGTAGGGCGACGCACTGTGTGGAGCCGCAAGCAAGCGCGACGTTTGCTTCCTTATAAGAAGCGCTCAATGATCGGGCCGAGCTTTTTGATCGTTGCTGCCGGCCACAGCTTTCGGTCCGTGATGATTGCGCTGTCGAGGGCGTGATGCTCCGGCCAATTTGCGTCGCGCGGAATTTCCGGGATCACGCGTTCCAGGGCCTTCTTTGCCGTCTCAGCGTTGGCGAGCAAATGGCCAATGACGGTTTGCACCGACACCGCTTCTTCTTCCACCTTCCAGCAATCATAGTCCGTTATCATCGCCATCGTTGCCAGCGCGATCTCGGCTTCGCGTGCCAACTTCGCTTCCGGCAAGTTAGTCATCCCGATAACATCGAACCCGTTGCGACGATTGAATTCCGATTCGGCCCGAGTGGAAAACGCCGGGCCATCCATGTTCACGTAAGTGCCGCCGTTATGAATAGAGGCGCCGCTCTTCCGCGTCGCTTTCGCCAGTAACTCGCGGAGTTTAGGCGAGATCGGGTCGGCAAAGGAAACATGGGCGGCAATGCCTTCCCCGAAAAAAGTGTGGCAGGCACGCAGACTTGTCCTGTCAAAAAACTGCGACGGTAGGAGGACGTCGCGCGGCGCGTATTTTTCCTGCAAACTGCCCACCGCCGTAACGCAAATAATCCAGCGGACGTTCAGGGAACGGAGCGCGTAAATGTTCGCCCGATGATTCAATTCGTGCGGCAAAATCCGGTGCCCTCGTCCATGTCGCGGCAAAAAATAAACGCTGCGACCAAACATTGTGCCGCCGACGATCGGGTCAGAGGGCGCGCCGAAGGGCGTGTCGATTTTGTGTTCGGCCAGATTCGAAAAGCCTTCCAGGTGATAGAGACCGCTGCCGCCGATAATTCCGATGGCTGGCTCATTCATGCGCGAAGGTAATTGAAACGGCAGGGGGGCAAGAATGGGAAGCTAATTGTCATGCGCGGATCTTTCCGATAGAACCGATGGCATGAAAAATTGCCGTGTGCTTCTCGCGATGGCGGTCCCGCTCGCTCTCGCGGCGTGCTGGTAATTCCCACGCCGACCCGGCTTCTTGAATCGCATCTTGCCTCCGGAAGGCGAGATATGCCACCGCCCCGTCGGATCGTCCTGGCCTCGGCACGAGATGGGGGGAAAAGCGGATTTCGCTGGTTGGAGCCGTCTCTTTTGAGCGCGCGAATTTCAATCATCCCTTTGCCGCCGCCGCGATCTATTACAATCACGAGGCAGTAATTCGCGCGATGGCGGGCACGGTCGCGGGGAAAGAAGGGTCCCGGTTTTGGCCGAGTCAGCCGCGGCGTTGGTGACGATTGAGTTGCGCGACCAAAGGGGACGAATGTTGCCCGGCTTGATTGTTGGCGATCGCTGGTTCGTTGTTGGCGAAGAAGGCCGCCGTTATTCCATTGTGGTGCGGAAACGGAGCGATTTTCGTCTTGAGATTGTGCTCTCCGTCGATGGCCGCGATGTCATCGATGCCGCCCCGCTTCATTTCGCAAACGCGGTTACATCGTTGATCCTCATCGCAAACTTGTGGTGGAAGGGTTTCGGCAAAGCACGGACGCGGTGGCGGCCTTTCGCTTCGGTCCGGTGCGCGAATCTTACGCCGCTGAAAAATATCACAACACTCGCAACGTCGGCGTCATCGGCATTGCCCTGTTCAACGAAGTGGGTTCCGACCCGTGGACCAACGAAGAAGTGCGCCGTCGCTTGAAAGCGAACCCGTTTCCTGATCGCTTTGCTACCCCACCCTAATGGCGTGGCGCTTCCGCCGCCCCTGTGTATCGTTCGCGAGCCGTGCCGAAATTTTTCATCAAGACTTACGGCTGCCAGATGAACGAGCGCGATTCCGAGCAGGTCGCACATTCGCTCATTGCCCGGGGCTACGAGCACGTGAGTTGCGAGACGGACGCCGATGTTGTGCTGCTCAATACCTGTAGCGTTCGCGACATGGCCGAGCAAAAGGCGCTGGGCAAAATGGGAATGCTTGGCCGCATGGCAAAGAGCCGGCCGGAAACCGTCTTTGGATTTCTCGGCTGCATGGCGCAGGCACGGGGCGCGGAGTTGTTGAAAGAAATCCCACATCTCGATCTTGTAGTTGGGACGCAAAAATTCCATCGCGTCGCCGATTACGTGGATGACGTGGTCGCACGAAAGCGTTCTGTAGTCGGGATCGCTGATCCCGGCCTTAATCGAATGGACGATCTTCGTTTTTCGATCGTCGATGTGGAAGAAGAAGTCGGTTCGCAATCGACCATTCGCGATCAGTCCCTCGCGCCAAAGCAGGCGACGGCGTTCGTGTCGATCATGCAAGGATGCAACATGCATTGCACCTTTTGCATTGTGCCACGCACGCGCGGCGCCGAGCGCAGCCGCACCATTTCGGAAATCGCCTCCGAAGTTCGCGCCCTTGTTGCCCGAGGCGTCAAGGAAGTGACGCTTCTCGGCCAAATCGTGAATCTATATGGTCGCCACGAGTTTCCGTCTGGAGCCGCGGTCGCCGGCCGCGGCCCAAGCATAAGCCCGTTCGTGCAATTGCTCGAAGCGGTTAGTGCAATCGATGGTCTCGAACGTTTGCGTTTCACCTCACCGCACCCAATCGGCTTTCGCGATGACCTGATCGACGCATTCTCGCGGCTTCCCAAACTGGCCGAGCACGTGCATCTGCCACTGCAATCGGGCTCAAATCGCATTCTCAAAGCGATGCACCGCCCTTACACCGCGGAAAGATATGCGCAGCTGGTCGGCAAAATTCGCGGAGCCAGACCAGGCATCGCGGTCACCACCGACATCATCGTCGGCTTTCCTGGGGAGACCGATTCCGATTACAAAGCAACCCGCGATCTCGTTGAGCATCTGCAATTCGACAATGCTTTCGTCTTTCGCTATTCGCCGCGACGCGAGACACGCGCCGCCACCATGTCCGACCAGGTCGATGAGTCGCTAAAAGAGGCGCGCAATCAGGATTTGCTCGGAATAATCAACGCCTCAACTCGCCGCGCGAACGAAAAACTGGTCGGCACCCGCGTCGAAGTTTTGTGTGAAGGCCCAAGCAAGACGAATCCCGCCCGCTTAATGGGCCGCACCAGAACGAACAAAGTCGTCGTCTTCGAAGCCAGAGAAAATCGTATCGGCAAAATTTTTGATGTCGCAATCGAACGCGCCAACGGCTTTAGCCTTTACGGACAACCGATCGATTGATGCGATGATCTATCATTTCTCGCTGCAAATTGCCGCGCTCTTTGCCGGTGCAATCCTCTGCCTGCTCGGCGCAGTCAGTTTTGCCATGGAAGGTTCGGCGCGCAATCTCCTGGCCTCATTCCCGCGATCGCGCGGCGCTGGCATTGTCCTGCTGGCGATTGATTTGGTCTGGAGCTTCTGGCTCGTCTCGACCATGGAAATGGGCGAGTTCTCCGCTTTTCGCCGGCCATTCCTGTTCGGTCTGCCGATCGGATTTTTTCTGACGTTGCGCTACGTCGATGAATTTCTCGCCGTCCGCGCCCTGGGCATTCTGGCGTTGTTGGTGGCGGAGCCGCTGCTCGACGCCGCTTTTTTTCGCTACGAATCCAGCCGGCTTGTTCTGACCGTGCTCGCCTACCTCTTGGTGGTGCTGGGTCTGATTTGGGTAATGGTGCCCTACAAATTGCGCGATCAAATCAACTGGTTCAGCAAAACCACCGCGCGATGGCGTGGCGTAAGCGTTTTTGGTTTTGCCTATGGCGCGACGCTAATCGCTCTCGCATTCCTCCGTTATTAAACGCATTCTCGTCATTCGCGGCGGCGCGCTTGGCGATTTCCTACTGACCTTGCCGACGCTGAAAGCACTGCGCGACGCCCATCCGCGAGCGCGAATCGAGATCCTCGGTTATCCGCATATCGCGGCTGTCGCTGATAAACGATTTTATGCCGATGCTGTTCGATCGATTGAATACGCCGCGCTCTCCTGTTTCTTCGCGCGAGGTGGGGAGCTTCCATCCCACTTACGAGATTATTTCGGCGTCTTCGATCTGATTCTCAGCTATCTCTACGATCCCGATCAGATTTTCGAAAACAATTTGCGACAATGCAGTGTGCAAAAAATCCTACGCGGTCCCGCCCGAATCGATAAGAACGCGCATGCGGCGTGGCAACTCGCGCAGCCTCTGCAAGAACTTGGAATCAATGTCACCGACCTGGCCGCGAAACTTTTTCCATCAGACGAAGATCGAGAATTTGCGCGTCGATTTCTGGAGAATTGCGAGCCGCCAATCCTGGCGCTCCATCCCGGCAGCGGAAGCGAAAAAAAGAATTGGCCGATCGAAAACTGGATCGAATTGGCAAAGACTTCGTTAAACGCGAAGGCCTCGTTTCGCGCGATCGTCTTCGTCTCTGGCGAAGCGGACGAGAAAGAGATGGCACGGGTGCGGACATCGTTTGAACACGAACCGCAAGTCCGCTTTGCGCACCAATTGCCTTTACCGCAACTGGCGGCAGTGCTGGAGCAATCGACTTTTATCGGGCACGATTCCGGAATCTCTCATCTCGCTGCCGCCGCCGGAGCGCGTTGCCTGATCTTGTTTGGACCGACCGATCCGAAAGTTTGGGCGCCACAAAACACGAACGCGCGCGTGTTGTTCGCATCCCATGCCGATCTGACTCAGCTCGGCGTCGCTACCGTCTGGAATACAATCAACGATTGGGAGCGCGAGCGCCGCGCTACTGAATTGTAGGGGCAACCGCTGCGGCTCCCGGTCGTATGTGTTTAGCGAAGGGGGATCCCATAAAAGCCTTTGGATAAGACGAACGAACGAGGACCCTCAACGGGCGCTTCGCGTACGGCCTCCCCCTGATTCCCTAGGCACCCGCGGCCTATGTCCTCCTCTCCCTCAGGGAGAGGATTGAGGTGAGGGCTATTATTACCTCGTGTGATAAGCGTTGAAAGCGCGATTCATTTCGGCGCCTTGAGTCGCTCTTTTTGGCGCTAAACAGATTCTCCGGTTGCCGTCAGTATCTTTTAAGAACTGACGCGCATCGGCATCAGCACATAAAGAAACGGCGTCTGAATTTTCAAAACCCCCGGACTCATTTCGTCGATGAGATCGAAGAAGACTTCGTCCTCGGTCAGGTTGCGCAGCGGCGCCATCAAAAATTCCGGATTAAACGCGATGGAAAAATCCCGGCCTTTGTAAGCGACCGGTAACGACTCTCTGGCTTCGCCCACTTCCGGGGTGTTGGCGGTGATCTCGATGTTGTTCTTGCTGAAATTGAGTTTGATCGAATTCGATTTGTCGCTCGCCAGCAGCGATACCCGCCGGAGGGAATTGAGAAAGGTTTCGCGCTCGAGCGTGAGGCGCTCCTTGGCTTCCGACGGAATCACCTGCTTGTAGTTTGGATAATTGCCTTCGATTAATTTTGAGACCAGCAACGTGTTGTTGAGATCGAACGCGATTTGGCCGCTGCCCACGCTGATCTTCACCTCTCCATCGTCCTTGAGCAGGCGTTGCAGTTCCGTTACCGCCTTCGTCGGAACGATGATGTCGGCTTCGTGACTGCGGGGAAATTCCAGTTCGATATCGAGCATGGCGAGCCGGCGCCCATCCGTGGCCACGAGGGTGAGTTTGTTTTCCTTGAAGCTGAAGAGAACGCCGTTGAGCACATATCGCGTCTCGTCCGTCGAGATTGCGTAAGCGGTCTTGCGCAGGCCATCGTGCAAATCTTTCTGCCGCATCGTTACCACTTTGGCGTTTTCAAACTTTGGCAACGGCGGAAATTCCTCCTCCGGCAGACCGAGAATTTTGAAAAAGCTTTGTCCGCTGCGAATCGAAGCGGCGTTTTTGCCATCGACCTCGACCGAAATTTCGCTGGAGGGCAATTCCCGAATGATGGTGAACAAACGTCGCGCCGGCAGCGTGGTCGCGCCGGTCTTATCCACATTGGCTTCAAAACTTCCGCGCACCCCGACATCCAGATCGGTGGTGGTGAGATGCACCGCTCCCTCTTTTGCCTGTAACAAAACGTTGGAAAGTATCGGCAGCGTGGTCCGGGTGCTGACGACATTCTGCACTTGTTGCAATCCTTCGAGTAATTTCTCTTTCGTCGCGCTGAATTTCATTCGGAAAGCCTAAGATGTAAGGCTTCGGATTTGATCCGGCAACCGCATTCTCTTTCTCAATCAGCGCTGGAGCACGCTGTCAATGAAAGAGATGGTCTGGCGAATGTTATCCTGCTCTTTCATCCGCTTCTTCACCAGCTTGCAGGCGTGTAGGACGGTGCCGTGATCGCGGCCGCCAAACGCGTCGCCAATTTCATTGAGCGATGCCTTGGTTAATTCTCGCGCCAGGTACATCGCCACCTGGCGGGGAAAGGCGATACTGGCTGGCCGCCGCTTGCTCGTCATGTCTGCTAAACGCACGTCGAAGTGTTCCGCTACCTTGCGCTGGATTTGCTCGATCGTGACGGTCTGTCGCCGCTCTTCCAGCAAAATGTCTTTCAACAAATGCTCGATCGTTTCCTGGGTCAGCTCCTTGCCGCTGAGCGAAGCAAAGGAGGCGACGCGCATCAGCGCGCCCTCAAGCCGGCGCACGTTGCTGCGAATGCGCGTTGCGAGGAATTGGTAGACGTCATCATGCAATTTGATCTGCAAGGCGCGCGCTTTTTTCCGCAGAATGGCGAGGCGGGTCTCGATGTCGGGCGGCTGCAACTCCGCGGTCAGGCCCCACTCGAAACGCGAAACCAAACGGTGTTCGAGATTGGCGATCTCCGAGGCCGGACGATCGCTCGAGAGCACGATCTGTTTGTGACCGTCAAAGAGGGTATTGAAGGTATGAAAAAATTCCTCCTGCGAGCGCTCTTTGCCGGCGAGAAATTGAATGTCGTCGATCAAGAGCAGATCGGCCTGGCGGTAACGTTTGCGGAATTTGACCAGAGTATTGTGCTGAATCGCGTCGATAAATTCGTTAATGAAGAGCTCGCTCGAGAGATACATCACTTTGGAGGTCTTCTTCTTGGACCAAAGATACTGGCCGATGGCCTGCATGAGATGGGTCTTGCCCAGGCCGACGCCGCCATAAATGAAGAGCGGATTGTAGGTGCGCGCGGGCGCTTGCGCCACGGCCAGACAGGCGGCATGCGCGATCTGATTGTTCGGGCCGACGACGAATGATTCAAACGTGTTTCGCGGATTGAGGCTAAGCCCCAGCCCGACAGTCTTGCTGTGACTGGAGCCGTCCGTCTTGCGAACTTCCGGCGCGGGAAAGTCATTATCATCGTCGGATTCATCCGAGGTCAGGAAGCGGACCGTGCGCGGCGCGCCAACAGCATTGGTGATAGCAGATTGCAACGCCGTCATGTGATTACTTTCGATCCAGAATTGGTAAATGTTGTTGGGAACGACGAAGGTTAGTTCGTCCTCTGTCGCCTTCGTTAGTTCGACCGCGGAGAACCAGCGTTTGAAGGTGTCGGCGCTCACTTGCGGTTTGAGCGCAGCCGACAATTTCTCCCAAATGGCTTTGCACCTCTCGTCCATACAAACTTGTTAACACCCAAAAGCGCCTTCCTCGGGGAAGCGGGCCAGCGGAGGGCGCTGATAAAGGTCGCGGAAAATATCAAAATTAACCAGGTCGCGAATAGAAATGAATGACCATTTATCGTTGCGAAAATCACATTTTTCCGAGGGAAAATGGAAAATTACCGCAGCGGTAGCGCAAGGCCGTCCCCTCAGCGTTACCTCGTAATCGGGCGGCGACTCCAGCGAAACGCCGGGAAAGCGGTTTCGAATGTTACGAAATGGCTGAATTCTGTTCACACTTTATTCACACCTGACGATTCCCTTGCTCCCTGCCAGCGGCGTGAGATTAGAAACGCTACAAAAAACCGACAAGAAAAAATCTGAACTTTATTTTTGAACGCCGCACAAAAATTTCTTGACTGAAAAAAATCGGTTGAACAGCCCCGAGTTTTCCCTCGTAATGAAAATTTCTTCCGCCGAAACAGCTCAAAACATCAATTCAATTTTGATGCCGGGCAGCTGGTTTTGAGCGACGATACCGGTCCCGCAAATGAATTTCTCGCTCTTCTTCCGTATGCGCATCGCGATGTTTCTGACCTGCATCGCACTCTCTCTCGTGCCGACTGGGGCACAGGCTGTCGCTACCCGCACCGGCCAGGTCACGCATGTGATGCTGTTTTGGTTGAAACGTCCGGGCAATGTTGACGATCAGAATTTTCTTCGGCGTGCCTTGCGCACGCTCCGCCGTGTCCGCGGCGTAAATGACATGCGCATCGGCCGCCCCCTGTCGGTGGATCGGCCCGTCGCGGAACAATCCTTCGATCTCGGTGTGGTCATGACCTTCCGCGATCGCGAAGCACTCGAGAAATTTGAGCGTGACCCGCGGCGTGAACAAGCGATCGATGCCATGCTCCGGCCGCTTGTCCGCCAATATACCGTTTACAATTTCGTCAACGAATGATTCGCGCTCTGGTTTTCGGCCTGTTCCTCCTTCTTGCCGCAACTGCCCCAGTTCGGGCGATGAATGAATTATTGCCGCCATTTGGTTTTCGCTGGGGCGATCCGCCGCGGCGGGTCGAAGCAGTCCTCAGCGGAGCGAAGGCGAAAATCGTCGACCGGAAACAGGATGGAACCCGCTCGATTTGGACAGTGGAAGGTTTGGTTCATCCGGGATTGCAACGAACTCTTTTCACCTTCAAGAACGATAAGCTGATCGAGGTTGAACTGCAGTATGAGTACCCGGACTGGTCAATCGAGCGTTACAATGAGCAGATGGGAACGGTGCGGCGCTATTTCGACGGCAAGTATGGGGTTGGCAAATTAGTGTCGCGCTCGCGCGACACCGATACCGACATTGTCCAGACCCTGGTTGGTTACCAATGGATGGTGGGCACGACCATGCTGGAGCTCTTTTATTTTTCAGCGGAAAAACCGCCGCACACTTTCCGCACCATCACGGTCGATTACAAAGCACTATAAGTTTAGCCCCAATCGTAATCGTATTCTTATTCCTATTCTTAATCGAGATTTGCTCTCCGGAAATGACTTCTTAAAGCAGTCAAGTTGCGTCCCGAAAGCATTCGGGGGCTCGGGATTACAGCACAGCGCCTTCGGGATTTACAAACGGCGCGATCTGCCGATATTGTCCGTCCCGATGAATATTCTCATCAATGTTATCCTTGGTATCGACATGCTGGTTGCAATGTTGATGACCCTAGTCATTCTGATGCAGCGGCCGAAAAGCGAGGGTCTTGGCGCGGCCTTTGGTGGGGGGGTCACGGAGAATATTTTCGGTGCGCAAACAACCAACGTGCTGACGAAATTTACCGGCTGGCTGGCCGGGATTTTTTTCGTTCTGACCTTTGTTCTGGGAATTCTTTACGCACAACGCAGCTCCAGCGACAGTAGTTTGCGCCGTGAACTGATGGCAATGCCGCCCGCGTCCCCAGCTGCCTCGCCAGCTCCAGCCACCGGTTCGCCTGGCAGCACGTCGGCAGCGAGTGGGGGTACGAATGTTTCTCCTTCTGCAACGGCAAAACCTTCCGATCTCGGAACCGGCGTCACGCCACAACAAAGCGCCGCTCCTTCTCCCGCGGCGACGGCGAGCGCGACACCGCAAAAATCGCCGTAGAAAAGCCCCCTGACTCCAGCAACGGGCAAGATGCCCGTTGGCCTCACAGCCAGGATGGCTGTGCTACAGCTGAGGCTCGCAAGCTCTCGCCACTCGCTGTGATTATTCGCTGCCAGTGACGGCGGGAACTACAGCGGGGTAGATTGAAAGCGCCGGTAGACGCGACCTGTTTATAGACTTGGGTCAATAAATCAATCCAAGCTCCGTAGGAGCGGCACGGAGACAACCCACCTTTTCACGCCGCTCCTGAGGGAGCTCGGCGATTTGGGAGATCGGTGTCCTATATACATATCGCGCCTGACGGCGCTGTCGCAATTCAGGGTCAGCTTTTCAACAGAGCTAGGAACCAGCTCCGCGCCAAGTTCACGCAATTGTTACAAGAGCGTCATTGGTTCGTAACAATCGCTTCTTAGCTTCGGCCCGTTCGTGTGAATCGACGGGCAAGAAAAGTTCATCGGTCTCGCGCCAGCGCGCGTCACGAACACTGAGTCAACCCAAGGAGAACCGATGTTTAAACGATTCATGTATATAGTGGCAGCCGCTTCTTTTATTTTCGGCGGCATCGCGGCCAGGGCACAGGATGCCGGGGCATTGCTCGATCTGCTTGTCCGCAAGAAAATCATTACCGACCAGGAGGCTGAAGAAGTTCGGGCCGAGCTGACAAAAGAGACGGCAGCCACTTCGGCGGGGAAATGGAAACTGTCCGCGCCAATTACGGAGTTGGAGCTCTATGGCGACGCGCGATTGCGCTACGAATACCGTAGTGGGCGGACGGCGGGTGACGTCTCCCCGCCCAACGACTGGCAAGAGCGCAAACGCGAACGCTATCGTTTGCGCATTGGGCTGCGCGGCGTTCTGGCGGACGACTGGTTCTTTGGTATTCGGCTGGAAACGAGTCAAAATCCACGTTCCACTAACGTGACTTTCGGAGACGATACTTCAACTACGAGTGGCAGCACCACGACGTTCAATGGTCCGTTTGCCAAGAACAGCGACGGTATCAACGTCGGTCAGGCTTACCTGGGTTATCGTGGGTTTAAAGACATCACCCTGACCGGCGGGAAGATGCCAAATCCCCTTGTCACCACCCTGATGACATGGGACGCCGACATTAATCCAGAAGGGACGGCGGAACAGTGGAAACACTCGTTCACCTTTAATTTTGGAGGTGGAGGGGTGGAACAAGCTCAACAATCCTACGCCAAAGATAGTAAAAATCTTGCGATCACCAAGACCTCAGAGCCGTGGAAGTTGAAAGTGGATCTTTTCGCGAATTTTGCACAGTTTATCTACGACGACGTTAACCCGGAGAACCCGGTCGGGGCGCCGAGAACGTCCGGTGGCAAACTCGTGCCAACTACCGACGCCTGGCTGCTAGCGTGGCAGGTAGGCGCGAGGTTCACTTTTCCGAACAACCTTTACGCGCAAATCGCCCCAACGCTCTATAACTATACCGGAAATGGCGATACCTTTAATGGTCATTTCGTGGGCGGCGACCCGGCTCTTTCCAATAGTGATTCCCTCAGCACGAACCAGGTAGGTATCAACAGCCTTCTGGTTTTCGATATGCCGATGGAGATCGGTTGGAAAATCGGGGAACTCCCGGTCCGCATCTTTGGCGACTTTGCCGTTAACTTCGAGGCCGACGACCGCGCCAAGGCCGCTGGTTTCCCGGGCAAGGGAGATCAGCGTTACGCCTATCAAATTGGGGCGGGCATTGGGCAACTCAAAGCCAAGCATGATTGGCAATTGCAGGCCTTCTGGCAGCAGACGGAGCAATTTTCACTCGATCCAAACCTTGTTGACTCCGACTTCTTCGATAGCCGGGTGAACATCGAAGGAGTGGTCGTCCAAGCCGGCTACGCCTTGAGCGACGCTGTCATATTCAACCTTAGCTACGGCTATGGATGGATGGCGGATAAGTCGCTGGGGACGGGCGGAATTGGAGATATCGGTATTAACCCGCTGGATAAATATCAGATCTTTCAGGCAGACCTTAACGTGAAGTTCTAACCAGATTAACTACTAGCTAAAATGAAACGTATTTACCTAAGTCTAATTACCATTATCTCGCTGATGGGTTCCGCTTATGCGGACCGTCTTGTCATTAAAGGTTCCGATACGCTCGGGGCAAAGCTGGTGCCGCAACTAGCCGAACAGTTTAAGTCGCAGCATCCCGGCACCACCTTCGACATCGCGGCAGAAGGTTCCACTACTGGAATCGCAGCGATCATCGACGGCACTGCGCAGATCGGAATGTCGAGCCGCCGCGCCAAGTCATCAGAAATCGGCGCCGCCTCCGCCAAGGGCGTCAACATGAAGCCAACTATCGTCGCCTACGACGGTATCGCCGTGATCGTTAATGCTGGCAATCCGGTGAAGTCGCTCACCAAAAAGCAGGTGGAGCAAATTTTTACCGGCGAAGTGACGGATTGGAGTGTTGTTGGTGGTTCGGGCGGCAAAATATCCATCTACACTCGTAATACCTCCTCCGGCACCTACTCAGACTTCAAGGAACTGGCGATGAAGAAGCGTGATTACGCTCCGGGATCGCAAAAAATGGCGGGTAACGAGCAGATCGCGTCGGAAGTAGGGCGGAATCCTGCCGGCATCGGCTATGTCGGCATCGCGTATACCAAAGCCGGCGGGGTGAAAGTGGTCTCGATCGATGGCGCGATCCCGTCGATCCAGAGCGTGCAAAACCACTCATACCCCTACTGGCGCCCAACCTTTTACTATACTAATGGCGAACCAGGTGGCATCGCGAAGACGTTCCTTGATTTTACTTTGAGCTCGGTCGGGCAGAAAATCGTCAATCAGGTTGGCTTTGTTCCAATCAAGTAATCGAGAAACACATGAAAACGTTATTAGGTACTGTCTTAGCAGCTGTCGCCGGTCTAACCATTGGCCGGACGGATACAATCGTAATTAAGGGCTCGGATACCTTGGGGGCCAAGCTCGTTCCGCAGTTGGCGGAGCAGTTTAAGTCCCAGCATCCCGGAACGACCTTTGATATCGCAGCCGAAGGATCGGCCACCGGGTTTGCCGCTTTAATCGATAAGACAGCAGCGATTGGAATGGCGAGCAGGCCAGCCAAACCAGAAGAGATCGCTAATGGCAAAGCCAAAGGGGTCGAGCTGAAGGAAACTATTGTGGCTTATGATGGAATTGCGGTCATCGTCAATACCGCTAGTTCGATCAAGGGCCTTACAAAAAAGCAGGTGGAACAAATCTTTACCGGCGAAATTACCGATTGGAGTGCCATTGGCGGCAGCGGTGGAAAGATTTCCGTTTATACGCGGAATACCTCATCGGGCACTTACGCGGAGTTTAAAGAACTGGCGATGAAGAAGCGGGACTACGCGCAGGATTCGCAAAAGCTCGCAGGTAACGAGCAAATTGCGCAGGAAGTCGGCAAGAATCCAAATGGAGTGGGCTACGTCGGCCTGGCTTATACCAAAGCCAGCGGGATCAAGGTAGTGCCAATCGACGGAGCCTCCCCTTCGAAAGAAAGTGTCCTGGCAAAAAGCTATCCCTATGCTCGGCCTACCTTTTTCTATACTAATGGCAACCCAATCGGAGTGGTTAAGGATTTTATCGATTTCACCGTCGCTCCCGATGGGCAGAAAATAGTCGAGCAAGTCGGATTTGTCCCTATCAAGTAACTGCCGCAGCTGGCTAGGTAATCAAAGAGCGCACTGAGTGTGATTCTCAGCGCGCTTTGCTTTGAACCGACACCGGCATCGTCGATGCGCTACAATGTTCCGACGTCCTGCAGGTTCAAGTTGTAGCCGCGATCGCTGATCCCGGATGTGTTTAGCGCCAACGGTGCGATTTACCCAGGCAACGCCCTAGGGTCCGAGTCAAAGCTTTGCCGACGCACCGCGCTAAATGCAAGTCGAGGAGCTCAACCTGACAATTCAAGCCAACAATTGTTCATTATTTTGCGAATAGTTACCTGATCGTCACCTGCTTTTCACGGCTTCGTGACATGACAGGAGAAGAAAGCGCCGGAGTTTTGTTCATCATGATCTCGCCAAACATTATCACCGTCCGTCGCATCAGAAAGGCCCCACTGTTACGGCGTCGCTCCATCCGCGATATCAGCCGGGATTATTTCGGGACCGAGTATGTCCGCTTCTTGGTGCTGGAATCGATTCTCTTCGCCATCATGGCGGCAGTAGCGATTTGGCCAATTGTGAATGCGGTCGAAGTCATAAAGCTTTACCTATTGTAGACCTGGACTCCAGCAGCGGTGACTAGCTGTTTCCAATCACCGAGTTGCGCCTTTTGTCATGTCAAGCGCAGCATGCCCTGAGCGAAGTCGAATCGAGTCGACAGCGAAACTTTGCGCATTGTTTGTTGATCCGACCGGGACCGCGCGGACAAATACCGAACGAATAGCTCGCGGGGCAATCTTTTAGAAAATAACCCCCGTCATTGCTTCTTCATCATCCGGCATCAGAAGTGGCCCGTTCCCTCTGAGGTTCGCATAAGCACCCGTGCCACTTACAATCTCCCACCTTCCCTTAGGCGGAGAAGTGGCAAATTGGCACTCCTGATGAATAATAATGATTCCATCTGGTGCTATTAACGTAACCACGCAATGGGCTCTAATACCATCAGTATTGAAACCAACGTGCATTGTAGCAGCCCCTGAAATTGTAAGGGCTCCGCTTGTGGTGAAGGTTCCCGCCACATCGGGAAATGTGGAAAAATCAAATACAGCGGTGATGGTAACTGGTGTGGGCTTGGGAGCCGAATAGGCAGGTACCGGGCTGATCGTGAAGAAGGCAATCATACACAGCGTGATTGCCGCGGAAAAAATTTTGTTGTGTCGCATAATCAGCATCCTCTTTTTTGTGGTTGAATTGATATGAAACTGTACTGATTCGGCGCCTTTTTTCGGCGCGCGTCAAGCAGTTTCCCGGTTTTTTGGCTGTCTGTCCCCCTCAAGTAGGAATGAAACCTTCACGAATGCTGATGCTGACGGAACCACGTCGTCTGGCCCGACTTTGATTGCGCAAAAACACCGGGACAAATTCCGAACAAATAGCGTGGGGGCGTGTCTTGTGCTATAAACTTACGCAATGTTAAACCGGTTGACGCTGGCCGCCATCATGGTGACGGCGCTTTTCGTAAGCGCCGTTCGATTGCCTGCGTCCGCCTGCCCGGCGTCGAGTCCGCCAATTGGCCAGGCTTGCAAGCAAGGCAGCTGTCCGAACAAGGCTTGCTGCGCTGAAGCAGAGAAGAATAAGGCTCGGCCGTCGTCACAACCACTTGTTAAGGATGACAGCACGGCCTCACTGCTCGTCGCTGTTATTACACCGGGCCTGACGAGTTGTTTGCTTCCGGTGCGACCAGCGGAGCATTCTGCTGATCCAGCGGCGCTCGGCCTCACGGCTTCAACGCCGCCGAAGCGCGTCTTTCTCT